>Ga0210384_10000372_pt1 | contig 68997 bp, 18 predicted proteins | sample IncBWH2MmetaG_FD_160574 | JGI IMG/M metagenome (GOLD analysis project Ga0210384, IMG submission 160574) | Forest soil microbial communities from Barre Woods Harvard Forest LTER site, Petersham, Massachusetts, United States - Inc-BW-H-2-M | ecosystem: Environmental > Terrestrial > Soil >... | reverse complement strand
CGTTTCGCACACCTCCCACAGCCCCGGCGACGACGAGTCATATACACTCATTGGGAACAACAGAACCCCGCTGGGGTGGGTCACTTTCCAGCCGTTGGCCTGGGTCAGTATCCGAGCGTTGCCAGCACTTGGTCCTCGGACTCCGCGACCGAGCTCACCTATTGGCGGCAGCGACTTGCCGGTGCCGCTCCGCTGGAGCTGCCGATCGATCGCCCCCGGCCGGTCTTCGGCATCACGGAAGGAGCATGCCTTCGTCGCAGGCTACAGGAAGGGCCGGCACTGGCGCTACGGACGTTCGCCCAGCGCCGCGGCGCAACGCCCCAGATGGCTTTCCTGGCCGTCTTCAAGCTGCTGCTCAGCCGCTATGCCGCCAGCCGCGACGTTGTCGTCGGCCTGCCTGGCCACGGCCGGTACGATGAAGCGCTCGAGGACGTCATCGGTCCGCTTGCCAATACCCTCGTCATCCGCACCGACCTGTCAGGAAGTCCGAGCTACGAAGACGTTCTCGATCGGGTGCGCGAGGGCGCTCTCTGCGCTTACGCGTACGGGCTCCCGTTCCCACGGCTGCTCGAGGAGCTGAGGCCAGAGCGAAGCCTGTCGCAAACGCCGCTCTTTCAAATAACGTTCTCGTGCCAGAAGCCGCCGGAGATAGCCCGCTTCGACGACCTCGCGGTGACGAGACTCGAGCCGGAGACCGCCTTCGTCGAGACCGACCTGAGCCTGTCCTTGCTCGCGGCCGGGGCCGGCCTCGACGCCAACCTCGCATATCGAGCGGGCATATTCGATCGTTCGACTCTCCACCGGCTGCTCGGCTACTTCGAGAACGTTCTGGCGCAGGTCGCCAGTCTGCCTCGAGTCAGGCTGGAAGATCTCGCGATCCTATCGCCAAGCGAGCGACACCAAGCAGTGTACGAGTGGAACGATACTACGCGGTACTTTGCCCAATCTGCGCTTTGCCTCCATGAGCTGGTCGAGATGCAGGTGAGGCGCACGCCGAAGGCAAAGGCTGTGGCTTTCGAGGGTGTGTCCCTGACCTACTCGGAGTTGGATGCTCAGGCTGATCACTGGTCCCGCGAGCTGAGGCTGCTCGGAGTGGGTCCGGAGACCCCAGTTGCGGTCTATCTGGACAGGTCCCTCGAAATGGTCGTCGGGATTCTCGCTGTCTTGAAGGCGGGCGGAGCCTACGTGCCACTCGATCCGGCCTATCCGTGGCAGCGCCTTCAATTCATGCTGGAAGACTCCCGGGCGCCAGTGCTGCTGACCCAAAAGCGATTCCTAGAAATGCTGCCGCAAGCTCGGGCCCGGGTCCTGTGCCTCGACGCTCCAGGTCCGCAGCCTGGGCGGACGACGCGACCAACAGGCTCCTCCGCGACGTGCCCCAGCAATCTCTGCTACGTGATGTACACCTCCGGATCGACAGGCCTTCCCAAGGGAGTGATGAGCTCGCACGCTGGGATCGTCAACCGCCTGCTCGCGATGCAAGCCGAATACGAGCTCACGGCCGACGATCGCGTGCTGCAGAAGACGCCTTTCAGCTATGACGTCTCCGTCTGGGAGCTGTTCTGGCCGCTCGTTGCGGGAGCTTGTGTCGTGCTGGCCCGGCCTCGCGGCCAGATGGAAAGCCACTACATCGCGAGGGCGATCGCTGACGAGGGCATAACGACGTTGCACTTCGTCCCCGCCATGCTGCGCATTTTTCTCGAGGAAGGGGCGCTCGAGACCTCGTGCGCCTCGCTGCGCCGGGTTCTCGTCAGCGGTGAATCACTTCCCGCCGAGCTCCAGGAGCGATTCCTGCAGCGCTTTCGTCCCTACGGCGTCGAGCTTCACTGCCTCTACGGGCCAACCGAGGCCGCCATCGACGTGACCAGCTGCCGGCTCGATGAAGCGGTAAGGGCAACGCCTCTCGGCTGCCCGGTCGCAAACGCGCGAGTCTTCCTGCTTGATGAGCAGCTACGTCCAGTGCCCATCGGAGCTCCAGGCCAGCTCTACATCGGGGGTGTCCAGCTCGCGCGGGGATACAGCGGTCGCCCCGACTTGACGGCGGAGCGCTTCCTTCCGGATCCGTTTTCCACTGAGGATGGGAGCCGCCTCTATGCGAGCGGCGATCTTGCGCGATATGGCACAGCGGGTGGGATCGAGTTCCTGGGCCGCATCGATCACCAGGTCAAGATCCGAGCGTTTCGGATCGAGTTGGGGGAGATCGAATTCACCCTGGCCAGTTATCCGGGGGTTCGCGCAGTGGCCGTGCTGGCCCGCGAGGGCTCATCCGGCGATCGCCAGCTCGTGGCCTACATCGCGCCCGAGGCGACTCCGCCCGGCGTTGCCGAATTGCGCAGCTTTCTGCAGAGCAGGCTCCCTGACTACATGGTGCCCGCACGCTTCGTCTTTCTAGCGGCCTTGCCGCTCACGCCGAGCGGCAAGCTCGATCGACGCGCCTTACCGGCGCCGCCGGTTGATACCGCCGATCTCTCCACCGACTACGTGGCACCCCGGACTGCGATCGAGAGGAGCCTGGCCGCGATCTGGACTCAGTTGCTCGGGATCGAAAGGATCGGTGTGCACCATAACTTTTTCGCCCTCGGAGGGGACTCCATCCTGTCCCTTCAGCTAGTGGCCCGGACAAGAAAGGTGCTCAAGGCCGACCTTGCCCTGCGACAAGTCTTCGAATCGCCGACGATTGCCGAGCAGGCCCAGCTGCTCGTGCGGCAGGCAGGCAGTTTCGAGGCAGGGGACCAGCTGTAGGCGCCGCCGAAGGAGCCTCCCTCCCCGAGCGACCCAGGCGCTTTCGTACTCCCTGCCGCCGCTACACCCTCGAGAGCTCTGCCCCCGTGCAGCCGCCAGGGCAGCCCTTGCGTCGTCCACGCCTGCAGCCGGCCGCGCAGCTCCTCGCGGTCGATCTCCGGCTACTGGTGCCTTTCAAGGGTCCGCACGATCCAGGGTCTCCCGCAGTCGCGCGGCCAGATGCTCCAAATGAGGCATCGATAGAATCTGGTCATGGCTGCCGCTCACCCGCAAGATCTCGGTCCCTGCGGCGACCCGCTGCCAACCCAGGGTGTCCCCAGAGTCAGGGCCTTCATCCCCCTTGAACAGGATCAGCCTGCCGCCGTACGTTCCAGGGACGTAGGCCCTCGTCGCCCACAAGGTCTGCTGGTGAACGCGCAGGTACCGTCGAGCGTCCGCGACGGTGAACTCGGAAGGGAGCCGCTGCATGGACTTGGCGATCTCCAGCAGGCGCTCCAGGCGCCTCTCGGGAGGTATGACCGCCAGTTGCTCCGCCGACACCTCCAGGCCGAAGAGCCGGGTCCAGAAGACGAGCACTTGCAGGTCGTCCCAGGAATCCATGGCCGCCCCCTCCTCGGCCCCCATGTCGATGAGCCCGAGAAAGGCGACCCGCTCCCCTTCCGCCTCCAGCCGACGGGCCATCTCGTACGCGATGAGTCCGCCCAGCGAATAGCCACCTAGCAGATAGGGCCCCGTGCGTTGAACCTCCCGGATCGCGTCAAGGTAGCAGGCCGCCATCTCCTCCACTGTCGTGAAAGGCTTTTCGCCGGGGCCAAGGCCAGGCGCCTGGAGCGCCCAGAAGGGGCGCCCGGTTCCCAGGGCGCGGGCCAGGGGGATGTAGCGCAGGACCTGCCCGCCGGCTCCATGGATACAGAAGAACGGCCGCCTCTCCCCGGCCGGCTGCAGGCAGACGAGCGGGTTGAAATGCGACGGAGCGGCGCCCTGGCCCAGCAACTCGGCCAACGCTCGAATGGTGGAGGCCCGCTGCAGCGACGAGAGGGGGAGATCTCTCCCCAGGCGGCTGCGGATCCGAAACACCACCTGGATGACCTGCAGCGATTGCCCGCCGAGCTCGAAGAAATCGTCATCGATGCCGATCGAGTCGATGCCCAGGACCTTCGACCACATCTCGGACAGGGACTGCTCCACGGCGTTGCGAGGGGCGAGATACTCCGTCCGGATCGAGGGCCGTTCCTGCTCCGGCGCGGGCAGCGCTCCGCGGTCCACCTTGCCGGAGGCGGTCAGCGGCAGCGCCGCGAGCGGCACGAACGCAGCAGGCAGCATGTGCTCGGGCAGACGGCTGCCCAGGAAGGCACGCAACTCGGACGCGATCCCCGACGCGAACGAGCCCTGCGCCGGCACCACGTACGCCACCAGGCGCCGGTCTCCATCGCCATCCTGCCGGGGCATCACCACCGCCGCGGCGACGGCGGGATGGCAGACGAGCACCGCCTCGATCTCCCCGGGCTCGATGCGAAAGCCACGCAGCTTGATCTGGTGATCGATCCGGCCGAGGAACTCGATGCGGTCTCCCCGCCGCCGGGCCAGGTCGCCGGTGCGATAGAGACGGCTCCCAGGCTCGCCGAACGGATTCGGAACGAAGCGCTCGGCCGTCAGACCGGGGCGGCCGACGTAGCTCCGCGCCAGCCCGTCGCCCCCGATCAGCAGCTCGCCGGCGACGCCGGCCGGGACCAGGTGCAGCCCGCCATCGACCACGTGCATCTCGGTGTTGGCGATGGGACCGCCGAGCAGGACCGGGCCGTCGCCCGGCACGACCCTGTCGACGGACGTCCAGATCGTCGCTTCCGTCGGGCCATAGAGGTTCCAGAGCTCGGCGCCCCCGGCGAGCAGCCGGTCCGCCAGCTCCCGTGGCAGTGCCTCGCCGCCGCAGAGGATCCGGCGCCCGGCGGCTCGCCAGTCCGCATCCGCCAGGAGCCTCCAGGTGACCGGGGTCGCCTGGACCATCGTGGCCTCCGCCAGGAGCGGCAAGAGGCTCTCCACATCGCCGCCGGCGCGCGCCGGCGCCACCACCACCCGCGCGCCGGTGACCAGCGGCAGGAGGATCTCCAGGCCGGAGATGTCGAACGACAGGGTCGTAAGCGCCAGCACCGTTGCCGCCGGCGACAGTCCGGGCGCGCGGCGCATCGACTGGAGGAAGTTGACGAGGGCGCCGTGGGGGACGCCGACGCCTTTCGGCTGACCAGTGGAGCCGGACGTGTAGATCACGTAGGCCAGAGCCTCGGGATGAGTCCCGCGCGCCGGCCGGGAGGACGGGAGCGCGGCGATCCGTTCCCGGTCGGCATCGACCTTCACCGTCGCCCCAGGGAAGTCGCCGTAGACGCCGGCGAGCGACTCCTGGGTCACCAGGGCCTTCAGCCCCGCGTCCCGGACCATGAACGCCAGGCGCTCCCGCGGGTACGCCGGATCGAGGGGTACGTAAGCTCCTCCGGCCTTGAGCACCGCCAGCACGGCGACGACCATGTCGAGAGAGCGATCCAGGCAGATCCCGACGCGGCCTTCCATCGCGAGGCCGCGGGAGCGGAGATACCGGGCGAGGCGATTGGCGCGCTCTTCGAGCGCGCCATAGGTCGCGACTTCGCCCGCGCACCGGGCTGCCTCGCGGCCCGGTGCGCGATCCGCCTGGGCCTCGAACATCTCGTGGGCGCAGAGGTCGCGGGGCCGGTCTGCGTGGGTCTGGTTCCACGCCTGGAGCTGGCTCGCTTCCGCCGCCGTCATCAGAGACAGATAGCTGAGGCGCCCCTCGGCCGCGCGGAGGATCCCGCCGCACAGGGTCTCCAGGTGCGTGGCCATCCGCTCGATGGTCGTGCCGTCGAACAGATCCCGGTTGTACTCCCAGAAGCCCTCCAGCCACCCTTCGTCTTCAAGGAGCTCGAGGCTGAGCTCCAGCTTGGCGGCGCCGGTCTCGGGAAATTGCCAGGTGGCGTAGAGCCCCGGGAAATCCGGGCGCGCCAGCGGCGGATCGAGGGCCAGCATCGCCTGCAAGAGCAAGGGCCGGGCGAGGTCCGCCGGCGGGCGTATCGTCTCGACCAGGGTTGCCAGCGGCAGGTCCTGGTGGGCGACGTCGGCCAGGAAAGTTTCTCGCGTCCGGCTCAGCAGATCGAGGAATGACGGATCGCCGCGGAGATCGGCGCGCAGCGGCAGCATCTCGACCAACAAACCGACGAGGTGTTCGCGGTCAGGATGATCGCGATGGAGGACCGGGATCCCGACGACGAAGTCCTCCTGGCCGGACCAGCGAGCCAGCAGGACCTCGAAAGCGCTCAGCAAGACAAGGAAGAACGTCGCTCCGCGGCTGGCGGCGAGACCACGGAGCCTTTCGATCAGAGGTGCCGGCAGCGGGCGGCGAACCATCCCGCCGCGCGTCCCGCGAGGCGCCGTGCGCGGTCGATCGGCGGGCAGGTCCAGCACCGGGATGGGCGGCTCCAACCGCTTCTTCCAGTACGTCACCAGGCGATCCAGGAACTCCCCCGCGAGACGGCTCCGCTGCCAGCGGGCATACTCCGAGTACCGCAGTCGCGGCTCGGCGAGTCGCGGCGCCTCGCCGGCCGCGAAGCTGCGGTAGAGGATCCCCAACTCCTCCGTCAGCACGTTCAACGACCCGCCGTCCACGACCAGATGATGGGCTGTCAACAGCAGGACGTGCTCGTCGCTGCCGCACCTGGCCAGGAGCCGGCGCAGCGGCGGTTCCTGGTCCAGCGAGAAGGGCCGCCGCAGCTCTGCGGCCACCAGCCGGTCCGCCTCCGCGTGACGCACCTCCGGCGGCAGTGCCTCCAGGTCGACCTGCTTCAGGGGTCGTGGGACGAAGGGCTCCACGAGTTGCACCGGCCCGTCTTCGAACCAGGGAAAGCGGGTCCTCAGCGCCTCGTGGCGCCGCAGGATCCCGTTCACCGCGGCGGCGAGCTCCGCGCGGTCCAGGCGGCCCGCGATCCGCAAGCACAGGGGGACATGGAAGGCCGGCGAGCCGCTCTGCAAGCGGTCGAGCAGCCAGAGCCCGTGCTGGGTGATGGAGGTGGGAGAATGCACTTCAGGAAGACCTGCCGCCATCGGCGAGCTCGCGGAAGGACGCGACGTAGAGATCCTCCAGTTCCGCGATCATTCTCCCCAGGCCGAAGATCTCCGCGCTCTCGCGTCCCGCCCTGCCCAGGGCCTCGCGCAACCCGGGGTCTGCGAGCAGGGCCAGCAGGGCGTCGTGGATCTGCTCGCTGTTGCGGTGTTCCACGATGCACGCGTTCCACTGGTCGACCAGGAACTCGGGAGCGACGCCGGCCAAGGTGAAGACGGATGGGACGCCCGCTGCCAGGGCCTCGACATAGGTCAGGCCGAAGGATTCCTCCTCCTCGCCGATCGGCGTATGCACGAACAGGTCGAAGATCCGGTAGAGAGCGGCCACGTTGTCCTCGAACTCGATTTGCAGATAGCGGTCCGGCGGGATCGGCGCCAGCAGCTCCTGCAGGGCGGCGTGATAAGGACCCGTGGCGTAGGCGAGCACCAGGTAGGCTTGCGGATAGCGGTCGAGCAACCGGCGAAAGGCCGGGATGATGTACTGGACACCCTTGATCTCGATGTGGCGGGCAATGACGCCGATGACCGGCGATTTCCCTGTCGGGTTGTACTTCCGCGCCAGGGCGCTCACTTCATCGGCCGCGACGCATTGAAACCGGTCGAGGTCGATCCCGAGGCGGATCAGGCGGATCTTGCGGCCGGGCGCCTTCTCGCGCTGCAGCACCCGCCGCAGGATCTCGCTGGTGGCGACGATCCGGTTGGCCAGGAGGTTGGTGAGACGGTCGAGCCAGTAGAACGGCTTGCCGTGATTCATGCTCGCGTGGTGCCGCGTGTTGATGCGGACGGGGATCCCCGCGAGCCTCGCCCCCAGCAATCCCACCAGGCTGGCGAAGAAGATGTGCGTATGGACGATGTCGATCCGCTCGCGCCGGCAGTGACGCCGGATCTCCAGCACCGTCCGCAGGATCTCGCCGGGCCGCAGCTTGCAGGGAAGGGTGCGGAAGGGGATTCCGAGCTCCCGCAGGTAACCTTCGAGGAAGGGGGGTCGCGGCGCGATCGAGACGAGGAGGAAGGAGACGTCGAAGCGGCGGCGGTCCAGCTCCCGCGCGAGCCATTCGAGATGCATCCACCGCACGTTGATGGACGAGATGAAGAGCAGCCGGATCTGCCGGTGCTCCGCGGTCATCGGCGGCTCATCCGCGGCGGCCCCTGGTGCGCGCCCAGAGCTCGTCCGGCACCAAGGTCACCACGCGGAAGCACTCCGCGTACTCCATGCCCCTGCCCTGGGCGTTGCCGGCCGCCCAGCTCCGGATGAACGCCCCCGGGTCCTCCGCCATCTGGCTGGCGTGGCACCGCAGGGCTTGGAGCTTGGTCTCCAGTGTCTCGCCGATGTCGACCCAGCAATCGGCCCCGGGCACGATCCAGCCGGCGACGTAGAGCTTGCGCGGCCGGTGGAGCGGCAGCCCTTCCACGTCCATCTCGGGATAGAGATGCCGCTGGCCGGCGGCGGGCCAGGCCGCCTCCAGCGCGGCGAGGGCAGCCGCCCGGTGGTCGGGATGATTGAGAAAGCTCGGCCCCATCCAGACGAGCGCCGGGTCGCCGCAGACGACGATTTCGGGACAGAAGCGCCGGATCTCGCGGACCAGCACGCACCGCAGCTCCAGGATGGGCTGCAGCAGCCCGTCCGGATGGCGCAGGAACTCGACCTCGGCCCCCAGGACCGCCGCGGCGGCCCGCTGCTCGGATTCGCGGATCTCGACCGCCCGCTCGCGGGAGATCGCGGGATCGTCGATCCCGGCCTCGCCGCTGGTACACAGCACGTACCGGAGCCGGGCGCCGCCGCGGGCCCAGAGAGCGAGAGTCCCCGCGCAGGCGAACTCGATGTCATCCGGATGCGCGGCGACCACCAGGACGCTCTCCGGCAGCGCTCCCGGTTCAGCCATTCGCGACCCCCGCACCGTCGAGCAGAGCCTGCATGCGCAGGATCTCCGTCTCCAGCTCGTCCTCGGAGAGCGCCGCGACCTTGTTCCGCACCTCCTTCATTGCCGCCTCCAGATCGGCCTGCTTCAGCTCCTCGACGGCGGCGGCGAGCTCGGCCACCGTGGAGCGCTCGAAGAACAGGCGCACCGGAAGCTCCACGCCCAGGACCTCGCGCAGGCGGGCCGCCAGGCGGGCGGCGAGCAGCGAGTCGCCGCCGAGGGCGAGGAAGCCGTCGTTCACCCCGACCCGGGCGACGCCGAGGAGATCGCCCCAGACGGCGGCGATCGTCGTCTCCAGCTCGGTGCGCGGCGCCACGTAGTCGATCCGCAGGTCGGGCCGCGCATAAGCGCCCCCGGTCGCCCCGCTCGGTCCGCGGGGGCGCTCCGCTGCCGGTTCCTCGATGCGGTTCCAGCGGTCGGCCGCCAGGCGCGGCGCCACGATGAGACGCGGCCCCAGCGCGGCACCGAGCAGGCGGCGCATGACCGCGGCCGCGGCCTCGCCCCGCTCTTCCTCCCCCGGGTCCCAGGCAATGCTGGTCCAGCGGCCGGGTTCGTGGGCGCCGCCGGTTTCGGCAAAGGCGTCGAACAGGAAGCCCGCGGCCGCGGCGACCGCGGACCGGCCCGGCGCCGCCGAGGCGACCAGGAGCGCGAAGTCGAGCTCGCGACCGCGCAGCAGCCCGTCGAGGTTGCGCAGGGCACGCGCCTGCGCCTGCAGGAGGCCGTTGCCGTCGGCGAGCCGTGAGGCGGTCTCCCCTGGCGAGGCGGCGAAGATGACGCCCCGCAGCGGACCTAGCTGCCGCTCGGCCTCCGCCACGGCTTCGGCAACCCGGTCGGCCTGGGTCAGGTCGACGCCCGCCGCGAGCACCTCCGTGCCATGCTCGCCCAGCTCGCGCAGCCATGGCTCCGGCGCCGACCCGGGAGCCGCGAGAACCAGCAGGCGGACCGCCGGCTCGCTCGCCAGGACGCTCGCGAAGACCGCCCCGGGCCCGTCGAGGCCGCCGGCGACGAGGTAGAGCCCCCCCTCGCGCAGGGGCCGCGGCCGGCCGACCGCCAGGAGCCGGGTCGCGGGCTCCACTTCAGGTACCCAGCGGTGCGGCCCGCGCCAGGCCACCAGCCGCTCATCCGAGGCGCAGCCGAGCTCCGCCAGGAGCGCGCGGACCCAGCGGTCGCCGAGAGCCTTCGCCGGCAGGTCGACGACGCGGCAGGACAGACCGGGCACCTCGCGCGGCAGGACCTCACAGGCTCCCAGCACGATCGCCCCCTCGGGATGCCGCTCCTCCTCCCCGCTCACTTCCTGGAGACCGGCCGTGACCACCCAGAGGGCGATGCGGCCCGCCGGAGGCTCCGCCGTCAGGACGCGGGCGAGCGCCAGCAGACTGCCGAAGCCCAGCTCCTGGGTCCACGCCAAGGCCTCGGCCCCCTCTCCCGGAGGGGCGCCGAGGCTCCAGGTGTGGACGATCCGCTCGGGCGCTCCGCCGATCTCGGCGAGCAGGCGCGCCAGATCGGCGTCCGCGCCGGGATCGATCCGGTACGCCCCGCCGCCGAGAGCCGCGAAGGCGCTCCCGGGCTCGACCGCGATCACCTCGCCACCCGCGGCGCGCAGGGCGGCCACCAGATCGGCGCCGAGGCCGCCGTCGGAGAGCACCAGCCAGCGCCCGCCTGCCACCGTCTCCCGCGGCGCCGCCGAGCGCTTCCAGGTGGGGACCCAGAACCACGAGGCCGCATCGCGCTGCTTCGGATGGAGCCGCCGGCTGTTGGCGTAGCCCGACTCCCGCGCCTCGATCCAGAAGCGCTGCCGCTCGAACGGGTAGGTGGGCAGCGGCACGCGCAGCCGCCGCTCGCCGGCCCGGAAGCTTCTCCAGTCGGGGGCCACGCCCGCCAGCCACAGCCGGCCGAGCCCCTGGAGCAGGTAGGCCGGATCGGCGTGCGTCTCATAGGAATGCCGCAGCGAGGGGACGACGAGCGGCTCGGTCCCGGCGGCGGCCTGCTGCAGGAGCAGGCTCCCCAGGGTCTGCCCCGGCCCGAGCTCCAGGAAGACGCGGCCTCCGGCGTCGGACAGCAGCTCGCGGACCGCCGCCGCGAAGCGCACCGGGCCGCACATGTGGCGCGCCCAATGCTCGGGGTCCACCGCCTCCTCGGGCGTCAGCCAGGCGCCCGTGACGTTCGACAGGATCGGGATCTGGGGCGGCGCGGGCCGCGCCGCCCGGGCCATTTCCACGACCGGCGCGAACAGCGGGACCATCATGCGCGAGTGGAAGGCGTGGGTGGTCTGCAGCCGGCGGCAGACGATTCCCGCGGCCGCGAGATCCTCCTCCAGCGCGAGCACCGCGCCGCAGGGGCCCGCCACGACCGACTGCTCCGGCCCGTTCAGGGCGGCCAGCGACAGTTCCGGGCCGAGCCGCGGCAGCAGGCTCTCCTCGGCGAGAGCCACGGCGAGCATGGCGCCGGCCGGCAGCTCGTCGATCAGGCGCGCCCGCTGCGCCACCAGGGTCAGGGCGTCCTCGAGCGACAGCACGCCGGCGATGTGCGCGGCCGCGTATTCCCCCACGCTGTAGCCGAGGACCGCCGCCGGCCGGATCCCCCAGGCCATCCAGAGCCGCGCCAAGGCGACCTCGACGACGAACAGCGCCGGCTGCGCCAGCCAGGTCTGGCTCAGCCGCCGGGCTGGCTCGTCCTCGCCACCCGTGCCGCGCAGCATCCGCCGCAGGTCGAACCCCTCGCCGGCCGGGCGCTCCTCGGCCGGCGCGCCCGGCCAGATCACCTCGCGGATGTCCACCCCGAGCAGAGACGGCAGCAGCGCGGCGCAGCGGTCCACCTCGTCGCGGAACACGGCCTCCGTTTCGTAGAGGCCCCGCGCCATGCCCGTGTACTGCCCGCCCAGACCGGGAAAGAGGAACACCACCTGCCGCGGCCGGGGATCGAAGACGGCGGAGAGGACGCGCCGGGGATCGCGCGATGCCAGCGCCGCTGCCGCTTCCTCCAGGCCCGAGGCCACGGCGACCCGCCGCCAGGCCATCTCCTTGCGGCCGACCTGGAGAGTGTGGGCAACGTCGGAGAACGAGCCAGCGGGATGCCCGCGGAACCAGGCGGCCAGCCGGTCCGTGGCGCTCTCCAGGGCCGTCGCCGTGGCCGCCGAGAGGAGCAGCAGCTCCCAGGGCCGAGAGGGGGACGAGGGCTCGATCTCCGGAGCCTCCTCCAGCAGGGCGTGGGCGTTGGTCCCGCCCAGGCCGAGCGAGTTGACCCCCGCACGCCGCGGCCGGCCGTCCGCGACCCACGGCCGCAGCTCGGTGTTGACGAAGAACGGCGTGTCCTCGAAATCGATGTTCGGGTTCGGCATCTCGAAATGGAGGCTCGGCGGGATCTCCCGGTGCTCGAGCGCGAGCACCGTCTTGATCAGGCCGGAGATGCCCGCTGCCCGGTCGAGGTGCCCGAGGTTGGTCTTGACCGAGCCAATCGGGCAGAACCGCCGACGATCGGTCGAGACGCGGAAGGCCTTGGCGAGCGCCGCCATCTCGATCGGGTCGCCCAGCGGGGTGCCCGTGCCATGCGCTTCCATGTAGCCGATGGTCTCGGGGTCGATCCCGCTCGTCTCCAGAACCGCCGAGACCACCTCGGCCTGGCCATCGACACTGGTCGCCGTGTAGCCGGCCTTGACCGAGCCGTCGTTGTTGACGGCCGACCCCTTGATCACCGCCAGGATGCGGTCGCCGTCCGCCAGGGCGTCCGGCAGGCGCTTGAGCAGGACGGCGCCCGCGCCGTTGCCGAACACGATCCCCGACGCTCCCGCGTCGAAAGCCCGGATGTGGCCGTCGCGCGAACCGATCCCACCCTCCTGGTACAGGTAGCCGCTGACCTGCGGGAGGATGATCGAGACGCCGCCGGCCAGGGCCATGTCGCACTCGCCGTCGAGCAGCGCCTGGCGGGCGAGATGGGTGGCCACCAGCGAGGTCGAGCAGAAGGTCTGCACCGCCAGGCTGGGGCCCCGCAAGTTCAACTTGTAGGAGACCCTGGTGGTGACGGCGTCCTTCTCGTTGCCGATCAGGATCGGGAAGGTCCCCACCGACTCCACCAGGTCGGGGTTCGAGTAGATGTTGTACATGTAGGAGCTGATGCTCGCGCCGGCATAGACGCCCACCAGGCCGTCATAGCGCTCGGTGTCGTAGCCGGCCAGCTCGAACGCCTCCCAGGCGCACTCGAGGAAGACGCGATGCTGCGGGTCCATCAGCTCGGCATCGCGCGGCGAGTAGCCGAAGAAGGCCGCGTCGAACATCTCCACGTCCTCGAGGATCGGCCGCGCCGGCACGAAGCTGGCCTCCTTCAGCAGCTCCGGATCGTTGCCCGCGGCGAGCAGCTCCTCGTCGGTGAAGAACGAGATGGTCTCGCGGCCGGCCCGCAGGTTCTCCCACAGCTCCTCGACGTTGCGGGCGCCTGGGAAGCGGCCGGCCATCGAGATCACGGCGATCTCGCTCTCACCATCGCTTCGCCGGCGGCGCGCGCGGCGCGGCGCCTCGACCGGCGGCCGCGGGCCGAGATGCCGGGCCAGCGCCCGCACCGTGGGAGACTCGAAGAGCGCGATGGGGGTCACCTCGACGCCGAGGTCCCGGTTGACGTCGGCGATGACCTGCATGCCGAGCAGGGAGTTGCCGCCCAGGTCGAAGAAGTTCTCCTCGGGACCCACCTCCACACCCAGGTGGCGCCTCCAGATGGCGGCGATCCGGCGCTCCAGCTCGTCGCCGGCCGGCCCGGGTCCCAGCTCGCGGCGGGAGCTCGCCGCGGCCGGCGGCTCCGGCCGGCGCACCCACTGGTCGAGGCGCGCCCCGAGATCACCGGTCGACTGGACCAGGCGGCGCAAGCCGGAGGCGAGGACGCGCTCGAGGGCGTCGCACCCCTCGGCGGGCGTGGCGGCCAGCTCGCTCAGGGTCGTCCCGACGCCGCCCTTGTCCCCGCCCACCCGGTCGTGGGTCCAGCTGTCCCAGGCGACGCTGATCCAGGCCGGCCCGGGGTCGCGGTTACGCTGCTCGGCGAACGAGTCCATGAACTGGTTCGCCGCCGCGTAGACGACGTTGCCGAAGCCGCCCAGCACGGTCGAGATGGACGAGAAGAGGAGGCAGAAGTCGAGCTCCACCCCGCGGAGCACCCGCTCCAGGACGAGGACGCCGCGCGCCTTGGGCTGGAAATGGAGCGCGGCATCCTCCCTCCCCGAGCGGATCAGCGGCTGGAACGCCTCCGGCCCGAGCACCCCGGCGGCGTGGATGACGCCATGGAGCGCGCCGAAGCGCTCTCGGGCCGCCGCGACCAGGGCGCCCATCGCCGCTTCGTCGGCGACGTCGGCGCTCGCCACCATCACCTCGGCACCCAGGTCCTCGAGCTCGCGGACGGTACGGATGACCTGCGCCGTGCGGGGATCCGCCTCGCCTTGGCCGGCGAGCCAGGCGTCCCACTCCGCTCGCTCCGGGAAAGGCGATCGCCGGGTCAGGACGAGCGGGGCACGGGCCGTCCGCGCGAGGTGCCGGGCCAAGATCAGGCCGATCCCGCCGAGCCCCCCGACGATCAGGTAGGCCCCCTGATTACGAAAGACGGGCCGGTCGGTGGGCTCCAGCGGGTTCTTCTCGAACACCTGCACCCGGCGCTCCCCGCCGCGCAGAGCCACCACCGGGTCCCGCCCATCGCCGAGCACCTCCGCGAGGAGGGTCCGCGCCAGGGCACCCGCGTCGTCGCCCGCCTCGATATCGACCACGCGGCAGGCGAGGTTCGGATGCTCCTGCGGGATGACGAGGCAGGCTCCGAGGAGCGTGGACTTCTCCGGCGCCAGCCGCTCGGCGCCGGTGACGCTCTGCACCCCGTCGGTGATCACGTCGAGACGCAACGGACCGCCGAAGCCCTGGCGGCCGAGGGCCTGGACGAGGGCCACCAGACTGTGGAAGCCGAGCTCCTGGGCGGGCTCGAACCCCTGGGCCGGGCCCAGGGTCGCCAGGTGGACGACGCGGCGCAGCGCCTTGCGGCGGCGCACCAGGTCCTCGAAGAGGGCGCCCCAGTCGTCCGCCTCACCGGTGCGCAGCAGATAGGCGCCGTCCTCCGCGCGCCCCCGGGCGTCGCCTGGACGCGCCAAGACCACGTTGGCGCCGCGCCGCGCGAGGTCGCCAGCCAGGCGGGTCCCGATCCCCGCGGCGTCGGCCAGGATCAACCAGCAGGCCTCCTTCTCCACCGCGGTGGCCGGCGGCGCGTCCTCCCGCCTCCAGGCGCGGCGCCAGAACCACTCCCGCACCTGGGGATTGCGCGCCACGCCGGCTCGCGGCGCCTCCGGCAGCACCGGATCGATCCAGTGGCGGCTGCGCTCGAAGGGGTAGGTCGGCAGGGGGACCCGCCGGCGGCGCTCACCGGCGTGGAATGCCTTCCAGTCCACCGGCGCGCCGTGGATCCAGACCTGCCCGAGGGCCGCGAGCAGGACCTCCGGCCCGCTACGGCCGCCGTGCGACGGCCGTAGCGAAGCCACCACCCGCCGGCCGCTCTCCTTGTCGCAGTCCGGGTGCAGGCGCACGAACGAGCTGAGCCCCTGCCCAGGCCCCACCTCCACGAAGATCCGCTCGCCCGAGCGGAGCAGCGCGGCCACGCCGTCGGCGAAGCGCACCGGGCCGCACATGTGGCGCGCCCAGTAGGCTGGATCGGCCGCCTCCGCGGCGGTGATCCAGGAGCCGGTGACGTTCGACAGATAGGGGATCTGCGGCGCCCGGCGGCCCACCAGGCGAGCCAGCTCGGTGAGCGGCGCGGCGGCGGCGGCCATCATCGTCGAATGGAACGCGTGGGTGGCCGGCAGGCGGCGGCAGACCACGCCGCTCCCCGCCAGCTCCCGCTCCAGAGCGGCCACCGCGGTCTCCGGCCCGGAGGCAACAGACACGGCCGGCCCGTTCAGGGCGGCCAGCGACAGGCCGTGGCGGGCGAGCAGCGGCGCGATCTCGTCCTCGGCGAGAGGTACTGCCGTCATGGCGCCGCCGGGCAGCTCCTGGATGAGCCGCGCCCGCCGCGCCACCAGCCGCAGGGAGTCCTCGAGCGACAGGACCCCGGCCAGGCAGGCGGCCACGTACTCGCCCACGCTGTAGCCGAGCATCGCCCGCGGCGTCACACCCCAGCTCATCCAGAGGCGCGCCAGGGCGTACTCCACCGCGAAGGTGGCCGGCTGGGCGTAGCGGGTCTCGTGGAGTCGCCGCGACGCCTCATCGTCGGCCGCCGTGCCGCGGCCGAGGAGGCGGCGCAGGTCGGTCTCGGCCGCCGCGTCCACCGCCTCGGGGGCGTCCGTGCCCCGCGGGTAGATCAGCTCGCGCAGATCGCAGCCCAGCTCCGGTCGCAGCAGCTCGGCGGAGCGGTCCAGGGTCTCGCGGAAGACCGGCTCGGTTTGGTAGATGCCGAGCCCCATCTCGACGTAGTGGTCCCCGAGGCCGGGGAAGACGAAGACCACCGGGCGCTCGGCCGTGCCGCTGTCACCGCTGTGGCGCCGCGGTCCGTCTTCGCCGCGCAGGAGGGCCGCCGCCCCGGCGGCGTCCGCGGCCACCACCGCGCGGCGGCTGTGGAAACCCTTGCGCCCCGCGTGGAGCGTCCAGGCCACATCTGCCAGGTCCACCTCCGGGTGTTCCTCGAGGTGGCGCGCGAGGCGCTCGCCCATGGCGTCGAGAGCCTCGGGGGTGCGCGCGGAGATCACCAGCAGCTGCAGCGCGCGCGCCGCCGCCGTGGTCGCCACCGGGGGCGGCGGCTCTTCCAGGATGACGTGGCAGTTCGTGCTGCCAATGCCGAAAGAGCTCAGGCCCGCCCGCCGCGGCCGGCCGTCGGACGGCCACTCGGCGAGCCGCGTGTTGACATAGAACGGGCTATTGGCGAAATCGATCTTCGGATTCGGCCGCTCGAAATGGAGGCTCGGCGGCAGCTGGCGGACCTCCAGTGCCAGAGCGGTCTTGAGCAGGCCTGCCATGCCGGCCGCCGTCTCCAGGTGCCCGAGGTTGGTCTTGACCGAGCCGATCGCACAGTAGCCCTTGCGGTCCGTGGTGGCCCGGAAGGCGTCGGTCAGGGCCAGCATCTCGATGGAGTCGCCCAGGTCGGTGGCGGTGCCGTGAGCCTCCACGTAGGTGATGTCCTCGGCCCCCATCCCGGCGCAGGCCATGGCCTCGAGCAGGACCCGGGTCTGCCCCTCCACCCCCGGCGCCGTGTAGCTCGCCTTCTGCGCGCCGTCGTTGTTGGTCGCCGAGCCGAGGATCAGGGCGTGGATGTGGTCGCCGTCGGCGAGCGCATCCTCCAAGCGCTTGAGCAGCACGGCCCCCACGCCGTTGCCGAAGTTGCTGCCGGCGGCCTGCTCGTCGAAGGTGCGGCAGCTCCCGTCGGGAGAGAGCATGCCCCCCTTCTGGTAGGGGTAGCCGTTGCACTGGGGCACGTTGATCGCCGCTCCCCCGGCCACCGCCATCCGGCACTCGTCGAGCAGCAGGCTCTGGCAGGCCAGGTGAACCGCCACCAGCGACGTCGAGCAGGCGGTGTGCAGGGCGTAGCTCGGCCCGCGCAGGTTCAGCTTGTAGGAGACCCGGGTGGCCATGCAGGCGAGGTCGTTGCCCAGCGCGATCTGGAACTTGTCCAGCGAACGGAACAGCTCCCGGTTCGAGAACAGGCTGAAGAGATAGGTGTTGGTCTTCGCGCCGGTGAACACGCCGACCGGGGCGGGATAGGTCTCCGGGTCGTACCCGGCCTGCTCGAACACCTCCCAGGCGCATTCCAGGAAGAGCCGCTGCTGCGGGTCCATGATCCGGGCTTCCAGCGGCGTGTAGCCGAAGAAGGCAGCATCGAACATCTCGATGCCCTCGACCACCGGGGCGCGGCGCACGTAGCCGGCGCTGGCGATCAGCTCCGGCGGCACCCCGGCGCGCGCGAGGTCGTCATCGGTCAGCAGGCTCAGGGATTCGACGCCACCCACCAGGTTGCGCCAGAACTGCTCGAGATCCGAGGCCCCGGGGAACCGGCAGGCCATCCCGACGATGGCGATCTCGGAACCGTTGAAGGCTCGCTTCGGGTCAGCCATCCTCGAACGCCTCGCTCTTGCGCGACGACCGGCGGCGCTCCAGGAGCTCGCGCCGGCGGCTCATGCTCTCGCGCCGCTCTCCGAGGTGGGCGGCGCGCTCGCCTGCCGCCTCCTTCTCGTCCCGGGCCAGGAGGCTGGCGAGCGCCCGGACCGTCAAGCCCTGGTAGAGCTTGGCCACCGGCAGCTCGACTCCCAGCTCGTCCTGCAGGCGCGAGACCACTTGCACGGCGACGAAGGAGTCGCCTCCCAGCTCGAAAAAGTTGTCGTGGACACCAATCTCTTGGAAGCCCAGAGTCGCTTGCCAGACCTCCGCGATGCGCCGCTCGAGGTCGGTCGCTGGCGCCGCATAGGCAGTCGCCAGGCTCGGCCGCGGGTGGCGGGCAGCCGGCGCGGCCCCGGCCTCCGCCCTGCCGCGCCCGGCGCTGGTCCGCCGGCCGGCTTGTTCGACACGCACTCCGAGGTCGGCGGTGGAGACCAGCAGGCGGTCGAGCCCGGGCACGGCCACGGCGCGGCGGAAGGCCTCCTCCCCCTCGCGCAGCGACATGGCCAGGCCGGCGAGGTCCTCGCGCACGGCGGTGATCTGGTCGGGCTCGCCCGCGAATTCCCAGACGTCCCAGCCCAGGCTCCGCCAGGGAAGGTGGCCGCGTCCGGCGCGGTCCTGGGCAAAGCCGTCGAGGACGCAGTTGGCCGCGGTCTGGGCGGCATAGGCCACGCCGCCGAGCTCGGTGGCCAGGGACGAAAGGAGGACGCAGAAGTCGAGGTCGCGCCCCGACAGCGCCTTCTCCAGGGCGTAGACGGCGTGGGCCTTGGGCCGGAAGTGACCTCCGCAGGCCGGCCGGTCGAGCTCTCGCACCAGGCGGAACGTGCCCTCTCCCTGCAGGCTCGCCGCATGGATCAGGCCGTGCACAGCGCCGAAGCGCTCCTCGGCGCGGGCCACCGCGGCCCGTGCCGCGGCCTCGTCCCCCGGCGGGACCGGCACGCTCAGGATCTCGGCTCCGGCCGCCTCCAGCTCGCGAACCCGGGCCGCGTGACGCGTCTCGTCCTCCAGCCCGTCGAGCAAGACCAGCCGGGCGCGGGCCGCACGCGCCAGCAAGCGGGCCAGAGCGAAGCCGTTGCCTTCGAGCCCGCCAGTCAGCAGGTAGACGCCGCGCGCACGGAAAGGCCGCGGCACGCCGTCCTCGCCGCGGCCGGGATCGTCCAGCCGCACGGCCTCGCGCGCGGGCAGCCAGCGCTGCCCGCCGCGCCAGGCCACTCGCACGCCGGCGGCCGGCCCCGCTTCGATCTCGGCGACCAGCGCGTCGATGAGGCGCGACCGGGCCCGCTCGTCTCCAGCCGGAGGGAGGGCGGCGTCCAGAGTGCGGCAGGCGAGGCCGGCGACCTCCTGAGGGAGCACCCGGCAGAGCCCCAGCAGGGGGGCTCGCTCGGGGCGCACGGCCTCGCCGGCGTGCAGGGCGCAGAGCCCGCTGGCCACGACGGTCAGCTCGCGGGGAGTCCAGCCCAGCTTGCCCAAGGCCCGGGCGATGTCCAGGAGGGCAAAGCAGCCGTGCTCCTGCGCCGCCTCGAAGCCGGCCGGATCCTCGGCCGCCGCACTGTCGGACTCGAGCTCCCAGGCGTGGAGGATGCCCTCGGGCAGCCTCTCCCGGGCCCACAGCTCGGCGAGCAGACCCTCCCAGGCGCCGGCATCGTGCGGGTCGACCGCGAACGCCCCCTCGCCCATGCTGCGGAAGCCTCCCCCCACCGCGGGCGCGACCGTCATCACCTCGCGCCCGTCGCTCGTCAGCCGGCGCGCCAAGGCGGCGCCGGGGCCATCGGGCCGCGCGAGCACCAGCCAGCGGCGCGGCCGCTCGGCCGCTGCGGCCGCTGGCAGCGCCGGCTTCCACGACGGAATCCAGAACCAGTCCGACACGTCCGGCCGCTTGCCGGGAGACGCCGCCACCGGCTCGTCGCTCCGAGGTGCCGTCCGCGGCTCGATCCAATACCGCTGCCGCTCGAAGGGATAGGTGGGCAAGGGCAGCCGCTGGCGGCGCTCCTCGCCGTGAAAGCCTGCCCAGTCGAGGCGCCGCCCGGCGATCCAGAGGCTGCCGAGCGCGGTCAGGAGTGCGCCCAGGTTCGGGGAGCCGATCTCCAGGAACAGCCGGCGGGGGTCTCTCTCCAGCTCGGCCATCCGCTCGGCGAGCGGCGTCTCGACGGCGGGCCTGCCGGCGCCCTCGGTCACCCGGCGGAGAGCATCCTCGAGCGTCAGCTCGCCCCCAAGGCAGGCGGCGACCCAGGCGCCCACCCCCTCGCCGAGCACCGCCTGCGGGCGCACGCCCCAGCTGATCCAGAGCCATGCCAGCGCGTAGTCGACCGCGAACCGCGCCGGCTCCCCCTGCTCCCCGGCGCCGCAGCGGCGCGACAGCCCGGTGCAGCGCTCGAGCGCCTCGCGGAAGACCTTTTCGCTCCCGGCCAGCTCCCGGATCCTCTCCGCCGGCGGCTCTCCCCGCTCCGGGAAAAGGAAGACCGCCGGGCGGTCCCGCGGATCCTCGGCATCGGCGGCGGTGAGCACGCGGGCGGGATCGCGAGCCTCCAGGGCGGCGATCGCTTCGGCCCGGCCGCGGCAGACCACGGCGCGGCGGTGGCGGAAGACCGAACGACCCACGCGCAGCGTGTAGGCCGCGTCCGGGAAATCGCCGTCGGCGGCCTCGTGCAGCCAGCTCACGAAGTTGTCGGTGGCCCGCTCCAGCGCCTCCTCGCTGCGGGCCGAGAGCAGCAGGAGCTGCCACGGGCGCGAGGGCGCCGGAGGCTCCGGGGCCGGCGCCTCCTCCAGGATCACGTGCGCGTTGGTGCCGCCGACTCCGAACGAGCTCACCCCCGCCCGCCGCGGCGTCGCGCCGGCCTGCCAATCACGGAGCTCGGCGTTGACGAAGAACGGGCTGGCCGCGAAGTCGATCGCCGGATTCGGCTCCTCGAAGTGCAGGCTCGGGGGCATCTGCCGGTGCTCCAGGGCGAGCACCGTCTTGAGGAAGCCGGCAATGCCCGCGGCGGCGTCGAGATGCCCGAGATTGGTCTTGATCGAGCCGAGGGCACAAAAGCCGCGCCGGTCCGTCGAGTCGCGGAAGACCTTGGTGAGGGCCGTCACCTCGATCGGGTCGCCGAGCGCGGTGCCGGTGCCGTGGGCCTCGATGTACCCGAGGGTCTCCGGATCGACGCCGGCGACCGCCAGCGCCGCGGCCACGACCTCGGCCTGCCCCTCCACGCTCGGCGCCGTGTAGCTGACCTTGAGGGAGCCGTCGTTATTGATTGCCGAGCCCTTGACCACCGCCCGGATGTGATCGCCGTCGACCAGCGCGTCGATGAGCCGCTTGAGCACCACGATCCCCACGCCGCTGCCGAAGACCGTCCCGGCCGCCTTGGCGTCGAAGGCGCGGCAGTGGCCGTCCGGCGAAGCAAGGCCTCCGTCCAGGGCGTAGTACCCCTCGACCTGCGGCACCTTGACCGTCGCGCCCCCCACCAGCGCCATGTCGCACTCGTAGCTGAGGAGCGACAGGCAGGCCAGGTGGACCGCCACCAGCGAGGTCGAGCAGCTCGTCTGGACGATCAGGCTGGGCCCCTTGAGGTTCAGCTTGTAGCTGACCTTGGTCGGCATGAAGTCCTTGTCGTTGGTGATGAATACCTGGAACGCGCCGCCGCCATCGAACAGCTCGCGGTGCGTCGTCAGATTGCTCAACAGGTAGGTGTTCCACGCGGCGCCGGCATAGACGCCGATCAGGCCGTCATAGAGCTCGGGGGTGTAGCCGGCGTCCTCCATGGCCCCCCAGGCGTGCTCGAGGAACAGCCGCTGTTGCGGGTCCATGATCTCCGCCTCGCGAGCGCTGTAGCCGAAGAAACCGGCATCGAACTCCGCCACCCCGTCGAGGACGCTCCCCGCCTTCACATACCGGGGGTCGCGCAGCCGCTCCGGGGGAACGCCCGCGGCGAGCAGCTCCGGGTCCGCGAAGCGCGTCACGGCTTCGACGCCGTCCCGCAGGTTGCGCCAGAGCTGCCTCAGGTCGCGGGCCGCCGGGAAGCGCCCCGACATCCCGATGACGGCAATCTCGCGCCCCTCTCCGGTCTCGACCTCTGCTGCGCTCATCCCGTCCTCCGTGCCGAAGCGCGCCGGGCGAAGACCTGTCGCTTCTTTGCGGCGCGGCTGCGGCTGCGCGCGAACTCGGAGCCGGCCCTCTCCGCCGGCCGCAGGTACCGGACCAGGGCGGCGACCGTCGGGGCCTGGAAGATGCTCACGGTCGGCACGTCGACGCCGAGCTGCTGCTTGAGCTCGCTCACCAGCTGAATCCCCGTAAGCGAGGTGCCGCCCAGCTCGAAAAAGTTGTCGTGGATGCCGACGCGCTCGATCCCGAGCACGCGCTCCCACGCGGCGGCGACCTGGCGCTCCAGGTCATCGGTGGGCGGCGCGTAGGCCGTGGCCACGTCCGGCCGCGCGTGGCTGGCCTCCGGGAAGCTTTCCAGCCGCTCGGCGAGGCGTTCGCGGCCGAAAGAGCGGGCCTCCTCGATCACCGCCGGTAGATCCCTGGTGGAGACCACCAGGTGCGGCAGAACGCCGTCGCGCAGGATGCGTCGAAAGACCTGGGCTCCCTGAGGCGGAAAGATGCCGTCGCCCGCGCGGCGCCCGCCGCCATCGGCGGCCATCGGCGCCGCCAGGGCCGCCTGGCGCAGCTGCTCCGCCGCCTCGCGGCCGACCCGCCGCATCGAGAACCCCGAGATCTCGGCGAGCACCCGGCCGGTTTCGTCGAGCAGCGTGACGTCGCAGGTGAGCACCTCGCCGGGCTCGCCCCGCAGGCGGAGGTGGCTATAGCCGCGCCGCGCCGGTCCGGCGTGGACGGTCAGGCGATCGTAGGTCAGGGGGAGATAGTCGCCGTCCGCCAGCACCTGGACCGCGCCGGTCGCCACGTCGAGCAGCGCCGGATGGAGGCCGAAAGCGGCAAGCTCGCCGGCGAAAGACTCGTCGAGCTCCAGCTCGGCCACGCTCTCCCCCTCCCCCACGAGGATTCTGCGCAGGCTCCGCCAGCGCGGGCCGGTGCGCAGGAAGTCTCCACCCTTGCGCAGCTCGGTGATCTCGCCGGCGGTGCAGGCCGCGAGCAGAGCCGCGGGCGCGAGCGGCGCCGGCGCCTCGCCGGCCGCGACGGCTACCCGGCCGCGGGCATGCTCCTGCCAACGCCCCTCGCCGAGCCGGCTCGCGATCCGGAACGAGCACTCGGGCCCAACGCCGTCCAGGATCGTCTGCACCTGCCGGCGCTCCCCCGGCCGGAGGGACAGGGGGGCCAGGAAGACCACGTCGCGAAGTTCCACCGGCCGCCCGCCGGCCCGGCGCGCGAACGCCGCCCTCGCCATCTCCAGATAGGCGGTCCCCGGCACCGTAGGGTGGCCGAGGACCAGGTGCTCGGAGAGCACCCAGTGACGCTCCACGCTCAACTCCGAGGCCCAGACCTCGCGCTCCGCCGAGCTCTCCACCAGGGTATCCAGCAGCGGATGCTCCGGCGTTGCGCGCTCCCCCTGCCACAGCGCCAGGGACGACGGCGATCGCGCCGCCATCCCCACCTCCTCCCAGCGGTCCCAGCCCACCGAGACGACCAGCGGGCGCCGGGGCGCCGCGGCGGCGAAGGCGTCCAGAAACGCGTTGGCCGCGGCATAGCCGGCCTGGCCGAAGCCACCGATCACTGCGTTGATCGACGAGCAGAGGACGAAGAAGTCCAGCTCGCGGCCGGCGAGCAGCGCGGCGAGCAGCAGCGTGCCCCGCACCTTGGGCGCGAGCACCGCCTCGGCCGCCGCGCCGCTCTCGAGTTGCAGCAGGCGCCCGCCCGGCAGACCCGCGGCGTGGACGACGCCGCGCACCGGTCCGAGCCGGCTCTCGACGCGCGCCAGGGCCTCCCGCAGCGACGCTTCGTCGGTCACGTCCGCCGCCACGGCCAGGACCTCGGCGCCGGTCGCTTCGAGCTCGCGCACGCGGCGGACCCGCTGGTCGCTTGCTGTCGCGGCCCGGTCCCAGTCCTGGCGGGCAGCCAGCGCGCTCCTCCCCACCAAGGCGAGCTTGACCCGCGCCCGGGATGCCAGCTCGGCCGCCAGGGTGAAGCCGACGCCGCCCAGGCCGCCGGTGATCAGGTAGACGCCGCCGTCGCGTACGCGCGGCAACGAATCCTGCTCGCGGCCGAGGCGCGCCGGGCCGAAGGAGCGCACCCAGCGCCCGCCGCCGCGCCAGGCCACCACCGTCTCCGCGGCATGGCCCCAGGCGCCAACCTCCGCCAGGAGATCCTCGATCAGGTCCTCCTCGTCGGGGCCGCCAGCGGCGGGCAGGGCCACGTCGACGGCGCGGCAGGAAACTCCCTCGATCTCCTGGGGAATCACCGCGGTGAGGCCGAGCAGGAGACCTTTCTCCGGGCAGGTCACGCCGTCCCCCGCCAGCCGGTGGAGATGACTCGACACCACGGCCAGATGCACGCCGGCGGCGGCGCGCTCGGCCTCCAGGGCCTGAGCCAGGGCCAGCACGCTGTCGAAGGCGCCCACCCGCGCCGCCGGCAGACCGGCGAGCACCGACCCGGAGGTTCGCTCCCCCGCCTCGGTCACGTTCAGCAGATGGACGATCCGGTCCGGCAGCCCGCCCTCCTCGCGCAGCGCGGCGATCAGCGCCGCCAGGTCCTCCCGCCGCCCCGGATCGACCGTGAAGCTCCCGCTCTGCCGGCGAGAGAAGGCGGCGCCGGCCTGGGCCACGGCCACGCGGCGGCCGCGAGCCCTGAGCGCCGCCGCCATGCGTCCGGCCAGGCGATCGCCCGGGCCGTCGGGGCCGGCGAGGAGCAGCCAGGACGCGGCCTCGTCCCCCGCCGGGAAGAGCGGCCGCACCGACTGCGTCCACAGCGGCGCCCAGATCCATTCGGCCGGGTCAGCCTTCCTGGCCAGGCGGACCGCCGCCGGCACGACGCCGCGCGCGGCGGTCTGCAGCCAGTAGCGCTGCCGCTCGAAGGGATAGAGCGGCAGGGGGACGCGCCGCCGGCGCTCGGCGGCCACGAAACCCTCCCAGTCCACCTCCACGCCGGCAAGCCAGAGCCGCCCCAGGGTCTGGAGCACGGCGGCCCCGTCCGGCCGCTCCTCCTGCGGATGCGGCAGAGAGGCGAGAACCAGACCCCCATGCCCGGCCGGAGCGCTCTGCCGCGCCAGGGTCGCCAGGGCGTTGCCGGGGCCAACCTCCAGGAGAATCCGGCCGGGCACGGCGAGGAGCGACCGCACGCCGTCGGCGAAGCGCACGGCACCGCGCAGATGGCGCGCCCAGTAGCGCGGATCGGTGGCCGCCGCGGACTCGATCCAGGTCCCGGTCAGGTTGGAGACGAAAGGCACTGCCGGAGGTCGCGGAGCGTGCTTCTCCACCTCGGCCGCGAAGGCGTCGAGAATGGGCTCCATCATGGCCGAGTGGAAGGCGTGCGAGGTGTGCAGGCGCCGGTGCCGCAAACCGCGGTCGTCGAGGCGGCGCTCCAGCGCCGCCACCGCCCCGGTCGGGCCCGAGACCACGCAGGAATGCGGCCCGTTGACCGCGGCCAGCGACAGCTCGCCGCCGAGGAGCGGCAGCACAGCGGCTTCGGGGAGCTGCACGCTCAGCATGGAGCCCGGCGGCAGCGACTGCATGAGACGGCCGCGGGCGGCCACCAGCGCCAGCGCCTCGGCGGGAGAGAAGACACCGGCCACGCAGGCCGCCACGTATTCGCCCACGCTGTGACCGAGCAGGGCCGCCGGCCGCACACCCCAGGACATCCATAGCCGCGCCAGCGAGAGCTCCATCGCGAACAGGGCGGGCTGAGCCAGCTCGGTCCTCTCCAGCTCGCGCCCCGCCGCCTCCTCCCCGCCCGCGACCGGGAAGAGGAGCGTCCGCAGGTCGAGCCGCAGGTGCGGCCGCAGCAGCTCGCAGCACTCGTCCAGGACGCCGCGGAAGACCGGCTCCTGCGCGTACAGGCCGCGCCCCATGCCGGCGTGCTGGGAGCCCTGGCCCGAGAAGAGGAAGGCGACCTCCGGAGCGGACCCCTCGACGAGGCCGCGGAACACCGTCTCCGGCGCGCCGGCGGCCAGCGCGGCGGCCGCCTCCTCCGCACTCGGGCACACCAGCGCCTGCCGATGGGCGAAGGCGTGCCGCCCCGCGCGCAGGGTATGGGCTACGTCGGCGAAGTCCAGCTCGGGCCGCGCGGCCAGCGCGCCGGCCAGATTGCGCGCCGTAGTTTCCAGGGCCTCCGGCGTGCGGGCCGACAGCACCAGCAGCTGGAACGGGCGCGACGAGGCCGGCGGGAGGGCGGCGGGCGCCTCCTCCAGCACGGCGTGGACGTTGGTGCCGCCGATCCCGAACGAGCTGACGCCGGCTCGGCGCGGCATCCCCACCGGCGACTCCCACGGGCGCAGGGAGGTGTTCACGAAGAAGGGTGCGCCGGCGAAGTCGATCTGCGGATTGGGATTCTCGAAGTGGAGGCTCGGCGGGATCTCGCGGTGCTCCAACGCCAGGACCGTCTTGATCAGGCCGGCGATTCCCGCCGCCGTATCGAGGTGGCCGATGTTGGTCTTGACCGAGCCGAGAGCGCAGAAGCCGCGCCGCTCCGTCCGCGCGCTGAACGCCTCGGTCAGCGCCGCCACCTCGATCGGATCGCCCATGGGCGTGCCCGTGCCGTGGGCCTCGACGCAAGTCACCGTGGAGGCGTCGACCCCGGCAGCGTCCAGAGCGTCGGCGATGACCTGCGCCTCCCCTGCGACGCTGGGCGCCGTGTACCCCACCTTGAGGGCGCCGTCGTTGTTGATCGCCGTCGCCTTGATCACGGCATGGATCGTGTCGCCATCGGCCAGGGCGCGGTCCAGGGGCTTCAGGACCACTAGACCGACGCCGTTGCCGAAGACCGTCCCCTGGGCGCGGGCGTCGAACGCGCGGCAGTGGCCGTCGGGCGAAGGGATGCCTCCCTCCTCCCAGAGATAGCCGACCTTCTGGGGCGAGCGGAGAGCCACGCCGCCGGCCAGCGCCATGTCGCAATCGCCGGCGCGCAGCGCCTGGCAGGCGAGGTGGACGGCGACTAGCGAGCTCGAGCAAGCGGTCTGCACGTTGACGCTCGGACCCCGCAGGTTCAGCTTGTAGCTCGCCCGCGTGGGCACGAAGTCCTTGTCGTTGGCGATGAACGCCTGATAGCGGCCCGCGAGAGCCTGGACGCGCTCCACGCCGACGTGGTGGAGATAGGTATTGATTCCCACTCCGGCGTAGGTTCCGATCCGCCCTGCGAAACGCGCCGGGGCGTAGCCCGCATCCTCCAGCGCATGCCAGGCACACTCCAGGAAGACACGGTGCTGCGGGTCCATGAGCTCGGCCTCGCGCGGGCTCAACCCGAAGAACGCCGCGTCGAAGAGCTCCGCCCCATCGATCACGCCAGCCACCCGCACGTAGTGGGGGTTGGCGAGGAGCCCCGGGTCGACGCCGGAGGCAGTCAGCTCCTCGTCGGACAACAAGGTCAGGCACTCCTCGCCGGCACGCAGCCGCCGCCAGAAGTCCTCGACCGTGGGTGCCCCGGGGAAGCGGCCCGCCATTCCCACGACGGCGATCTCCGACCGGCCCGCCGCAACGCTATGCGCCGCCGCGCGCGGGACCGGCGTGTCCGCCCTCGCCTCGGGAGCCAGGAAGCGCGCCAGCGACGCCACCGTCGGATAGCGGAAGAGATCCACCATCGAGACCTCGGCGCCCGCCGCCTCGCGCAGGCTCGCGTGGACCTGCGCCGCGAGCAGAGAGTGTCCCCCCAGGTCGAAGAAGTTGTCGTGCAGACCGACCCGCTGCACCTTGAGCACCTCGCGCCAGATGTCGGCAATGGCGCGCTCCAGGGTCGAGCGCGGCAGGGCGTCCGCTGCCGGCGCCTCGCCGGGCGCCGGCTCGGGATCCGGCAGCGCCTTGCGATCCACCTTGCCGTTGGCAGTCAGCGGCAAGCGGTCGAGGGCGACGAAGAGCGAGGGGACGAACGGCTCCGGGAGGCGCGACGCGAGGTCCCGCCGCAACTCTGCGGCGCCCGGCGTCCGGCTGGCGCCGAAGACCGCGTAGGCGACGAGCCGCTGCAGGCCGGAAGCATCCGGCCGCGCCACGACCACCGCCTGCCGCACGTCCGGATGCGCCGAGAGCGCCGCCTCGACCTCGCCGAGCTCGATGCGGAAGCCGCGGATCTTGACCTGGTGATCGAGCCTTCCCAGGAGCTCGATCTCGCCGTCCGTCCGGAAGCGTGCCAGATCGCCCGTGCGGTAGAGCCGCGCGCCCGGCTCCCCGCGCCAGGGATCGGGGACGAATCTCTCGGCCGTCAGGTCGGGCCTGCCGCGATAGCCGCGCGCCAGGCCCCGACCGCCGATGAGCAACTCGCCGGGCGCGCCGATGGCAACCGGACGCCCGGCCCGATCCACCACGTGGATCGAGGTGTTGGCGATCGGGCGGCCGATCGACAAGACCGTCGAACCGGCGGGCGCCCCGGGCCGTACGCGGCCGGCGGTCGACCAGATCGTCGTCTCGGTGGGGCCGTAGAGGTTCCAGACCGCCGCCGCGCGCTCCAGCAGACGGTCCGCCAGGTCGCGCGGCAGAGCCTCGCCGCCGCACAGCACCCGCAGGGGCGGAGCGCCGTCCCAACCGGCAGCGAGGAGCAGCCGCCAGGTGGCGGGCGTGGCCTGCATCAGCGTGGCGCCGGAGCCGGCCAGCAGGCGCAGCAGCGCCGCGCCGTCCGCCGCCGCTTCCCGCCTCGCCAGCACCACCCGCGCGCCGGCCAGGAGCGGCAGGTAGAGCTCCAGACCCGCGATGTCGAACGAATGGGTGGTGACCGAGAGGAGGATGTCCTCGGGAGCGATGCCCGGCTGCCGGGCCATGGCGGTCAGGAAGTTGACCAGCGCGCCATGCGGGATCTCGACGCCTTTGGGCCGGCCGGTCGAGCCCGAGGTGTAGATGACGTAGGCGAGCTGGTCCGGGCGCGCGCGGCTGCCAGGCGGGTCGCTCCCCTCCCCCGCGATCTCCGGCCAGTCCGCGTCGAGCCGGACGACCCGCCCCGGCCAGCCGGCCAGGATGGGCTGGAAGCGATCCCGGGTGAGCACCACCCGCGCCCCCGAGTCCTCCAGCATGTACGAGATCCGGTCTTGCGGGTAGGCCGGGTCGAGAGGCAGGTAGGCCCCACCGGCCTTGAGCACTCCCAGCAAGCTCACCAGCAGGTCGGAGGTACGGTCCATGAGGACGCCGACCGGCGCCTCGGGCTTCGCCCCCAGCGTCTCCAGATGCCGGGCGAGCTGCCGGGAGCGGCGCTCGAGCTCCTCGTAGGTCAGCGAGCCGTCGTCCGCCACCACCGCCGTGCGGTCCGGGGTTCGCTCGACCTGGGCGGAGATGAGCTGGTCGACGGTCGCAGCAGGGTATTCCGCCGCCGTGGCGTTCCACTCGATCAGCAGCTGCGTCCGTTCCTGCGGCGTCAGCAGGGGCAGGTCCCCCAGGCGCGCCTCGGGCGCCAACCCGGCTCCGGCAAGCAATTGCCGCAGGTGACCCAGGAGCCGCGCGGCGGTGACGCGGTCGAAGAGATCGGCGTTGTAGCCCAGGGAGGCAGTCAACCCTCTCCCGGATTCGGCCATGGACAGCGTCACGTCGAATTGCGCCGGCCGCTCGGCCAGGTCCAGGGAGGTCAGGGCCAATGGACCGAGCACGGCTTCCGCCCCCGCCTCGCCGAGGGCGAGCGGGGCGAGGTCCCGCCGGTCCGGCCGGTGCGCTTGCTGGAGGATGAAGAGAGCCTGGAACAGTGGCGACCGGCTGGGATCGCGGCTTGGCTGCAGCCGCTCGACGAGGAGGGCGAAGGGGTAGTCGGCGTGCGCGAGCGCGCCCAGGACGGCGCCCCGCACGCGGCCGAGGAAGGCGGCGAAGGTCGGCTCTCCCGACAGGTCTCCCCGCACCACGACCGGATTGACGAAATATCCCACCACGCCCGCCACCCCGGGAGCGTTGCGGCCGGCCACCGGGCAGCCGACCATCAGGTCCTCCTGCCCGGACCAGCGGTGGAGCACCGCCTGGAATCCGGCGAGGAGAGTCATGAACTGCGTGGTTCCCGAAGCGGTCGAGAGCCCGCGGACCCGCGCCGCGATCTCGGGCCCCAGGACCAGGGAAATGGAGGCGCCGCGGTCGGTCTCCACCGCCGGCCGCGGGCGGTCCGACGGCAGGTCGAGATCGGGCCTCGGGCCGCGCAGCGCCGCTTGCCAGTAGCGCCACAGGCGGTCCTCCTCGGAGCCGGCCAGCCTGCCGTTCTGCCACCGCCCCCAGTCGACATAGGTCAGCTCCGGCGCGGGCGGCAGCTCCGCGTTTCCGTCCGTCTCCCGGGCATAGAGCTGGCCGAGCTCGTCGAACAACACCGCCAGCGACCAGAAGTCGGCCACCAGGTGATGCACCGCCAGCGCCAGCGCATGCTCGTCGGGACCGAGACGGAAGAGGGCCACGCGCAGCAGCGGGCCGGCCTCCAGGTCGAAGGGCCGGCGGTAGAGCTCGCGGGCGAGGCGTGCCGAGAGCTCCGGGCCGGCGAGCCCGGCGGCCTCCTCCACCTCGAAATCGGGCTCCCGCCGCGCATGGACGTGCTGCACCGGCTCGCCAGCGCGGCCGTGAAAGGTCGTCCGCAGCGCCGGGTGACGGTCCGTGAGGGCCTGGAAGGCGCGTCGCAGTGCCGCGCTGTCCAGCGCGCCCCGCACGCGCACCGCGGCGGTGATGTGGTAGGCCGCGCTGTCCGGCGCCATGCGCTGCAGGAACCAGAGCGCCTTCTGGCCATGGGAGAGAGGGAAATCGTTCCCGCACGCGGCGCCGGCGACCGGTCCGTCCAGCACCCGCGGCGGCGCCGTGGCAAGATCCGCCAGCAGCTCCTCCAGCAGGTCGGGCAGCGTCAATCCGTCGAGGAAACGGTCCAGGGGCACGGCCACGCCGAGGTGGCTCTCCACCTCCTGCCCCAGCTCGACGGCGGCCAGGGAGTCGAGCCCCAGGGCGGTCAGCGGTCGATCCCCATCGAGGGCCTCCGGCGCGGCACCCAGCACTCGGGCCGCCCGTTCGCGCAACCAGGAGACGAGCAGCGTGGCGCGCTCGGCGGGGTCGAGGGCGAGCAACGCGGCCCGCATCGGCTCCACCCCTCTCCACTCCATGCCCGCCGCCGTCACCTCGCCGGCTCCTCGCCCCCCGGCTCGACGGCGAATGCAGCGCCACAGCCCGCCCGGAGGGAGGGATGGGCCGCCCCGGCGGTCCGCCGTTCGGGGCTACCCGCCGCCCGCCCGCACAGCGGATCGCCGGGGGTGGGATGGCTCAGAGACTCAAGGAGCATTGAAGAGTGTCCGCTTGGCCCTTATATGGTGGTATGATTAATTGGGCAATGTTCTCTATTGTACATGAGTTGCGCCGGTCATTGCGAAGTCTATTCAAGGACAAAGCTTTCACCATTCCGACCGTCCTCTCGCTCAGCCTCGCAATCTGCTCGAATGTAATGATCTTCTCGTTCGTCAATACCCTCCTGCTGGCGCCATTGCCGTTCGACCATCCGGAGCGCCTGGTGCGCATCCGAGAAGCCCATCTGGAGCCCGGCAAGGAGCCCGTGCCCATCTCGGTGGCGCCATGGAACCTGGTGGAGTGGAGGCGGCTCGACCATGTGTTCGCGGGGCTGGCCGCGGACCGCCCCCGGACCGTGGACCTCTCGGGCAATGGCGAGCCGGAGCAGGTCCAGGGGGGCGCGGTGAGCGCGAACTTCCTCGACGTCATCGGGGTGAAGCCGGTCCTCGGGCGCGGAATCCTGGCCGCGGAAGACATCGCCGGCAGTCCGGACAAGGTGGCGCTGATCGGCCATGGCCTGTGGCTGCGCAGGTTTGGTGGAGACCCGAAGATCCTGGGCCGGCCGATCCGTCTGGACGGGGAGGCCTACACGCTGATCGGGGTCCTGCCGCCCAAGGTCAAGTTCCCCTACCAGTGCGAGGTCTGGGTACCCCTGGGGCTCGACGCGAGCAATCGGACGGCGCGGCGGCTCATCGTGTTTGGGCGGTTGCGGCCCGGCGTGTCAGTCGCCAGGGCGGAACAGGAGCTGAAGGGGCTGGCGGCCCAGCTGGCCCGGGAGCGACCCGACACCAACGCCGGCTGGAGCGTGAGCCTGAAGCCGGTGCGCGAGGATCTGGTCGGCGGCATCCGCACTCCGCTCTTCTCTCTCGTGTCGGCGACGGTCTGTCTGCTGCTCATCGCTTGCGGCAACGTGGCCAGCCTGTTGCTGGCCCGTGGCGTTCAGCAGCAGCGGGAGATGGCGGTCCGATCCGCGCTCGGCGCCCGTGGCGGCCGCCTGCTCCTGCCTCCGGTCTGTCAGAGCGTGGTGCTCTGTCTGCTGTCCGGCGTCCTGGCGCTGTTGCTCACCGCGGCCACCGTGGAGCCGCTGGCGCGCGCCAGCCCCCTCACCGACATGGACTACTTCTTCCAGAGCTCCGTCCGGGTCGATCTCCGGGTCCTGGTTTTCGGCCTCGCGGTGACGCTGACGATGGCCACCCTGTTGAGCCTGGGACCGGCGCTTCGGGGCAGCCGGCCCGATCTCCAGGGGGTGCTCCGAGAGGGAGGCCGGGGAGGCGGTGGCCGGGTGAGCCAGCGGGTGCTGAGCTCGGTGGTGATCTGGGAGATCGCGCTCGCGACGATCCTGCTCGCCGGCGCCGGCCTGCTGATCCGGAGCTTCCAGAAGGAATCGACGGTCGCGGTGGGCTTCGATCCGGACCGCGTCCTGATCGCGGAGCTCGCCCTCTCACCCTCGAAGTACCCGGACGGAGCCTCGCAGGCTGCCTTCTTCGAGGAGCTCCTGACGCGAGTACGAGCTCTGCCGGGAGTGGTCTCGGCGGCAGTGGCGAGCACTCACCCGTTCAGCGGCGATCGGCGCCTGGTCCCCTTCTCGGTGGAAGGGAGGCAGCCGGCGCAGCCGGGAGAGGTCCTCCTCGCCAACTACCGGGTGATCAGCCCGGAGCTGTTCGAGACCTTGCGGATTCCCATGTTGCGGGGGCGCGGGTTGACCGCGGCGGACCGCCAGGGATCCGCTCTCGTGGCGATCGTCAGCAAGCGATTCGCGGAGGTGTATTGGCCTGGTGAGAATCCCCTCGGCAGGCACCTGCGGCGGGAGGGGATGGACGGGCCTCAACCTTGGATCACGGTCGTCGGGGTGGTCGGGGATGTGCACGATCTCGGGGACGTGCGGGAAAGTTGGTACCTTCCCTTGCTCCAGGGACACGACTTCTTCGAGATGAACCTTCTGGTCCGCACCCGCGGGGCGCCCGAGGCGCTGGCCCTGGCGGTCCGCAGGGCGGTCTGGTCCATCGCGCCGGCGCAACCGGTTTTCGACCTCCAGACCATGCGAGAGGCCGCGGCGATCCCGCTTCTCGAGCAGCGCTTCGCCGCCCTGATGGTCGGGTTGTTCGGGGCCCTGGGGCTGATCCTTGCGGCGACCGGCATCTATGGAGTGATGTCCTACTCGGTCGTCCAACGCTCCCAGGAGTTTGGCATCAGGACCGCAGTGGGCGCCACCCCCGGCCACCTCTGCCGGATGGTCCTTCGCTGGGTGGGGCTGGTGACGCTCGCCGGCATGGGTCTGGGAGTGGCGGGCGCACTCGCCCTGACACGTCTGCTGACTCACCTGCTCTTCGGTGTGACGCCCGCCGACCCGGCCAATCTCGCCGCCGCTCTCGCCATCCTCTCCGCAACCGCTCTGGCGGCGAGCTATCTGCCCGCCCGCCGCGCCTCACGGGTAGACCCAGTCAGGATCCTCCGCTCCGGCTGACGCCCGTGGAAACCAAGAGCCTGGCAGAGCCTCTGGTTGGTTCGACTTGGAGACCGTGCTGGGCTGCGATGAGGAGGTCGACAGATGCCTGGGCTCGAGAGCTACACCGAAGGGATGTCGGCGCGCCAGCGACAGCTCTTCGACCTCTTGCTTCGGCAGCGGGCCCGGAGCGAGGGGACGGCAGCGGCGGCGGCGGTCGCCGGCCCGCGGCAACCACCGCTCGAGCGGCGCCAGGCGCCACCGGTCCTGTCGTTTGGGCAGGAGCGGCTCTGGTTTCTCCAGCAACTGGAGCCCGAGCGGGCGGCCTATCGGATTCCGGCGGCGGTGCGGCTGCGCGGGCCCCTCGACACCGGCGTCCTCGAGCACGCGATCCAAGAGGTGATCCGGCGGCACGACACGCTGCGCTCGACGTTCAAGGTGCGGGACGGCCTGCCGATCCTGGACCAGGCGCCTCGCGTCGATTTCCTGCTGCCGTGGCTCGACCTGCGGCATCTGCCCGCGGCGGTGCGGCAGGACGAGGCGCGGCGGCACGTGGCCGCACGGGCCGCCCAGGCGTTCGACCTGGAAACCGGTCCCCTGTTCCGGATCGAGCTGATCCACCTCGACGCGCAGGACCACGTGCTGCTGGTGGTGCTCCACCACACCATTTCCGACACCTGGTCGATCGGCATCTTCATCCGCGAGACGGCGGCTCTCTACACGGCGTTCCTGCGCGGCGAGCCGTCGCCGCTCCCCGAGCTGCCGCTGCAATACTCGGACTTCGCGCGCTGGCAGCGCGAGGTCGTGCGCGGCGAGGTGCTGGAGCGCCAGATCGCCTTCTGGAGGCGGCAGTTCGAGGGGATCCCGACGGCGCTCGAGCTGGCCACCGACCGGCCGCGTCCGGCGATCCAGACCTTCCGCGGCGCGCGGCAGTACGTGAGCCTCGGCGCCCCGCTCACCGAGGCGCTCCAGGAGCTGAGCCAGCGCCGGGAGGCGAGCATCTTCATGACGCTGCTGGCGGCCATCGCCACTCTGCTCTTTCGCTACTCGGGGCAGGAGCAGATCCTCGTCGGGACTCCTTTCTCGAACCGCAACCGGACCGAGGTCGAGGGGCTGATCGGGTTCTTCGTCAACACCCTGGTCCTGCGCAGCGATTTCGACGACCGGCCACGCTTCCACGCGCTGCTCGCCAGGGTGCGTGAAACGACGCTCGGAGCCTACGCCCATTCCGACGTCCCCTTTGAACGGATCGTGGAGGCTCTGCAACTCCCCCGCGACATGAGTCGCAACCCCCTCTGGCAGGTGGACTTCGCGTTCCAGAACGCGCCCATGCCACGGCTCGAAGTGGTGCGGCTGGCGCTGGAGCGCTTCGAGATCCCGGAGAGCGCTTCGCGTTTCGACCTGGAATTCGACCTGCGCGATACCCCGGACGGACTCGGTGGCTGGATCGGCTACAACGTCGACCTCTTCGAGCCCGCGACGGCAGCGCGGATGGCCGGCCATTTCCGGGCGCTCCTGGGGTCCATCGTGGACGACCCGGAGCGGCGGGTGACGGAGCTGCCGCTGCTGCTCCCGGCCGAGCGCGAGGAGGTGAGGGCGGCGGCGGGCGGCGAGCGGGTCGGCTCCTATGCCGCGGTCTGCCTGCACCGCGGGTTCGCCGAGCGGGCCAGGGCCACCCCGGAGGCCGAGGCGATACGCTTCGCCGGCGGGCGGCTGACCTATGGCGAGTTGGAACGGCGGGCCAACCAGCTCGCCTGGTTCCTGGCGGCCCGCGTACGGCCGGAGGCGCGGGTCGGGATCTGCTGCGAGCGCTCACCGGAGATGCTGGTGGCGATCCTCGGGGTGCTCAAGGCCGGGGCCGCCTATGTGCCGATCGATCCGGCGTATCCGCGGGAACGGATCGCCTTTCTCCTGGAAGACTCGCGGGCGCCGGTGCTGATCACGCAGCAGGCCCTGCGGGGCCGGCTGCCGGAGGTCGCGGCGGAGGTGGTGTGCCTCGACGGCGATGGGCCGCGGATCGCCCGCGAGCCGGAAGGGGAGCCGCCGTCGGCGCGCTCGGTCCTTCCGCGCCAGGTCGCCTACGTGATCTACACCTCGGGCTCGACCGGCCGCCCCAAGGGGGTCGAGGTCGAGCACCGCCAGGTCTGGCGCCTGTTCGCCGCCACGGCGGACTGGTTCGGTTTCGGGCCGACCGACGTCTGGACCCTCTTCCACTCCCACGCCTTCGACTTCTCGGTCTGGGAGATCTGGGGCCCCCTGCTCCACGGCGGCACCCTGGTGGTGGTGCCGTATTGGGTCAGCCGCTCGCCGGAGGCGTTCCTCGACCTGCTGGCGGCCGAGCGGGTCACGGTGCTCAATCAGACGCCATCGGCGTTCCTCCAACTCCTGCGGCGGGTCGAAGAGCAGGCGGACACGCCGCGCGATCTGGCCCTGCATTGGGTCATCCTCGGTGGCGAAGCGCTGGAGACCCGTAGTCTCGCACCCTGGTTCGAGCGGTATGGCGATCGACGGCCGCAACTGGTCAACATGTACGGGATCACCGAGACCACCGTGCACGTGACCTTCCGGCCGCTCTCGCGCGCCGACCTGGAAGGGACGCCGCGGAGCGTGATCGGCCGGCCGATCCCCGACCTGGAGCTCCACGTGCTCGACGACGGGCTGGAGCCGGTGCCGCTGGGAGTTCCCGGCGAGATCTATGTCGGCGGCGACGGTCTGGCCCGCGGCTACGCCGGACGCCCGCGGCTGACGGCCGAGCGGTTCATCCCCCATCCATGGGCCCGCCGTCCCGGCGAGCGCCTTTACCGTTCGGGCGATCTGGCGCGGCGGTTGCCCGGCGGCGACCTGCACTACCTCGGACGCCGCGACCAGCAGGTGAAGATCCGCGGCTTCCGGATCGAGCTCGGAGAGATCGAGGCCGCCCTCGTCGCCCATCCGGCGCTCCGCCAGGCGGCGGTGGTGCCCTGGGAAGAAGGGCAGCGGCTGGTGGCCTACGTCGTTTCGCGATCCGAGCCGGCGCCGGGAGCCGAGGAGCTCCGCGGCCTGCTCGCGGACCGCCTGCCGGAGTACATGATCCCCGCCGCCTTTGTGGTTCTCCCCGAGCTGCCGCTGACCCCCCACGGCAAGCTCGACCGCAGAGCTCTACCGGCGCCGGAGCCGGCGCGCCCCGAGTTGAGAGCCGAATACGTGGCGCCGCGCAGCCCGGCGGAGGAGGCCCTGGCCGCCATCTGGACCGCTGTCCTGAATCTGGAGCGAGTCGGGGTCCACGACAACTTCTTCGAGCTGGGCGGTCAGTCGCTGCTCGCCACCCAGGTGGCATCGCGCGTCCGCGACGTCTTCCAGGTGGACCTCTCGCTGCGCACCCTGTTCCAGCAGCCGACGGTCGCCGCGCTGGCAGCCGCGGTCGAGGCGGCCCGCCGGGGCGGCCTGGGAGTGTCGACGCCGCCGATCGTGCGCGTGTCGCGCGGGGGCGATCTGCCCCTCTCCTTCGCCCAGGAGCGGCTCTGGTTCATCCATCAGCTCACGCCTCGCCTCGCGGCGTACAACATCCCGGGCGCCGTCCGCCTCACCGGTCCGCTCGACCCGGCGGTGCTGGCGGCGGCGTTCAACGCCATCGCCCGCCGCCACGAGGTGTTGCGAACCACGTTCACGACGGTCGAGGGGCGCCCCGTCCAGGTCATCCATCCGCAGCCGGGCCTTGAAATTCCGGTGGTGGACCTGCGGGCGGTGGCGGCGGCGCAACGCGAGGCCGAGGCTCTGCGCCTGGCCAACGCGGAGGCGCGCCGCCCGTTCGACCTCTCCCGGGGTCCGCTGGTCCGCGGCATGCTGCTGCGCCTGGACGAGCAGGTCCATCTGCTGGTGCTCAACATCCACCACATCGTCTACGACATGTGGTCGCGGGTGGTGTTCATCCGCGAGCTGGGACTGCTCTACGAAGGGTTCGCCGCCGGCCGGCCTGCGCAGCTGCGCGAGATGACCTTGCAGTACGCCGACTTCGCTCATTGGCAGCGGCAGTGGATGCGGGGCGAGGCGCTCGAGGAGCAGCTCGGGTATTGGAAGCGGCAGCTCGCCGGCTTTCCCGCGGCCCTGGAGCTTCCCACGGACCGGCCGCGTCCGGCCTCGCCGTCGTTCCGCGGCGCCCGCGCCTTTCTCAGGATGACCCCCGAGCTGAGCGATCGCCTCCGCGAGTTGGCGCGGGAGCACAAGGTGACGCTCTTCATCGTCCTCCTGGCCGGCTTCAGCGCCTGGCTCCACCGGTTGACCGGACAGCGCGATGTGGTGGTGGGCTCCCCCATCGCCAACCGCAACCGGCAGGAGATCGAAGGCCTGATCGGCTTCTTCGCCAACACCCTGGTGCTGCGCCACCGCTTCCCCGACGGGATGACCTTCTCCGAGCTCCTGGCCGCGGCGCGTGAGGTGGCCTTCGGCGCGTATGCCCACCAGGACCTGGCGTTCGAGCGGCTGGTCGGCGAGCTGCAGCCTTCCCGCGACCAGGTGCGCCACCCGCTGGTGCAGGTGCTGTTCAACTTCATCCAGAACTACCGGCCGCCGGACATGATGCTCGGCGAGCTCCGGTTGAGCCCGGAGTGGGTCCACAACGGCTCGTCGGCTTTCGACTTCACCCTGTCGCTCTGGGAGGCCGATGGCGCGCTGCAAGGTGCGATGGATTACAGCGTCGACCTCTTCGATCGGCCGACGCCCCAGCGCCTGTTGCGCCAGCTCATGACGCTGCTGGCCGGCGCGGCCGCAGCTCCGGAGCGGCCGCTGGCGGAGCTCGGCTGGGCCGCCGCCTCCGAGCTCCACCAGATCCTCTACGAGTGGAACGATACGGCCGCCGACCTGCCGGACGGCGTCTGTCTCCACGAGTTGATCGAAGCCCGTGTGGACGGCGATCCCGACGCTCCGGCGGTGATGTTCGAAGGGACCACGCTGACCTACCGCGAGCTGGACGAGGCGGCGAACCGCCTGGCCCGCCGCCTGCACTCGCTGGGCGTCCGGCCGGGCGCCGTCGTCGGCGTCTGCGCCGAGCGCTCGCTGGAGATGGTGGTGGCGCTCTGCGGTGTGATGAAGGCCGGCGCCGCCTATCTGCCGCTCGATCCGAGCTATCCGGACGACCGCCTGGCCTACATGCTGGGGGATGCCCGAGTGCCGGCGGTGGTGACCCACGTGCCCACGGCGGGGCGGCCGCCGGGCAGCGGCGTCCCGGAGGTGCGGCTCGATCCCGCGTTCGACGGGTTGGCCGGGGAGAGTGCCCAGCGCCTGCCCCGCCAGGGCGGCCCCGAGTTCCCCGCCTACGCCATCTACACCTCCGGCTCCACGGGCCTCCCCAAGGGAGCCGTCGTCCACCACGCGGCCATCTGCAACCGCCTCCTCTGGATGCAGGCCGCCTACCGTCTCGCTCCCGAGGAGCGGGTCCTGCAAAAGACCCCCTACAGCTTCGACGTCTCGGTATGGGAGTTCTTCTGGCCGCTGCTGACCGGCGCCTGTCTGGTGGTGGCGCGACCGGGCGGCCACCAGGATCCGATCTATCTGGCGCGGGTCATCTCGGAACGCCGTGTCTCGACCCTGCACTTCGTTCCGTCCATGCTTCGTCTCTTCCTGGAAGCGCCGGACATCGGGGAGTTGCCGTCCCTGCGGCGGGTGATCGCGAGCGGCGAAGCGCTGCCGGCCGAGGTCGCGAAGACCTTCCTTGCCCGCTTCCCGGCCCGATTGCACAACCTGTACGGCCCCACCGAGGCGGCGGTGGACGTCACGGCCTGGACCTGCGCGCCGGGGGAGGAGCGGGTGCCCATCGGCCGCCCGATCGCCAATCTGCGGACGCACGTGCTCGACCGTGGTCTGCGCCCGCTCCCCATCGGGACGGTGGGTGAGCTCTACCTGGCCGGCGCCGGACTCGGGATGGGGTATCTCGGCCGGCCCGACCTCACCGCCGACCGGTTCCTTCCCAATCCTTTCGAGGAGGCGGGCGGCCGCCTGTACCGTACCGGCGATCTGGTCCGTCTCCTGCCGGACGGCGCGCTTGACTTCCTCGGACGCACGGATCATCAGGTGAAGCTCCGCGGCCTGCGCATCGAGCTCGGCGAGATCGAGACCGTGCTCAACGGTTTGCCGGGGGTGCGGGCCGGGGCGGTCGTGGTCCGCCAGGACGGCGCGGGGAACCAGTACCTCGCCGGCTACGTGGTGCCGGAGGAGGCGGCCGGCGACCTCGGCGACCTGCGCCAGGCTCTGCAGCGACGGCTGCCGCAGTTCATGGTCCCCTCCGCCCTGGCGTGGGTGGAAGCCTTGCCGCTGGGTCCCACCGGCAAGGTGGACCGCCGCGCCCTGATGGCGATCGAGGGCACCGCCCCGGCCAGTGCCGACGCTCTGTTCCTGGCGCCCGCGACGGACCTGGAGAGGCGGCTGGTCGCGATCTGGAGCGAGCTGCTGGCGATCGATCTGGAGCGGATCGGCACGCGGGACAACTTCTTCCACCTCGGAGGGCACTCGCTGTTGACCACCCAACTCCTGTACCGGCTGCGCGCGGCTTTCCAGGTGGAGATCGAGCTCTCCGCCTTTTTCGACGCGCCCACCATTGCCGGCCTCGCCGAAGCGATCGAGGTGGAACGCTGGCTGGGAGACGCCACCGCGCCGCCTCTCGCCGGTCCGGAGACCGAGGTCGAGGAGCTGGCGCTGTGAACCCGCACCGCCGCGTGGGCGCGGGGGCGGAGGCAACGTGATCCTGGACGGCAGTGCCGGAGCGCCCCCCCTCCCTCGGGAGATGGAGGGATCGCGGATCCTGGCCGCCGAGGCCCTGGCCGCCTGGGGTCTCTCACCGGCTCGTCTGACGCTGCTCGAGCACAAGAAGAACATCACGTTTCGGTTGGACGACGTTGCGCGGCACGGCCTGGCCGGCGGTCGCTATCTCCTCCGCCTCTGCGACCCCGCGGGTTACGCCCCGGAAGCGATCGCCTCGGAGGCCGAGTGGCTCCTGGCCTTGCGCAGCAAGGGGGGACTTGCCGTCCCGGAGCCGGTGCCGATGGCGGACGGTTCCTACGTGGCCCGGAGCGTCGGGGGCACGCGGCACGCCATCCTCTTCCGCTGGATTCCCGGCACCTCCCTGGACAGCACGATCGTCCCGGAAGTGCTGGTACGGCTCGGCGAGCTCCTCGGCAAGATGCACGACTTCGGCCGGCGTTTCGTGCCGCCGCCCGGTTTCACCCGCCCACTCTACGATTGCTCACGCATGCTGGGCGATCCGGAGGTCCTGCCGCCCGGGTCGAGCAGCCCGTTGCTCACCCGGCGCGACCGCGACCTGCTGGCGGAGGCGGCGCGGGCGGTGCGCGCCGACCTCGAGGGACTCGGCGACGGTCCCGAGATCTTCGGGATGATCCACGCCGACCCGGAACCGGACAACATGGTGCAGCGGGACGGAGCGCTCTACCCCATCGACTTCGCCGATTGCGGTTGGGGGTACTGGCTTTACGACCTGGCCGCCGCGCTGCTGCCGCTCGGCGAGCGGCGGGATCTGACGCGGCTGCGCCAGGCGCTGCTCGAAGGCTACCAACGGTCCCATCCGCTGCCGGCGGGTCACGTGGCGCTGCTGGACACCTTTCTGATCATCCGTGGCCTGTTCGCCATCCGCTGGATGCTGGTCGAAGGGTGGTGGCGCGAGGCCGTGCGGGCGTATGCCACGACCGCGGTCCCTCACCTCCTGAGGGAGGTGCGCGGCTTTCTCGATCGCCGCGCCGGCGCCGTCCCGGGGGGGACCGCGCCCCCCTTGGCACGGCTCGGCACGGTCCGCTTCCTCGCCTCTCTGCGCGGTCTGGGCATTCAGCTTGCGGCCGAGGGAGACCGCCTGCGCATGCGGGCGCCGAAGGGAGCGCTCACCCCCAGGCTGCAGGAGGAGATCGCCGCGCGCAAGCCCGAGATCCTCGCCGCTCTGCGCCGCGCCGCCGCCGCCACGACCGTCCCGCCGCTGGTGCGCGCGCCGCACGTCCCGGGCAAGCAATACCCCCTGTCGTACTCGCAGCGGCAGCTCTGGTTGCTCGACCAGCTCGATCCGGGCAACCCGAGCTACAACATCCCCCAGGCCATCCAGATCACCGGGAGTCTGCGCCCCGGCGTGCTGGCAGCGAGCCTGGGCGAGGTCGTGCGCCGGCAGGCATCGCTGCGCACGACCTTCGCCGCCGGAGCGCAGGAACCCTTGCAGATCGTGGCTCCCCGCTTCGAGCCTCGGATTCCGTCGATCGACCTCCGGGCGCTGCCCGGGCCGGCGCGGGAGGCGGCGACCGCGCTCTGGACCCGGGAGGAGGCGCGCCGGCCCTTCGACCTCGCCGCCGGACCGCTGCTGCGCTTCACGCTGCTGCGAATCGCCGACGAAGAGCACCTCGCCCTGGTGACGGCGCATCACATCGTCTCGGATGGCCAATCGGGCGGCGTGCTGATCCGCGAGCTGGTCGCGATCTACGTGGCGTTCCTGCGCGGGCAGCCCTCTCCCCTGCCCGAGCCGCCAGTCCAGTACACGGATTACGCCGAGTGGCAGCGCCAGTGGCTGGACGGCGAGCGGCTGGAGGCGACACTCGACTACTGGCGGCGGCAGCTGCGCGACGCGCCGGCGGTCTTCGACCTGCCGTTCGATCGCCCGCGCCCCTCCCGGCCCACTCCCTGGGGAGGGCGGCTCGACGTCGAGATCTCCGCCGCCTCCACCAGCCGGTTGCGCGAGCTGGGACGCGCGGAGAGCTCCACCCTGTTCATGGTCCTCCTCGCGGGCTTCGCCGCGCTCCTCCATCGCCTCTCCGGCCGGAGGGACGTCGTGCTGGGCTCGCCGGTGGCCAACCGGTCGCGGGCAGAGACCGCAGGGCTCATCGGCTTCTTCGTCAACACCGTGGTCCTGCGCCTGCAGATCGACGAGGGCGCTCCGTTTCGCGCCTTGCTGACCGCGGCGCGGCGGATCACCCAGGAAGCCCATGCGCACCAGGACCTGCCGTTCGCGAAGCTCGTGGAAGAGCTGAGGCCCGAGCGCAGCCTGAGCCACACGCCGCTCTTCCAGGTGCTGTTCAATTTCCAGAGTGCCCTGCCGCCGGAGATGCGCCTGGGAGGATTGCTGCTGCACTGGATCCCGAGCCGGGGCGGGGTGGAGAAATTCGAGCTCAACCTGGGCCTGCGGGAGACGCGCGAGGGAGTGGCCATCGCCCTTTCCTACAAGCAGGACCTGTTCGATCCCTCTACGATCGTGCGCCTGGCCGAGCACTACCTCCATCTGCTCGATCACGCCGTGACCGCCCCGGATCGTCCGGTGCGCGACGTCCCGCTCCTCTCCGCCGCGCAGCGGCAGCAACTCGTCGAATGGAACGACACGGCGGAAGTCTTCGCCGGAGAGTCTTGCCTGCATGAGCTGATCCTCGCCCAGGCGGTCAGGACTCCGGACGCCCCGGCCGTCGTTTGCGAGGGAGACGGGATCACCTACCGGGAGCTGGCCCGCCGTTCCGGCCGCCTGGCCACCCACCTGCGGCGGTCAGGGGTGGGGCTCGACGCGCTGGTGGGCCTCTGCGTCGAGCGCTCCGTCGAGATGGTGGTGGGGATCCTGGCCATCCTCCGCGCCGGCGCCGCCTACGTCCCCCTGGATCCCGGCTATCCGCCGGCGCGCCTGGACTACATGCTGGCGGACTCCGGAGCCGCGGTGCTGCTGACCACCGGCGCGCTGGCCGATCGATTTCCGGCGTCCGGCCGGACGGTGATCCGGCTCGACGACGGGGGCTGGGATGCGGGTGGAGAGGCATCGAGCTTGGAGCGCTGGCACCGGCCCGGGCCGCCGAACCTTGCCTACGTCATCTACACCTCGGGGTCCACGGGCCAGCCCAAGGGGGCGATGAATACCCATGAGGGGGTGCGCAACCGTATTCTCTGGGCGCAGCGCATCTTCGGCCTCACCTCCGAGGACCGGGTCCTGCAGAAGACCCCCTTCAGCTTCGACGTTTCGGTCTGGGAGCTGCTCTGGCCCCTGATGGTCGGTGCCCGGCTGGTGATGGCGCGGCCGGGTGGTCATCTCGACCCCGTCTACCTCATCGATCTCATCGCGCGCCAGGAGGTCACCACCCTCCATTTCGTGCCGCCTATGCTCGGTGTCTTCCTAGAGCAGGAGGGACTTCAGAACTGCCGTTCGCTGCGGCGGGTGCTGGCCAGCGGCGAAGCCTTGCCGGCGGAGCTCGAGCGCCGGTGCCACGAACGCCTGGGGTGGACCCGACTGTTCAACCTCTACGGCCCGACCGAAGCGTCGATCGACGTGAGCTGGTGGCCCTGTACGCCGTCGAACGAGCGGACCTCGGTGCCGATCGGCCGTCCTACGGCGAACGTGCGCCTGGTCGTGCTGGATGCCGCGGCGCGCCCGGTCCTCCTGGGTGCGGCTGGCGAGCTGCACATCGGCGGCATCGCGCTCGCCCGCGGCTACTGGCGTCGCCCCGCCCTCACGGCCGAGCGGTTCGTGCCCGATCCGGTGAGCGGGGAGGCAGGCGCGCGGCTCTACCGGACGGGCGACCTGGCGCGCTTCCGGCCGGGGGGGGAGATCGAGTACCTCGGCCGGATCGATCACCAGGTCAAGGTGCGGGGCTTTCGCATCGAGCTGGGGGAGATCGAGGCGGTCCTGCGCAGCCATCCGGCGGTGCGCGACGCCGTGGTCGTGGTCCGCGAGGACCTCCCGGGCTTGCGCCTGCTGGCGGCCTACCTGGTGGCCGCGGCCGGCGGCGCTCCCGGGACCGCCGAGCTGCGGGCCTATCTCGGGGCGAAGCTGCCGGAGTACATGGTGCCGGCGGCTTTCGTGCGCCTCGACGAGTTGCCGCTCAACCCCAACGGCAAGCTTGACCGCAAGGCGCTGCCGGCCCCGGAACGCTCGCGCTCCGCGGACGGCGAAGCGGCTGCGCCCACCGGCCCGATGGAAGAGCTGCTGGCGGAGATCTGGGCCGAGGTGCTGGGGCTCGCCCGGGTGGGCGTCGGTGAAGACTTCTTCGCCCTGGGCGGCCATTCGCTGCTGGCGACCCAGGTGGTCTCTCGCCTGCGGAGCGCCTTCGGGGTGGACCTGCCGTTGCGCACCCTTTTCGAGAGGCCCACGGTGGCGGCGCTCGCCCAGGCCGTGCACGCGGCGCGCGGAGAAGGCGCCGCGCCCGCCCCACCGGTGGTGCCCGTGCCCCGGACCGGAGATCTTCCCCTCTCCTTCGCCCAGCAGCGGCTCTGGCTGCTCGACCAGCTCGAGCCGCAGAGCCCGGCCTACAACATTCCCGTCGCCATGCGGCTCACGGGCGACGCTGCGCCCGCCCTCCTGGCGAGGGTCTTCGCGGAGGTGGTGCGGCGGCACGAGGCGCTGCGGACCCGGTTCGAGAACCGCGGCGGGGAACCGGCGCAGGTGATCGACCGGGCCGTGGAGCCGCAACTGCCCCTCGTGGATCTTTCGGGCCTGCCGGGGGAGGTGCGCGAGGAGCGGGTGCGGGAGCTCGCCAGGGAGCATGCCCGGCGCCCCTTCGACCTGCGGCGGGGACCGCTGCTGCGGCTGGTGCTGTGGCGGCTGCTCGAGCGCGAGCACGTGCTCGGCATCACCTTGCACCATATCGTCGCCGACGGCTGGTCGCTGGGCGTGTTGCTGCACGAGGTCGCCGCACTGCTCCCGGCGTTCGCGCGCGGGCTTCCCTCCCCGCTGCCGGAGCTGCCCGTGCAGTACTCCGACTTCGCCGTCTGGCAGCGGACCTGGCTCAGCGGCAAGGTCCTCGAGGCGCAGCTCGAGTTCTGGCGCACGCGGCTCGCCGGGGCGCCTCGAATCCTGGACTTTCCCACCGATCGCCCGCGTCCGCCCGTGCGGAGCTCCCGCGGCGCCGCGTGCCCGGTCACCCTGGGGGCCGCCTTGTCGGAGGCAGCGCGCGGACTGTGCCGGCGCGAGCGGGTGACTCCCTTCATGGCGCTGCTGGCGGCCTGGGCGGTGCTGCTGGGACGCCATGCAAGGCAGGACGATCTCCTGCTGGGCGCCCCGGCCGCCGGGCGCACCCGGCGGGAGATCGAGGGGCTGATCGGCTTCTTCGTCAACACCCTGGTGCTGCGTGCCGACCTGACGGGCGCCCCTTCGTTCCGCGAGGCGCTGAGACGCTTGCGCGGCATGGCCCTCGATGCTTTCGCTCACCAGGACCTGCCTTTCGAACGGCTGGTCGAGGAGCTGGCCCCGGAACGCGACCTCTCGGTGACGCCGCTCTTCCAGGTCCTGTTCGCCCTCCAGAACGCGCCGGTGGGACGTCTGGAGATGACGGGCCTGACCCTCGCCCCCCTCGCCGTGGAGCGGGAGCTGGCCAAGTTCGACCTCGCGCTGACCCTGGCCGAGGGGCCGGAGGGCTTCGCTGGCGTGCTCGAGCATGACGCGGAGCTGTTCGATCGCGGCACGGCCGCGCGCCTGGCGGTCCGCTTCTCCATCCTCCTGGAGGCGGCGGTGGCGGCTCCGCAAACCCCCCTGCAGGACCTTCCCCTGTTGGGGCTGGCCGAGCGGCAGCAGCTCCTTGCCTGGGGGGGTGTCCCGGGGGAGCCCTCGGCCGCGACCCTCCACGGCCGCTTCGAGGAGCGCGCCCGGCAGGCTCCCGGAGCCATCGCCGCGGTCTGCGGCGGGGAGAGCCTCACCTATGGCGAGCTGAACCGCCGGGCCGACCAGGTCGCCTGGCTCCTGCGCGGGCTGGGCGTGGGGCCCGAGGAACGGGTGGGTCTCTGCGCCGGCCGCTCGCTCGACCTGCTGGTCGGCCTGCTGGGCATCCTCAAAGCCGGGGGCGCCTACGTGCCCCTCGATCCGCGCTACCCCGCGGAACGACTGGCGTGGACGCTGGAGGACGCGGCAATCCGGTTCCTGGTGGGTACGGCGGAGGCCATGGGCGGCCTGCCCGCGGCGGCCGAGCGGATCCTGGTCGAGGACCTGCCCGCCCAGCCGGAGGCTGCGCCGGTCCCGCTCCCCACGCCGGGGACGGATGGCTCGAGCCTCGCCTACGTCATCTACACGTCGGGCTCCACCGGCCGTCCCAAGGGCGCGCTGCTGATCCACGGCCAGGTGGTGCGCCTGTTCGACTGCACCCGGGCCTGGTTCGGATTCGGGGAGGACGACGTCTGGACCCTGTTCCATTCCTTCGCCTTCGACTTCTCGGTCTGGGAGATCTGGGGGGCCCTCCTCCACGGCGGCCGCCTGGTGCTCGTCCCCGATCCCGTGAGCCGCTCGCCGGAGGACTTCCACGACCTGCTGGCGCGGGAGCGGGTGACGGTGCTCAACCAGACGCCCTCGGCCTTTGCCCAGCTCCAGCGGGTGGATGCGGCGGCGGAACGAGCCGGGGCCCTTGGCGCCCTGCGCCTGATCATCTTCGGCGGCGAGGCGCTCGAGCCGGGGAGCCTCGCGGGGTGGTTCGCGCGCCACGGCGACGCAAAGCCGCGGCTGATCAACATGTACGGGATCACGGAGACCACCGTCCACGTCACCTACCGGCCGCTGCACCGGCTGGATGTCGTGGGGCGGCGCTGCGTCATCGGCGGACCGCTCCCCGATCTGGCGGTGCACGTGCTCGATCCGGGTTTCCGTCCCTCTCCCATCGGGGTGCCGGGCGAGCTGGTGGTGGCCGGGGCGGGGCTGGCGCGCGGTTATCTGGGCCGCCCGGATCTGACGGCGGAGCGCTTCGTCCCGGACGCGGTGAGCGGCCTTCCCGGGGCGCGGATCTACCGTTCCGGCGACCTGGCGCGGTATCTGCCGGACGGCGATCTGGAGTACCTGGGGCGGATCGATCACCAGGTCAAGATCCGGGGTTTCCGCATCGAGCCCGCCGAGATCGAGGCGGCGCTGGCGAGCCATCCGGATGTCCAGGAGTGCCTGGTCGTGCCCCATCGCGACGCCTCCGGCGAGATCCTGCTGGTCGCCTACTGGGTGGCCGCCGCCGGGCGGGATCCGGGGGCCGGGGAGCTGCGGGAGCACCTGCGGCGGCGCCTGCCGGAGCACATGGTGCCGTCCAGGCTGGTGGCGCTGCCGGCCTTCCCGCTGACGCCCAACGGCAAGGTGGATCGCAAGGCTCTCGCCAAGCCGTCCCGCGAGGCAGCGACGGCGGTCTTCGACCCGCCGGTCACGCCGACCGAGGAGATCGTGGCCGCGATCTGGGCCGAGGTCCTGGAGATCGAGCGTGTCGGGCGCGGCGATCACTTCTTCGAACGCGGCGGCCATTCGCTGCGCGCCGCCCAGGTGGCGGCGCGCCTCCACGAGGCGCTCGGCGTCGCCCTGCCGGTGCGCCGGCTGTTCGAAGCGCCAACGTTGGCCGCCCTGGCCGCGGCCGTGGACGCGGCGCGGCCGGCGGCGGCCGGCCCGCCGCTGCCCCCGCTCGCTCCCACGCCGCGCGACGGCGTCCTCCCCCTGTCCTTCGCTCAGCAGCGTCTCTGGTTCCTCGACCGTCTCGTGCCGGATAGCCCGGCCTACAACATCGGCGCCGCGGTCCGGCTCGCCGGCCCGCTCGCTCTTCCCCTGCTGCGGCGGGCTCTTGCCTTCCTGGCGGAGCGCCACGAGACGCTGCGCACCTGCTTCCCCACGGTAGCGAGCGAGCCCGCGCAGATCATTGCTCCGACGCTCGAACCGCCCGTCCCCGCGGTCGATCTCAGCGGGCTCGTCCCGGCGGCGCGGGAACGCGAGGCGCGGCGGCTGGCCCGCGCCGAGGCGCGGCGGCCGTTCCACCTGGCCTCGGGTCCGCTCGTCCGCCTGTCCCTGCTGCGCCTCGGCCAGGGGGACCACCTGGCCCTCCTCTCCCTGCACCACATCGTCGCGGACGGATGGTCGATCGGCGTGCTGCTCGAGGAGCTCACCGCCGCCTACTCGGCGTCGAGCCGAGGCGTGGCGCCGCGGCTCCCTCCTCTGGCCGTGCAGTACGCCGACTACGCGGTCTGGCAGCGACGGGTGCTCACCGGCGAGCGCCTCGCCGAGGAGCTCGCCTGGTGGAAATCCCAGCTCGCCGGCGTGCCGGCCAGCCTGCCGCTCCCCGCGGATCATCAGCGCCCGGCGGTGCAGAGCTGGCGCGGCGGGGTCCGGCGGCTGGCCCTGTCCCCCGCCGTGTCCGCCAGCCTCGCCGCTCAGGCCCGCCGGGAGAGTGCGACGCTCTTCATGATCGCCCTGGCCGGCTTCGGCGCACTGCTGGGCCGGCTCACCGGCGCCGCCGACCTCACCGTCGGCTCTCCCGTCGCCGGCCGCGAGCGTCGCCAGCTCGAGCGGTTGATCGGGTTCTTCGTCAACACGCTGGTGTTGCGCGTCGGGCTGGCAGGAAATCCGCAGTTCCGCGAGCTGCTGGCGGCAGTTCGGCGGACCTGCCTCGAGGCGTACGCCCACCAGGCGCTCCCCTTCGAGCGCCTGGTCGAGGAGCTGGCGCCGGCCCGGGACCTGAGCTATTCGCCGCTCTTCCAGGTCGTCTTCTCCTTGCAGAACGCCCCGCGCCGCAACCTGGCTCTGCCGGGAATCGCCGCCACGGTTCTCCCGCCGGACAGCGTCGCGGCGAAGTTCGATCTCACCCTCACCCTCGAGGAGCGGGACGGCTCGCTCGCCGGCACCCTGGAATACCGCGCCGACCTCTTCGCAGCCGCGACCGTCGCCCGCTTGGCGAGCGCCCTCGAGTGCCTGCTCGCCGCCGCGGCCGGCGCTCCCGAGACCCCGATCCGCGAGCTGCCGCTCCTGGATCCCGGCCAACGGCACCAGGTCCTGGTCGAGTGGGGACGGACGGAGCCGGCCGCGCGGAGCGGCGAGCCGGTCCCCGCCCGGGTGGCGGAGTGGGCCCGAACGGCGCCGGCGGCCCGCGCCCTGGTCTCGGCATCCGGCGCCCTCGGCTACGGCCAGCTCCTGGAGTCCTCCCGCCGCCTGGCTTGGCACCTGCGCGCCCTGGGGGTCGGCGCGGAGTCGGTGGTCGCCGTGCTCCTCGAGCGCTCCGTGGCCGAGGTGGTCGCGCTGCTGGCGGTGCTCGAAGCGAGCGCCGCGTATCTCCCCCTCGATCCGGCCCATCCTCCCGAGCGCCTGTCGTTCCAGGTGAGGGACGCGGGGGCCCGAGTGGTGATCTCCACGGGCGCGCTGGCACCCCGGCTCCTGGAGGGGTCGAGCGCTCCCCCGGTCCGGCTGGTTCTCCTGGACCGGGACGCGGCGGCGATCGCCGCCCGCCCTGCGGACGCCCTGCCGGGAGCCGCGGGCCCCGAGAACCTGGCGTACGTCATCTACACCTCGGGCTCGACCGGCATCCCCAAGGGAGTGGCCGTCGAGCACCGTGCTTTGGCGAACCTCGTGGCCTGGCACCAGCGCGCCTTCGCGGTGACGCCGGCCGACCGGGCGACGCGGCTGGCGGGCCTCTCCTTCGACGCCGCGGTCTGGGAGCTGTGGCCCTACCTGGCCGCGGGGGCGAGCGTCGCCGTGCCGCCGGAAGAGACGCGGATCTCCCCGGAGGCGCTGCGCGACTGGCTCCTGGCGGAGCGGATCACGATCGCCTTCGTGCCGACCCCGATGGCCGAGGCGCTGCTCGCCCAGCGATGGCCCGTCGACACGCCGTTGCGCCGGATGCTGACCGGCGGCGACAGGCTGCACCGCCATCCACCCGCCGATCTGCCTTGGCTGCTGGTGAACAACTACGGCCCGACGGAGACGGGAGTGGTGGCCACCTCCGGCCCCGTGCCGCGGGACGGGTTGGACGGGCGGGCGCCATCCATCGGCCGGCCGATCGACGGTGCCTGGGTCTACCTGTCGGACCGTCACTTCGAGCCGGTGCTGGCGGGCGCCCCGGGAGAGATCTGCATCGGCGGCGGCGGATTGGCGCGCGGCTATCTCGGCTCCCCGGACCTGACCGCCGAGCATTTCGTACCCGACCCGTGGAGTGGCTTGCCCGGGGCCCGGATGTATCGCAGCGGCGATCTGGCGCGCCATCGCGCCGACGGCGCTCTCGAGTTCCTCGGCCGGCTGGACGATCAGATGAAGATCCGCGGCTTCCGGGTCGAGCCCGGCGAGATCGCGATGGCCCTCGTCGGGCATCCTGCCGTGCGGGAATGCGCAGTTCTGCCCCGGGAGGGACCGGGGGGCGAACCGCAGCTGGTGGCCTGGGTGGTGCCCGCGGGCGGCGAGGCGCCCGTGGAGCGCGAGCTCCGCGCCTTCCTGCGCCAGCGCCTGCCCGCGTACATGGTGCCCTCGGCATTCGCCTTTCTGCCCTCCCTACCGCTCACCGCCCAGGGCAAGATCGACCGCCGCGCCCTGGCGGCTCTGAGGGCGCCGGTGGCTGTCGACCAGGAGAAGCAGCAGCCGCCGCGCGACCTGGTGGAGCTGCGCCTGATCCAGCTCTGGGAGGAGCTCCTGGGAGGCGGTGCCGTGGGGGTGCGCGACGACTTCTTCGAGCGCGGCGGCCACTCGCTCCTCGCCGTCCGCCTCGTCGCCGAGATCCGTGCCCGCTTCGGGCGCGAGCTGCCGCTCGCCGCGCTGTTCGCCGGCGCCACCGTGGAACGGCTGGCGGCGGCGCTGCGCGAGGAGGGTGGGCCGTCGCGCCGCGAGGTCCTCGTGCCGATCCGCGCCGGCGGCGGGCGGCCGCCGCTGTTCCTCGTCCACCCCGTCGGCGGCAACGTCCTCTGCTACGCCGCGCTGGCTCGCCGTCTCGGCCCCGACCAGCCGGTCTGGGGGATCCAGTCTCCGGATCCCGGGCAACGCCCAGGCGATCTCCCTGGCCTGGCGGCAGCCTACCTGGACGCCGCATCGCGAGTGGCTCCCGAGGGTCTCCGCAACCTCGGCGGCTGGTCGCTCGGCGCGGTGGTGGCCTTCGAGATGGCGGGACAGCTGGCGGCGAGCGGCCGGCCGGTCGATCGCCTGCTGCTCCTCGATCCCCCCGGAATCGCGGCGGCAAAGGGCGACGAACCCGATCCCCAGGCGCTGGCGGCGCTGTTCGCCCGCGATCTGGCGGGCCTGGCGGGAGCGCAGCCCGACTTCCTGGCCGCCGGCGGCGACGACCCTCTCGCCGGCCTGCTCGCCGCGGCCTGGAAGGCGGGGGCGCTGCCGGACGAGACGGGCGACGCGGAGATCCGCGCGCTGTTCGCGCTGTTTCGCGCCAACCTCCTGGCTCTGCGTCGCTACACGCCGGCCTCCTATCCCGGTCGCGCGGTGGTCTTTCGCGCCACCGACCGTGGCGAGGAGCGCGACCCGATGCCGGGCTGGCGCGGGTTGGTGAGCGGCGGGCTGGAGGTGGAGACGCTGGCGGGCGATCACTGGTCGTTGCTGCACGAGCCGCAGGTTGGGGTTCTGGCCGAGAGTCTCACGGCGCGGCTTGAGGTGGGGGCGTGAGCCGGCGCGGGGGAGGGCTGCGGCCGCCGCTCGCCTGCGGCCCCGGCGAAGGCGGACCAGCGATCACGGCCCGGCTCGGCGGCAAGGCGAGGAGCCTGGCGGTGCTCTCCTCTCTCGGCGAGCCCGTCCCCCCATGGTTCGTGGTGACCGCTCTCGGGTTGGAGGTGACGCTGGACGCCGCCGGCCTGCGCGGACGGATCGACTCGCGCCTCGCCCGCTGGGGCGAGCGAGCTGCCGCCGAACGGCAGGCCGCGGCCCACGAGGTCCAGGGATGGGTGCGGGCCCTGCCGATGCCGGAGGCGCTGGTGACGGCAATCGACCGCGCCCGCGCCGAGTGGCTTGCCGGAGACGAGCCCATGGCCGTGCGCTCCTCGGCCGCGGACGAGGACGGCCGGTGCAGCTCGATGGCGGGCGTGCACGCCACGCTGCTTGGCGTCGTCGGCCGGGCCGCGCTCCTCGCGGCCGTGCGCGAGGTCTGGGCGTCGGCGTTCGGCATCGCGGCCCTTGGCTATCGAGAGGCGCGGCAGCTGCCGCTCGCCGGCATCGCCGTGGCCGTGGTGGTCCAACGCCTGGTGACGGCGCGGACCAGCGGCGTGGCGTTCACCGCCGACCCGGTGACCGGCGACACCGGGCGCCTGGTGGTGAACGCTCTCTACGGCATGGGCGAGGGGCTGGTCGGCCTCGGGCTGGAGGCCGATCGCTTCGTCGTCGACAAGCAGACCGGGGAGATCTCGGCGGAGATCGCCGACAAGCGCGAGCGGTTGGAGGCCGCGTCCGCGGCGGAGGGCGGCCTGCGGCGCGTCCCCGTTGCCGAGGCGCTGCGGCGGGTGCCTAGCCTCGCCACGGAGCAGGTGCGCTCTCTCGCGCACGCCGCCCTGCGCGCCGAGCGTCGCTTCGGCCGTCCGCAGGACCTCGAGTTCGCCGTCGACGACGACGGCCGCCTCTGGCTGCTGCAGAGCCGGGCGGTGACCACCGCCGGGGAGTACGGCCCGGCCGCTGGCGAGCGGATCGTCTGGGACCACGAGAACTGGGGGGAGAACTACCCGGGCGTGACCTTGCCGATGACCTACAGCGTCAACCGGCGCCTCGACCGTATCGGCTACCGCGCCTTCGCCGAGATGATGAGGATCGATCCGCGGCGCATCGTCGAGCACGAGGCCGTCTTCGATACCTTCCTGGGCTACATCCGCGGCCGGTTCTTCACCAACCGCACGAACCGCCATCGTCTCTTCGCCTTGCTGCCGGGCTTCGCCTTCCTGCCGCAGCCGCTGCTGAAGCTGTTCGCCGTACGTCCCGACGAGCTGGATCCGGAGGTGCGGATCGAGGCGGCGCCGCTCCGTCGCTGGCTGGTCGAGCTGCCGGCGCTGCTGCGCCTGCTGGGAAGCCTCGCCTTCGAGTTTCTCCGCGTCGATCGCCAGGTGGCACGGCTCCTCGCGCGCGCGGACGCCGTCCACGACCACTGTGCGGCCTTGGAACTCGAGGCGTTGTCGCCCGCGGAGCTGCTGCGGGTCTACGATCAGGTGGAGGTCCGGCTGGTGCGGCAGTGGCGGATCCCGATGCTGAACGCGCTTTTTCTGCGCCTCTGCTTCGTGCTGCTCAAGAGTCTCTGCGCGCGCTGGTGCGGCGACGCCACGCTGAGCAACGAGCTGCTGCGCTCCGAGCAGGTCTCGGCCACGGGACGGCCGGTCGAGGACCTCCTCGACCTGGCCGGCTGGCTCGACCGTCGGCCGGAGCTGCGCGACGCCTTCCTGGCGGAGCCGCCGGAGATGCTCCCGCGGCGGCTTGCCCGCGATCCCCGCTTCGCCGGATTTGCCGCCGAGGTCGAGCGCTATCTCGAGCTCTATCCATACCAGGGCGTGGTGGAGATGAAGCTCGAGGAGCCGGTCTGGCGCGATCAGCCCGAGCGGCTCTATCGCGTGCTCCGCGGCTATCTCCTCCACGAGGACCGTGCCCGGCTGGATCGCCAGGTCCGTTCCGAGCGGGCTCGCCGCGCCCGCGAGGCGGCCGAACGGCGAGCCTTCGCCGGCCTGCGGACCCACGGCGGCCCCTTCCCACGCAGCCTGGCCTTCCGCCGGCTGCTCTCCCGGGTGCGCGAGTTGGACCGCCATCGCGAGGAGGTCAAGCGGATGCGGTTGCGGCTCCTCGGGCTGTTCCGCGAACTGCTCACCGCTCTCGGCGAGAGGCTCGCCGAGGAAGGCATCCTCGAGCAGGCGCGGGACATTTTCTTCCTGGGTTTCGAAGAGGTCGAAGACTACGTCCGCGGACAGGCCCTCACCACGGATCTGCGAGGCCTCGTGAACTTGCGCCGGAGAGAGCTCGAGAGGGCGGCCGCGGAGCGCCTGGACGACCGCTTCGAGACCTTCGGTCTGGTGTACCACCGCAACCGTTTCCAGGGCCGGTCGGCACTCCCCGCGAACGACGCCTCGCTGCGCGGCACGGGATGCAGCCAGGGGCGGATCACCGGCGCCGTGCGCCTGCTGGCCACGCCCGACCCGCTGGCGCTGGCGGCCGGCGAGATCCTGGTCGTGGAGCGGGCCCACACCGGCTGGATTCCGCTGTTCCCTGCCATCTCCGGTCTCCTGATCGAGCGTGGAGAGGTCCTCTCCCATTGCGCCACGGTGGCGCGGGAAATGGGCATCCCCGCCATCGTGGGCATCCCGGGGTTGACGGCCACCCTGCGCGCGGGGCAGCGGATCGCCATGGACGGCGCGGCCGGCACGGTCACCATCCTTTCTTCGGCACACAGCGAATCCCCGCAACCGACCGGCAAGGAGGCCTCTCGATGAGCGTGTGGTCTGAGCAAGTGCGGTACGCCCTGCGCAGCCTCGGCAGGAGCCCTGGGTTCGCGGCGGCGATCGTGTTGTCGCTCGGGCTCGCCATCGGCGCGAACACGGCGATCTTCTCCTTCTTCGACGCCATCCTGCTGCGGCAGCTCCCCTTTGGCGACGCCGACCGGTTGATGCGGATCCGCGAGCTGCGCCTGCAGCCCGGCAAGGAGCCGGCCCCGATCGCGGTTCAGTCTGCCAACCTGGTGGTCTGGAAACAGGCGAACCACAGCTTCGAGGACTTCGCCTGCCAGGTGCCCACGAGCTTCAACCTGACCGGGGACGGCGATCCGGAGTCGATCTCGGGAGCCACCGTGAGCCACAACTTCCTGCGCGTGCTCCGCGTCCGGCCGATCCTCGGACGCGACCTCCTCGCCGAGGAGGACCTGCCGGGCCACCCGGCGCGCGTGGCGCTGATCAGCCACGGTCTCTGGTCCCGCCGCTTCGGCGCCGATCCGGCGATCGTGGGGAGAACCATCCTGGTGGATCAGCAGAGCGTCACGGTGATCGGCGTGCTGCCGCCCAAGTTCAAGTTTCCCTATGACGCCGAGGTCTGGGAGCCGCTGGGGCTCGATCCGGATGACACGCATACGAACCACCGCGGCATGCTCAACGTCTTCGGGCGCCTGCGCCCGGGGGTGACGGCGGAGCAGGCCACGGCGGACATGCGGGCGCTCGCCGCCCGCCTCGCCCAGGAACACCCCGCGACCAACGCCGGGTGGAGCGTGCAGCTCAAGACCCTGCGCGAAGATCTGGTGGGCGACGTGCGCCCGTGGCTGTACGCCCTGTTCGGCGCCTCCGGGTTCGTCCTCCTCATCGCCTGCGCCAACGCGGCTAACCTGCTGCTCGCCCGCGTCCTGCATCGGACCAGCGAGGTGTCGGTCCGCGTGGCTCTCGGCTCCAGCCGTCTGCGAGCGGCGCTGCCGTTCCTCACCCAGAGCGTCCTGCTGGCGCTGATTTCCGGCGCCTTCGGCATCCTGCTTGCCTACGTGAGCCTGGGCCCGCTCGCCGCGCTCAGCCCCCTCCAGGACATGGATGCCTTCTTCCAGGAGTCGACCACGCTCGACCTGCGCGTGCTCGGATTCAGCCTGCTGCTCTCCCTGGCGGTCGGCGTGCTCTTCGGCTTGGTACCGGCCGCGCGGGCGTCCCGGCCCGAGCTGCAGAGTCTGCTCAAGGAAGGCGGCCGCACCGGCACCAGCCTGCGCAGCCAGCGCCTGCTCAAGGCTCTGGTGGTCTCCGAGATCGCCGTGGCGCTGGTCCTGGTGGCCGGCGCGGGGCTGATGCTCCGCAGCTTCCAGAAGCTCCAGCAGGTCAGCCTCGGGTTCGACGAGAAGCGCCTGCTCGCCATGGAGATCACCCTGCCGGCCACCCGCTACCCGGATCGCGCCAGCCAGGTCCGCTTCTACAACCAGGTGCTGGAGAAGCTGCGGGCACTGCCGGGGATCGAGGCAGCCGGAGTGACCACCAACCATCCGTTCACCGGGGAGCGCCGGGTGGCGCCATTCCTCATCGAGGACCGCCCGCCGATCAAGGACAACGACTTCTTCTTCACCAACCACCGGGTGGTCAGCCCCGGTTACCTGGAGACCCTGGGAGCGCCCCTGCTGCGAGGCCGTAGCTTCACGGCCGCCGATCGCGAAGACAGCCTGCCGGTCGTGATCATCAGCAAGCGCTTCGCCGACGTCTACTTCCCCGGCACGGATCCCCTGGGCAAGCGGCTGCGGCCGGACCGCCCCAACCTCCCCTGGATGACCATCGTCGGCGTGGCCGGGGACGTCAAGGATACCGGCGATTACGCCGAGACCTGGTACGTCCCCTACGATCAGAACTGGCGCTACACCGATATGAACATCCTGGTGCGCACCAGGGGCGACCCCTTGGCCCTGGCGCATCCGGTCCGCCAGGCGATCTGGTCGCTCGACCGCAACCAGCCGGTCGGGCGGGTCGCCGAGATGGCGACGCTCGCCGCCGAGACCCTGCGGCCGCAACGCTTCAGCGCCCTGCTCTACGGCCTGTTCGGCGGCCTGGCTCTGATCCTGGCGGTGCTCGGCATCTATGCGGTGATGTCGTACCTGGTCGCCCTGCGCCTCAGGGAATTCGGCATCCGGATGGCTCTCGGGGCACAGCGGGCGCAGTTGCAGCGGCTGGTGCTGAGGCGAACCATGGTCCTGACACTGCTCGGCGTGACCCTCGGAATGGTGGGCGCCCTGGCCCTGGGCCGCTTTCTCTCCAGCCTGCTTTACAACGTCGCCCCCGACGATCCACTGACCTTTGGCGTCGTGGCCCTGGGGCTGTCGGCCTCCGCGCTGCTGGCGAGCCTCCTGCCCGCCCACCGCGCGACCCGGGTGAATCCGGTGACGGCGCTCCGCTATGAGTGACGAGACCCCGGCTTCCGCCGCGCGGCCCCGCCGCGCCTGGCGCATCCTGCGCGGGATCGCCCGGTTGCTGGCTCTGCTCTTGCTGACCGTGGTGCTGGTCGGAGGACTCTGGCTGCGGAGCCGGTTGCGGGCCAGCCTCCCCGTGCTGGCGGGCACGCGCCCGGTGGCTGGGCTCGGAGCCCGGGTCGTGATCGAGCGCGACGCCCTCGGAGTGCCGGTCCTTCGGGGATCCAGCCGGCGCGACCTGGCCTTCGCCACCGGCTTCGTCCACGCTCAGGACCGCTTTTTTCAGATGGACCTGATGCGCCGCCGGCCCGCCGGCGAGCTCTCCGAGGTGGTCGGAGGGGCGGCCGTCGATCGCGACCGCGAGATCCGTGTCCATCGCCTGCGCGTCCTCGCGCGGCACGTCCTCGAACGCAGCTCGCCCGAGATCCGGGGGCTGCTGGAGGCCTACTCCGCGGGGGTCAACGCCGGGCTCGCGTCGCTGGCGGGCAGGCCCTTCGAGTATCTGGTCCTGCGCGCCGAGCCGCGACCCTGGCGTCCAGAGGACTGCGTCCTCGTGCTGCTCGGCATGTTCGTGCAGCTCGAGGGCGGGGCCGATGGCGGCCCGGAGCGAGAGGTGGCGCGGATGCATGACCTCTTCCCCGAGCCCGTCTTTCGCTTCCTGGTCCCCGAGGGGACCGACTGGGACGCGCCGCTCGCGGGAGCCGCGTTCCCCCCCTCCCCGATCCCCGGGCCGGATGTGCTCGATCTGCGCCGCCGCCCTCAGGCCGCCACGCCCGCCGCGCTGCGCCACGACCCGGACCTGCCGGCGCCTCCCCTCGCGGCGAGCACCGCCATGGCGCTCTCCGGCGCGCGCTCGGCCGCCGGCGAGGCCCTCCTCGCCGACGAGCTCCACCTCGACATCTCCGTCCCCAACCTCTGGTACCGGCTCTCCCTCGTCTGGCCGCTCGCCATGCACGAACAGCGGGTCACCGGCGTCACCCTGCCCGGCACGCCGGCCATCGTCGTGGGGAGCAACGGCCGGGTCGCCTGGGGGTTCAGCAACAGCTTGGCCGATACGAGCGACGTGGTGGTGCTCGATCCCGAACCGAAGGACCCGGACTCCTACCGGACCCCCGCCGGGCCCCGCCGGCTGGAGCGGGTGCGGGAGACGATCCAGATCAAGGGCGAGGCGGCGCGCCCCGTCGATGTCGAGCAGACGGTCTGGGGGCCGGTGGTCGGCCGCGACGACCACGGCCGGCGGCTCGCCCTGCGCTGGGTGGCGCAGGAGGAGGGAGCCGTGGACTTCGAGGCGATCCACCTCGAGACCGTCCGCAGCGTGGCCGAGGCCCTCGACATCGCCCATCGCAGCGGCTTCCCGGCGCTGAACATGGTGGCGGCCGACGCCGGCGGCCACGTCGGCTGGACCACCCTCGGCCGGCTGCCGCGCCGGATCGGATTCGATGGCGAGCTGCCAGGTTCGTGGGCGGATGGTCGCCGGCGCTGGGACGGGCTCCTCCCTCCCGGCCAGGTGCCGCAGATCATCGATCCCCCCTCGGGCCAGGTGTGGTCCGCGAACCAGCGCATGATCGACGGGCCGGGACTCGACCTGCTCGGCCACGGCGGCTATCTGTTTGCCGCGCGAGCCCACCAGATCCGTGACGACCTCTCCACTCTCCCCACGCGGGCCGGCGAGGGCGACCTGCTGCGGATCCAGCTCGACGACCGGGCCGTGCTCCTCAGCCGCTGGCAGCGCCTGCTGCTCCAGAGCCTGACGCCCGCGGCGATGGCCGCGGACCCGCGCCGGGCTGAGCTCCGCAAGATCGTCGAGAGATGGGGCGCCCGGGCCGCCGTCGACTCCGCCGGCTACCGGCTGGTGAGGACCTTCCGGGTGCTGCTGGCGCGGCGGGCCTTCGAGCCGATCGTCGCGCCGGCGCGGCGCCTCGACCCCGAGTTCGACTATGTCCGCGAGTTCGACCAGTTCGAGGGTCCTCTCTGGGAGCTGGTGACGACCCGGCCGGCCCATCTGCTCGATCCCCGCTATCGCTCCTGGGACGAACTCTTCCTGGCCGCGGCCGACGAGGTCATCCAGACGTTGACCGAGGGCGGCAGGACCCTCGACTCCCGGACCTGGGGGGAACGCAACACCACGGCGATCCGCCATCCTCTCAGCCGCGCCCTCCCGGGCTCCTCCCGCTGGCTCGACATGCCGGCGCTCCAACTCCCCGGCGATCAGGACATGCCACGGGTCCAGCATCCCGCACACGGCGCGACCCTGCGAATGATCGTGGCTCCCGGCCATGAGGAGCGGGGGATCTTCGAGATGCCCTGCGGCCAGAGCGGCCACCCGCTCTCGCCTCACTACCGCGACGGCCACGCCGCCTGGGCTCAGGGGGCGCCGACTTCCTTCCTTCCCGGCCCGCCGATCCACACCCTGGTCCTGACCCCCGCCGGCAAGTCATGAGCGGCACCTCGTCCTCCTCCGGCCTGCGGGTGTTCGCCACGGTGTGGGCGGGTCAGGTGATCTCGCTCGTCGGCTCGAACCTGACCAACTTCGCCGTCGGCGTCTGGGTCTACCAGAGCACCGGCTCGGCCACCAAGTTCTCCCTCGTCTGCATCTGCCTGACCGTGCCGGGGCTCCTGGTCGCGCCCCTCGCGGGAGCCCTGGTCGACCGCTGGGACCGGCGCTGGTCCATGCTCCTGGGAGACGGCTGCGACGCCCTTCTCCGCCTTCCCCTGCTCTACTTCGCCGCCACCGGGCGGCTCGCCCTCTGGCACGTCTACTCGATCGTCGCCCTGAGCTCGTTCTTCCACGCCTTCCAGGTGCCGGCCTTCGCGGCATCCACTTCGCTCCTGGTGCCGAAGCGCCACCTCGCGCGGGCCAACGGCTGGGTCCAGGCGGGAGTCTCCGCGGCGCAGATCCTCTCTCCCCTGTCGGCGGGCTTTCTGCTCGCGGCGATCGGATTGACCGGCGTGGTGGCTATCGACCTGGTGACTGCCAGCCTCGGCATCGTCTCCCTGCTGATCGTGCGCCTGCCCCGGCCGGAGGCCGCGGAGCACCCGGCGCAGCAGCGCTCGTCGCTCTGGCACAGCGCCGTGGACGGTTGGGGCTATCTCCGGCAACGCCAGGGCTTCCTGCAGCTCCTCAGCCTGTCCGGGTCGGTCAACTTCTGCTTCGGCACCGTCTACGTCCTGCTCACTCCTCTGGTCTTGAGCTTCGCCAGCTCACGGCAGCTGGGACTGGTCATGGGCGCCGCGAGCTTCGGCGTGCTGGCGGGCAGCCTGGTCATGGGGACCTGGGGAGGGCCCCAGAGGAGGATCCGCGGCATTTTCCTGTTCATGCTGGCGCAGAGCCTGGTGTTGTCCATCGCGGTTCTCCGTCCCCACGTCGGCGTGCTCGCGGCCGGCGCTTTCGCCTACATGTTCTTCAACCCCTTGAACCTCGGCTCCATCCGCACTCTCCTGCAGACCAAGATCGCTCCAGCGATGCAGGGACGGGTGTTCGCCTTCGCCGGCATGATCGCCTCCTCCTCGATCCCGCTGGCGGCAGTGGTGGCCGGACCGCTGGCCGATCGCGTCTTCGAGCCCTCGATGGCACCTGGCGGCCGGCTCGCGGCGAGCGCCGGGCTCCTGCTGGGCGTGGGGAAGGGGCGGGGCATCGCCCTGCTGTGTCTCTGCGCCGCCGGCCTCATGGCTGTCCTCGTCCTGCTCGCCTCCCGTTACCGGCCGCTCCGCCGTCTCGAGCAGGAGATCCCCGACGCGCTCCCCGACGAGCTTCCAAGCTCCCTCCCCCAGGAGACCGCGCTCGCATGAGCCAGACGTCCGCCTCCCTCGTCGAGCCCACCCTGGACTTGGAGGAGATCACTGACCTCGGGCGGCTTGCCGATCTCGGCGCCGAGTGGGGCGCTCTATGCGACCGCTGCCCCTGGACGACGCCTTTCCAGCGCCCGGAATGGCTCCTCCCCTGGTGCCGGCATTTCGATCTCACCGAGCCCTGGGCCATTTCCTTACGCCACGATGGGCGCCTCGTGGCCTTCCTGCCGCTCTACGTCTACACCTTCCCCAGGGACACCGACCCGGAAACGCCGCTGCTTCTCGACCGGATCGTCGCCATCCTCGGGCACGGCAATTCCGACTACCTCGACCTGATCGCCGAGCCCGGACATGCCGCCGCGGCGGCCGCGCTGTGCCTGCAGCGCGTGGGCGAGCGCACCGATCTCTGGGAGATCTGCCAGCTCGATCAACTCCGTGCCGGTTCCCCCCTTCTCGAGGCGCCGCTGCCTCTCGGCTGGACCGAGCTGCGCAAGCCCCAGGACGCCTGCCCGATCCTGGAGCTGCCCCCTGGGACCCGTGAGCTCGCCGACCTCGTACCCGGCCGCCAGATGCGCAACCTGCGCCGCCTGGCCCGCCACGCGGCGCAGGCTGGCGGCACCCGCCTCGAGCGGGCGGACGCGGTCTCCGGCGGCCAGCTCTTCGATGCCCTGGCCCGCCTGCACGGTTCCCGGTGGAATGCCCGCGGCATGCTGGGGATCCTGGCGGGTGAAGAAGCCAGGAGCTTCCATCGCGAGGTCGTCGAGCTGTTCACTGCCCGCGGCGCCCTGGCTCTCCATTCCCTTGCGATCGGAGGGGAGATCGCCGCAGTCACCTACGGCTTCTACGAAGAGCGGGAGCTGTTCTATTACCTGGGGAGCTTCGATCCGCGCTGGTCGCACTGCGGCCCCGGCGCCCTGCTCATCGGGGAGATCATCCAAGAGGCGATCCACAACGGCTGCGAGCGGTTCAATTTCCTGCGCGGACGCGAACCCTACAAGTATTTCTGGGGGGCGAAGGATTGCTGGAACACCAGCCGGATCCTACGCCACGGCAGGGTCGGATGAAGAGACGAGCGCAGGCTCGCTCGATCAACCGCTCGACGGCCTGCAAGCCTTCCGGTCCTACGTCGAGGTGGATCTGGGTGACCGCGAGCCGGCGGCCGCGCGGAAGGCTTGCCCGCCGCAGCGGTGAGCCGCCGGCCCGGGTGCCGCGCGGCTTGGGCGCGCGATCCTGGAAGACGAGAAAGGAGGCAGCGCGCGTGGAGACGATCGGAGTCATCGGCGCCGGCGTCATGGGAGTCGGCGTGGCGCAGGACCTGGCGCAGCACGGCATGCAGGTCATCCTGATCGACGTGGACGAGGCCAGGCTCATTCGGCCCACGATCGTTCGCCTCTAACGACCAACCAACAATGCAGACAGCAGGCGCTCCAATGCTTCACGATAAGCCGGAGTGCCGTCGTTCCACCGCACGAAGTCGCCGATGTTCCTGCTGTTGCGAATGTCAGATGCCCATGCCGTCGTAGACTTCATTACAGCATCATCGATCCTCACCGGAAGGAGGACCGTGCCCCGTCGAATCCTTTCCACTTCGAAAGCGGTCTCGACCTCCTTTTCTACCCAGTCGCTCGCGATCGACTCCCGCGAGAGAACGACGATCAGGCGGTCCTTGGAGCGGATCGCGTCGTCGAGCGTCTGGCGCGTGCGGGCCCCGACCGGTAGATCCTTTGGTGCGTACCAGCAGCGAACTCCGGCAGCTTGAAGGTCCGCGTGAAGCCTGTCCGCGAACCGCTGGTCTCGGCTAGAGAAACTGATGAAGCACTCTGAATACTGCGGGTTCTCCTGCCTGCCCAACTCCCGCTCGCGCTCCGCCACGATGCCCGCCGAGAGGCCGTCGAAGGCTGCGTTTCCAACCTCCAGGTCGCTGTCGCCCAGGATTGTCAGCAGGAGGTTCCGCACATCCTCCCTCTCGCCCGCCCCCCCCAGCGCCCTGGTCGCTTGCTGCCGCACCCGCGACCCGTCGGTTTCGACACACTTCACGAGCGCCCGCCGCACCCGTTCGTCGCTCACCGCCCCGGCCAACGCCTCCGCAGCGCGCACCCGCACCCACCTATCCTGGTCGCCGAGCCGAGCCAGCAGCGCCAAGCGCACCTCTTCCTCGTTCACCGCACCGGACAGCGCCTCCACCGCCGCAGACCGCATGAAGCGATCCTCGTCTTCCAGCCTTGTCAGTAGCCCTTTACGCACCTCAAGATCCTCCACCACGCCGGCAAGCACCGCGGCCGCTTCGTGTCGCTGCCAGGGGTCTTTCTCCTCGTCGCCGAGTAGTTCCAGCAACCTCCGCCGAATCTCCGGATCATCTCCGGAGGCGGGCAGCGCCCGTACGGCTGCCAGCCACAGCTCTTCATGCTCCACGTCGCCCAGCAGCACCAGCAACGCCCGCCGCACCTCCTCGTCTCCCGCCGCCGCAGAGAGCGCCTCGGCCGCAGCCACCCTGACCGAGCGACCCTCATGCTCATCGCCGAGCCTGGCCAGCAAACCCCGCCGCACCTCTACCTCCCCTACCGCTGCCGACAGCGCTTCCGCTGCAGCCGCACGGACCCTCCAATCTTCAGCGGGATCGTCCAGCCGTGCCAGCAAGGCCCGCCGCACGTCCATGATCTCCAAGGCACCTCGCAACGCCCCTACAGCTCCGTGCCGCGCCAGGGTACCCTGATCCCTGTCATGGATCTGCTCTAGCAGCTCGCTCCGCACCGGTTTTTCGCCCGCCACCAGCGCCAGCACGCCCTCAGCGCTCCTCTGGGTTTCAAAGTCGTGGTCACCGAGGTTCTGCATCAGCGCCCGCCAGACCTCCTCCTCGTCCGCCACCCCCGCCAGTGCCCGGATCGCTTCGCTCTTTCCTTCAGACCTACCGTCTCCGATCCGCGCCAGGAGCGCCCGTCGCACCTCCTGCGCCTCCCTCGCCCCGACCCACAGGGCTTGGACGCCCCGCGATCGCAGACGCTCGCCCCGGGTCTCGCCGAGCAGCGCCGCGCGGAGACTCCCGGGCAGCGGGCTCCTCTCCCACTGTCCCACCTTCGCCAGCACCTGGTCGCTGAGCACCGTCGGCCCTTTCCGAATCACCGCCGTGGCCCACTCGACGACCTCCTCGGCCTCCCTCGGCAGCGGCGCCTTCCCGACGCCGCACAGCCCCAGGCACGCCAGCCGGTGGCGCTCGAGCCGCGCGTCCAGCGGGTGCGGGTGCTTCAGCACCTCCCGGAACAGCTCCGCGTACCGCGCCGCGTCCGACTCGATCGCCAGCGCGTACAGGCGCCAGACCTCCTCCCACTCCGGATGGTCCCAGAACCGCTCGAGCAGCCCCGCCACCTCGCCGCTGCGGTGGCGGAGCGCCCGCGCGGCCAGGAACTCCTGGAAGGTCAGGTGCAGGAACCCGAACCAGCCCGGCCCCTGGGCCACCAGCACGCCGATCAGGTCCTCCGCTGCGTGCACGAAGAGCGCGCTCTCCCGATCGCGCTCCGCGCCGCCATAGCCGCGCGCAGCCATCAGCTCGCGGCACTCGCTCTCGAGCTCCTCGCGGGTGAACGCCACCTTCCGGCCGACCATCCCCAGGAGCGCCAGCCGCTCGAGCAGCTCGGGGAGGTAGCCCCCCGGCAGGTGCTCCGCCGCGTGGTGCAGACGATGGTGCACCCACGAGTCGCGGAGCACCTGCTCGGCGACCTCGTAGAACTCCCAGCGGTCGTGCGGCAGCCGCCCCCGCGATTTGTAGAACAGGACGGCCAGCGTCAGCAGCAGCGCGTTGCGCTGCAGCCGCGCCAGGCCGCGGTCCCGCAAGAGGCTCCGCTGCATCGCGGCCGCGTCCAGCCGCAGCCCCTCCTTGCGCTCGAGGACGGCTGCCCATCGCGCGAGCACCCGGAGGACCTGCCGGTCGTCGAGCGGTTGCATCTCCGCTCGCCGCCAGCCCGCGGCGAAGCCGCCCTGGGGCTCGCCCGCGGGCCGCGTGGCCACCACCCACCGGTCGCCATGCCCCAACACCGCCGTCGCCGCCACCTCCTCTCGCAGCCGCTCGCGCGCGCCGCGGTCCCGGACCTCGTCGACGCCGTCGAGCAGCCAGAGCACCCGCCCCGCCAGCCACGCTCGCAGGGCATCCGAGCCGATCTCGCCCAGCCGCGGCAGCATCAGGGTCGCGTAACCGAACAGGTTCACCGCTCCGCCGGCTGCGGCGATCTCCAGGTCCCCCAGCCGCAGATAGACGGGGAACGGCTCCTCGTCCGGCCGTTCCCGCCATCGCCGCGCCGCGTCGAGAAGGCGCTGGCGCAACAGGGTCGACTTCCCCTGCCCGGGCGCCCCGACCAGCACCAGCCGCCCCTCCCGCGACAGGACCCGCGATGCCGGCTCGCGTTCCGCCGATCTCCGTGGGATCTCCTCTTCGTCACCGCGGGCTCGCCGTGGCCGCACGGCGCCGCGCTCCTCGGGGCTCCTCTCCCGGTCGCCGCAGATCAGGTCTGGCTCGACGTAGACCTCCTCGAGCGACACGTCGCCCCGCGCGTAGCCCGCGCCCCCCACGTAGAGACCCTGCAGGTTGGCCACCCCGAAACGCGCTTCCAGGGCCTGCGCGTACTGCGCGCGCTCGTACGCGTAGCGGTCGGCAGCCACCGCACGGCCACCGCCTCCGCCGCCGGCCCGCAGCTCTTCCAGCGCCCCCGCGAGCTGCGCGAAGGCGTCCGCCCACTCGTCCTCCTCGCCGATCGCGGTGGCCTCGATCTTGTCCCGCGAGTCGAGAAGCCTCGCCTGAGCGGCGGGCATCCGCCACATCCACGCGTGCAGCCGCTTCTCGCGGCCCGCCGTGATCCGCCGCACCGTCGCCAGCAGCTCGTCGAGGTGCGGATCCGACAGCGAGTACCCGACGAAGAGCACCGTGCCGTTGAGCAGCATTCCCTCGAGGTGGTGATAGGCGCGCGGACACCTCTTCGGCCAGCCCCGGTAATCCCCGCGCGTCAGCGTGTGCGGCCGCTCGAGGGTCCCATGCACCTGGAAGAGCCGCGGCTGCTCGGCTCCGCCGAGCCGGTCGTAGCCTTCCTCGTCCCAGACCGGCCGCTCGTCGAGCGCCCGCGCCAGCAAGCCGTCGTAGTTCGTCGACAGCACCGCCGCCCACGGCAGCCGCCCCAGCGCCAGGTGCGCCGGCGACAGCTCGAGCGCCGAGTCGTCCAGCAGCTCCCGCACCGCCCGCTCGAGCGTACCCCGGTCCTGCCCGAACACGATCGCGTCGAAGAGGTCCAGGAGGTCGCGATACGACCCCACGTCCTCCCCGCAGCGCTCCGCCACCCCTCGCGCCAGCTCCTGCCACAACGGCAACCGCCTCCCGCTGCCGTCCCGCGCGGGCGCCAGGTGCGAGATCCCCGCGCCCACGAACAGCGCGAGCTTGCCGTCCAGGAGCCGCTGTGCCAGCTGGCGCGCCTGCTTCGCAGGCACTGGTTGCTTCACCGGCCTCCCATCCTTCCCGTCGCCCGCGCGGGCCGATCGCCCGGGTCTCGATCCCGTCGCCGTCTCGAGACCCCGCTGCCTGATTAACGATAATAAGGAAGTATACGCTAAGGGCCTGCCCGATGGCTGAAGGACCGCTGCGAAGGCTCGATCAGCCCGAGTGCGCCTAGCTCCCCTGTGCCAGTTCGCACGGCGGCAGCCGGCCGAGCCCGCCCCACGTCCGCAGCTCTCTTTGCCAAGGATCGTGGGGGTGCCTGGGCGAGAGCGAGGAGTCCGCAGAGCAACGAGCGTGACCGAGGGCTTCTGGTCACCTATACTGTGTTCAGAGGACTCCGCCACCATGTGCCTGTTCATTACCGTGGCGCCCTGCACCTCAGACGTCAATCGAACTCACATGAAGCGCGTGCTGAAGAGCGCGTCCGTCTTGTCCGCGTTCCTGGAAGATCGCGGCGACCATTGCGTCTACTATCTTGCCAATGACCGGCATTGTGCCTGTGATCTGCTCGAGTCCGGTGCCGATCTACGGGCGCTCCGACTCACGCAGGCTGCTTCAAGGGCAGTCTCCAAGGTCGTCGACGCCCTCGGCGCCGCCGAACGAGCGCGTCGAGGTCAGCGTCGCCGAGTTTCATGCCATCGCCCGAAAGAACTCGTTCAGCAGTCATGTCGCCTACGAGGTGTCTGGGTAGTGCACTTCCGGCCGGCCCGAGCCAGGTCGCAACTGACGCTGCACGCTCGAGGAGGCACGAATGCAGGATTCCCGATCCGACTCGCCGAAGGCCGTTTCAGCGTCGCTCCAGGTCTATCTCGCCGAGTACCAGGCTCTGACGACGCGCAATACATACTGGATGACGCTCCAGTATGCGCTCTTTCCGATCCTCCTCCTCTTCTTGGCGATCGTCGCGCAGATGTGGGAGACGTTCGATCATAAGCTCCTGGTCTGGCTCAGCGTGTGCGCGATCGACGCGATCTTCTTTTCCCACTATCAGGCCGGGTGGGAGTCCTACAACAACATCCTTTACCTCGAGACCACACTCCGCAAGAAGATCCTCGAATTGCTGGGGAACCGCGAGCTCCTCGGATACGAGGCCTTCCTGAAGACCCAGAGGGGAACCCTTGTCTGGTGGGAGCCCCCGGCCGCCGCTGCCAGCCTTGCCCTCCTCGCGATCGCCTCCTTCTGCGAGCGCCCGCTGAGCACCATCGACTATGGCGGCATCGCGATCAGCGCGCTCCTCACCGCCGGCGTCGTGTGGTCCGCGGTGAGGATGATTGGAACGCGCCTTCGATTCAGCGCGGCCATCGCCTCAACAGCCCAGGGCAACACTGCCACGCCATTGCCCGCTCCGCGTGAGGAAGGCCCCAAGGAGCCGCGGTCGTCGTACGGTACCTTGATGGTCGCCCTGTTCTATCCCGCCGTCGTGGGAACCGGCTTCGTCCTCCTGCTGCAGAAAATGGCCGCCGATCCCTCGATTTCCCTCTGGCTGCACGTCACGACGTACTTTGCCATCGTCCTCCTCTTCTACACCAGCATCACCTTCCTGGTCACCGAAGAGTTGGCGGCCAGCGCCTATGGCCTTCCCACCTTCGCTCTGGACTCCATGGAGATCTTCCTGATCCTGCTCGCCTTCTGGTTCCTTGGCTTCCCCTTGGCCGAAGCCCGAGACCTGCGTAGCTTCTACCTCTGCATCGCGCTCATGCAGGTGGTTCACATCCTCTGGCGGCTCATCACGGGGGGCGAGGCACGCCGAGCCGAGACCGCGGACGGCGGCGTGCGCGGCAAGAACCGCTGGCTCGTGGCGATCAATGCTGCCGCCTTTCTCTTCTTCACCCTCGGGCCCCGGCTTGCCGACGCACGCTGGTTCGACCCGGCAGCCGTTGCCTTCATGGCCGTGATGTTGGTTCTCTACCGCTATCTCGCATCGCGGCCAGCCAGTGCCCGGACCGTCTGACGACCTGGCGGAGGCCCGGCGCAGGCTTGGGCTAGAGACCCGTTCCGACGAGCCTCCGCGCTGCCTCAGCGAGCGTTCGCGCCACCCTAGATGGCTTGGGGGAAGTGCTCGCCGGCGAGGTTCCAGTCCACAGGGCGCCATCGCCGAGGATCACCTGTCGTGAGGCGCGCTCGAAGCCGCGGCGCTGGGCCTCGCGCCGGACGCGATTCGACCCCTAGTGCCAAGAGCCGCTACTTGGCTCACCCACTTTCTTGTCGTGCACCCCGACGGCACCGACCCTTGTCATCTGATCACCTGTCGCGATACAGTTAACGCGACAGCGCCTGAAGAATCGGGAGGTCTGAATGAAAGCCGCTGCCAAAGGTCGCCACCGCTCTGTCCTTTTGGCGGTTTGGTCCATTTTCGGCGTCATTATTGGAGCTGCGGCGGGGTGCAATAGTGCCGGCGCGCCTCCTGTCGTGAGCGCTCGTGTTCTGGACTACGGCGTGTATCGGAAGAACGCGCGTGGTGCCGAGACCAGTGACGATCCGTACGTACTATTGACTCCTGCATAGGTAATGTCCTACCATCTCTGGGCGGGAGGTGGGGACATGCGACCGCAAGGGAGCCCACTGGAGCTGGAACGCCGCCGGCGCCGCGCAATGCAGTTGCTGCGCGAGGGAT
>Ga0210384_10000370_pt1 | contig 69074 bp, 62 predicted proteins | sample IncBWH2MmetaG_FD_160574 | JGI IMG/M metagenome (GOLD analysis project Ga0210384, IMG submission 160574) | Forest soil microbial communities from Barre Woods Harvard Forest LTER site, Petersham, Massachusetts, United States - Inc-BW-H-2-M | ecosystem: Environmental > Terrestrial > Soil >... | reverse complement strand
GATGAAACTTGGCGACCTGACCGAACTGGCGGCTCGGAATTTGCGGGAGTCAATGCTGCGCAATTCGCTGACCACGCTGGGCATCTCTGTGGGCGTGGCTTCGCTCGTGGCGCTGCTTTCGCTGGGAGTGGGATTGCAACAGCTGGTGAACCGTTCGGTCGCGCGCGCCGGATTATTCGACACGATTTCGGTGCGGTCGCGGCAGAGTTCCCCATTCGGCCAGCCCGGGGGCGGGCGGCGCAATTCACGAGATGCCGCGGAAGTGGCGCCTCCGCGGCCACTCGATGACGTGGCGCGGAGGGAAATCGCCGCGCTGCCGAACGTAGTGGAAGTGAATCCGGAGGTGCGATTTACGGCCGAGGCGCGGCGCGAACCGATCAGCCAACTGGTGATGGTTTCGGGAATGGCGCCGTCTTCGCAATCCAGCGGGACACTGGACGGCTTGAACGGACATTTTTTCTCCAGCCCGGACGCCGAGGAAGCCATTATCCAGGGCGATCTGGCCAAGCGCCTGCTTGACGCCGGGCAAGCTCCGGCGTCCCTGCTGGGCCAGGAAATTACTTTGCGATTTGCGCAGCGGCAGGCGCTTCCGCCGCCTACTCAACAGGCCTCGACGGACGCGCCCAATCAGGCAGTTGGTCCGGATGAAGAGGCCATGGGATTTTCGATCGTTCCGAGCGAGAAGAAATTTCTCGTCGTGGGAGTCACTCCGACTTCAGACTCCGGCGGGGGCCCGGTGGGATTTAACAATGCGGGGATGTATCTGCCGCTGGCGGTTGCCGAAAAGCTGCAGGTCGTGCAGCAAGGGGACTTGCGCGACGTCGCGCGGTCCAATGCGGCCGAGGGCATGCGCTATGCCGCGTTGAACATTCGCGCCAGCAGCCCCACGGCCGTGGCCCAGATCGAATCCAGCGTCACGCACATGGGATTTGCGGCGTTTTCGTTGATCGACGTGACGCGCAACCTGCGCACATTTTTCGCGATCTTCGATTTGTTTCTGGGAATTTTCGGCAGCCTGGCGCTGGCGGTCGCTTCGCTGGGAATTATCAACACGCTGGTCATGGCCATCCTCGAGCGGCGCCGCGAAATTGGGGTCTTGAAGGCGTTGGGCGCCGCGGACCGCGACGTGCGCCAATTGTTTTTTGCCGAGGCCGGCGTGATGGGCCTAGCGGGCGGCTTGTTTGGCGTGGCGTTGGGCTGGGGGATAGGGCGGGCAATTCAATTTGCCACCATGATTTACTTGAAGCGGCAAGGAGTGACTCCGCCGAATATCTGGTCGGTGCCGTGGTGGCTGGTGCTGGGCGCGATTGCCTTCGCGGTGGCGGTCAGCCTGGCATCCGGGATTTATCCGGCGTCGCGGGCGGCGCGGCTGGATCCGGTGGAGGCGCTGCGGTATGAGTGACTAGTGGCTAGTGACTGGTGGCTGGTAACTGGTGATTGGTGGCTGGTGAATGAGGAATCGTGGATTGTGATTTGTGGCTTGTGACTCTAGATTCGTCGGTTACGATCTGAAATTTGAAATTTCAAATTTGAGATTTGAAAATCGCTGCTCACCCTGAATGCAGGCACTCGCCTCGATTGCGTTTAGCAGTAGTCACCGATCACCACTCACCAATTACCAGTCACTTCGCGGCCGGGCTACAATCCTCGGTAAACAGCAAAACCGTGATGACGCGAAAATCGCGCACAAAAAATTAACCGGGGTGCTCAGCTGAGGGGCCGGAGCACCCCGGTCTTCCCTGTCCGCCTCCGCAGGTGGCGGGCAAGACTTTAACTACGCGGCGTGTTCGTCGCCGCGCAGAAACTCGTATCGTTCAATTTGGGCTACCACGCCGATGCGGCCCGGCTCATCGACTTCGGCGCGCTTGATGCGGCCGAGGCAGCGAACCTTCACGGGCCCGGCGAGCGTAATTTCATGCGGTAGCGTCAGCAGGATCTCCACGGGCGAACCGCTGGAGACCTCCTTCGGCAGGAAGAAATAAACGCCGCGCGAACTCACATCCCGAGATTCCGTGTTAGCCTCACCAATCGCCGAACCGCTGGTCCAGCGAACGATCATAGGTAGCCGAATCTGAAACCGCTGTGTCGCGCGTCGCTCTTCGGCTGTCAAAGGGTCTTCCTCCTGATATGCACCGCTATTGTTCATGGATACGAGATTACGTTTGGGGAACGAATCGCTCAATAGCGCGGAGGTCCCGATTCGAGGGGGGTTAATTTGGTACGCAGGTACTAGGATTTCAGGCCAGTTGAAACCAAACTAGGCGAGGTCTCGTAATGCCCGTATCTTACAGAAATTAATGCATTTACTTGATGAACCTGGGAAGCCCTATTCTATCCGCATCACGCGGACCTTCCGGCGCTGGAAGCGCCAGAAGATGCTAGCGCATGACAACGCCCTGGGTTTCTGACTCCGCTAGTTGAGGGGCGCCCAGAAAGGGCGCAGGGCCCCTCTCCGCCCTTTCAGGCCGGGGCGTGAAGCCTAGCCAGGATAATGATGCCTGGGCGTTGCCCTGGGGCGGCAACCTCCGCGCCATTGAGGGCCATCGTGTGTCCGTGTTAAGTCCGTGGGGAATTACTGAATGCGATTTATGAAATAGCCTGGAAAATCTTCAGGAGGGGATGGACCTCAGGAGATTATGCCTGATCGATGAGGCGGTGGTGGATGGCGTAGAGGGCCAGTTCCAAGCGGTCGGAAACGCCCAGCTTATCGAAAATATTGTGCAGGTGGTTCTTTACGGTCTGTTCGCTGATGAACAGCTTTTCGCCAATCTCCTTGTTGCGGTAGCCCTGCGCTACCAGCTGGACGATTTCTTTTTCGCGGTCGCTTAGCAGCGGCTTTTCACGGCGCGGGCCGCCGTCGGAGGACTTGGAAAAGGCCTTCATGACTTCCGCGGTCATGTGATTGTCGAGCCAGATTTCGCCGCCATGAACTTTGTGGATGCTGCGCACCAGCAGGTCGGTTGCGGATTGCTTCAGCACCACGCCGCGCGCGCCGAGACGCATGGCGCGGACGACGTCGCGGTCGTCTTCGGCCGCCGTGAGTACTACAACGCGAGTGGGCAGCTGGTCGAAATTCACTTCCTCAAGGACAGCGAGGCCATCCTTGTCCGGCATGCGCAGGTCGAGCAACAGAATATCGGGCTTGAGCTTGGCCAACATTTTGATGCAGTCATTGCCGTTGGAAGCCTCGCCGACAATGGTGATTTCATCATCGCCGTCGAGCAGTTTACGCAGACCTTCACGAAAGATGGCGTGATCGTCAGCCATCAGGACACGTATTTGTTGTTTTGTCGCTTTGGCCATATCAGCCGAGAGGAACCTCAATGGTCAAACGTGCGCCATGACCAGGAGTGGATTCCACCGTCAGCACACCACCAACGCTGCGCGTACGCTCCTTGATTGAAATAGGCCCCAAACGAAGGCGGTCCAACTCATCGCCGGTGAACCGGCCGGCGAAGCTAAAACCTTCCCCGTTGTCGTCCACCACCAGGACAACTTCTCCTTCATTCTGCCACAGTTTTACCACGACGTGGGAAGCCTGCGCATGTTTTTTCACATTGTGTAACGATTCCCTATATATCTGAAAGAGGTCACGGCAGATGCGGTCCGGGATCTGCAGTTCGGCGGCATCAATGAGCAGATCGAGGGCCAGACCGGATTCATTGCGGAATCGCTCGGCAAAGCCCCGCATCAGGTCCACCAGGTCGGCGCTTTGGACCCGGAGCGGACGCATATCGGTGACCATGCGGCGGAGCTCATCCGTCTCATTTCGGACGGTTTGCTGTAGGGATGAGATTCCACCGACGGCCTGATCCGGATCGGCGGGCACCTTGCGCCGTAAAACGTCAAGCTGTATGTCCACGCTGAGCAGCGTTTGCAAGATGCCGTCGTGGATTTCCCGGGAGATGCGGCTGCGCTCTCCTTCGATGGCGTGCGCGCGGATGTGACGAAGCAGGAACAAGTTCTGCAGAGGCTGCCCGAGGTGGCGGACGATTCGTTCCAGCCAATGCAAGTCCTGGGGGAGGAACCTTCGGCGCGCATTGCCGAGCATTAGGCGGCCGACAGGGTGGCCGCTCAGGTCGAGCGTGACACCCAGGATCGAGCGCCAGCCCAGCTCAAGCCTCATGGGGCCCGGCAGGCGCGGCAGGTCCTTCAGGCGGCGCCCATCTTTGCGATTCCAGCCGAAACCCTCGCCGGCTCCTTCCAGTTGATTCCAGCACACACTGGCGTCCGGCTGGTCCAGCAGGAAGCCATCGCTGCGATTGATGGGGAGGTTTTCCGGGGAGAGGCGCGAATTGTCCCCGGACCGGAGTCTCCAAACGAAAATGCGCTCAATGTCCGTATCGCGAAACGCCAGGATGGCCTCTTCGCAGTCGAAGGCGCGGACCAGTTCCCTGAGCACGAGCCGCAGCGACTCCGCCATGCCGCGGTCGACTTCCAATTGACCGGTGAGTTGCGCGAGAAACTCCTGCTCGGTGGCGTGACGTCTTTGGCGGCTGCCGAGAAAGGCGATACCCGCCCCGGCGGCAAAGGTCCCAGTGGAAAGGGCAATCCAAGAGAGCATCTGGTCCCACGCCAGCGGGCCGTTGACGGCTGTTCGAATCAGGAGAGCAAAGGTGACGATGCCGGCCAGCATGACCGAGCGTCGGGTACCCCAACGAATCCCCGAAGCCAGAGCAACGAACAGGTAGACGAACCAGAACGCCACGACCGATCGAGTCAGGACCAGGAAGACAGCCAGCGCGGCCAAATCGAGGGGAAGAGGAAGGGGTAACTCTCCGATCCATTGTAAATTCTGGGTCAGGGCCAGGATCAGCGACACGATCAAATAGACGGTCACGAAGAGAACGGCATGCGGGCCACGCTCGGAGGGAGGGCGGTCCAATAAATCGACGAGAGCGAGCACCATGAAAATGGGGCGCGCGTAAGCAATCTGGCGTTCCAGGTGGCGCCGCTCGGCTGCGTGGGGTTGCATAGATTGTGCGAGGCAACAATTCGAACGAGGATTAGTCTAACAAGATTGCGTTCTCGCGCAAGCTAGGCTTTCCTGCGCAGCAACTCCCGGGAATTCCACTTCTGAATATTTTTCGGGCAAACCACAATTTTTTGTTCAAATTCACAGGTTTCGGGCGATAATCATGCACCTCGGGAATCCCCAGTGGAGCAGGCCGATTGGAACACCGCTACACACGTAACGAAGTGGAACGCATGATGGGCGTCACGCGCCGGGAACTGGATTACTGGACGCGGCTGCGCCTGGTGCTGCCGCGCTCGCGATGGGGCGAGCGATTCTTTAATTTTTCGGATCTGGTCGCGCTGGAGACCATCAAGCGCCTGGCGGCTCGCAAGGTTCCGGCGAGGCGCATTCGCCGCGCGGTGACAATTCTACAAACCGAATTGGGATCGACGCAAACGCCGCTTTCCATGTTGCGGATTTCGACGAACGGAAAACAGGTAGTGGTGTATCCTCCGATGGCAACGGCGCGTCCCTTTGAGCCGCTGACGGGGCAATTCGTGCTGAACTTCGAGACCTCGGAACTGGCCCAGAAAATCCATGCCATGGCGTCGCGGTCGGCGGAGGAATGGTTTGAATTTGGCATGATGTGCGATGCCGATACCGAATCGCTCGACCAGGCCGCCCAGGCGTATCGAAAAGCGGTCGACGCGGCGCCGGAATGGGTGGAAGCGCGGATCAATCTGGGAACCGCGATGTACCAACTGGGCCATATGGAGGAGGCGCACGAACATTTTTTGCTGGCAGTGAAGCTGGAACCGGAAAACGCCCTGGCGGAGTTCAATCTCGGGTGCGTGCTCGAACAGCTGGGGAAGACGGCGGAAGCGATCTTGCATCTATGTCGCGCTGTCGAACTGGTCCCGTCACTCGCGGATGCGCATTTGAATCTGGCGCTGGCCTATGAGAAAAACGGGGAAGTGCATAACGCGCTGCGGCATTTGTCACTTTATGTGCGGTACGAGCCCAACGGCCCGTGGGCGGAGTTCGCGCGCGCACGGATCGACAAATACCGGCCTCCAAACCCGACGTCTCCGTCCGGCAAGCTGACGCCGTTCCGTCGGATCCATTAGGCGGGCTTGAGAGTTGTTGACCATTGTGATATGGATCACGCATATTAGTGACGCACGTCATATCGTTTCAAGATGGCTTGACTAGATCATTTGGGTTCTGAAAGTGGTTCGACCGGATGGGCACGGAACCGAAGGGTTTGAAAACCAGGGGAAAATCGAGAAAGACAAATCTGAAAGGACAAAACAATGATCATAGGGGACCACTTGCGGGCGATCCGCGAAGAAAAGAAACTCTCGCAAGGAGAAATTGAAAAACGAACGGGATTGCTTCGGTGTTACATCTCCCGCGTGGAAAACGGACACACCGTCCCCGCCGTGGAAACACTCGAGAAATTCGCCCGAGCCCTGGAAGTTCCTCTCTACCAGCTCTTCTACGACAGCGACAAGCCGCCTGTCCTGCCCAACATTCTGAAGCGCAGGAGCGCGGGAGAAATCGTGTGGGGCAGTTCGGGCAAGGATGCGCGAATGTTCGAGAGGTTTCGCCAGCTCCTGAGCCGCACCAAGGAAAGCGACCGGAAATTGCTGCTTTTCATGGCTCAGAAGATGGCGCGTGGGAAAACAGCGGCCCACGCTTCCGCGGGGTAATTTTCCGGAATCGAAAGCAATTTCCCGGCTATTGCGCGCGCGGCGCTGGATCCTCGCGGTCGATCAAGGGCACGACCGCACATACCAGCAGGGAGAATCCGGCGAGGACGGCGAAGCTCGTCTTGAAAGAGCCGGTCAGATCCTTCAAGTGCCCGACCAGCGGAGAGCCGCCTAGAATCATAATGATACCCAGCATGTTCACGAGCCCCATGGCCGCGGCGGCCCGGCCCGGAAACAGCGCGCCCGCGCGTGAAAACATGGCAGCATAGGGCAGTCCGATGCCCATGCCGATCAGAACCACTCCTATCATCGCGCTGGCAAGCGATATCCTGGACGGAACGAACGACAGGCAGCCCAGTGCGATCATCAAAAGGCTGCCGATAAACAGCGGGCGTATCCCCACGTGCCGGCGCAGGAATCCCCCGAGCGGCCGCGACACAATGCCGAGCAAAAGGACCAGCGATCCGATCAAGCCCGCGCGCGTCGCGGGGACTTTCATCACTGTCGTCAAAACTATGCTCACCCACGAGCCCACTACCACGGAGATCCCGAACGTGGCCATCTGCATGAGTCCCAGAAACCAGAGCTGAGGGGCGAGCAGCATTTCGTGGAAACGTCCTGGCGGCCTTGCGCCGAATTCGACAGGCGGCGCGGCGGCCAGCCAGATGACCGCGGCGGTCAAAGCCATTGCGGCCGAAACAAGGAATGTCGTGCGCCATCCGGCCAGACGGTTGAGCTGCGGCACGGCCAGAATCACGAATCCCGCGCCCATTTGGATGGACCCGCCAAAAAATCCCTGCGCCACATGCAGCCGCGGGCCGGCCGTCGCTTCATGAACGTAGCGCGCGCCGCCGACGAAGCAGACCCCCGTTCCCATGCCAGTGAAAACCTTACAAAAAAGCAGCTGCCAATACGCACCAGCAAGCGCCATGCCGAAGTTTCCCAGCGCCACCCAGATTAGCGCGAATAGGAGAACGCGCTTGGATCCGAGCCGGTCTACGAGATATCCGCCGGGAATTTGCATTCCTGCATGCGTGGCGAAGATGCCGGTCGTCAACAATCCGGCCTTAGCGTTGTTGAAACCAAACTCGCGCATCAATGCGGGCGCCAGGGGCGCATGATTGGTGTAATTGGCGGAATAGGCGAAGGCCACGATGCATCCGCAGAGGACCGCCAAGCTTTGAGCGCTGTCGGATAAAGACGAGGTGCGTGCGGCTACTGGCGCACGCGAATCCTGCAGGACGCTCACAGTTGTCCTCGCTGCGCTCGCACATTGCGCAAAATCGCGATCGTGTTTTCTGAAATAATCATTTCGATTGAAATCTCTTATCTTGCCGCTGTGAAATTGCGCTTGATACTACACTGGTGGGCGCGGTCCGCGCTACAAGGTTTCGGCGGGGGAAGGACTTGAATGGCACTGGTCCCCGCCTGCGAGGCTTCTGCTTGGCTAGGTGGCGGAAATCCACAGACTGAAGTCTGTGCTACTACAAGGACATCTCTCTGGGGCGCAAGGCCAACGCGAGAATGGCGCCGAGCATGCACAGCATCGACATTTGAATTTCACCGGCCAGGAGCCATCCGCCGTGACCGACGATCCAACCTAGGAGATAGCCACCGAAGGCCGCACCCGCGTAAAGGCTGGTGACGAACATTCCGGAGCCGCGGCTGGAAAGGCTGCGCCGCAAGGCCTTGACGTGATAGCCGGCCAAGTTGACGTAGAGGACGGCGCTGCCTGTGACTCCGTAGGTACAAGTCAGAATTTCGCGAGTGAGCATGGTCGGTGAAACCTGGAAAAACAAATAGCCGAGCACGGCGATGGAGAGGAGTGATCCGCTGAGCACCAGCTTGGGCGAATAGCGGTCGCCGATCCAGCCGCAAGGGATCGAGGCCAGCGCGCCGACTCCGAAGAAGCCGATGACTTTTCCGGCGTCGACCGGAGAATAGTGGAGGGTTTCGCGTAGAAAGGTGGGATACAGACCCAGAAATCCGTACATGCTGAGCCCGTGGATGACGCTCAGGATCGTGAGAATCACGGTATTGCGGTTGGCCAGGGACGTGGCGCCACCGCTATCCGCTCTTACCTGCGCCGCTCGCCGCGTATCACTGAACCAGGGGCGCACCACGACGGCGATGAGAGCCACCATGGCGAAACCGAACGCGCCAAACGAAAGCATCGGTGCGTGCCAGGTGTTGTAGGCCTGGCGAAGTTTTCCAGCCAGATATGGCCCCAGAAATCCGCCGATGCCGTAGCTGAAATTGACGGAGCCGATGGCCGCGGCCCGGTTCTCTGAAAAATAGCTCGCGGCGAGCGCAAACATCGAAGTGGCCAGCATGGACATGCCAAAGCCTTGCGCCGCGAGGCAAACCAGCATGATCCAGAAGCCAGGAACGACCGTGGTGAGCGCCGTCGCGGCGGAAAAAATAACAATGCCCGTCTGAAGAACCATCTTTCGCGAGTAACGCGCGAGCAGGTAGCCGGTGGGAAGGCCGCCGATTCCAAGGCCGAGAGTGAAAATGGTGGAGAGCAGGCCGGTATTGGCGAGAGAAAAACCGAAGGCCTTGCGGATGTCCGGGGCGAGAACCGGAAACAGGTAGCGGTCCGCAGCCATAAGTGTGTAGGAAACCAGCAGGACGCAGTACATGGCATTGGCGATGCCACGCGCGTGCGACGTGCTCTCCAGTGTCGTTGGTTGAGTTACTGCAGCTTCGTCCTGAATTGTCTTATCCTCCGTTTCCCAGAGAGATTGACGTCGTGCTTACCAGGCTTTCAGGACATGGCCAATGGCGCGCGGGGAGTTTTCCCGCGCCCGCCATCAGCGGGTATTTTCCAGAATGATCTTCATGCGCTGGTCTTCGTCGGATTCCAGCATCCCGATGGCCTTCTCCAAATCGAGCAGCGGGATGACGTGCGTTACCAGCGGCTTGAGTTTCAGCGCGCCCCGCGCCACCAGATCGATGGAAGGCGGATAATCCTCGCCCTTGGCGGCGCGAGTGTTCACCACATTGAGTTCCTTGTAGTACAGCTGATAGAACGGCAACGCCGCTTGCGTGGCCGACATGATTCCGAAGAGTAGCAAAGTTCCGCCCAGACGCACCATGTTAATTGCTTCGGCCAGCCCGGCGGCAACGCCGGTACATTCAATGACGATGTCGGCGCCATGTCCGCCGGTCGCATCCTTCACGCGGCGAACGGCATCCGGGCCGCTTGGCAGGGTCACGTCCGCTCCGAGTTGCTCCGCGAGGTTTCGTTTGTAGGCGCTCCGCGTAATTCCAATCACGGGATAGGCTCCCCAGGCTTTGGCCAATTGCACGTGAACTTGTCCTGTGACACCAAGGCCGATCACGGCGACGGACTGGCCGGGGAAAACCTTGATGCGTTGGTGGCCGTGCACGCAGGTGGTCACCGGCTGGATGAGGGGGGCGACTTCGTTGTCAATCGAGTCCGGCAGGAGATAGACGTGGGTGCGCGGAGCGACGAGGTAATCCGCGAAACCGCCGTCGGAATCGCGGCCGACGAGGGAGCCGTTGGGACAGAGATTGGTCTGGCCGGCGCGGCAATTGAGGCACATGCCGCAGTAAATGGCCGGGTCCACGATGACGCGATCGCCCCGGTGGAGTGCGGCGTCTCCTCCGTCCACCACCTCGCCGATCATTTCGTGGCCCATGATCAGGGGGTGGCGAACGGGGATAGCGCCTTCGTAGATGTGGAGATCGGTACCGCAGACGCCGCTGTGAGTGACTCGGACGAGGACCTGGTTATGTCCGAGAGCGGGCCGCTCGACTTCCGCAAGGGCCAATTTGCGGGGCCCTCGCAGGACCATAGCTTTCATGAGAGCTGCTTTCGTCAATCCGCGCTGACCTATTTCGAAATTCTCGCGATAAAGGTGCTCGTGAGGAGGTCGGGGCTTCAGCCCCGACATTCGTGTTCGCGAGTTCGTGGCTTCAGCCCCCTGAAGCTTCAGGGCCTAAAGGCCCTCCTTACGCGACGTGAGACGTCCGACCTAAAGGTCGGACCTCCATAGATCCAATTTCCACTTCACATTTCCACTTTCCAATAAGAGAGTTCTGGAAATTAGGGCACTACCCTTCAATCCGCGGCCTTGCCGGACTTACCGGAACCTACGGCGCGGCCCGGAAGCGTGGCGCTGACGACACTGCGAAATTCCTCGTCTGTCAGCAGGCGTTTTCTTTGGAGCGAGAAATCCTTGATGGCGGCGACCACGCGCATCGCTTCTTCCTCGTTGAACTGAACGCCGAGCTTTCTCATGCCCCACTTCACCGAGTCAATACCACTGCCTTTGCCGAATACAACACTGACCTGTTCCTGCCCGACCACGTCCCAACGGAACGGGAAAAGTTCGGTGGCGTTTTCCACGCCGCAGTTTTCAAACCAGCTGGCGATGATGCCGGACTCGATCTTGAAGAGCGAATCACCTACGACCTGGCGGTTTGTGGGAACGGCATGGCCGGAAAGTTGCTGGACGAGTTTTGAGAGGCCGTAGAATTTGTCGTACTTGAGGCCGGTGTCAATGCCGTAGAGAGTGAGAAGCGCCATGGCGGTGTCTTCCATGGGCACGTTGCCGGCGCGCTCGCCGAGTCCGAGGACGGTGGAGTGAACGACTTCGACTCCTTCGGCCAGCGCCATAATGGTGTTGGCCACGCCCATGCCGAAATCCATGTGGAAGTGGGCTTCGAGGCGCTTGTTGATGCGCGCTTTCACGGAGCGCACGAGGTACTGAATGGAATGGGGAGAAAGCACGCCGAATGTATCGACCAGTGCAAGGGCGTCCATGTGCCCTTCGGTGGCAACGCGCAGGATCAGATCGAGCACCCAGTTCATCTCGGCGCGCGAGAAATCGATGGGGAAGAACACCACTTCGAGTCCCTGCTCGTGCGCGTATTTTGTCGATTCGATGGAGAGGTCGATGGCCTTTTCGAGCGACCACTTATAGGCGTACTTGATGATGTGCTCGCTGGACGGAACTTCCATCACCACGCCCTTGACGCCGCAGTCCACGGCGCGCTTGACGTCGTCCACCATGCAGCGCGAAAACGCAAAAATTTGCGGGCCGAGATTGCGCTTCACGATTTCCTTGATGGCTGCCGCGTCGCTGGGCGAAACAACGGGCATGCCCGCTTCGATGCGGTGGACGCCGGCTTCGGCCAGGCCTTCGGCGATGCGGATCTTGTCGTCTTTGGTGAAGATGACGCCGGTCTGCTGCTCGCCGTCGCGCAGGGTCACGTCGTGGAACTTGATGTTTTTCGCGAATTTGAAGCCGCCGTTTACGGCGGGGTTGAAATTCCACGGGCTAACGAACCACTTGTCTGTCTTCCAAGGCTGATCGGACACGATGACTTCCTCCTTAAGATATTTTTACTTGCTGCGCGCGGCTGCCAGCGCTTCAGGATTGACCGGATTGCGAGGCGGCTGGCCGGAAAGGACGCGCACGACCTCTTCCGCTGCTTTCGTTTGCAAATCTTCGAGCGACTCCACCGAATAGAAACTGGTGTGCGGAGTCAAGATCACGTTGTCGCGGCCGAAGAGCGGCGAGCTCACCGGCGGCTCCTGTTCGAGAACATCGAGTGCCGCGCCCGCAATTTGTTTGGCGTCGAGCGCGGCCGCGAGCGCCGCTTCGTCCACCACCGGACCGCGCGAGGTGTTCACGATGACCGCGCCGGGCTTCATCTGACGGAAAACCGCCGCGCTGAACAAATGATGCGTTTCGGGCAGAAGCGGCGAATGAATGGAAATGTAATCCGAAATTTTCAAGAGTTCCGCGAATTCCACTTTTCCAACTCCGGCCTGGTCCATCACCGCTTGCGGAACGAATGGATCCGAAGCCACGACGCGCAGGCCGAACGCCTTGGCCTTGGGCGCGACGAGCTGCGGAATCCTCCCGAATCCGACGAGGCCCAGAACCGTGCCGCGCAGGCGATGAATGGGCGTGACGGCCGGCATCTCCCAACGGCCCGCGTGGGCCCGCGCGCTGGAGAACGGAATTTTGCGGACGAGCGAAAGCAGGAGCGCCATGGCGTGGTCGGAAACTTCGTCGATGCAATAGTCCGGCACCTTGGTTACGACGATTCCCTGGCGGGTTGCGGCGTCGATATCCACATTGTCCACGCCGATTCCAAAGCGCGAAATGATGCGGCAGCGCTTCATCTGGCCGATCATGTCCGCGTTGATTTTTGCGTACGTGACGAGCAGCGCATCGGCTTCCTTCGCCGTCGCAACGATTCCCTCCGGCGTAGGCTGCGGCGCCAGACGCAATTCGGCCCCGGCCCGCGAAAGGACGGCGCGGGCCAGGTCCAGGTTTGGAAACACAGAGTCGGCTACTGCAACCAGGAGAGCAGGCATTAGCGCTTCATGGCCTCTTCCATGTGCTCCATCAAGGTGAAGACTACCGGGCCCTTGCCACTCACCAGCACGTTTTCCTCGAGGCGGCAGGTCTGCTGCAAACCCGGATGTCCCGCAAAGGTTTCGATGGCGAAGTACATGTTTTCCTTGATCTCGGCCGGATATTTCAAGGAATACGCACGCGACATCCACATGCCTTCGTACAGCGTGATACCGATGCTGTGCGCGAACTGCTGGAGAGTCACGGTGCCGTACTTGTCGTCATCGTATTCGGGGAACGCTTTGGCAACATCGGCTGTGGTGTTTCCGGGCTTCAATTGCGCGAGCCCGGCGTACATCGAGTCATATACTTCGCGGTAGAGGTCTATTTCTTTCTGGGTCATCTTCATGCCCTGCGCTCCGCCGCACTTGAAGCAGCGCACGAAGTCGATGAAATATCCGGAGGGTCCGACGGCGTTGATATCCACGATCACGAGGTCGCCCTGGCGGATCAGTTTATCCGTGGCCCAGCGGCGGTAGGGGCTGGTGTTGCCGCCAGACGCGACAATGATGTCGTAGATGATTTCGCAGCCGCGCTCGAGCATGAACTGGTGCACATTGGCTTCAATTTCCCGCTCGCGCACGCCGGGCTTCAGCCATTCGTATTTGATTTTCCACATGGCGGCATCGCCGATGCTGGAGGCTTGCTTGAGCAACTCGATTTCGTCCTGGGTCTTTATGACGCGGGCCTGCGAAACGGCGGGCCAGCCGTTCACAATTTTCAGGCCGGTCTTCTGGAAGGCTTCGAGCGCGGGCATGTCAAAGTTGTCGATGCCGATGCGCTCTTTGGAGACATGGTGCTCTTTCAGCACTTCCATGACGCTTTCGGCCATGCGCCCGGCCATATACGGCACGGCGCCCTCGGCCCATTGCCAGGTGATGGCCGGGCGAATACGCCCTTCCATCCAAGGCAAATCGATTTCCGCACAGTGCAGGTCCGAACCCGCGGTCTCGAATAGAACGGGCTCGCCGGTGTGCGTGACGACGCAGTAACGAATGTTGATGTTGTATTTCCAATTCCCTTGATAGGAGGCCGTGGCGTAGCGAATATTGGCGCCGGCGAAGAGGACCAGCGCTCCCAGGTCATTCGCTTTCATGGAGTCGCGCAATTTCGCGAGACGCTCCTTGCGCAATCGCTCAAAATCCACGCGCATTTGCCAATCCGCGCCGGTTTGGCTGTACATGCGCCGTGGATCCCAGTGATGTGGCTGGCCGATAAATCGAGTGTCCATAATTGTGGAAGAAACATCCTTTCGTCTATTTTTGATTTAAGGCAGTTTAATAATATAAAGCATTGGGGGCGGTTTGCGCACAGAATCTTGCTGCGCGGAAGTGGGACGGGCTTCAGCCTGTCTGGTTTTGATTTCTGACGACGCCGCAAAATTCAAAACCTGACGGGCTGAAGCCCGTCCTATATAACCTCTTCGGGGGCTACAGGAATGCGATCGCGCGGCCGGCCAGAGCCACGCCCAGCCAGCAGAGCAGCGACAAACAGGCGGCCAGTTTGCCTAATCCGGAGCCTGGCGTGGCGGTGGGCGCGGTGGCCTTGCGGTGCAGCGTGAAATGAAGGGTGATGGCGCATGACAGGAAGATCATCTTGTAGAAGAAAGGAGAGCTTTTACTTAATTTTTCGGCCTCGGACATGAACAGGGGAATGCCGGTAGCGATCATCATGGCCACTCCAAACAAGGTCCAGCGGCCGAGATATGCGGCGAGTTGCGGAACAGATTGGCGGCGCATCCCAAAACCCAGCAAGCGCAAATCAACGATCACCAGCGTTCCAATGAGCATGCCCAGAGCCATGATGTGAAATGTCTCGTCAATGGCAAAAAACCACTGCGCATGCTTGAACCAGCTGCCCGGCCAGGAATATTCGCACAGCGCAAAAAACCAGCCCGGCAGGATTTTTCCGAAGGTCACTTCACGCACCTCTTACGATTCATCGCCTGCGAACTCCGCTAACAGCGGAGCTGCGTTTAAAAATATGCGGTCCAGCGTCCCGCGATCACGACGCCCAGCCACAAAATCAGCGAAAGAACGCCCACCATTTTTGCGCGCCAGGGCATGTGGCGATCCCATTCATCGACGTTATGCATGACTCGCCTATGAAAGTACAGGACATTCAGAGCCGCGAGGATGAGCAAGACAACTTTGATGCGGAAGGCCACGGTGTTGTAGCACTTCAAAGGTTCCGACAGGATCAGGAGACTTCCACTGACGAACATGACCGCGAAACCGCCAATCGCCCACGGTTCAAGCTGTTCGATCACATCGACCACCGGCGCCTCGCGCATGGCCAGGCCCAGGAGACGCAGGTCCAGCCACATGATCGTTCCCACGGAGAAGCCCAGCCCCAGGATGTGAACGGTTTCAATGATCGGAAAAGGCCAATCGCTTTCGCGAAGAAAAACGCTGATGCGAGTATCGTTGAGCCATTGGACGAAGCTAAGAAGATGAAACATGGGATTGTGCGGAAAGCGCCCCTGCATCCGATTCGACGAAAGCATCGAACAGGGAGAACATGCCGCCGCGGGACATGCTTTCTTTTAGCACCTGACGCTCGCTCAACTTTCTCGCCGCCTTGAGGCGGCGCAATAAAATTCCCATTTTCGGGCGGTCTTGGCCACGCGCAACGTATGCCAGGGCCGCGTTTCTGTCAAGGTTCGCCAAGCGCCTAGCCTACGTAAGGGATCAAGACCGCCGCGGTGGCGACACAGAGCCATAACAACAACTCCGTGAAGCCCGCAACCTTCGCCACTCGGGGAGTTTCCGAAGCTTTCTCCCACGCGGGGGCTTTTTGCTGAACGACAATGTGAAGCACGAGCCCCAAAGGAATCAGTAGGCCGAGCTTGGTCAGGAAGGCGATGTTGGCGACATAAGTTTCTGCTGAAACGGAGAAGAGGAGAAATCCACCTGTGACGGCGATGGCAAATCCGATCCAATTCCAAAGGAACAGGGCATCCGAGAGAGGCAGAGGCGCCAAAGACTTTTTGCCGATTCCCAGAAGACTGAGATCGACAGCGACGATGGTCCCCACCCACAGCGACAACCCGGTGAAATGAGTCGCCTGAACCAATGGATAGGCCCAATCCGATCCGGCGATGGCCAAGGCAAAAGATCTGTTCTGCAACCAGTGTCCGAAAATAACCAAGGCACCGTCCATTCGACAAGACCTCCGATTGCTTCCGCGGCGAGCCGCACTTCTTCGGCTGCCAGGCCGTTGGCTCGCGGGAGCACAGCTCTATTCAAATTTGGCTCACGATCTTCGCGCCTTTTATCCAACGCCTGTGAGAGCCGGGACCTCGACTCCGGCAATGATGGCTCCGATCCACAAACCAATCGAAACGACGGCCATTAACTTCGCCCACGCGGGAATGGCCGGCAACTGAGTCCAGCCGCGCACTTTTTGCTGAACGATGATGCTCGCCACGAGGGCCAGCAGAACCACGGCCACTTTGTCATAGAAGATATCGTTATGGTAATAAGCGGTGGCGGACCCCGCGAACATGAGGAATCCGGATAGGAAATTGAATAGCAACGAAATCCACATCCAGGTAAATAGCCGGTCAGCGAGCTGCGTGGGGTCCTGGCGGCGCGCCACGAGGCCAAGAACGCGCAAATCCACGATCAGCATCGAGCCAACCAGGATAAACATGCTGAAGTAATGAACGATTTCCAGAACCGCGGCGGTCCAGGCCGTTCCGTTCAGCGCAGCGATCATGGAATTGTCTTGCAGCCACCTACTTAGGTGAAGAAGCATAATTCAACAATCTCCTGGCGGGATTGCGCGCGCCCATTTGGCGTTTCGAGCTGGAGGAAGGGGCGCGCTAGTGCGCGGCCGCCTTCTTAACGTTTTCGGGAACTGGAAACACCAGGTATGGATTGTTGGCGTCCAACATCTTCACCTGGATGTCGAGTACCGGATGGCCGCCCTGTTTCCGAACGATATGACCGGGAGACTTGACGTCGGTTGCGATCTCTCCATGATCCGCATAGTCGGAATATTCCGTTTCGGTAACCAGATCAGTTAGCGCTGGATTGTCGCTCCGGGTTTCAACCTTTGCGACCTCGTGCTGGGAATCAAGCGTGGCCTTTACCGTCACGCCGGCAAGCTGTCCGCTTAAGGGGAACGTAAGAACCGTGGCCCCATTCTCGGTCGAGAGTTTGGTCTTGTCCCCTGCGGCCAAGGCGGCCTTTATGACGCCGTAGGGAAGAATCCAGAGCTGGAGAAAACGATAGTTGGCCGCAGCCATGACCGGCGTGGCAGTTCCCTTGCCCGCTACCAGGCTGGCGCCAATCTCGGACTCGTCCCAGGCGTACACGTCGCGCACGACTTCGATCGTATGCAGAGGCGCCGCGCCACCCTGTGCGCCCGCTCCAGCAGGGGTGCGTGTCATTTCCACACGCATGGCGGGCGGATTGTACCCAAGGGCGACGTGATAATCGGTTTTGAACGCGGTCCAGGGTTCGCCGGATTTGGACGATGGGGCGGGGCTGTATGTCGTGCCACTGCCCCAAATCTCAATGGTGTTGATCACGTCGACTTCGGGGAGATGCTGGCCGCCTACTCCCGACCAGCGGGCGAGGCCGACTGCCTCTGCCGCAGTCTTCAGAGTTTTGGCAACTTCGGAGGCGTTCGATCCAGCTGCGGCGCCGGCTGGACCGGCAGCCATGGGCTTCGCGCCGGCGCCTGATTTTGAATCATTGCTTTGGCCGCCGGCAGTCTGGAGAGCGAGCGCCGCGAGGGCCGCAATCATCATCGCCCTTTTCGCCGATACTCTTATAAAAGATCCTCGCATAGGCATACCGCCTCCTGGTGCAGACTCCCGGGGTCCGAGCGTGACAAATTATTTATCTAGTGGTGTTCTTTGGTAACCACGTGAGCGAAATCTCTCTCACTGCAGGGCAGCGATTCCAGCAGCACCGCCTTGGGATCGGGATTCAGGAGGGCTACGCGCGGAGTCGTTGTCCAGGGTTCCAGGAGCACGTCAGGATCCTCAACGGTCGCGGTCCAGGTGAGAGTGTTCCCGTCGCGGTGGAAGCGTTCGATGACGTGCATGTTTTCGCTGTGGAAATAGCCTCCGAGCTGGTCAAACCAACTGGTGCTGTTGAAGCCGATGGTGTCGACGACCATCGTATCGCCCTCCCAGTGGCCAATCGCTTCTCCGTTCCAGGTGCCGTCCAAATCTTCCAGGTTGGTGTGCTTGCGGCCATCGGTAGGAATCATGCGATAGCTCGTGGCAGTGGCAATCAGGCCGCCCTGGCCCGGATAAACGAAGATCAGGTACGTGGGGGTTTGGGCGATGTAAGATGGGACGCCCATGCGTGGAACTCCCGCCGGCATGCAGTTGTTGGATGGGTCTTCTTCATTGGAATTGGCGTCGAAGTCCTTCACTCGCTGCCAATATTGCGGCTTGTAAATCGGCCGATTGGAACCCATCCGCCGAAGCAGCGTAGCGGCACGTTCGTTCTGCTCGTTATTCTGGCGTTGGCGATTTTGCAGCGGCCAGGTGGCAATCTGCACGCCGCTATGAATATCGCGGGTTGAGTCGGGCCCGACTTCGATGCCGACGTTGTGCATTTGATTGGGGACACCGAGTAAGTTGTCCGCCAAGCCATTCCATAGCCCAGTCAAATCGGGATGTCCATCCTGGGTCCTGGGCGTGGGGCCGGTGGGGGACGGAGGCAGGGTATTTTCGTGGTCCATCCGTGGGCCGCCGTTATTCTGCGCAAAAACGGCTGCCGGAAGTAAGCACAACAAGGCAGTCGTGACGATGCCCCGGCGAAATTGAAATTGAGTTGCCATGCTGAAACTCCTTTCCATGCTCAGTTGCCGTTGGGATCGGCGGCGAACTTAAACACGCGGCCGTCCGCAAGCTTCAATTCCTGCAGAAACCCGGTCGTCGAACCATCCTTGGCAGCCAAGCCCGAGGCGGTAACTTCGTCGCCGGGCTTCAAGCCGCCGCGATCTTCCCTGCTCATGCCCGCCCTGCGGAGCGCGCCCGGACCGCCGAGTTCGAAGGCCCACTTTTGAACTTTGCCGTCGTTGTCTTTCACGTTGATGGTCAGGTAGGAATGGGGATTGATCCACTCCACCTTGGCCACGGTCCCGGAAACCGTAAAGGTCTTGTGAATGTCGAACTGAGCTTGAACGGAATGGTGCGCGGAAACTGTTCCAGCCAACAGCAAAATCAAAATCAACAATGCGCCGAGAACCGCAGCATTGCTGTTTTTATAATGCATCATGTTGCCTCCGTGCTATCTTGACGCGCAAATTGCTGTTTTCGTTGCAAGAAAATTCTTTGTCATTATTTTAACTCACTGCCCGGACCAGGAACAACGAATTATCCTCCCGGCAACCAATGATTTTATTTATGGACCGTGATCGTATCGGAAAAGGACTGGATGTAGCGGCCCAAAGTGATGACCGCAAACCACAGGAACAGAGAGGTCGCGGCGATAAATTTGGCGAGAGGCGGCGCGTCGTCTCCCGGTCCCATGCGCTCGACGGACTCGAAAGCGCCGGTTAAGTAAAACGCCGCCACATTCAGTCCAAGAAGCATGATGGCCAGCATCTTGATCCAAAATGCCCAGTCATAGGTGTAATACTGGTCCATGCCGGTAAAAGCCAGGACGCCCGTAACAAGATTCAGGGCGAACCCGGCCATCGCAAACGGCAATAAACGGTGCAACGGATCCATCGGAATTTGCTTGGCAAATCCGAGCACGCGCAGGTCGAGGATGCCAACCGTGCCGATCAGCAGAACCAGCCCCACGAAATGCAAGTCCATCATGAACGCCCACCACCATTTGCTGGCGGTCATCAGCTCGGCGAACTTTTCGGGCGATGGCTCAAAAACGTAAATCATTTTTGAGATACTTAATTCTTCAGTTACTCTATCTTTCCGGGAGGCGATCTCGGGATGGCGGATCTCACCGCCCGTGTTCCCGGCTCTGGCCATGAGGCCTACGGTCAAGATGGAAAAAAGGAGCACGGCGGACATGCTCCGATTCCAGCGCGCCGGGCGGGGGATCCCGCGCGACTGCCAGAGCGCGGCCAAAGCCAGGGCGCCGGTGATCTCCATAAAAAGCAGGGCCAGCATCGCCGCTCCATGGTGCCTTTCGATTAAGTCATCCGAGACTCCAGGGAGCATCTTGATCGCGCCTTCCGCGCCGGGGCCGCTGAAGAAAGTTGGAAGGGACACCAGAGCCATGGCCAAAAAAATGATGAGGCTGGCGCGGCGGAGGTCGTCGTTTTTTCCAGACAGTGAAATGAGGAGCAGGCCAAGGCCGACCATGGTGCCAATAATCGGAAAATGATTCAGCAGCAGGTGAAGCTGCACAAAATTCATCGGAGACCCCTGGACCGGCTGTTCATGGAAAGGTTAGATACTTATAAGTATATGCCAGCAAGCGGCCCGCGGTAATGGCTCCAAACCACAGGAAGAGCGACCACTTTGCCAGTGTCGCTCCTCTTGCCAGTCTGGATTCTTCGCTCAAGCTCGCTTCCCCAAACACCTGTGTCTTCAGGCGCTGCATGACCCACACGGCGAAACCGATGAGCGTCAGCTTAATGTAAAAGTCAATATTCGTGAGCGACTTTGTCGGATAGGCGATGACCAGCAAGATTCCGGTGACCGCATTTATGGCGAAGCCGGTCCACATAATGCCGAACATCCGCTTGAGCGGCGCGAGCGGTATGCCGCGCGCAAAACCCAAGAGGCGCAAATCGACGACCGTGTTTGCGCCCACCAATAGCGCCAGGCCAAAGGTGTGAAACAGAAGAATGAAATAGAACGCAAACGGCGATTCCGATTCGCGCAGCCAGGTGCTGAAGCCGGTGTCCTCGATCGTTTGCAAGAATAAAGGCAGAGCCAAGCTCGTCTCCTTATTGCGGACTTATTCCTGGTATCCCAGTTTCTTATAGCACACGATCATGCTGCCTTGCTGCCGACAAGGATGAGGTGACCGGTAAACCACCGCCTGAGGGCCGAATGAGAAAAAGTGTGAGAAACCCAGCAAGAAGGAAAATCATTCACCCAGGATCCTGAAGGTTCTACAACGAGTTACGATAGAGCACGCGTCCGCCGACGAAAGGGGTCTAGATTGGCGGCTCGCAGGGGTCTCCGCGCGTTTCTACCGGGAAGACCCCTGCTATTCTGAAAGCCTCAGAATTCAATTCTCAACGCGAACTGAATTTCCCGCTGGTTATCCTGTACCTGTTGTGTCGCCCGCCCATTGTTCGGCGCTTCCGAGAATGGGCCAGTGTCACCTGGATTAGCCTGGAAAATCTTGACCTTGAAAGTTGAGCCGCCAGCAAAGGCCGGATGGTTCAGGACGTTGAAGAATTCAGCGCGGAACTCCAGCATGCCGGCCTCTCCCAGGAACCCTAGCTTTGTGTCCTTTACCAGCGAGAAGTCCCAATTCCTTTCGGGCGGCCCGTTCAGGATATTGCGCCCTGCGGTGCCCAACTGACCGATCGTGTTTGGACTACAATTGTTCGGAGGAGCTGCGAAGAAGCAGGTGGGTTGCTCAGAGGTTGGACTAAGAGTAATCGGCGGCAACGAGAACATAGCACCGTTGAACCAATTGTTAGCAGTACCGGTAATGACCTTGCTGGGGTCGTAGGGAATCGGCGTGTAGAGGCAGGGAGACGAGCCGAATGGCCCATTAGGGTTATCGCCCGGCATCCAAGTGCATAAACCGTCCGCGCCGTTGTTCGTCGTACGCTTGAAGTACTTCGCAATCAGAGCCGGCGTATTGATGTTGGGCCGGTCACCTTGGCCACCCTGCAGGACGCCTGAATTCGAGCGATTGACACCCAAAACCGGGGTGAATGGTTGGCCACTCTGAATGCTCACGATGCTGCTAATGAACCAGCCGTTCGTTGCCTTGGAGAGAAACCCGTTCGACTTCACGAACGCCGGGATGTGGTACAACACGTTAATTTCCCAGTTGTTAAGAATATTAAAGCAGGCCGGGCCCTTGTCGACACTCGTATTGAGCGGATAAACACCCAGTAGCCCACCCGAAGTTTGGCAATCCTGTACGTTGGACTGGCCCTGGGTTTCATCCGTTACACGGCTGCGCGTGTAGGCGGCTTCGAGTTCCAGTCCGTGGCCAGCCCTCTTTTGCAGCACGACTTGCAAGGCGTTGTAACGAGATGTTGCGACCGTGGCGACATTGATGTCGCTGCCGAAGTTCGGGTTGAGATTGTTAGGGTAGTTAGCAGCGCCATTGTCCCAAAACGGCACCTGGCCGCCGATGCACAGGCTGGCGGGGTCGCCGCAGGGACCAAAAGATGCAGCGGGAATCGGATTTCCGTCCCGAACCATGGGCAGGTGAACTCCATGGTTCCCCACATAGGCCACCCCCAGCGCCATGTTCCAGGGCAACTGCTGCTGAACGCTGGCGTTGTACTGGATCATGTAGGAGGTCTTCCAGTTGTAATCAATAAACGTTGGCGTGAAGACGCCGAGTTTATCCGGCGTGTAGAAGTTCCGTACTTGATCGGGAATGGGCACTGGAAATCCGGCACCTGCAGGGTACTTTACCGGGTCGGAGGCTGTTAATATCGCCTCCCAACTCGATATGCTGGGGACTTGTGCACTACCTGTTCCAGGGTTTACATCGACCAACCCTGCAAACGGCAGAGATCCGTTCGCGGTTTGTCCCAGGGCCGTCCCGATGTTCCCCATGTCGTAGTAGATTCCGGCGCCGCCGCGAATGGCGGTCTTCCCATTTCCGAAGAGATCATAGGCCAGGCCCACGCGCGGGCTGAAGTCGCGTAACGAGTTGTTCTGAATGACGGGGCCTAGCGTAAATGGGTCAGTGAAGTCGTTGATTTGCCTGGATTCCCTGTGATTCAACTCGTGAGGCGTGTTCATGAATTCATAGCGCAAGCCCAGGTTAACGGTCAGCCGCTGCGTTGCCCGCCAGTCATCCTGGCCATAGAATCCATAGGTGTTGTAGATAAAATCCCGGTTTTCAGTGGCAAAGGTAGGAGCAAACTCTACCTGGAGTGGGTTGCCCAGCAAGAAATCAGAGAATTGATTGTAAATGATCTGCCCATTAAAGGAGTTGGTTGCCTGACTGGCTTCATTGAACCGGTTGAGGAGTACGCCAAACTTGAAGGCATGCTTGCCACGGATCCAGTTCACATCGTCGCTCAAAGTGTAGATGTTCTGTCTGGCAAATGTCGTCGGGGCGGCGTTCGCGGAACCGAACTCAGCATAATTGCCGCCGCCGGGCCCGCCCAAGTCGACTACTCCAGTATCAAAGCCCGGCACGAGTTGGGGACCAGTTCCACCGGGCAAGCCGACGTTAGCCTCGTTGATAGAGTTGTTGGTGCGGCTGAAGGAAAAGCGCGCGGCATTGAATACTGTAGGCGAGAAAATGTGATTCTCCGCCAGCGTAATCCACTGGTTTCGCGCGGGCACGGTGTAACGGAAGTAGCTGTAGTCGCCTTGAGTTAGATTTTGAAAGGCATTGTCAATGGTATAGCGAGCGAAGAAGGAGTCCTTGTCGGAAATTGTCTGGTCGAAACGCATCTGCCCGTAATTCTCTCCGAGTGAGTTATGGTCGTTGAAGGTCTGAACGGGCGGATTGCCCGAAACCGGATCGAACACTGACCCTGCGTCGGGCAGGGGTACGAGCGCCAATAAAGGAGCAGTGTAGGGACTAATCTTCACTGAGGTGACCGGATTGCCGGCGGAGTCGGTGTCAACTGAAAGGTCCGGGCATTGCGCCACTGTAATGATATCGCCGGCGTTTCCGTGACATCCCGCGCTCGGCACCGCGTTGGCCGCGGGGGCTCCCTGGGTTTCCCGAATTCCTTCGTAGACGGCGTAGAAGAACGTCTTGTCCTTTTTTATGGGCCCGCCAAAGGCTCCTCCAAACTGGTTCTTTCGAAGCGGCGCCTTCGGCGTACCAGAATCGGTATTGAAGACGGTATTGGCATCGAAGGCGTCATTTCGAAGATACTCAAACACGTCACCGTGGAATCGATTGGTTCCGCCTTTGCTCACGGCCACCATTTGGCTGCCCATGGCTAGTCCATACTCAGCCTGGAAAGTGCCAGCCACGATCTGAAACTCCTTGATGCCATCCAAACCCAATGCATCTCCGGACTCGCCTGCAACGGGACTTCGGCCCAACATGGTCTGTAAGATGGCTCCGTCCAACGTAAAATTGTTGGATCGCGGCGGAGCCCCGTTTACGCTAAAGCTTGTGCCCTGCTGGTTACTTTGGTTTTTGTCCTTGTCGACGCCGGGCTGAAGGAGGGCGAGGTCAATATAATTGCGGCCGTTCAGGGGCAATTCTGTCATTTTGGTTTCGTTGACTGTGCCGCCGAGATTGGCGTTTTGGGTATTCACCATGGGTGCTTCCTCAGTCACGATGACCTGCTGATCCGTGGATCCCACCTCGAAATCCAGGTTGATCACCGCTTGCTGAGTCACTTCGAGGGTGATGCCCTTGCGATTTACCGTCTTAAATCCGGTGTGCTCGGCTCTCACTTCATAGTGACCTACGGGGAGTTCCGGCGCACGAAATTCGCCGTCATCACCGGTCTTCACGGTGCGCACCGCGCCTGTATCCACGTTCGTGATCGTTACCGTGGCATTCGGCAACACGCCGCCGGATGAGTCTTTGGCCACGCCCAGGATGGTCGCCGTCGGCAATTGCGCGACGACTGGAATCGCCAGCAAAATCAGGGCTGCAATTGAAACGATACTCAGGCACAAACCTTTTCTATACGCTCCCATGTGGCCTCCTCTGACCAACTCGCCCAACGTCTCCCCACCATCGCAGGCTGCACATCTGCGGGAATTTAGCTAGACACACACTCTCGCTGAACCCACGTTCATGGTTGTCGAATTGCCCTTGTTCCTCATTTATTCTGAAGGACGAAACCGCAGCTACACCCACCAGTGCGAGGAGACTAAGACGATAACTCTCATCGTGTCAAGGAAAAAAGCGCGGAATCAGAGGCAGAGATGTCAACAATTTGTAGAGTGTCACTATTGATGATTTCGGCGGCGCGAAAAGTTTGCTCCAGCCCCGCGCCGCTCGACTTCAAAACCCGAAACTCGTCTAAAACCTGGCTAGGATGATCTCCGAAACAGCAGCTAAAGGGCGGCCGCAGCTGGGGTTGGCAGACTGTTTATGATCTGTCTGACGTCATGGCGTGGGTCGTTCACTAGCTTCCATTCGTTGTTGATGATCATGGTGGCTCGTTCGTTTGCGGTGTACGGGAGCCATTTGGGCGCGCCGGCCGCGCCGGGGTTGCCGGTGCGGGCAAAAGCGGTCCACGCGCCGCTCACTTTCTCAGCCAAAGGCTGCAGGTCGGGACCGTTGCCGACCTCCTCGGGCTGCTCCAGAACGTTGTTGAACACAAAAGGAAGCTCGACGGTGTGCGGTGAATGCCGCTTGCCGCCTTCCACGGGCGTCTCCCAGGTGAACAGGTACATGTAGACCGGGGCTTTGCCCTGGGCGACCTTGCGCTCGGCCTGTGTGATCGCCGCGGAGGGGAATGCGGAGATCATGAAGTAGATTTGGCTGGGCGTCGCAGTAGGCGTCTCTTTTCGATATAAGTCGATCAGTTTATCCGTGGAGTCCCCAAATCGCTGCGCCAGGCGCGTCCGCATCCCTGCTTCATCGAGCGAAAAAAGTGGAGAGTCTGGCGGCGTAAAGAACGTGCCTTCGGTATTGACCGTCCCGATGATCAGCGGGACGCCGGCGGAGATTTCCGGGGCTGCGGGGTCGAAGGGATCGCTGGGAAGAGCGCGGCCATCCACAACGGGGGCGAGGTTGAGGGGAGCGGTTCCCGGCGCCGATCCGCGACTATCAATAGCCGAGAGCAGACGATCCACGGGGAGCTTTTGGAGTTCGTCAACTTGATTGGACTGGAGATTCAGCTTGGCGAGGATTCGCTCTGTCATTTTATTGGCGTCTTCGCGATGGATGCCCTTCAAGAGGGATCCGCTTTCGATGATGGCTTTGTGGAACAGGCCTTTGGCGGGAGGCATGGCCAGCAGGGTGCTGATCTTCAAGCCGCCGCCGGACTGGCCGAACAACGTGACATTGCCGGGATTGCCGCCGAAGTGCACTATATTGTCACGTACCCATTCAAGAACCGACACGATGTCGAGCAGGCCCACATTGCCCGAGTCGGCATACTTTTCGCCGCCCACGTCCGCCAGGTACAGGTGCCCGAAAATATTGAGCCGGTGATTAACGGAAACCACCACCACGTCTCCGGAGCGGGCGAGGAAGTTGCCGTCAAAAGAGTGCGCCGAGCCCGCGCCGGAAGCGAAGCCGCCACCGTGCAGCCAAACCATGACCGGGCGCTTGCGTCCGTCATTCACGCCGGGCGTAAAAATATTCATGACCAGGCAGTCCTCTCCCTCCACTGCCGGCTGCCTGTGATTCAAAATGAGCGGGTTCGGCGGGCCGCCCAGTTGCGGCGCGGTCGGCCCGTTCTCGAAAGCGTCGCGCACTCCCGCCCACGGCTCGGGCTTGCGAGGCGGCATGAAACGGTTGCTCCCGGCCGTCGAAGCGCCGTAAGAAATTCCTCTGAAGGTGTGGGTCCCGGCCTGAAGGACACCGCGAACTTTTCCCGAGGCCGTTTCCACGACGGGTCCTATGTATTTTGACGAATCGTCGACGGCAAGAACAGCCGTTGGGATCAAGCCGCCAAAAAGGGCGCTGGCGGCCGCCACGCCGCCGCCCAGCAAGGAGGACTTCATCAGCGATCGGCGGCTCAAATTGAAATGCAAGACGTCGTTCTGGGGATTGCGACTGCTGTATCGGTGCATGGATTTAGCCCCCGTTCGTCAACCACGGTGTAATTTCGAGACTGGAAGCGACCGTCTTCTTTGCGTGAAAACGAATCAGCGTTATTGCGCCAACGGCGCGGGGGATGGCAGCCCGGTACACCGCCCGGGAATCGCGCCCAGGGTCATGGTCCGCCCAGAAGGGGCGGAGGATCCCCGCGCCCTTTCAGGGCGCACCACAATCGAATAATTCCGAAACCCAGAGAGTTGCTCTGGGCTGGCATGCGGCGGCGCTTTCAGCGCCGCTTCGCCCAGGCGAATGTGAGATGAGCCTTACTTGCGCCTGAACTTACTTTTCGAAATTGCTGAAGTCCAGGTAGTCTCCCGAGCAAGAGATTTCGCCCAGCTCCCAGTTTGGCCTCAGCTGGTAATAGAACGTCGTGGTCCAGGGCTTCGCCAGCGCCTTGGGGTCTTCCATGGTGATGTCGAGTTCCAAATGATCCTTGTCCACGCGCCGGAATCGCTCGGTAACGTGCAACTGATCGCTATGCGGATGGCCTAGGCGGTCAAGCCAGGTCTTGTCATTGAATCCGACTGTATCCACAACGAGTGTGGTGTCCCCGTCCCAATGGCCGACTGAAGTTCCCATCCAAAGCAGGTCCGGATCTTTTGGAATCGGGCGGCCGTCGGTATAAATGCGGCGCACGGTGTGATCGTATTCATAGAGCATGAGCGTGTATTTGGGGGTGTGCACGAACTCAAAGGGATAGGGGTGGAAATAAACGCGCGGAACGCCGGGAGGATCGCATCTCGTGAGCACCGGGTCATTCGTCGTTTTAAGAGTGAACTGGCCCCCATTGGAGGCTTTGGCCTCTTTGAACTTGGCCTCTGCCCAAGGCGTCAGCTCCGGCGGATCTTTCGTAAAAGTGTAGTTGGTAAAACCACGATTTGACCCAGGCGGATTACGCATCATCCAGACGCCGGTCAGATCGTGCGCGGGTGCGGGGGCTGACGCAGCCTTGGCCGGGGCATTGGGTGGATTCGCCGGTTGAGCCGCCGTTTGTGCGAATAGAGCGCCCGTGAGGGACAGCGCCGCGAATAATCCGAGCATCGAATTGCTCAAGCCAATGCGCACTTGACCCTCCCCTTCGTCGCTCAACCGCGCAACCTGTTTTCCCGAGGCCGGAAGCGGTTATTCCTCGAAGAGGTGGAGCGCCTCTCCGTCTGGTCCGATGAGCTTGTTGATCCACATCGTATGCGCGTCGCCCTTAGAAACGTAACCGCTGGCCGTGATGGAGTCTCCGGCCTTCAGCGTGTGCTTGTCCCAGCCGGCCCTGGCTAGCTTGTTCGGGGCGGTCAATTCGGCCTGCCAATTTTCGACTTCGCTTTTGTCGTTCTTCACGTCAAAAAAAAGTTGCACGTGCGGATTAATGAAACGGAAGTCCGTCATCGTTCCCTTGACGGTGACGATATTCTTAGTATCGTACGCCGCCGTCCCGTGGTGAGCGAACGTAGTTCCCGAAACGACCAGAACAGCAACAATTCCCAGAATCAAGGCGAGTATTTTTGTTTTCATTGGGTCACCATTGGCGCCATCGTCTCATCGCTTCTTGCAATTTGTCAATTCCTCGTTGCATTTGGGCGTTCGGCGGGGATTCCCGTAAAAGTCTTTTTCCCTGTTTGCGACTTAATGAAATTTCGAAGAACGTCGCGAATTGGCGTGGCCAGGGAAGCGCATTGACTTCCCGTTGCATAGTCAACTAGACTCCGCGCAGTTGCCTGCCGATTCTCGAGTACACAGTGGATGGAGGAACATTTCATGCCGATTCGCAAGGGATGGAACGATGCGTCCGCCGTGCCGATCCGCCTTTTCTGGTTTCTGATTCTCGCTGTTGTTCCAGCGGCGCGGGCGCAAAAGCCGCCGGTCTATGAAGTCGATCCTTCCTGGCCCAAGCCGTTGCCGAACCATTGGCTGATGCAGGGAGTTCCGGTGATGGTTACGGATAAGGACGACCACATCTGGGTGTACAACCGTCCACGGGACATCAATCCCGACGAGTCGGGGGCGGCGACGACGCCGCCGCGCACGGATTGTTGCGTTGCCGCGCCGGCAGTGTTGGAATTCGATACCGCGGGCAACCTGATCAAGGGCTGGGGCGGTCCGGGCTACGTGCCCGGCTGGCCGGCTGAGGGAATCGAAAGGCCGGGGGCCGGCGCCGAACACGCGATCCTTGTGGATCGGCAGGGAAACGTCTGGCTGGGAGGAAGCGCCCGGGGAGACAGCATCCAAAAATTTACAGGAGATGGGAAGCTGCTTTGGGACTTTGGGCATCGCGGAACAAGAACGCCGCCGGGGCAGCAACCGGCGCCTCTGAAGCAGAACAACCAGGCCACCGATATTTTTCCGGGAGGGATTTTTTTCTTTGATCTGGACGAAGACGCCCACGAACTTTACATCGTGGATCAGAAACGCGTCCTGGTGTATGACATGGACAGCGGTGCATTCAAGCGCGGCTGGGGCGGCCACGGCATCCCCTTGAGCGAGATCGACAACGACCCTACTCCGCCTTACGACTGGAAATCGGGTCCGCCTCCAGATCAAAAGCAGTTTGCGCCCGCGCTGCATTGCGTGCACATCGCGAATGACGGGCTCGTTTATATTTGCGAGCGTGGAGACGACAGAGTCCAGGTATTTACCAAGGAAGGAAAATTCGTCTCCAGTTTCTTTGTGCACCCCTCGACGCCGGCCCGCGGTCCAGAATGCGGCGGCCCCGGCAGCACATTATTCGGCATGTGCGGGACGATCTACAATCTCACCTTCTCGCATGACGCGGAGCAGAAGTACCTGCTGATTGCAGACGGCACGAACGACAAGATCTGGATCCATGATCGCAAAGAAGGCACGCTCGCGGGCTCCATCGGCGACAACGGCCGCATGGCGGGGCAGTTCCATTGGATCGATGCGATCGCCATGGACTCCAAGGGAAACATCTACACCGGCGAAGTGGATACCGGGAAGCGCGCGCAGAAATTTATCCTGAAAAACGGTGACGGAAAAGCGCGGCCACATCCCCACGAGTAGGCGCCAAGGCAAGCTTCAAGACTCGAAATTGAATCGGGGAAGACGGCACGGACAATTAACGGTCGCAATATTCGCTCTTGCACACTTTTTTGTTGCGGCTCGGCTGGTCCGTGATTCTCTGTGACCTCTGTGTTGCGCTTTTCGGAGTTTAACACAGCGGACGCGGAGAAGAGCCACAGAGAGCACGGAGAGCTCAATGGAGCAGGAAAGGATTAGACATTGAAAAGATCATGTTGGACTCGAACCTGCGCCGGAGTGATCGCGACTTTCTGCTTTGGAGTTCTAGCCGCGCCTCCAGCGGCGCAAGCGCAAAACGCTCCTCAGTACAAGGTTGACCCCTTCTGGCCCAAGCGGCTGCCAAACAAATGGAGCATGCAGCAGATCGTGGATATCTACGTGGACAAGGAAGACCACGTCTGGGTGATCAATCGCGCGTCAGACGCGAGACCGGACGAGCTCGGCGCAGCCACCACGCCGCCGCGCACCGAATGCTGCATCCTCGGGCCCGAGATCGTGGAATTCGATACGGATGGCAGCGTGCTCAGGGCCTGGGGAGGCAAGGATTACGTTCCCGGCTGGCCGGGCCGATTGCAGACGATCGGCGTGGATCGGGACGAGAACGTCTGGATCTCCGGAACGACGCCGGGCGACAGCATCATCAAATTCACAAAAGACGGCAAATTCCTGTGGGACTTTGGCCATCGTGGACCCAAGGTGCCGGCATCGGAAGTGAAACAGAATAACCAGCAAACGGACACTTTCCCGCCGGGTGTCGCGGCGTTCGAGTTCGACGAAGAGGCGCGCGAGCTCTACATTCCTGACGGATTCCTGAACAAACGTATCCTGGTGTACGACATGGATACGGGCGCGTTCAAGCGCGGCTGGGGAGGCAAAGGAACCCCGCTGAGCGAAATAGACAATGACCCGACGCCGCCCTATGACCCGTCAGGGCCGCCTCCGGATCAGAAGATGTTCGCGCCCGCACTTCACTGCGCCCATCCCTCGAAGGACGGATTCGTCTACGTCTGCGAACGCGGCAGCGACAGAATCCAGGTATTCACCAAGCAGGGCAAATACGTAAAAGAATTCTGGATTCACCCATCGACGCAGGCGCGCGGCCCACACTGCGGGGGAATCTGGAGCATGACCGATCCTCCGTGCGGGACGATCTACAATCTGACACTTTCCACGGACCCGCAGCAGAAGTACATCCTGGTTGCGGACGGGACGAACAATATGGTCTGGATACTCAATCGGGACGACGGCGCGCTGGCCGGTTCCTTTGGAGGCAACGGGCGGTATGCGGGACAGCTGCATTGGATCGATTCGATCGCCATGGACTCCAAGGGAAACGTCTACACGGGCGAAGTGGAAGACGGAAAGCGAATTCAGAAATTTGTCCCCGTGAAGTGAGACGGGAAGGGCTACGCTTTCAGCCGCGGGAGTAATTCCAGCGCGTTATCGCGATCGATGCCGCGCAGTTCGCTTTCGCTGAATCCTCCGTTGTCCATCAAACCTTTACTGACAGCCAAGCCCGAGCCGCCACCCAGGGGGAAATCGGTCCCAAACAAAATGTGCGATGCCGGAACGAGCTTCTTGAAAGACGGCAGGGTGTAGGGGTTAAAGGCCTGCGCAGTGTCGTAGTAAAATTTCTGCAATTCGTTGATCACGCCATTCGGAAGCTTTGGCGCCACTCCGTTGAGGCGGCTGGTGATGTACGGCACTGTGCCGCCGCCATGAGACCAGATGAAGCGAATGTCCGGGCAGCGCGTGACGGTGGCGGTGGACAGCAAACTCACAATCGTTCGCGTCGTATCGAAAACAAATTCGATCCCGCGATTCTGCCCATCGGAAAGGATGGTCTGCGTGCCGCAGGCAGCGCAATAGGGATGACAAAACACAACCGCCTCACGGCGGTTCAGTTCATCCATCAACGGAGCAAACTTGGGATTGCCGAGGTAATTGCCTCCATAGCTGGAGAGTACGCACGCGCCATCAGCCTTGAGCTTGTCAAACGCGTACTCGAGTTCGAGAAGGGCGCCATCGACATCAGGCAGCGGGAGGGTGGCGAACAGCCCGAAGCGGCCGGGATAATCCTTAATCAACTTCGCCGCGTAGTCGTTGCACTCTCGCGCCAAGGCGCGCGCGGCGGTGTTATCGCCAAACCAAACCCCCGGGTCGCTGATGGAGATGATTGAGGTAGCCACGCTGCCTTTATCCATTTGATCGAGCGATTTTTGCGGCGTCCAATCCTGAAGGCCGGCCTGGGTGACACCTTTGGCGGCGCTTTCGGCGAGCAATTTGGGCACGGTAAAGTGGTGGTGGGTGTCGATGCGAAATGGACGCGGCGCGGCGGCGGAACCCGTCTGCGCCGCGGAGCCGAATTCCGGCAGAACGGCGGAGGCGCCGAGCGCGGCCATCCCGTAAAGAAGATCACGCCTCGATAACGCGGCGGGATTCAGGCGACCGGTTCTACCGTCCAGCTTGTGGATACTCATGGCGGGCGCTCTTTCATCTGTGAATTCGGCGAAGAATCACAGAAACAATTTCTTGCGTCTCAAGGGACTGAACAATTCGCAGATCATACTTACCCTTCCCTGCCGTTACAAGCACAACTATTCGTCTGCAGAAAAGGCGCCTGGTCAGGTTTAAGCCGGATTTGCGGACGACTCAGTAAAATGCAATGCAGGACGATCCGGTTCGGTCAGTTTTTATTTTTGATGCGGCCTGTCCCCTGGTATACCATCCGGCCGAGGAACGGATAGTTATGCGAAGAAATTTAATGTACTTGCTGTGCCTATCTTTAGGGATTGCGATTGGCTGGTTCCCTGCCCGGGCGCAATCTCCGGCGCCGGGCGACGTCGTCAGGCTCGATCCGAGCGCCGACCAGATTTTTCCGCAGGACGCCAAGTTGGAATTGCTCAAAGGCGAAGGCACGTTTGAAGGCGGCGAGGGGCCTCTCTGGATTCAACACGGTGAGACCGGTTATCTCTTATTCAGCGACGTCGGCGGGAATCGCATCTTTCAGTGGACGCCTAACTGTTTCAAATACCCCTGTTCGACAGATGGCAAGCTGTCCGTGTTTTTGGACCACTCCGGCTATGCGGACGCAACGCGCACGGGGAATGTGGATGCGAGTGGCGCGCATCTTTACGGGTCTAACGGCCTGACGCTCGATCGAGAAGGCAGGCTCGTGCTGGACGCCAACGGCGACCGGGCCGTCGAGCGGGTGGAAAAGGATGGCAAACGCACCACCCTGGCGGACCACTTCGAAGGGAAACGGCTCACTTGCCCGAACGATATTGTCGTCAAATCCGATGGCGCGGTTTACTTCACGGATGGCATGGCGGGATGTCTCCCGAAGCGCGAAGATGATCCCGCGAAGGAGCTGCCTTTCCATGGCGTGTACTCGGTACGAAATGGGGGCTTGCAACTTTTGGACAAGGACCCGGGGAATTTTCCGCCGAACGGCATCGCATTCTCCCCGGACGAAAAAATTCTGTACGTCAATAATGGAGGGCCGGGGCCAAATCAGAGGCAAATCTTTGCTTACGACGTGCAACCTGATGGCACGATCAAAAATCGGCGGCTCTTTGCTGATTTCACCGGCGAAAAGGGGCCCGGTGGACCCGACGGCATGAAGATTGACATCCTGGGGAATCTCTATACTACAGGGATGGGCGGGGTGTGGGTCGTATCACCCGCCGGCAAGCGCCTGGGGCTGATTCCCGCACCCGAAGGGATGCGGTTCTCCAACCTGGCATTCGGAGATCAGGACAGCAAGACGCTCTACGTTGTCAGCCCGAAGACGTTGTGGAGAATCAGGCTGAAGGCCGCGGGGATTCGCCCGCATTAAGAAGACGCATAAAGGGGTAAGAATTTCTGCGTCATTAATTGCGGTCGTCGTTTACCAGATGTCCGTAGTCGTGGTCCACGCAGGGGGCTTCCTCCAGGGCGTGGCCGCCTTTCAGGCCATGAATCAAGTGGCGCTCGATGACCCAGGGGCGGGTAAACATCTTGGGGTCCTCGATTGAGATTTGCCAGTCGATCATGAAACCTTCGCGGGTCAGCTTTTCGACCACATGCATGGCGTCGCTGTGAATCGTGCCGTTCTGGCTGAGCCAGGTGTCATCCACGAAATTGGTCACGTCGACGACCATGGTGTTTCCTTCCCAGTGGCCAATCGAGTCGCCGTAATAGGAAGGATTGAGAGTTGGGTCGTGCTCCCGGCCATCGGTGGAGATCACGCGAAAGGCGTTTTGTTCCGAAGAGTTGACCGTGTCGTAGAGGAAGACGATTTCATTGGGAACCTGAACGATTTCAGTGGGCGGACCGACGCGCGGGAAACCCTTGGGGGCGCACTTAAACGCCGGGTCCTCATGACTCTGATGCTCGCCTAGATTTTTTACTCTTTCGACTACTTCCGCCTTGTAGGGAGGCAGGTTGGAACCCTCGAGACGATGCTTCAACTCGGCGACTTTGTCCGGCGGCTGAACGGGGCCCTCTCGCCTGCGCTGGGTGTAGTGCGTCTTTCCGTCAGCGCTGTCCGCTCCCGCGCTGACGGCGTAACCCCAGCCGGCCGGCGCCCAGAATCCGGTTAAATCGGGATGCCCATCTGCTAAATGCGGAGTGGGACCTTTCCTGGCGGCTTCTACTTCTTCCGGAGAGGGTTCACGCCAGGGTAGGCCGGTGCCGTTCGGGTCGGCTCCGGCGAAGGGTTGATCTTTATCCAGGCCATAGCCTGTGGGGACTTTCTTACCCTGGGTGGCGGCGGGCGCAGTCTGCGCGGCAGTGAACGCAGGGACTAAACAGACCGCAAGAAGGGCGAGACCTGCAACTTTGGCGCACCCAACGAGTCGGAATTTCATTTTTCTCCCCCTTGTCCTGCCAATCGTTGTATGAAAAATGCTTTCCGCCAATTCGCAGCGAACAACGTGAGTCGAGGAATTAATAGTTTTTGCCTTCGCTGTCAGCAGCGCTGCCAAACACAATCGTGTGGCCGTCGGCAAAGTGCACTGCCTTCAAAAGTCCAAGGTGTTTCGTGCCATCCTTGGCCACTGAAGCATCAATGGTGACCACGTCGCCGACATTAAACATGGTCCGCAGGACGCCGGCCCTGCGCAAGTTGCCTGGAGGGCCGGTCTCGAAGGAGTACGGGATCACCTTGCCACTCTCGTCGGTCACATCCGCATACATGTACACATGCGGATTGATCCACTCGAGTTTTGTGAGTGTGCCCTTCACGGTAAACGTCTTCGAAGTATCAAACTCCGCGGTGGCGGAATGGTGAGCCAGCGCGGGAATCACGAGCATGAGCAAGCCAAATGGCACGGCCAAAACTTTTTGAAGATTTCTTCTCATCGATCTTCTCCCATCTACTTATTATTGCCGTTCCCTTCGCCGCCAGATTCCTTCGATTTCAACGCTTTGTATTGGTCCACATCCTGGTTGTTGGTGCAGAAGTATTCCAGCAGATCTTCATGGCCGAGCGTCCAGACACGAGGCGCAGAGGTCCAGGACTTGGACAGAACTTTTGGATCTTCGATTGTCACCTGGTAAACGAGATAGTTCATGGACGGACGGGTGATGCGCTCAATCACATGTTCCTGATCGCTGTGAAACCAACCCGTAAAGTTGTTCCAGGTTCGCTCATCGATCCCGATCACATCGATGACTAATGTATCTCCATCCCAGTGGCCAACTTCGTCGCCGTTGAAAGCAGGGTCCGGCTCGGGATTATGCGGGCGTCCATCCGTATGGACCACGCGCCAATTATTGTTCAGTTCGTCTAACTGAATGAATAAGCCAGGCGTTTGAACGAGCTGAAACGGATACGGATCAATCAGGAACATCCCTGGAACGCCCCGCGGCTGACAATTCACGGACGCGCGCCCCAACTCATAATCGGTTGCGGTCATGGCCTTGATCTTTGCGGCCGCCCAAGGTTGGAAAGGCGGTGGCTCCTCGGGCGTTACTTTGGGATCGAATTGCTTTCTCAGGGCGGGGTTGAAAGTGAAACCACCCGCTGTGCCCGGAAACCAAACTCCGGAGAGGTCCGGATGCCCGTCCGCTGTGCGCGGCGCCGGTCCGCCTTTAGGGACAGACTGGGGCTTGGATTTCGCGGCGCCGGGTTCTGAAGGTTTTCCTGTCTGTCCCTCCTGGGCCGCCGCGGGTAGAAGGGGCAAGCACAAAAGGGATAGGACAACTCCGGCACTGACACCGTAATAGGCGAGGGGTCGTTTCATCTAAGCTCCTCCCATTTTGGAGTCTTTCATAATTTTGTTGGATTGCTCGCGGCGCAGGTCCCCGGCCGGTCAAGACTCGCGCCATTCAAGAATGGATGTTGGATTCGACTCCCTACCGGCGAAACGCCGGACGTGTAAGCGTTCAGTAACCTTCCTTAGGGCTATCGCTAAATTTGCCTTCAACGTCCTGCCCGATTCGATGCACCTGGCCATCCGACAGCTTGATGGTTTCGGCAGCGGCACGGTTCTTGACGCCATTCTTGGCGAGGCAGGCACGCACGGTGACCGTTTTGCCGATGTTGTCGGAGAAATCCTTTCGCTCGGTTCCGCTCCTTTTCAGAGTGGAAAGAGAAACAGTTTCAAAAGTCCAGGTGGTCACGCTGCCGTTGGCATCCTTTACATCCAGATGAAAATAACCGTGCGGATTCTGCCATTCAAAACTCGTGAACGTGCCCGTGAGATCCATGCACTTATTGGCATCGAACTCGGCCGCAAACGAGTGATGAGAGGATACGGGAACCGCAGCGGCGAGCAAGCCAAAAACCGCCGCCAAAACACCGGCAAATCTGCGTTGCATGCTGGCCTCCTCGAACGAAAGGATCGCAGAAAACATTGGGCGATCAACCGAGATATGTTGGGCGTACCGTAGCATACTTGGTAGAGTGTTTCAATGTCCGACCCCCTCCGAAATTTCCACTGCATCGAGCGTAGCCGGCTGCCGCGTGCGGATGATTTATCCAGACTAGCTCTGGAGAACAGCGGAAGCAGATACCCTGTTGCATTGCCCCAAAAGCGAACCCAACAATAAGTTGAAGATATTTTCGCCTTGACATCCGCACGCGTGCATGTGAATAAATTGGCCCAGGGGTGTTCGCACTCATTCAAATTCTCAGGCGGTGAAATTCGGGAAGGTGGCTCCTATGAATTGCCGAACGTCTATGACTACGGCCTCCATATGGCCCGGCGTAAAAGATGCTTTGCGGATTCTTGGCGCGACGATTGGGTTATTCCTGATTTGTAGTCCGGCGTTCCCGCAAGGCAACGCGGGGCGAATTTTGGGAACCCTCACGGATCAGAGCGGGGGCGTGCTGGTCGGCGCCACAGTGACGGTCACCGACACGCAAAGAGGCACGACGCGAACGCTGACCACCAACCAGTCCGGTGAGTACAACAGTCCCAACCTGCTTCCGAGCACCTACACGGTGCGCGCGGAGGCCATGGGATTCAAGACGATCGAACGCTTGGGGATTCTGCTCGAGGCCAATCAGGAATTGCGCGTGGATCTGGTGCTGCAACCGGGCCAGCAAACGCAAACGATCACCGTCACCGAGGCGCTGCCCATGGTGGATACCACCAACGCGGAACTGGGCGGGACTCTGCAAAGCGATATCATCGATAGCTTGCCCATGAATGGCCGCAACTTCCAGAACCTGCTGCAACTTACGCCGGGCGTGATGATCTATCCAGGAGGCACGTCGTATTCGGAGAGCACCAACGGCCTGCGGTCCCACCAAAATCTCTACTTAGTGAATGGCGTCTTTTCCAGTACTCCCTGGGATGGCCAGAGCGTGATGAATTCGTCCCTGCACGCGGGCGATGCCGGGACGATTCTGCCGGTGGACGCCATTGACGAACTCAAGACGGAAGAAAATCCGCGCGCGGAATACGGCTGGAAGCCGGGCGCGATTATTGACATCGGAATCAAGTCGGGTACAAACACCTTGCACGGCACGGCTTACGCCTATGGCCGGGACACCGCCCTCGATGCCCGCAACTACTACGACGTAGCGGCGGCTCCCAAGGCAGAGGTGGGATTGGAGCAGTTCGGCGGCACGATTGGCGGACCGATCAAGAAAGACAAACTGTTTTTTTTCGCTAACTATGAGGGGCAACTTTACTCGATCGGAAATCCGGCCCTGCACAACTTCCCGGTGACCGTCCCGATCGGCGATCCGAAAGCAAGTCTGATCGACGCTTGCAATGCTGCGTTGGGTGCCGGCAAGCTGACTGCCCTAAGCGCGGAATTGGCGGGTCTTGGCGGACCAAAAAGTGCATCCCCATGTACACCGGTGTCGGGGCAGCCTTCCGGCGGCTTCCTAGGATTTTTCCCCGTAAACCCAGGGCCGGGTACGCCTGTGTACACGTCTGTCCCCAGTACCAACGCGATCCACGGCGGGCTGGGGAAGCTCGACTACCACATCAACGACCACAATTCGGTGAATGGAATGTATTTCTTCAGCCAGGGAAGTGGCGCTGTGGTTGGCGACCCTACAACCATCGTCAGGCCAGAATGGTTGAATCAGCAATATGCGCGGGCACAAGCCGCGTTGGGATCCTGGACCTGGACCCCGACATCCACTCTCGTGAACGAATTCCGCTTTGGCTACTCCCACTATTATCAAGACTTCGAAAGCAACGACCACACCCTCAATCCAGCAAATTATCCCTTTAACGGCGCGACCTACGTGATGCCCACCGGCATCACCAATCCGTTTTATTTTGGAATGCCGGTGATTACGATCGGCGGTCTCGCCAACCGGAACGGAATAGGGCAGAGCATTGGACCATTCATCACAGGGCCAGAGGGCGTCTTGTCGTTTATGGATAGCGTCTCCATTTTGCGAGGCAAGCATGCCTTCAAGGTGGGCGTCGAAATCCAATCCAACCGGGCGAGCGAGGACATTACCTCGAACGGTAAGGGACCCGTGACTTTTGGTACGGGTGGAGGAGGAGGACTTGTAAACTTCTTCGAGGGCAACCTCAGAAGTGCGAGTCTTTTCACCGGCGATCCCAAGCGGACGATCAGCAACATGGCCTATGCCGCCTTCTTCCAGGATGACTGGCGCGTTACGCCAAGGTTGACCGTAAATGCTGGAATTCGCTATGAAATCGAAACGGTCATTAAGGACACGAAAAATGCACTGGGCAACTTCGATCCAAATGTTGGACTGGTGCAGGTGGGGTTTGGAATCTCGTCTCCCTATAATGGCGATCACAACAACTTCGCGCCGCGTTTGGGCCTGGCGTGGGACGTCTTTGGGAACGGGAAAACCGTGGTTCGAGCCGCAGGCGGCATTGTCTACGAAACCGCCATCACCTACGATGTGACCAATGCGGTCAGCAACTTTCTCGGGCTGCGCACCATTCCTACCGGGGTACCCCTTTACAATAACGGCAGCGCGACGCCGCTGTCGCCTGCCCCCGGCAACATTGACCTATCATCTGTAACCTACACGGGAAGCACTGGGATTAGCACGATTGATATGAATTGGCAAAACTTCGACCCCACCCAGCCTATCAGCGCCACCAATCAGGCTTTGTACGCCGGCGCAACTACTGTCGTCGGTTGCGGCGACGGAGTTTTGACTCCTGGCACGCCCTGCAGCATCGTGGGTATCGACCGCAACTTTCGCACGCCCTATGTGGAAAGCTGGAGTTTGGGCATCCAGCGCGCCATCACGAACAACCTCAGCCTGGACATTAATTACGTCGGCAACCACGGCGTGAAATTGATTGGGTTTACCGATGTGAATCAGGCAACTCCCGGCGTTGGATGGACAACTCCGTTCACTGGTGTTGCGGCTGCCAACGCGGGATTAGATTCTTCGGATGCGGGTAAGACCGCAGAACAAGTTTGCCTAGGAATGGGTTTCGAAGCCCAGTATACGGCGTGCGCGCCTAATTCGGCCGCCGAGCAGGCGGCACGGCCATTTACTGCGCCTTGCACTAGCGCTGGGCTATTCTCGGCCATCGGCGCTGGCGCGCCGGGCGGTTCAGGCGGACGGTTCAATCCGAAGAACCTATGCGCCTCTTATTTGGCGGACGTAACGATCATTAATAACTCCACGATGTCGAACTACAACGGCGTGCAGGTGTCGCTTAATGGGCGGAACTATCATGGACTGTCGTTCAATGCCGGTTACACGTTCTCGCATGCTCTCGGAGATGCTTCGGACGAAGGGCGGGCCTCTGACCTCTCTGTTCCTATCAACAACTACGCGAGTATCCGCTCGCAACTTTATATGCCCACCAACTATGATTTGCGGCATCGCGCCACTATTTCACTGACCTACGCCGTGCCCGGTAAAAAGGGCTATGGGCAGATGCTCGAAGGTTGGACACTCAATTCCGTCATCGTGTTGCAGAGCGGCTCGCCGTGGGGCCAGTCCGACCTGACGACGGACTGGGATGGAACCGGAGAACTAAATAATGCCGCGGGCAGCATGGGTGGACAATGGAATTTCTACGGCAACCCGTCTGACTTCACTCCAGTCCACGGGTGGACAGACACAAACTGCTCGTCCGGGGCGTCCTGCGGCGGTGGCCTGCCATTTTTTCCGGGCGGCGGTACTCCAGCGGCCCCTACGAGCAATGCGACTTGTAACGCCAAGGCCACAGCTAACGGCCCCTTGGCAGTGGCTTCACTCTTCAACTTCGGCTGCTATGCCGTAGGGACCTCTGTTCTGATCCCTCCCGCTTACGGAAGCTTCGGGGCGTCGGGACGCAACCTCTGGCGCGATGCGGGATTCAAGAATTTGGATCTATCGATCGACAAAGCGATAAAGTTCAACGATAGGATCAGCGCACAGTTCCGGGCGGAATTCTTCAATCTTTTCAATCATCCCATCTTCTGCAATCCGAATGGGATCGCAGGAGGCGCGAATTCAACCCCAGGTGACCCAAACACTGCGAATTTTGGCGCGGCGGGTTCGACCCCTGACGTGTGCGCCTCGAACCCCGAAATCGGATCGGGAGGCCCGCGCTCGATTCAGCTGGGCTTGAAGTTGATCTTCTAAAGGAACACAAGTAGGGCGGCTCAAAAGCCACCGCATTTGCTGTTGCTTTTTTTACTTGGAGCGTTTGGCGGACAAGAGGAATTCGTTTTTACCCATTCGGATGGTACCGTCAAAATCGTTGTCGACGGCGGTGCCGCGAACGGTGTATTTTTTGTCACCATCCGTGACAGCGCCGAGGAAAATCGCGCCTTTGAGAGAGCCTTCGAGCGCCGCGTCGCCATTCTTGGTCTTCACAGTTCCCATGACCTTGGCGCCGTCCTGCGTGACGGTCCACTGCTCAGTCAAGATGCCTTCAATCGTGCTATGGATCGTGACGTTCCAGCTTCCAACCATACTAGCGGGTGGGGCGGCTGCGGCAGTTTCGGAATTATTGGCGCTCTGATCGGCCGTTTTATTGTAAGGCGTATTGTCGTGTTTCACGAGATGGGTCTTATCGTACGGGATGCACATGGTGGGCCGGATGTAATCGTCGGGGGCGGCAAGTTGCGTCTGACGAGGAGTCATCACCCACGGCTTGGTGAACATGACCGGGTCATCCACGGTGGCTTCATAAGTGATCATGTTTCCCGTGCGGGTCCAGCGTTCGATTACGTGCATTTTGTCGCTGTGCATCATTGCGTATTTCGGACCGACTGTGCCGGAGCCCAGCCAGGTTTCGTCATTCAGCCCGACCACATCCACGACCAGCGTGTCGCCTTCCCAGTGGCCAATTGAGTGCCCGACGTAGGAAGGATCAAAGTCCTCCGGATGTCCGCGCCCATCAATATAAATGAGTCGAAAATACGGACCAGGCCGATCCTCGTAGAGAAACGCAATCACTTGGGCGTTCTGCACAATCTGCATCGCATACCCGCCCCCGCCCCGGAGTGATCCGCGCGGAACTCCGTACGGCTTGCAATCGTATTGAGGGTCAAGCGGCGAAGCATCGCCATACATCGCATCGCCGATGGCCTTTACCTTTTCCAAGTATTCGGGCTTGTAGGGAGGTTCCTCGCAGGAGATGCAGGTGCGGTCCAGCATGTTGACCTTGCCATTCTGCGTTTGCCTGACGCGGGTATTACCTTCTTCCCCTCCACCGCCGTTGGCCCCGCCGTAATCGAAGAAGACGGATCCATTTTCAGCACGGTTGACCACGTGCTGGCCCGGCTTTTCTTCTTTGGGATCTCCATGATAGATGTCCACGAGATTGTAAAAGCCGCTGAAGTCGGGGTGACCGTCCGGCGTGCGCGGCGTCGGCAAACTTGCCGCTTTCGCAGCGGATGCCGCGGCTTGGCCGGATTGAGCGCCAGCGGGAGAGGGCAGCAAAGACAACCATCCGAAGGCGCCTGCGGCTGCCAGGAATCCTACAATCAGGCGATTGTTCGTAACACGAGCATTCATGATTTGGTCCTTATCAGGCGGGATCCGAGGAGAGCCCGCACCATTCGAGCGGGATATTTTTCCGGCAAAAATCGAATTTATTCTCCGCCTTGTCTGAATACCAGGACATGCCCATCGGAGTGATACTTGATCTGCTTAAGGAATCCCCAGTGCTTGGAGCCGTCTTTGGCAGCAAGGCAGGTCACAGTGACGACTTCCCCGATTCTCCAGTCCTCGCGATGCACGCCGGCGCGGCTGTATGTGCCGGGAGGATTCCCCTGGCAACCCCAAGTCTCGACCTGACCGGTTTTCTCATCCTTGACTTCAAACCACGTGGCGGTGTGCGGATTGACCCAGTCGACTTTTGTCAGCACACCGGTCGCGGACCATTCCTGGTCAGGATTGAATTCCGCTGTGAAAGAGTGGTGCGCCAGAACGGGAAGCGCGGCTAGTAATACGCCGGAAAGGGCGATCAGGACGGTCGGAACTCTTTGTCTCATCGTCTTTGTACCTCTTGCCCGAAACTTTGGTTGACTAAGATTCTGATCGTCGGACGTGTTTGTGTCAAGAAAACTGATCGCGCGTGGAGCTTTGGCCTAGCGACTGCCCGCCAATACGGGCGCGAATTTCTGGATACGCTTGGCCTGTTCCACTTCGCCAGTGAAGATATTCCCATTCGAGTCGATCCCAACCGCGTTGATCCAGTGAAATTGGCCGGCGTATTTTCCGTTGGTGCCGAACGATCCGAGCGTTTTGCCGCTCTGGCGGTCGAGAATCCAAACGTGGTTGTTCGTTCCGTCGGCCACATACATGTATTTCTGCTCAGGGTCCTTGGAGAAAACCATTTTGTAGATGGTTCCGCACGGAGGCATCTTCGTGTTGGGTGGAAGGCCGCCGCAATCCTCTCCGCGCGAAGGCGTATTGGGCGACACGTAAAATTCCTTCACGAACTTGCCATCCTTCGTAAACACTTCAATCCGGTCCTGGCCGCGCTCGCCAACATAAACCAGCCCGTCCTTGGAAATCTCCGCGAAATGCAGGTCGGGCACGAACTGCTTTTCATCCGGGGGCGGGGCTCCGGTCCACTTGTAGGGCGGAATCGGGTCATTGGAAATTTCGCTCAAGGGCATGCCGTGGCCGCCCCAGCCGCGCTTGAACGCCCCCGTGTTCATGTCGAACACCAGCAAGCGCTTCCAGTTAATCAGATAAATTTCGCGGGCGTCCTCGTCGAGATTAAAACGCCCTTTGGACGCCAGGACGTCGGTCTGCTGATTGTTTTCTTTGAGCGGCGGAGAGCCTTTCGGCGGGCGATGGTCAAAGTCCCACAGGAGTTTTCCATCATGCGAAAATTTGAGTATGCTGTCTTGCGGTGCGGTTCCGCCGATCCAGACGTTGCCCTGCCGGTCGACGATAATGGTCTGTAAAGCGGTGGGCCACTGAGGAATGTAACCGGGGCCGCCCCAGGAACTGACCACGTTGCCTTCTTGATCCAGCTCGATGACCTCGGGCCCGCGGACGCAGCAGTCAATCCGCGGTGGGTTATCGCCCCCGCCTATTTCATCGCCGTCGGCTGCCGCCCCGCGGTTCAAAAACCAGACGTGGTCGTTCTTTTGCTCCACATACAGGCCCGTCACCTGCTGCATGCTCCAACGATTGGGCAAGGACTTGGGCCAGAACGGGTCCACGCGGAAGACGGGCGCGCCCTGCGCGTCCACGGCTTGTTTGATCGCCCGCTTCTGCTTCGCGTCCGAGCGCGCCACACCAAACGCCGCGAGAGCCACAACGCAACAGATCCCCAGGGTTACGCCAGATGCCTTGCTTCGTTCGTCCTTCGCGTTCATGCGACTCTCCTCCCTTTTGCAGAAAACCTCTCGCGTTTTTTGAAGGCTGTGCCGAGGTCAAGGACTTGCGCCGCGCCGCATACCAGCTGAGCCAGCGGTTGTTTACTCTATTTATATATAATTTTTCATTGAACTTCGTACACGTAGACTTCGCCTGGGGTGGTCCCCTTTGGCGGCACAGCCACAAAGAGACGCGCCAGCTGAGGCACCAGGAGCCCCGTCTTGGCGCCCGGGCCAGAGGGAATGTTCCCCAGAGATTGGTAGTGGTCGGGGTCGGTTTCCTTGTAGACATCGACGGCGCCGGTGCCGCCCGAGGTGGCGTAGAGGCGCTTGCTGGCGGGATCGAACATCAGGTCGTCCACACCTTTTCCGACAGGGAGCGCCTGGAGTTCTTTTCCGGTCTGGCTGTCGAGAACCACAATGGCTCCGCTGCGGCAGCCGACGAAGAGCCGATGCGCGGGTTCATCCAGCGCCATCGTAGCGTTGCCCTTGCCCAGTTTCACCGGCCAAACCGCAGCGATTTTGTTAGTCTTGCGGTCGATCACTTCGACTTCGTTCTTTGCAGGGTTATTCAGAAAGAGCCTGTCGCCGGACTTTTCCAGCGCCATGGCTTCGAGCGTATCGCCGTCCACCTTGATGTCGGCAAGCTTGGTGGCCTCGGTGGTATCGACCACGCTCAGCATGGTAAATGTTTCGTGCGCGTTGTCGCCGCCGTTGTCGACGTAAAGGTAGTGCGTGGCCGGATCGTAACCAATCGAATCCGTGTCCACTTTGAGCGCGACAGACTTCACCAGGTCATAGGTCTTCCCGTCATAAATGTTCAGCACCCCTTTTCCTTCATCCGTAATATAAATGCGATTGAGGTCTTCGCGGTACAGGACTGCGTGCGGGTGATCGACCTTAATCGAGCGGATAAATTTCCCGGTGCCCAGATCGAAGACCAGGACCTGCTGAGCTTCCTCCCCCACGACGAACAAGCGACTGCCGCCCGTGTCTATTCCGAGGTGATCGAAGCGGCCTTTTACCGAGGCCGGCATGTCGTATTTGGTGGCCAATTTCAAAGGCGCGGCGGTTTGAGCTGCAACCCACTGTGCGCTCAGAAAGAATGTCGCCGCGAGACATAGTTTAAGATTTTTCATTCGTCGTCTCCTGTACTCGTTCTGGCCCCGAGGGAGTTCGTATAGAAGTTCTATCAGGAATCTCCGGCACCGAAATAAGTCTTGCCCGGGCTTTCCGATCGGGACTTTTCGCTTGTGCATCGTACGCCTCTCCTCCCTGGGACACAACGATTTTGCCGAGTGAGCGGGGCTCAAACACGCTATCAACAGGGCGCACAGTGCCATCTCCGCCACGGCGGGCGTCTGCATTGCCAAACAAACTGACCCGCAGCCATCTCTTGGACCCACTTTACTGTAAACGGAATGTGGCCTAAACTGTGTGTACTTCGTCTGCGGTGAGCGTAGCTCAGCTGGTAGAGCATCGGTCTGTGGCACCGAGGGTCGCGGGTTCAAGCCCCGTCGCTCACCCCAAATTTTTCAAACACTTAGATTGGCTTACCGTTCCCCTCCTTTGCACTGTTATTGCACAGAGTTTCCAGCAGTTTCATGGCTTGGAGGGTAGTCTCTAACACGTCTTTGATGTGGTGCCGTTGAGTGGTGCTGATGCTCGAATGGGGAATTTTTCGAGGCTCTACCGACCTCACCCACTACCTCGTTGATAGATATTTCCAAATGTGGAGAGTTTGGAAACGGCCACCTCGCCCATACCGTCGGCAATACGGGATTTTACAACCCAATTTCCTCGTTGTCGCTCCTCAGGCCACATTTCGAGAAGCGGGGGACTTACCAGGATGTGGGAACGAGCAAAAATTTGCAGGGGTGTAAGTACCTGACGGAGTTATACTCAGCCAATTCCGAATTGGCGGGAGCCCATGGCGATTCTCTCCGGCAAACGTCTGGGGCCTTACGAAATCCTCTCAGCTATCGGTGCGGGCGGGATGGGCAAAGTTTACAAAGCCCGCGATACCCGACTTGATCGAATTGTCGCCATAAAAGTTCTTCCTGCTCATCTCGCTGATCGTGCTGACTTGCGTGAGCGATTCGAGCGTGAAGCAAAGACTATCGCCAGCCTAAATCACCCTCACATCTGCACGCTCTACGACACAGGCCATCAAGACGGCCTTGATTTTCTGGTGATGGAATATATCGAAGGCGAGACGCTCGCGCAGCGCCTCGTGAAAGGTTCACTGCCGATACAACAGGTATTGCAGTACGCGATCGAGATCGCCGATGCGCTGGACAAGGCGCATCGCGAGGGCATCACTCACCGCGATCTGAAACCCGGCAACATCATGCTGACCAAGTCGGGCACAAAGCTGCTGGATTTCGGCTTGGCCAAATTACGGCACGACTCAAACTCCGCTGCTCCATTCTCGGAACTTGCCACGATACAAGTTGGTGAGACCGCAGAGGGAACAATTTTAGGGACGCTGCAGTACACGGCGCCCGAGCAAGTGGAAGGAAGGCCGGTAGATTCCCGCACGGACATTTTCGCTTTTGGCGCGGTGGTCTACGAAATGACAACCGGCAAGAAAGCCTTTGAAGGCAGAAGCCAGGCCAGTCTGATTGCGAAAATTCTGGAGATCGACCCGCCACCCAACTCTTCGATTCAGCCGATGACTCCCGCGGCCTTGGATCGCGTCGTCAAGAGATGCCTGGCGAAAGACCCGGACGAGCGATGGCAGACGGCGCGGGATCTGGAAGTGGAATTGAAGTGGATCGCCGATGGCTCATCGCAGGTCGCGCAGCGGGCCGCAACACCGGCGCCGAAAACGGCGGCGAGAATTGCGCCCTGGGCCATCGCCGGACTCCTTGCACTCGTACTCGGAGGTTTATTATTTCTCGGCAAGAGCGGCAAGCCCGACGTGCAGTATACGACAGTTACATATCGCGAGGGGAAGCTGGAAGCCGCTCGCTTCTCCCACGACGGGCAAACCATCGTTTACAGTGGCGAGTGGGAGGGCAACCCCCGCCAAATTGCCATGTTTCGCGTGGGCAGTCCGGAGTCGCGCGATTTGGGAATCCCATCAGCGACAGTTGCAAGCGTCTCTTCCTCCGACCAACTGGCCGTACTCCGCAACTGCGAACCTATTTTCGTGCTCGATTGCGGCGGCACTTTGGCGACAGTGAGCCTGGCCGGGGGGTCGCCTCGTGATCTGACCGGTCATGTGGCTTATGCCGATTGGAGTTCTGATGGGAAGCAACTTATGGTTTCAAAGATATCGGCCGAGGGACCCACGCTGGAATTCCCTCAGGGACATGTGTTGTATCAACAGAAGGCCGGCTGGTTCGGGCATCCGAGATTTTCTCCCGACGGGAGTATGATCGCTTTCGAAAACCACCAGCGCATTAATAATGATGATGGTGAAATCGACGTGGTCGATCTAAACGGCAAGCAAAGAACTCTTTCAACGGGTTGGCTCAGCGTAGAAGGGCTGGCATGGGGCTCGAATGGAAAGGAAGTATGGTTCGCGTCAAACTCTGCTCGCGGCAGCTGGGCCGATTCGGTCCGCGCCGTCACGCTGTCGGGAAAAGAAAGAATCGCGTTAACCCTGCCCTCCGTTCGTCTGCACGATATTGCGAGCGATGGCCGCATTCTTCTGAGCAGTGAGGACTGGCGTGGTCAGTTGCTGGGCTACTTCCCGGGTGACAAAGGAGAGCATCCCTATTCCTGGCTGGATGCTACTGCTCCTACAGCGATCTCAGCCGATGGGAAAACTCTCAGCTTCGTTGAAACGGGGGAGGTTTAAGGCATAGCGGGTGAGGACCAGTGCTATTTCCGCTCCACGGATGGGGCTGCTCCCGTCAGCCTTGGCGCTGGCCAATCGACCATTTCACCGGACGGCAAATGGATTCTTTTCACGAGTCGAAATTCCCGAAAAATGATGCTGCAACCCGTCGGTCTGGGTGACCGCAAAGAATTGCCCACGGCCGGGCTCGTTGAATTTGAAAACGCTTCGTGGTCCGACGATGGCCGCTTCATCGCATATGAAGCGCAGACCACGCAAAATGAGTGGAATGCCTACCTCCAACCTATCGCTGGAGGCCCCCCGGTATTGATACGGTCGGGCGCTCGCAATTCCGTCCCGACGCTCTCCCCTGATGGAGGCGCGCTGGCGCTGGGGGGGGATCGAGGCGGCATCTCGCTGTATCGCTTGGATGGGAGCCAGCCGGTGGCGTTGCAAGGAGCCGAAGAATCCGAGTATCTCGTCCGTTTTGCCAATGGCGGGAAATCGTTGTTGGTACTCGATGCAAGCGGGCATGAGCTCGTACTGACGCTGGTGGACTTGGCCGACGGCCATCGCACACTCTGGAAGCGGTTCGAAACAGGCCAATCGGGTGGATCCGGGTTTGTAGTCACGCCCGACCTCAAGTATTACGCCTACGGCGCTAGTCGGAGATCGTCGGTCCTTTATGTCGTGGGAAACGTGCGCTAAAGCAATGCCCGGTACACGCCCGACAATGGTTTGCAAAACGGGCCAATGACTCAGAATCTGACGCATGGCCCCCCAAGTCTTGTGAAACGGGATTATCGGAACGTAGCATTGATGAGGTATCGCCGGCGTCTCTCTAAGCCCGGTCCCCATGGCGGCCGTGCTCAAAGGGATTCCCAAAGAACACCTTTTGTTTGGTTCGGATATACCGTTTTTTTCGATTGAAAGAATCGCCGCGGCGGTGAACAAATTCGATGTTTCCGCCGGGGATCTTCGCAAGATCCAGCGCGAGAACGCGCTGCAATTGTTGCCGCGTTTAAAGGTGTAAGAAAACGAGTAGGACGGGCTTCAGCCTGTCGGGTTTTGATCGTACATGACGGAACGCAAAGCAGACAGGCGGAAGCCCGTCCTACTATTGAGACTGCTCGTAGACTCGCAATACTTCCCCTGCGATGTTGTTGGGATTCGGCCAGTCCGGATTCTTGGCTTTCAGCTCTGCCGTGATAGTCTTCCCGGCTTCTTCGGCCGACAGGCCTTGCTTCTTGAGCTCCAACGCGCGCGCTTGCAGGGCCATAAAGTAGGCGCGCTGTGTTCCGATCTGAGAAGCGTCCACGATCGACGCGCCGTGATCGGGGACGATGAACTTCGGGTGCAGGGCCTCCACGTTGTCCAGAACGGCAAGCCATCCTTTCACGCTGGCGTCCGCGTTGGGCATGATGGGAAAAATATCTTTCTGGACGATGTCTCCGGGGATCAGGACGCTGTCTTCCTCGACGAAAATCAGCTCGTCGCCCTTGGTATGGGCCGGCCCGACATAAAACAGGCGGGCCGTCACGCCGCCGAGGTAGAGTTTCGCTTCGCGGTCGAAGAGAACGTCGGGCGGGCGGAAGTGTACATTCTGGAGCAAGTCCAGGTTTTGGGCCGAAATTTTCCTGAAAGCTTCCATATGGGCGCCTACGCCTTTAACCATTTCCTCCTGTTGCACAGTGTTGCGTATGATGATCGCGCTCGCGGGAAACGCTTGTTCGCCGGTAGTGTGTTCGGAATGGTAGTGCGTGGTGGTGAGGTAAAGAAGCGGGCCTTTGGCGAGCTTTTCCTCGGCGTGCATGACGGTGGCGCCGTTGCGCTCGCCTAATCCCGTGTCAACCACCAGCGTCGCGCGGCTTCCGATCACATACGCGACATTCGGAAAACCTTCCATCACAAACACGTGATCGGACACACGCTTCAGGTTTTCTTCCGAAAGCAGCGGCTGCTTGAGCTGGGCCCGCGAGACGGCGGGAATCAGAATTGCCGCCGAGAGAATAAGCAAAAGAGCGAAGCGTGCGCGCGACCAATCGTTCAAAATCGACATCGTTTGTCTCCCTTTCACGTCCGAAAGCCGGCGCCCGTTTGTCCCGATGCAAGAGAGGCCGGCGAAAATTGCGGTGCGCTGAAAACAAGAAAATTGCCGGCGGGACGCCGGCGCTACGAAATCCTGCGGCCCGGTAACCGCATAGCTCAACTCTGCAGGTGGGGCACGACCAGGTGGAAAAGCTTCAAGGGAGCCGTGCCGGCCTGCTTGATCGCCACAGTTTCCGAAGGGCCCACGTACACGCCGGAACCTTTTCGCACGTTGTGATTCTTGGAGTCCAGCGTGATGGTGGCCTCGCCCTGCATCAGGTAGACCAGCTGATGCGTATTCTTGTCGGAACGGACATCCAACTTTTCGCCTGGATGGAGCCAGCGGAGCGAGCCGACTACATTCTCGGCGCCGCAGAGTTCTTTATTCAAAATTTCCGCGAACTCGCCCGAACCGGAAAGCTTGGCGCGTGAAATCTTGTTCGTATCAATAAAGGTCAGTGACATTGCGTGTCAATCCTTTCGATCTCTCTATCGCAGATTCGGCGCCTTTCCATATTTGCAAAATGCGAAGGGCGATCGCGCCTGGCCGCGAGGTTAACTTTGAATCCAAACGCCGCCGTCCACGCGGTCCCACTTCAGGTCATCCTGTGTGCCTTCGAGAATGGTGGTCTGAAAACGATTGGGAGCCTGGAATTCAAAGTAGAAGAGCGGCTCGAGCGCTCGCAGGCGATGCTTTTCTTCCGCGGGAATAAAAACCATGGTGCCGGGGCCGACCTCGCGGGTTCCTTCCTCGGTCTGCACGGTGGCTCGGCCTTCCATGATGAAATAAAAATGTTCGCAATTTTTGTGAAGGTGATAGGGAGACGCCGCGCCCTGCTTGTAGTGCATGATCCCCGCCAGCATGTCGTCTATCTTGGTGAGTTCCTTATTGACGAAGAAAACGCGCTCGCGGCCGTTGGACAGCAGCCTGGGCAGTTGATCTTCGTTAAAAATGTACGCCATTACCGGGCCTCCCAATGGAATCGGCGGATCAAGTGCATTCCGGCTTGATTGCAAACGGCGCTCTCGCCCGCATGCGCCATTGCCGCATTGCAGCGATAGAAGAATCACATGCTAGCAGTTTTTGCGCGGCACTTCCAGATTTGCGAGCCGGTCGCCGAAAGTCAAATCGCGCGATATGCCGCGCGTTTGGCCGGTACTATTTTTTGGGAAGCGCAAACACAGTGACGGTCGGGTTTCCCCCAACGATTTCCGGGATCGTTTCTTTTCGGAGCACGCCGCCGTCCCCCGAAGTGACGGCAACATACTGAACGTTGTGCGCTGAATACGTAATGACGCCGCCCTGGACGCTGTCGCCCAGATCGTGGTGCAGAAGAACTTTACCCGATTGGGCGTCGAGCGCGTCGAAAAAACCGCCTACTTCGCCGGTAAACACAAGGTTGGAAGCCGTAATAGCAACCCCGGCGACGAGCAGGGTGGGCGATTCGTACCGCCAGCGCTCCTTGCCGGTCGCCGCGTCAAATGCCGTCAGCCGGCCGCGCCCCTCAGTGAAAGATCCGTGCGTGATCGGCCCGCCAAAATAACTTTTTTCTCCGGTATTGGCCTTCTCGATGCTGGGGGGATCCTTATCCTTTTGATTCATGGAGCAGTAAAGGTCGTCGCTGGGCACCACGAGCAGACTGAGCTTGGGACTGTAGGCCGCGCTGTTCCACTCATCGCCTCCCAAAATTCCCGGGCAGACTTTGATCGGAGTGTTGCTGAGCGGCGCCTCCGAGTTCAGCTGCGTGGTGAAGGGAACGCTATAAACGACCTTATGAGTATCGCCATCGACCACGCGGAGCACGCCGTCCTTGCCGCTGGAGGCGATCATGGTGCGAGAGTTCACTTTAAAGATCGGATTGACGTGTGTGATGTCGTAATCGTCCACGTCATGAGGAATAAACTGGTTGTACCAAAGCAGGTGGCCAGTCTTGGCATCCAGCGCGATCATGGAATTCGTGTACAGGTTGGCGCCGGGCCTGGCGTCATCCCAGAAATCGGGCGCCGGATTGCCGCCGGCCACGTACAGGATGCCCTTCTCGCTGTCGAAGGACTGCGGAGTCCAGAGCGCGCCGCCAGCATGCTTGCGAGCTTCCGGATCTGGGCCCCAGGTATCGGCGCCCGGCTCGCCATCTTGCGGGATGATATTGAATTTCCAGATCTGCTCTCCGTCGCTCAATCGGAACGCGCCAATCCATCCGCTGCCGGCCCTTTCCGACCCGGCGGGGCCGATGTAGATGGTGTCTCCATTCACCAGCGCCGGCATGCTGATGAAGTAGCCCGCCTTTGGATCGGCAATTTGTTTGGCCCAGAGAAGCTTGCCACTCTCGGCATCCAGCGAAATTAGATAATCATCTCCAGTGCCTCGGACAATTTTTCCGTTGGCGAGGGAGGCGCCGCGGTGGGGATGAACGTAGTCGGTATCGCGCGGTATCCATTGATACGACCACAAAACGTGGCAATCGGCTGCGTCGAGCGCGACCGTGTAATGATCGCTCGTAGCGTAAAGAACGCCCGCGGAGACAATGGGCGCCGATTCGGAAGGCACTTTTTCGGGGAATGTGTAGGAGCAAACTTTCGCGAGCTGCTTCACATTGCCCGGCGTAATCTGATTCAGCGGGCTGTATCGCGTTCCGTTGAAATCGTGGTCCGCATAGGTCCAATCGCCGTTTTCCGCCTGGGCGGGACTCGCGGCCAGTGTGACTCCCCCAAAACCTCGAATGTGTCCAAACGAGATCGCCAGCACCACAGCGAAAAAGGAATATGCTGCGAACCGGCGGCCGGCTGCTGCACGAACCTGAAACGCGCTGTTACGCATTTTATTTATCCTCTTCTAGTTCTTGGCAATCGCAAACGCGGTTGGTCCCATAGCAGCAACTTTCTTTCGATTGTAGTCGTTTGTCAAGCGCCGCTGTGACCGGCCCTGGTTTTTGTCCGATAGCGAATGAAAGAGTCGGAATGACACTAGGGGGTTGTTTCTGTGACAAGAAAAAAAGATGTTCGCCTTCAGTGCTTGCGGACCTGGCGTTCACTGAGGGACGCCAAGTTGAGCGATCAAATCCTCAAGAAGTTTTTAGTCTTCCGGCTCTAAGGTCGTGAAGACGATTCCCACACCGATATCCGTTCGGCCGTAGATCATCTTTCCGAAAGCCGTCATTTTCTCCGCACCCTGCGTTATTTTGAGCATGACCTTGGTTCCCGCCGGAATGGGTGTCGCAGCGTTCATGCCGCATCCGTAGAGGTTTAGGTCGTTGGTGCGCTCTCTAATCTGAATCCCGGATTTCAAATCGACGACCTCAACATCAGCGGTGAGCGAGTGACGTAGCGCCCGGCGGGAAGAGCGAGGTTCCATTCTTTGCCTTCCAACTGTCGCAAAAAGTGCGGAAAGCGAAGTGCTGGCCCGACTTAGCATCTATTTGGAAATGGTCCGGCCACGGTTTCGAAAACCTTTAACACGGGCGAATGATAGATTTTTTTCAACTCACTTCCGCAAGCGCAAAGTGCGTTCTGTTTCTTAATCGCAGGTTCCCTCTTAATCACGAACTCCGCTCCACATTCAAGGCGTGTACAGACAAGGTGTTCTTCTGCGACGATCATGTTTAACTCCAGTGAGCACAATGTTGCGAATCGCTTGTGCTCTTTCGCTGTAAAATCGGCCGCAACGTTGATCTGTTTGACCATCATGTCCTACTAACGTGCGCATGAAGCTCAACGGCTGCAAACGCCGCTATTTCAACACGACTGATATCAAACTGTTCAATTCATCACTCTTGATGACGCGAAAGAGTACATTTGCCAGGACAAGGGCCGAATACAGTTCCTGCGGCTTGCCAGCAAGGTCATAAACCGCCTTGGCGATGCTCACCCTCCATGTCTCGCTTGGTCCGCCATCGTCAAGAACTTCGTGACTGTCTTATCCGGCATAAATTGCAGTTGGCGATATGGAGCCGAGCTCCATTGAGACCACGGCAGCTTTCTGTATCCACACCGCGCAGCCGGAACGATTTACCGGGAGCAACTCGAGGCTTAATCACCCGTCTTCTCGATTGATCCTCAGTTTTGGCTGGAAGGGATAGGTGCCCGGAAGCGGGTTTGACTAGAAATGGAAAATGCCAACGCTGATTTGATATTTGGAATTCGGCGCATATAATGCCTCAGGACTTCTCAGAGCGCTCGCGCACCTGCTCCGAATATCCGGGTGAAGAAAGGGTGAACTTCATGGACGAGGCCAACGAACCAAAAAATTCCGATCCGAAAGCGCTCGTGGACCGGCGCGATTTCCTGGGCGGCGCGACCGTCTTGGCGGGCACGTCGATCCTGGGACTCGGTTCCGCGGCCCGTGCTGAAGCGGCCGAAGGCGTGGCGGACAGAATGCCGCCGATCCCGGCGGAAAAATGGACGGACGCGCAAAAAAAAGCTGCCGAGGAAATCACGTCGGGGCCGCGCAAGGAACTGGTGGGGCCGTTTATCCCCTTGCTCCGGAGCCCGGAATTCATGAGCCGGCTGCAGAAAGTGGGCGAGTATCTTCGCTTCAACACCAAGCTCGGATCGAACATCAGCGAATTCATCATCCTTATAATCGCGCGGCAATGGACTCAGCAGTTTGAATGGTACTCGCACGAATCGCTGGCCCTCAAGGCGGGGATCAAAGAGGAAACGATCAAGTCCATCGCCGAGGGGCAGCGCCCCGCCACGATGACGCCGGACGAAGAGATGATCTACGACTTCATTGCCGAGCTTCGATTACACCAGAGCGTCAGCGATCCCGCCTACGCCAAGGTCGTGAATCGATTCGGCGAGCAAGGCGTGATCGATATCACCGGATTGTCCGGCTATTACACGCTGCTGGGCATGCTCATGAATGTGGCGAGGACGCCTTTGCCGCCGGGGAAAACGCCCCCGCTGGCCACTTTCCCGCACTGAAAAAGTAGAACAGGCTTCAGCCTGTTGGGTTTGAATTTGATCCGGCGCACGAGTCCGCAATCATACGAGCGCACAAACGAACGGCCACCGGCTTAAGCCTGTGCTACACAAGCAACTCGGTCAAACTCATGCGGCTTGTGACGTTTCAACGGCAGGGCCTTCCAGAAATCGGCGCCCTCGCGGAGGCAGACTCGAAAATTATCCGGTTGCAGGCTGCCGAACAACTCCGCGGCGGCGCGGCAAATCCTCATTTCCAATCCATGCTCGCGTTTCTGCAAGGCGCGAGCGCGGCTCGAGAGGCGGCGCAACGAACCATCGAGTTCGCCCGGTCGCAACGCCCCGAGGGCGTGGCCATCGAACGCGCCGGCGTGGAGCTTCTTGCTCCTGTCCCCCGCCCGGAATCGATCCGCGATTTCATGGTGTTCGAGCAGCATGTGATCAACTGCACGCGCCGCTTTGAGATGCCGCACTGGCTGGCATCGCTCGATCGATTGGTGGACACAACGCTTGGGCGCAAGGCCACACTTTCCTATCACAAGGCGCGGTCGTGGTACGAGCGGCCCGTCTATTACAAGGGCAACCGCATGAGCGTGATTGGCGATGGCGCCTGCGTGACGATTCCTCGCCACACGAAAGCGTTCGATTGGGAACTTGAATTCGGCATTTTCCTGTGCCGGCAAGGACGCGACATTCCCAAGGAAAAAGCACGCGATTTTATCGGCGGCTACACCATCTTCAACGATTTTTCCGCGCGCGACATTCAAAAAACAGAAATGGGCGGGCGGCTGGGCCCCGCCAAAGGAAAAGATTTTGACGCCGGCAACGCCATCGGTCCCGCACTCGTCACTCCGGATGAAATTCCCGAGCCCTACAATTTAGAAATGAGAGCGCGGGTGAATGGTGAAGAAGTTTCGTACGGGCACACCAAAGGCATGCGCTGGACGTTTGAGGATTTGATCGCCTACGCTTCCCGGGACGAGACCCTTTATCCAGGAGAATTTTTTGGCTCCGGCACCGCAACGGTTCCCGAATCTGGCGCCAACCGCTGCTGTTGCGGCCTGGAGATGGGGCGCTTCCTGCAAGCCGGCGACACCGTTGAACTCGAAGTCGAACGAATCGGCAAATTGACGAATCGCGTTGTCGGCCGATCCTAGTATCGTAGCGCCGGCGTCTCGCCGCCAGTTTTCGCGTCGCGTGAATGCGAGAAAACAGCCGGCGGGAGGCCGGCGCTACAAAAAGCATGCGCTCTTTGCTGGTTCGCGGGGCTGCATCCACGTATCAACATTATGGAAAACCAGGAATCACGTGGGCTCATTCGCGCGATGGGGCGCTGGACTCTCACAGCGCTAGTCATCAATTCCATTATTGGCAGCGGCATTTTCGGCTTGCCGTCGGTGGTGGCCGGCTATGTGGGCAGGCAAAGCCCGCTCGCCTATCTCGTCGCCGCCGGCGGAATCGGATTGATCATCGCCTGTTTCGCCGAAGTGGCTTCGCAATTCGGCTCCGCGGGCGGACCGTATCTTTATGCGCGGGAAGCCTTCGGCAGATTCATAGGCATCGAAATCGCGTGGTTGCTGTTACTGGTTCGGTTGACCGCCGCGGCGGCAGCGGCGAATCTTTTCACAAATTACCTCGCTGAATTCTGGCCGGGCGTGCAAGAGCCGGTCACGCGGCTCTCTATGCTCGCGGTCCTGATAGGATTCATCGCCGGGTTGAATATTCGTGGCGTCAAATCCGGAGCCGCGGCGAGCAACATCTTCACCGTGGCAAAACTGACGCCACTGATTTTGTTTGTGATAGCCGGAGGAGTTTTCCTGTCAAGGGCGCATCCCGCGATCCCCGGCGAAATGCCCAGCAGCGCATCCATTCCCGTTCGGAACTGGCTTGAGGCCGTGCTCGTCCTGATGTTCGCCTACGGCGGCTTCGAAGGCGCGGTGATACCGATGGCGGAAGCGAAGGATCCGCGGCGGGACGCACCGTTCGCTCTTTTCGCGGCGCTCGTAACAGTGACCCTCCTGTTTTGCGCAATTCAATACGTTGTCGTCGCCGTGCTTCCCGGCGCGGCTGTCACGGATCGCCCGCTGGCCGCCGCCGCGCGGCAATTTGCGGGAACAACCGGCGCAGTGCTGATTTCCGCCGGGGCGCTCATCTCCGTATGCGGCTATTTGACCGCGCAGATGCTGCACACACCGCGCTTGGCCTTTGCGCTCGGAGAGAATGGCGACTTTCCCACGTTCTTCGCGCGGATTCATGCCACGTATCAGACGCCGCACATTTCGATACTCGCCTTCGCAGGGATCGTCTGGTGCCTGGCCGCCGCGGGAAATTTCAAATGGAATGTGATCCTCTCTTCGGCTGGAAGGCTTTTGATTTACGGATTCACCTGCGCCGCCCTTCCCGTTCTACGACGCAAGTTTCCGGGCACTCGTGCTTATCGACTCCCGGCGGGTAATTTGATTGCCGCGCTGGGAGTTTTTTTCGCGGTCTTGGTGGCGTCAAGAATGAACCGCAGCGAGGGAAGCATTCTTCTTGTGACGATGGCCATCGCATTCGCAAATTGGCTAGGGGCGCGAAATTCGCAAAATGCCCCGGCATGATGCAGACAGAAAGCGGCATGCCACGTTGAACCTGGATTCCCGATGCTCTCTTGCCTTTGAAAGCACCGAGAAAATGGAATGATTGGGAGAGACATAGTATCTTGTGGGCTTCAGCCGCCGCGACGTTCTTGAATCGCCGGGAACGGACCGGGCCGCGGAAAGGTTTTCTTCCATGCATCTCAAATCCAGGCCCGAGTCTCTCGTAATATTCCTGATCGTCTTCGCTTCTTCGGCGCGGGCGCAAGTTCCAGCGAAGCGCGCCATGACCTTCGATGACCTCGCGGCCGTGCAGCGCGTCGGCGAGCCGCAGATTTCGCTTGACGGGCGCGCCGTGGTTTACACCGTGGGCACGACCGACATGGACACGAACCGCGTCGCGCACAACATCTGGGTCGTCCCGACCGCGCCGGGAAGCCAGCCGCGCCAGTTAACGCAGAGCGGACACGATACCAGGCCGCAATGGTCGCCCGACGGAAAGACCATCGCCTTTCTCTCCAACCGCGAAGGCGTGACGCAAATCTACGCGATGCCCGCGCAAGGAGGGAACGCGAAAAAAATCACCTCCCTGTCCACCGGCGCGGACAACGAAAAATGGTCCCCCGACGGCCGATGGATCGCCTTCACTTCCAGTGTCTTCCCGGATTGCCCGGACGACGCCTGCAACCGCGCGCGTGACGATGCGGCGGAAAAAAGCAAAGTGAAAGCCCGCGTCTACGATCATTTGCTGTACCGCCACTGGGTGCACTGGAGCGACGGCAAACGCAGCCATCTCTTTCTCGTGGCGGCTAGCGGCGGCGCTGCACGTGACCTGACTCCGCGCGCCGACTACGACGTGCCTCCCGATGAGCGCGGCGACGCAAATGATTTCAACTTTTCGCCCGACAGCAAGGAACTCTGCTTCACCGCCGTGGCCGACCGGCCCGAAGCCATCAGCACCAACGGCGATTTGTTTCTGGTTTCCACGAGCGGCGGAGAACCCAAACGCATCACCTCCAATCCCGGCTTCGACGGCCATCCCGCCTATTCGCCGGACGGCCGCTACATCGCCTACCACTCTCAGAAAACTCCCGAGTACGAGAGCGACCGCTGGCGCCTCATGCTCTTTGACCGCGCCGCAGGGACGCACGCCGAGGCTGCCGAATCCTTCGATCGCAGCGTGGATGAAATCGTTTGGTCGCCGGACAGCAAGCAAATTTACTTCACGGCGGTAAATGAAGCGGAACAGCCGGTATACGAAATCGCCGCAGCGTCCGGAAGCACCCCGCGGGAAATCGTGAAAGATTCATTCAACGAAAGCATTACGATAGCCGCGGACGGAAACACATTTGCGTTCCTGCGATCCAGCCTCACCGCGCCGGCCGAAGTTTTCACTGCGCGCAACGATGGGACCGCCGCCCGCGAGCTATCGCAACACAACGCCGCTCGCCTCGCATCCATCGACATGAATCCCCCCGAATCGTTTTGGTACGAAGGCGCTGGGGGCACGCGCGTCCAGGGAATGTTGATTCGCCCGCCGCATTTTGACGCGTCGAAAAAATATCCCCTGTTGCTGCTCATTCATGGCGGGCCGCAAAGCCTGTGGACCGATTCGTGGGGCTACCGGTGGAATGAAGAGCTGTTCGCCGCGCCTGGATACGTCGCCGTCCTGATCAACCCGCGCGGATCGACAGGCTACGGTCAGAAATTCACGGACGAGATCACCGACGATTGGGGCGGCCGCGTCTACGAAGACCTGATGAAGGGCGTGGACTACGTCCTTGGAAATTATCCCTACGTCGATGCAAGCCGCGTGGCCGCGGCCGGCGGCTCGTATGGCGGCTACATGATTGATTGGATCGCCACGCACACCGGGCGATTCAAGGTGCTCATCAGCCACGCCGGCGTGTACGATAAGACCTCCATGTACGGCGCTACCGAGGAGCTGTGGTTCGAAGAGCACGACATGGCGGGAACACCCTGGACGCATCCCGAGAGCTATCAAAAATGGTCTCCGAGCACCTACGCCGGAGATCTCGGCAAATACAAAACTCCGACGCTGGTGATTTGCGGCGAACTCGATTACCGCGTGCCGTACACGCAAAGCCTCGAATTCTTCACTGCCCTGCAACGGCAAAATGTGCCCTCAAAAATCGTGGTGTACCCCGACGAGGGACACTGGATCCTGAAACCACAGAATAGCCGGCTATGGTACAAGACATTTTCCGATTGGCTGGCGGCGTATCTGGAATAATCCGAGGCCGACGCGATGAAATTTTGCATGGGAACCGCAATTCTGCTGGCCGCCGCCTTTGTGGCGCGAGCGCAAGCGCCCGACCCAGCGCTCATGGCGCAAATTCGCAAGATTCGCGCGATCGACAACCATTCACATCCGCCGCGCGTCGTGGCGGATGGAGAGCGCGACGACGAATTCGACGCGCTTCCCTGCGATCCCCTGGAACCCACCGCGCCGAACACCATGACGCGCCCGGAAAATCCCCAGTATCTCGCCGCCTGGAAAGCGCTGTGGGGATACGAATACAATGACCGCAGCGACGCGCACGTGATGGAACTCCTCGCGGCCAAATACAAAATTCGCCAGGAGCAGGGTGACAATTATCCAGCCTGGGTGCTCGATCGTTTGGGCATTGATATGCAACTGGCAAACCGCGTGGCCATGGGCCGCGGGCTCGATGCCGCGCATTACCGCTGGGTTCCGTATGACGATGCCCTGCTATTCCCGCTCAATAACGATGCGCTGGCCGCGGAAACGCCGGACAGAAAATTCTTCTTCGGCCGCGAAAACATGCTGCTGGCGCGCTACCGCAAAGAGCTCGGCGTCGCGGCCATGCCGGCGACGCTTGCCGAATACAAATCCCGCGTGGTGACGCCGGAACTCGAGCGGCAAAAAAAAGACGGCGCGGTGGCTATCAAATTCGAGGCGGCGTACCTGCGGTCGCTCGATTTCGAGCCCGCATCGGAGCAGGATGCCGCGGCCGTCTACGCGAAATACGCGCGCGGCGGTTCGGCTGCGAAAGAGAATTACACGCGCTTGCAGGATCATTTGTTCCGTTATGTCGCGTCCGAGGCGGGACGCCTCGGCCTGCCCGTTCACATCCACACGGGCGACGGATGCGGCGGATATTTTTATTTGCAGGGATCGAACCCGCTGCTGCTCGAATCCGTCCTGAACGACGCGAGCCTGCGGAAGACTAACTTCGTATTGCTGCACGGCGGAGCGGGCCCTTTCTCGCGCGAAATTTCTTTTCTGCTCATGAAGCCCAACGTGTACACGGATTTGTCCGAACAGACCTGGCTCGAATCGCCGCACCGCCTAGCGGAAGTCCTGCGAGACTGGATCGAGTGGTATCCGGAGAAAGTTTTGTTCGGGACCGATCTTTATCCGGGAAGCGGCGCTTACGATTGGGAAGAGATTGGCTGGCAGACGTCAGAAACCGCGCGGCAGGCGCTGGGAATTGCCCTTACCGGGATGCTTCTCGACGGGGAGATAACGGTAAAGCGCGCGGACGAAATTGCGCGCATGGTGCTGCGCGAAAATGCGCTGAAGTTGTATCACCTGCCGGACCATCCGTAGAAAGAAACGCAGGCGTTCGCGGACAACGTGGAAAAGCGGATGCGCGCAAAAATCAGGGGTCGTCCTGCCCTGAAACTTCCCTTGCCCTTTCAGGGCAGGACAACCAATCCATGACCTGGTACGCCGCGCCTTCCGCTGCAACCTTGGCGGTAAACACTTCCGATCGCATCTGAAAACGGGGCGTTAATTCTTTTCGCGTTTATGCATCCGACAAGCGTTACTGCCCGGAGGCAAATTCTATGGACTTTGACTTTCCGGCGACTTGGATTTCCGTCAGTTGGTCGCGATCGAGGACGTAGGTAGTCTCGTTAACTTTGCCGGAGAAATCCTTCAGGGTGCAAGGAACTTCCGCCACGACCTTGTTTCCCTGCTCAAATTTCGCTTTGCTTCCGTCGGCTATGACTTTGTATTCGCCGGGAGCGAGCTTGGTCGTCCCGACACTCGTGGTTGACGTCAGCTTCAAGTTTGTGGTGATCGTATCGCCTGAATCATTCTTGGCCCACACCGAAACACTCATTGCGGATAGCGCCATGATCGCTAGAAATAGTGGTAACGAACGTCGAGACATATCGAAGTGTTCTCCCTTTTGGTTTTGGAATTGGGCCGCTGAGGTGTACTGATCGAAACCTGAAGAAGAGCCAGAGCACCAGGTACCGGGGCCGCACAAGCCCTCAGCGTTCTCCCAATTGATTAGATGCCCTCCTGAACGGGCGGGTTACATCTTTTACCTTTAATTTGAATAGCTTACATGAAGCAAACAATAGGCTTAATGGCCTTCTGGGGAACGAATACTATTTCCAATTACCCAGAATTCGTCGGACCGTGAGTACCTGCCCCAGGTGATACGCGTTGTGGTCCGCGACAAGCAGAGCTTCGCGAAGGATCGTTTGCCCCGTGCCGTGAGGAATTTTTGCGAACAGGTCCGTCTTGGGGCTCGCCACCAACTTTTTCATGGCCTCGAGGTCTCGAGTGAATGATTGCAGGCTCTTCTCCCAGGCCTTCGCATTCGGCGGCGCTGGCGTTGACGGCCAGTGGCCCGCGGGCCAATCCGGCGAGACATGCTTGGCATCGCGCGAAAACTCCAGGATGTCCCACTGCGCGATTCGCATATGTTCGAGCAATTCCCAGAGAGAATACGGCAACTCGCTCGGACGAACGCCCCTCAGATCAGGAGAAACGCCGCTGAACGAAGCCTTCCAGTCGACATGAGCGCCGCGCCCGGAAAGAAGATTCACGAGATGCTCCCGAAGGAGTTTTTCTTTCACTACATCCCCACCTTTTTCAAATCGTGTTTTCAATTTCCCGCTTGACTCCCTTCCCGCTCCCGGACGGGCTGCTGCGCCGCGCATACGACCGGCGAAATGGAAGCTTCCCATGCCTGCAGCAATTTTTGCCCTTCCTCATTAATCTCCTCGATTGTCCGCGGTCTTCCGTTTCCGGAGCCTGGAAACACGAGATACAGGATGCCTCTGCGCGCGCCGCCGTTTCGCGCGTCGGAGCGAATCCCCAGATTTTCGGCGAGCGCCATCGAACCCTCGCCGATCCGGTCATACGGGCCGACATCTCCAAAAATTGCATAGGAGCTCTTGGCGTTTCGCTGATTGAAAACGGCCGCGAAATCTCCCGGCCGCGCTCCCAGCTGACGGGCCATCCCGCCGGGCAGCACCACGAAGGGAATCTTGGACGCATCCACGTAGCGATTGGGATCATTGAATGGCTTCGACCGATCGGCCAGCGCCGTAGCCGAAATGTAGTAGCCGGGAAACGGATCGTTCGGCCCCTGGATGATCGGTTCCCCGTCGGCGTCCTTGGCCAAACCTTCCCACCTTCCCGGCGTGCCCGCGTTCGCAAGATCGTCCAGCCCGGTGTTGTCCGGATGATAGGCATTCGGCGCGCCATCGGCATCAATGGTCATGCCCGATTCATAAAAAAAGGCCGAGCTTCCGGGCAGCCGCCCAATCGGGATGTCGCGCTCAGGCTCCCCGTCGTGCCTGGCCTCGAAATTCAAGAGCAACTCGCCGAGACATGCTCCTTGCGTATCCTGCGCCGGCGCTTGCGCATAGCTGGCGAGAACGCACTGAGCCAGTCCCGTTTGTCTTTGCTCGAGAATTTTCAGATCCTGTTCGAGATTGACGGCAGCGGGAGCCGCATCCGGCGTTTCTGATTCGCCTGCCGGATCGGATTGCGGCAGGGGGGGGCGCAGTTCGCGATCGGCCGCTTGCCTCGTCTCGCGGGCGGTGTTTGGGTTGTTGCAATCCTTCGCAGGATCCGCTGAGTTTTGATTTCCTGCCTGTGAAAGCGCCGGCGCGGAAGAAGCCTGTTGATCCATTGCTACTGCCGAGGAACAAAGAAAAATTGCCGTCACAAACAAAATCACATTGCACCGCATGGCCCAAAACCTCCACCCGTTCCGAACGAGGCGCCGAAAAATCAGCCTGAATGACCTACCTATTGTAAACGATGAGCCAAGGCTTCGTGTTACAACATTCTTAAGATCGGATAGCAGGATTGCTTGACTCATTGCTCAACCAGGTTCAGGGCACTGAGAGTTCCATTACTTGCCGGCCCGCGAACGAAGAGCCGGCATCCACACGGCTGGACAAGGATATCGCCACAAACGGATATGGCCACAAGAAGTTATCTCAGTCTTTGTGGGTCGCGGCTTCAGCCGCGACGTTCGAGGATTTGAGAAGGTAGGGCTTCAGAGTCTGTGTGACAACCGGCAAATCTTTGTGGGGCACGGCTTCAGCCGTGCCGTAAAGTGTCCAGAATCAGTTCGGCTTTAGCCGCTGCCCTGTTTGAAATCGAGTCCCCACACAGACTCTTCAGCCCCTGAAGCCCTATCGAGATTGGATGACTTGCCATTTATGAGATGGCCTGAAGGGAAATTAAAACGCCACTTGGCCTCCGCGAACCACCCGCTTCACTTTCGACGTTCCGCGCTCGTGTAGGGAAGCGGCGTCTTCGGCCGCAGCCTCGGGGTAAATGATGCGATCTCCCTGAACGCGCCCGAATGAGGTGAGGGTGTGAACCTGGACGCGCTTCCCGCTGACAATATGCGCTGCGCGAATCCCGCGCACGGTGAGCGCGTCGGCGATGAGCGAACGGTGGCAGCGCCAGGGCACCGCTTCCGCGCACATGATCGCGCCCCTCTTCTGCTTCGCCAATTTGATTAGTCTCAGTAATCCCTCCTCGAATTCCGGCGTCTGCATGTAGTCGGCGTATCCTCGAAACGACGCGTTGCGCCAGCCCATGTTCGGCGAATCGCGCCGCGCGTGGCGCAGGCCGCCCAGCCTGCGCAAATGAACATAGCCAATTCTGGCGCCGCGTAATTTGGCGGAAATGGTCTCTCGATTGAATTGCGGGTTGTGCCGCGATCTGGGAATGCTGCGCACGTCCACAACGCGCTCGATGCCGTGCGCGCGCAGGAGTTCAAGGAAATCTTTCCAAGTGCGAGTGGAGTGCCCAATCGTGAAGACGGTAAGCATTCCCAATTATGGCTCTGGGCACGCCAGAAGCGGGTCAAAAAAGCTCTGTCTCGGCGCGTCTTGAGGAAGCCTGCGCTCAGGACAATAGGTAACCATTCAGAGAGGGGCGATGCGGTCGTGCGCCATCGAGGATGCAAGGCAATTCTGTCTTCACTGCGTGATAGGATTGGCGGGATTCATTTCTAAGACCCTTACGGAGTACGAGCATGGCTACTTCTCCTGACAACGGAATAGTTCACCTGAGCAGTCCTTACAAGGTCCCGGAAACGCTCAAACGGCTGGACTCCGTCTTGCAATCGCGCGGTCTCACCGTGTTTGCGCGCATCGATCACAGCGGGGAGGCTGAGAAGGTTGGCATGAAAATGCACCCGACTCAACTCATCATCTTTGGAAGTCCCAAAGGGGGCACGCCCGTCATGGTGGCCTCACCAACTCTCGCCATCGACCTACCTCTCAAAGCTTTGGTGTGGGAAGACGCGGGAGGAAAAGTTTGGCTTTCCTACAACAGCGCCGAATACCTTAAACAGCGCCACAACATCCCGGACGAATTGTTGAAGAACATTGCCGTGATCGGCCCTCTGCTCCAAAGCGTCGTAGCATAGCGTCTCCCAGAAATTCCCCATGTGAATCTCCGAGGAGTCAAATGTCTGAGCCAACGCGTTGCGATAATCAACCCGCTTCCGGTGAGAGCTCCAGTCGCGCCCGCGATCACCTTGCCAACGAGCGCACCTTTCTCGCCTGGGTGCGCACAGGCGTTGCCATCGTCGTATTCGGTTTTGCGATTGGCCGCTTCGCCATTGCCATCCGCCAATTCATGCAGTTGGAAGGTCACACATTCCGAACAGTGGGAGTTACCGTCTGGTTCGGAGCGATCGCGATTTTTGGGGGTGTGTTGCTTACGCTCGCCGGTTTGGTCCGCTACCGCCGGACGCGCGACCAGTTGGAATCCGGCAGGTTCGCGCCCGCTGGATTCCTGGTAGATCTCGTCGGAATCCTCGTGGCGCTGTTTGGCTTGGCCTTGGCCGGTTATTTGGTTTACATCCAGTTGCAAATGTAGATGCCAGCAGCGGCACCCTCTAATTTCCTTGATTTTCCCATTTAGCTGGTAGGGACGAGTGGCCCGGCCTTTGTAGTTGAATTTTGGGTGCCCCGTCCTTGACGATCTTCAAGGATGGGGCTTTTGACTTGGGTTTGATTCATTTCATTTCTGATGACTGAGGAAAAGTAGGACGCGTCTATGGCATGGTTCTACGAAATTCGCAGTTCAACCAACTCCGTGCTGAAACGAGATGACGGCTTTCCCACCCAAGACGCCGCGAAGATTGCCGGACGCGAAAACGCAAGGAAAATGAAAAATATGCGTCAGCCGGAAAAGCCGGATGTTGGGCGCATCATGGTAGGGCAGAATTCGGAAAAGGCAACACGGTATTGATCCAATTCTTGGCGGTTGAACAGACTGCTCCAATGATATCGCGGTTGCAGAATTTTAGTGCTGAGCATCGGTATTATTTCGGTGCTCTCACAGTCTGAGCTAAGCTATTTTCCGCGAAAAATCTTCCTTCGGATATCAGGCCAGAATTCCTGGAAGATGTGATTCAAGACGGCGGATTCCATCTGCGTTCCCCAGTTCCTCGCCGTCTGACTCAGGCCGCGCTCCTGAGGCGGATAATAGGCGTTGGACAGGGCCGCTTCCAGTCCATTACCCACTACTTCAGACCAGTTAAAGCTTGTCCCTCCGGAATCTGTCTTAGTGACGAAGGCACGGGATATCGCGTAACCCGTTCGTCGAAAAAACCCTCCATTCTCCTTGGTGTAATAGCGCGGGTCTTCGTGCGTCATCGCCGGGACAATGGCCTCGGTAAAAAATGTCCCCGAGATACCATCCACAAAGGTACGCCAATAATAGCGACCATATCCCTTGATCCCAAGACCCAGTTCGGGATCGGAATTCAAGAGCATGGCTTGCCCAGCCAAGATTCCGGCCCAGGTGTAAGAGGAATAGTCTATAACGCTATCTTGCGCAGCGAGTTTGAATTTCCCTCCGATGGATAGCGGCGGAAGTTGCTTATTGGCGTCCACCGCCCCAAAATTGGGAACGACCCAGAGCATTCGCTTCGTCTGTTTACCCTCCGAATCGTCTTTTTTGTTCTGGCTGTTCTGGCTGTCCGTACCTTGGCCTGGCACTGGAACCGGTTTGTCAGGTAGAGGCGCGGGAGTCTGGTTGTCTTGCGATGTGGAGGGTTGCTGCCCGTCATCAGGAAGATAGGAGTTGTCAGCGAGCTGGGTCTGCGACCAGCCGATGGCGGGGGTAAGAAGAATGAAGAGAACTAAGACGGCCCTCCGGATATCGAGCAAGGGGTTTCTCCAAATCTCGGGCTAGGGGCCGATGAATTTACGATACTACAAGCGCCTGAGAATTAGTTATCTTAAAATGAATGACGAAATTCGGCCAAGAGAAACATCGCCGCGTTATGGGCGTCTCTCGGGTCAATGCCCGGCTTCACTTTCGACGATTTAATGATGGACAGGCTCACGGCATGCATTCTTCGTGGACCATCGCGTCGTCCCGCGGGATCAAGAATTCAACATTCTCCTGAAACTCTTTCCTGCAAACGGCACATCTCAAGTTATCTTTGATCCCGCACCCTGATAAGAAATTTACATCTTGCGTGCTGAAGGAAGGCTCCAGCCATTGTAGCTTGGAGAGATGATAAAGACCGCACTTCGAACAGAGGTGGGCAAGGTCTGCGTGATAGACCGTGTTCACCGGATCGCTTGCAAAAGCTTCGGCCTGCTCCCTGGTGACAAACCAAGCTCGTTTGCTCTTCTCGCGATCCTACACATTGTCGTTGTGCTTGGAATGGGATATAGGTAAGGAAGAGGAGACTCGCATGAAGCGCAGTGCATGCTTTTTTACCGCCCTCGGGCTTCTAGCGCTCTTCGCCGGGTGCAAGAAACAGCAAAGTGACGCGGATGCCATCCGCTCCGGCATCAATCAGCATCTCGCTTCCTTGAAGACGCTAAATCTCGCCGCCATGGACATGAACATCACCAATGTTTCCATTCAGGGGAACCAGGCCCAAGCGCAAGTGGAGTTCAGGCCCAAGACGGGAGGGCCGCAGGGCGCCGGGATGCAAGTGGCCTACTCTTTGCAAAAGGAGAATGGCGCGTGGGTGGTGCAAAACACCCAGCCGTTTGGAGGATCGATCCAACATCCCGCGCCCGGCGAGGACCCCCGCATGAACGCAACCTCGCCATCATCCGGCTCCATGCCAAATTTTCGTGATCTCGTCCCCGGAGGCGGCAGTTCCAATGCCCTTCCCCCAGGGCACCCGCCCATAAACGGCCAGGGAAATACGCAGCCGCAATAAGTAAAACGGGCTTCAGCCTGTGGGTTTTGCAGCCTTCGAAAGCAAACCCAACAGGCTGAAGCGTGTTCCACTTTTGGCCTGCACTACGCTCGAGCTAGAAGGGATTCTTTCGCCTCTTTGCTTCCCTCGGCCGTCCGTTGCGGCAGGCCCGCGCCCATGCTGGGGCTGGCCATGACCATGATGATGGCGCCTACGGGGCAAGCACATCGCCTTCCGGACATACCGTGGTGCAGGTGGCGCAGCCGATGCAATATTCCGTGTCGATATGCGGGTGCTGGGACTGTGGCCCATCCGAGCGCAAGGTCCCTTTTTTCGCGGCTTCCTGCGCGCAGGCCTCCCGGACCTTTTGCTCCTTGAGGTACCGGCGCACGAAAAACAGCGTGACGACAGCGGCGATGAGAAGTCCAACGAGATTGTTCACACCAATATTTTCTCAAACGGATGAATCAAATTCTTGTCGCCCACCGAAGCCTGCGCCGAGACCGGCAAGCATCGCTTTCACTTGCACCGTTGACTTGTGTTTTGAAATTGGCGCCGTCATGTACGCGCGAAAAAAAAGCAGGAAGTAGCGAAATTGTTTGTAATATGAGAAATTAAGAACATAGCGCCCGTAGCTCAGGTGGATAGAGCATCTGCCTTCTAAGCAGAGGGTCGGGGGTTCGAGTCCCTCCGGGCGCGCCACTACCTTTTCAATGACTTTCGCGAGAATGCGATCCCACCCGACCGTCCGCTTTTTTGAAAGATGGCCGGGGTGCCAGAACTAATAGCGTTTCCCTACTTCTTCTATCGTTTCAATTGCTAACGCGAGCCGAGCTCGATTGTCTATCCGCTGAGAATCAAGTGCTGTCATATAAATGTAGTACACGCACAGCACACCAGGAGCGCGGATGCGGTCAACTTCCGGATTGCCGACAAACCGGGAGTTGGCCCCTTTAATCAACACACGCGCGTTTCTCGGTACTAATCCGCCAGACGAACCGTAACTTCCGGCTTCCATGACTCGCTCGCAATCGGCGTCAAACGCCTTGGAAAACGTCTCCGATGAAGTCCTTAGGGCTCCTAAAGCCGTTGCCCCACTTTGCGTC
>Ga0210384_10000369_pt1 | contig 69215 bp, 67 predicted proteins | sample IncBWH2MmetaG_FD_160574 | JGI IMG/M metagenome (GOLD analysis project Ga0210384, IMG submission 160574) | Forest soil microbial communities from Barre Woods Harvard Forest LTER site, Petersham, Massachusetts, United States - Inc-BW-H-2-M | ecosystem: Environmental > Terrestrial > Soil >... | reverse complement strand
ACGTTTTGAAGCGCATAGACAAAGCGTTCAAGGCTTTCTTCCTCAGAATCAAGCGAGGACAGAAGCCCGGATTTCCGAGGTTCAAATCATCACGCCGGTATGACAGCATCACGTTCCCGAGTCACGGAGATGGCAACAAACTTCTTGAGAAGCATCTCCGAGTACAGGGTGTAGGAGACATCCAGATCAAGTTGCATCGCCCTGTAGACGGTGACATCATTACTAGGTAATCCGCGTCCCCCCGCAATCCGCGCAAGCCCACTACCGTCTGGCCAATGCAACGCTACCGCGAAAATGGAATTCGACCAGGCTCACCGCCTCGATCACCATCTCAACCCGCCCAAATGAAATTCAAAAGCGACAAGCACAGATTGCGCGGCGGACAACTGGCACCGAGCTGCGCCTTTACACCGCTCGCTGCCCGCCGTATGCTGGCCCGCGGGTCATCAACATTCCCTGGCAAAGAGCCCATCCCAGTGAATAGCGGAGGCAGCCCATGTGGATAATCCTGATCGTCGTCGCGCTCGCCGCAGTCTTCATCATCAGCCTCTACAACGGACTGGTGAGCTTGAAGGTGCAGTGCGACAACGCTTGGTCCGATATCGATGTACAGCTTAAGCGCCGCTACGACTTGATCCCGAATCTTGTCGAGACCGTGAAGGGTTACGCTGCGCACGAACAAGGAACGCTCGAAGGCGTGGTTGCCGCGCGCAACCGCGCTATGACCACCGAAGGTCCCGCCGCAAAGGCCGAAGCGGAAGGCATGCTGACGACAGCGTTGCGCCAGGTCTTTGCACTTGCGGAGGCGTATCCCCAACTGCGCGCCGTCGAAAGTTTCACCCAGCTTCAGGCCACGCTCAATCAAATCGAAGACAGCGTGCAGAACGCGCGCCGCTATTACAATGCTGTTGTCCGTGACCTCAACACAAAAATTGCCGTCTTCCCTTCAAACATCATCGCCGGCATGTTCAATTTCAAGCCGCGCGAGTTCTTCGAAATCAGCGCGCCGGCAGAACGAGAAGTACCCAAAGTCAGTTTCGGCGGCGCGGCACAATCGTGATTCTAGGCATGCGCCGGCTCAGCCGCGCGCGAATTCTTGGGCTACTCGCGCTGATGTCGTTTCTCGCCTTGGCGCTGGTCTTCGCTCCGAATGCGGCCGCACGCGAGTATCACGTCAAAGATTTCAATGAGCAGGTGACCGTCAACGCCGACGGCACCGTTGAAGTCACTGAAATTATCGAAGTCCGATTCCTAGGCGCCTATCACGGTATTTACCGCACCATCCCGGTCGAGTACGAAACGCCGCAGCACCTCAATTACTCGCTGCTCCTGGAGCCTCTCTCCGTCACCGATGAGGATGCCCACCCTCTGAAATATGAGCAGACGCGCCAGGGTCGCTACCTTCACTTCAAGATCACCGTGCCCAACGCCGAAAATGCCACACGGTCCGTGATTCTGCGGTACCGCGTGTTAAACGCCCTGCGATTTTTCGAAGATCATGACGAGCTCTACTGGAATGTGACCGGCGATGAATGGGATGTGCCCATCGAATCCGCAAGCGCGCACATGGAATTGCCAGCGGGCACCACGGGCATCCGTGCTGTTGCATATACCGGCGTCTTCGGCTCACGGGCGCAAGACGCTGAGGTTCAAATCAGCGGCAACAAAATTGAATTTCACTCGAATCATCCGCTCGGTTTTCATCAAGGGCTCACGGCCGTAGTTGGCTGGGATAAAGGGTTCGTGCACCAGCCGGGCACTGGCGCGCGCCTGTTGTTTTTCTTCCGCAGCAATTGGCCGCTGTTCATTCCCATCGCCGCTTTCGTCATCATGCTCTGGCTTTGGTGGACGCGCGGGCGCGATCCCGAGCAAGACGTCATCACCGTGCAATATGAGCCGCCGGACAAACTCACTCCCGCGGAGTGCGGGACACTGGTGGACAACGAAGCCGCAATGCGCGATATCACCGCAACCCTCGTGGACCTCGCCGTCAAAGGCTACCTGACCATCGAGCAAAAGGATGAGGAGCATCTTCTCGGCCTCTCACACAGCAAGGAATATATTCTCCATTTGAAGCAACCCGCCACTCAATGGGCCACCGCGCGGCCGCATGAACTCGAGCTGCTCTCAGCACTCTTCGATGATGGTGCAACTACCGATGTGAAAATGTCCGACTTACAGAATCATTTCTATACGCACCTGCCCGCGATTCGTAACCGCATCTTCGATGCTCTGATGACCGACGGATATTATTTGCACCGGCCGGACGCCGTGCGTCAGGCATATGTTGGCGCGGGATTTGTCATTGGGGTCCTGATCTTTGTTTTGAGCAGCGCCCTAGCGACCACCACCGGCGTGGCGCGGCTCACATGGATCATCGCTGCCGTCGCCACAGGCGCGGTGATTTGCATCTTCGGTTGGTTCATGCCGGCGCGCACGATCGCAGGAGCAAGGACATTCGCGCGCGTTCTGGGCTTCGAAAAGTTCCTCGGCCGCGTGGAAAGCGATCGCATGGAACGCTTGATAACTACACCCGAACTTTTCGAAAAATTTCTCCCCTACGCCATGGCCTTACACGTCGAGAAAAAATGGGTGCAGGCTTTCGCTGGAATGGCGATGCAGCCGCCGCAGTGGTACCAAGGGGCCTATGGCGGCAATTTTCAGGCTTACCTGCTTGTGAACGATCTCAATTACATGTCCGCGCAGGCGGGCACTATAATGGCTTCGTCGCCTCGCAGTAGTTCGGGCGGTTCTGGTTTCGGTGGCGGCGGTGGCTCGGGCGGCGGATTTGGCGGCGGTGGCGGCGGCGCGTGGTGATCAGACGGCTATTTTTTCGCCGTGTTTAATTTGTTTTCCGATTGCATGAAACGAGCGAGCCAGCCGTGTTCGCGCAGGCCTTCTTCCTCCATGTGGCGCGTCCATGCGCCCAATATGCTAGGACGATTCACGAAGCCGACCATCGTCTCCGAATTTTCGCGGCTCACCACAGGAAGGCGCCCGATATTGTTTTGCAACATGCGGAGCAGAGCGTCAAACGTCAGCTCATCCGGATAGGCAACAATCGCCGGGCTGCTCCCCGCTTCGAGGATGCTCATCTTCCCGGTGGGATCCTGCTCAAGCGCCCGCAACAAATCCCCTTGCGTCACGATTCCGGCAAGCCGGCCATCCTTCTCCGCGATCGGCAAGCCCTGCATGCGATTAAATCCAGGCTCGCCGCTCGCCTTGCCATTTTCGTTCCGCCCGCCGCCGGCCATGCGCTCGGCCAGTTCTCCGACGGTCATCTCCGAAGATAGCGGGGTCACGTCTTTGCGCATCACCTCGCCCACGCGAACTACCTTCAGGATTCCTGCTTCGAATTCTTCAGGAACTTTCAGGCCGCGGCGTGCAAGCTTCTCCGTCATGATCGAACTGGGCAAGTAGCGGACAGCAACCAGGTCGGCAATCACGCAGCCGAGCATCAACGGCAGAATCGCGTTGTAATCTCGTGTGATCTCAAATGCAAAAACAATGAAAGAAAACGTGGCACGCGAAGCCGCACCGAAAACAGCAGCCATGGCCACCAGCGCGTAAGCCCCTGGCGAAAGATGCGCGCCTGGGAAAATCAAATTCACCGTCATGGCGAAAGCTCCCCCCAGCGCCGCGCTCGACATAAACATAGGTGCGAGCAATCCGCCGGAAGTGCCGGAGCCAAGTGAAATCACCAGCGCCAGCCCTTTGCACACGGCAATCAAGAGCAGCAGCTTCAGTGCGAGATTGTTGTTCAAGATGTCTGAAATAGTGTCGTAGCCGACGCCCAGCACGCGCGGCACAAAAAATCCGATGATGCCGAGCCCGAGCGCGCCGATCGCCGGATGCCATAAGTCATCCATCGGCAAGCGGTCGAATTGATCTTCCACCCAATAGAGAATTTTGGTGAACCCGATAGCCACCCCGCCGCACAGCAAGCCCAAAACCACGTAGTAAGGGAGGCCGTGCAGCGCGTCGAAATTTACATTTCCCATCGTGAACATGGAGCGCTGGCCGAGCAAAACGGACCGGACGCTGGTGGCGAGTGTGCAGGCAATCACCAGAGGAATGAATGAGCGCGAGCGAAATTCAAACAAGAGGAGTTCCAAGGCGAGAATCACGCCGGCAATCGGAGTGTTAAACGTCGCGGCCATGCCTGCGCCGGCCCCACAGGCTAGCAAAACTTTGCGCTCGGCTGCCGTGGTCGAAACCAGTTGGCCGATCAGTGATCCGAACGCGCCACCCGTTTGAATAATCGGCCCCTCCGCGCCAAATGGTCCGCCGGTGCCGATGGCAATGGCAGCGGACAGCGGTTTAAGAATCGCAACTTTTGCCTCGATGCGGCTTCGCGAAACCAGTACCGCTTCCATTGCCTCGGGAATTCCGTGTCCCTTGATTTTGTCCGATCCGTATTTCGCCATGAAGCCAATAATCAGACCGCCAATCGCCGGCGTCACAATTATCCAGGGGCCCAATTGCGTCTGCTCGGGGCTACGAAAATGGAAGGACCATTCGTGGTAATACGCCAGGTTCGTGAAGACACCGATCAAGTCATAAAGCACGTAGGCGATCAACCCCGCCAGAAGCCCGACCAGCGCTGCGAGCAGAGAAACAAATCCAATCCGGAAGCCCGCAAGCTGCAGGGGGGCACGATTCTTTGTTGCGGGTGTTTGAGGATTCAAACTACAACGCCTCCGTTTTTGACTCGAGTTCAGCGGGGATTTGATTTTTTGTTGTTTTCCTCGCGTCGTCTTCGCGCGGTTGCGCCTTTCAATCGTTCATTTTTTCCATCTAGGCGAACTACCGAGTTAAGCGCGGTAAGTAATTTCGGGCCAGCCGAGCGGAGTTCCTGACGATGAGACTGTGAGAGATCGCCCAGCAGCCGTTCCCCGGACGCTGTCAGGTGAAGAAACACTTCCCGTCGGTCGGCGGGGTTCCGGGAGCGACGAATCAATCTCTTTCGTTCCAGCCGGGAGGCCAACCCTACGGCGCTGTGATGCCAGATTTGCAGCCGCTCGGCAAGATAGCCGACTGTCGCCTTATGGTCCGGGGGCAACCCCTTGATCGCCAGCAGCGCTTGATGCTGCTGCGGTTCTATACCCGCCGCTCGGGTGGCCCGCTCACTGAAATTCAGAAACCTGCGGATTTCATAGCGGAATTCCGCCAGCGCCCGGTAGCAAATGTCGCGCTCGAGGGGGCCGTTCATTCAGACAAACATTATATCTTATTGCGATATATAAATGCGAGTGAGACTACACCCGTGGGGGGCTTCCTGGCCGGTGCGTTCAGAGAGCCAGATTCCTGCGGAATGATTTCTGTGTCTTGTGATGCAGGTAGCCCTGGCGTTCATAGAAGGCGTGTGCCCGGCCTCGAATCACGTTCGAACGCAGGCCAATCGCGCTGCAGCCCAGCCCGCAAGCCCATTGCTCGGCGCGTCCGAGCAGGCACCGCCCGATTCCTTGCGAGCGGCTCCGTTCGTCCACCACCAGCCCGCTGACTTCCGCGCGCGCATCGGCTTCGACCGAGCGATAAATAAACACCGCAATCCATCCTGCAATTTCACCGCCGGGATGCTGTGCGACGAAGACGGCGTGCTCGGCGGAATTTTCGATTCCCGCAAGACGCTCTGCGATCTCTCGATGGCTGGCTGGATAGCCAAGTTGATTCGCAAGCTCAGCCATGCGGGTGTAATCCTGCGGCCTTGGTGCGCGAATCTCCCCGGCAAATTGGTGCGCCGGGCTGCTCATGCTCTAGCCGCTTGAGTGTATTCGAGGGCTTTTTTCAAAAGGGCGATTTGTCCCGCATGGTAGAGTCCATGCTGAATTAAGCCATGCAGAGTCACATAGAAAGAGTCCCCTTTCACACTCAGTTTTTCATCCAGCTGGCCGTCGCACAATTTTTCGACAGTCTGGCGCAGGCGCCCATGGCTTTCGCCCAGATGTTCGAGCGAGCGCTTCCAATCAACCTCACTTGTGTCCCACACGGGCGGCCAGTCTATTTCGGGAGTCACGTCGGGCGATTCGCCCGCCAGGCGACGGGCGACAATTCCATTCCAGGCGGCTACATGGTTCACGAGTTCCCAGATCGAATGCGCATCGTGCACGGAATGCCGCGAGGCATCTTCGGCAGAAATCCCTTCGAGCAAATCCCGCAGCGATGGTCCGTGCCAGGCTTCGCCCGTATGCGCGCGGTCCATCTGGTCAAGGATGCGGTTGATTTCACTCATAGCCAGCCTCCAGGAAAAGAGTAAAGTCGGCGAGCGCGCAAAGCAGCCCCAAAATTCACTCCTCCGAGCAGCGAACCTGGGAGCGCAACCCCAGAGTTAGAAGATCTTCTCGGAGTCGAGAAGAATGGTGACAGGCCCGTCGTTCACCAGCTCGACCGACATATGCGCCTGAAACACGCCGGTCTGAACGCGCACTCCAAGTGCGGCTAGCGCGCGGACAAATTCTTCGTAAAGAGATTTGCCCAGCTCAGGCGGCGCAGCCTGAATGAAACTCGGCCGCCGCTGCCCGCGCGCATCCCCGTAGAGAGTGAATTGCGAGACGGCAAGCACCGCGCCACCCGTATCCAGGAGCGAGCGGTTCATTTTTCCATCGCCATCGCTGAAGATACGTAGGTTCGCAATTTTCTCCGCCATCGACGAGGCGGTCGCGGCTGCATCGTCACGTCCAACCGCAAGCAGCACTACCAACCCTGCTTCAATTTCGCCGCTCACGCGGCCGTCCACCGTCACGCTCGCGCGGCTCACTCGTTGCAGCACGGCCCGCATGAAGTCCTTTCGCCGCGCTTCCTTGGGTCATCGATCGAGCAAGGGATCCTTTGCCGGTTTGCGCGGCAGCAGCTCCGGCAACTGCGCGACATTGTAAGCCCACGCGGCCATCACTTGCGCGCCTTCCACCAGGTCAGCTTCGTGCGCCTGATCGAAAGTGTCAGCCTGCGAATGGTGGGTCTGGAAGTATTGAGCCGAATCCTGAATGCAGTAGAATCCCGGGACTCCGACCTCCTCGAACGAAACGTGGTCGCTCCCCGTCATCCACCGCTCGCTCAATTCGAGCAGCCCCAGGGCATGCATGGGCGCGACAACTTTGTCCATTTCCTGGCGCGCCTGATAATTCCGCATCAGGCTGATGGTGAGCACATGCCCCGTGCCGGTGTCGTGAATCAACGCCGCTGAAATTTTGGCCAGCTCGCCCTGGTGCGCAGCAACGTAGGCCCGCGAACCGTTTAACCCCTGTTCTTCGCCGGAAAAAAGAGCGAAGCGGATGGTGCGCTTCGGCCGAAGCCCGAGTTTTTCAATCGCGCGTGCTGCCTCCAGCACCGCGATCGTGCCAGTGCCGTTGTCGGTCGTGCCAGTGCCCAGGTCCCAGGAATCAATGTGCGCGCCGAGGACGACCATTTCGTCCGGTTTCTCGTTCCCGCGAATTTCCGCGACCGTGTTAAAGACTTCAATCGGCTTTTCGCTGATCGAATTCGTAATGTCCAGCTCGACTTGTACCGGGCCTCGCTGCATCAGTCGCCAAATCAAGCTATAATTTTCCGAAGCGATGAATGCCGCGGGAATCGGCGAAGTTCCGTAATTTCTGCCGCCGAGGCCGGTCATATTGAGCAGGTCATCGAACTTGCCCGAATCGGTGAGCAGCGCGGCTGCGCCTTCGCTTTTCAGAAAATCCAGCCGCGCGCGGATAAATCGGCGTCGCTGTTCCCCAAAACGATCAGGCTGTTCGCCAGGGCGCAGTGGCCTCATGAGCAGGAACGAATCGTCGTAGGGGACGAGGACAGGATTCGACGCAGGCGTGTCCTGCGGAGGCAACGGCATGGGCAAGGTCGTGAGCACGATCGCGCCTTTCAGCTTGCCTCTATAGGCCTCTAGGTCCGCGAAGGACTCGCCTTTCACGTACACGACAAGCCCGCGGATCGGGCCTCCCGTGCCCGGCGCCCAGCCATAAGAAGCGATTGCCAACGGGTGTTCCGCGGGGCTCAAGACTCGGCCGCGCGCCGTCCCGCGCGTCCACCCATGCTGGATGGTCCAGCCCTCCAGATGGGGATTTTGGACACCGTAATCTGCAAATCGCTGACGAGTCCAGTCGTTGGCCTTTTTCAGATTTTCCGAGCCGGTAAGCCGCTGCCCAATCATGTCGGAGAGATATTCGAGGTTCGACATTATTTCGTTGTGGTCCCGGATTTCAGCAAAGATTGTATCGTCTGCCTGCGCCACGGCATCTTTCGTCGAGGGGGCGGCCTGCTGCGCTTGCCGCGCAACCAGCGTTCCTGCAGTTATGAGAATCAGAACAAGAATCAAACCACATACACGCTGAAATTTCATGAGTCTCGCCCTCGCACAGATCTTGAATTTGAATTTTGAAATGGACGCTCGATTCTAAGCGTCAGATTCCGGAAAGACAACTTGCAGTGCCTTCGCCCAGGTGACAGACGCATGGCGCGTGCATTTCGTTTCTCCAGCCTTGTTCCTACGGGCGTGAAAATATGCTAGAAGAATGGCGGCGCTCACGCGAAGGCGGAAAATTGAAACTCGCTCTGATGGGAACCCACGGTGTCGGCAAAACGACGCTGGCGTATGAAATCTGCTCGCTGCTGAAAAAAGCGAACCACAATGTGGAGCTGGTCACCGAGGTGGCGCGGCAAACTCCTTTTCCTGTGAATGCAGCGACCACCCTCGAAGGACAGCTCTGGATTCTGCACGCGCAGATCGTTGCGGAGTTGGATGCCGGGCGCCGCGCGCCGCATGTGATTTGCGATCGCGCCGTGCTCGACAACTATTGTTATCTCGTCAATAAATTTGGCCGCCAGCCGCAACTGGAAACATGGCTCGCCTGGTGGATGGATACGTATTCGTTCCTCGTGGGCGTTCCGCCAATCGAAGGGACGATCACCTCGGATGGTTTCCGCTCCGAGGATAGCGCCTTTCAATTGCGCATTCACGAGCTCTTGGGTGAGTTGCTCCGCTCTGTGCCATTCAATCATCTACGCGCTCCGGTGCTCTTGCTCGACGCGCGCGACCGGCGCATTTGGGCCGAACGAATTCTCACTGCGGCTGCCCCATGGCTCGAAGCAACTCCGCCTGCGCGCGATGTGGCAGCAGGCTGAATTCTGCGCGAAATTATGTATGAATGAGCGAACCAGCGCGACCGCGCAGTCAAGTAGCTGGCTCACCCGCGGCGTTCTCGGCATCGGGCTGGCCAGTTTGTTTTCCGACTGGGGGCACGAGGCCGCGACCGCAATCCTCCCTGCGTTTCTTGCCAGCCTGGGCGCGCCCGCTGTCGCGCTCGGCATCATCGAAGGCCTAGCCGACGGCCTTTCGAGTTTCGCGAAGCTCGCGGGGGGCTGGATTGCGGATCGTCCCGCGTGGCGCAAGCCGGCTGGTGTAGTTGGCTACTTCGTGACCGGGCTCTCGACATTTGCCTACGCATTTGCTCACAGCTGGCCGTTCCTGCTCGTTGCGCGCGCGCTGGGCTGGGTCGGGCGGGGCGGCCGCGGTCCCTCGCGAGATACGCTGCTGACAGATTGCGTTGCTCCGAAATTTGTGGGGCGCGCTTTCGGCTTCGAGCGTGCGATGGATACACTGGGAGCAGTTCTGGGACCGCTGTCGGCAACCGCGTTGATCGGCGTGCTGGGAGTGCGCGGGCTTCTGCGATGGACGCTGCTCCCGGGATTGGCCGCTGCGCTCACTTTTGCAGTTCTCGCGCCTTCAAACAAGACGCAGGAAGCTCAGACGCGCAGGGGGTTCTCAGTAAACCTCCGTCTGCTGCCGAGGGATTACTGGCATTTTCTGGTAGGCGTTTTGGCGCACGGCGTAGGTGACTTCGCGCCCACACTTTTGATTCTTCGCGCGAGCCAGATTCTGACGCCGCAATTCGGCGTGGCGCGCGCTGCGGCGATTTCGGTGGGATTGTACACGTTTCACAATTTGATCAACGCCGCGTGGGCGTATCCGGCAGGGGATCTCGGCGACCGCAAAGGACGGCGCGGGTTTCTGGCGATAGGCTATCTGGTGGCTGTGGTGATGAACGTGGGATTTATTTTTGCGCCGCCAACAATTCTCGCGCTGGGAGCCCTTTTCGCGCTTTCAGGAATTCATATCGGATTCAAGCAAGCACTTGAAAAATCGCTCGCTGCGCAGTTGATGCCCGCGGAGGTGCGTGGTTCTGGTTTCGGCGTGCTCGCAACCGCAAATGGCGTGGGCGATCTGGTCTCTAGCGTCGTCGTGGGCGCGCTCTGGTCCGCCGTCAGCCCGGCGGCAGGATTTGCCTATGCGGGATTGATGACCATGACAGGAGCGCTGCTGATTTATTTTTTTACGGGCGATCGCGGCCGAGACGAACGTGCATCATGGTCGGCTTGATCCCGGTGGCCCTCTACCGCGCTGTGTGTGAAAATCTGGCTTGTCGGCAGGCCCATTCATCCTAAAGGAGAATACCTATGAAAAAGGCATATTGGATTGCGTGCTACCGTTCCATCTCGGACCCCGTAGCGGTTGCGGAATACGGCAAGTTGGCAGGGCCGGCGTTGCAAGCTGCCGGCGGACGTTTTCTCGTCCGGGGCATGCCAGCAAAGACATTCGAAGCCGGCTGTCAGGAACGAACCGTAGTCATTGAGTTCGAGAGCGTGGAGCGGGCCATCGCGGCACATGAAAGCGCTGCCTATAGGGCCGCCCTACATGCGTTGGGAGGAGCGGCGGAGCGGGACATGCGCATCGTCGAAGGCGCATCCTGACCATGATGTTCCGATCTCCGCAGTAGCACACGAGCAAAATGTCGCCTGGTCCCGCGGCGCAGTCATTTGACGTTCACTTCCTTCGGCGGGTCTGCCTCGGAGCCAGCTGGCAATGCGGACAAAAATAACTGCTGCGGCCGGCGACAATTACGCGGCGAATCATCGCGCTGCATCGGAAGCATTTTTTACCTTCACGCATGTAGACGCGATGGCGCAATTGAAACTCTCCGCGTTCGCCGTTTGCATCCAGATAATCCGAGACGGACGATCCGCGCAGGCGAATCGCTTCATTCAGAACCTGTTGGATAGTCCGGAAGAGACGGTGAAGTTCCACATCTTTGAGTTTCACTCCGAGACGCTTGGGGTGAATCCGCGCGCGCCACAGACTCTCGTCAGTGTAGATATTGCCGATGCCGCGCAAAACATGCTGATCGAGGAGAAGCGCTTTGATGCGGGCGCGGCGCGAGCGAATTCGGGCGCGAAATTCCTTTTCTTCGGCTTCCAGTGGATCGAGGCCGAATTCTCGCAGGACATTTTCGCGCGCGCCATTCTCTAGAATTCGAATGCGGCCGAACCGCCGAATGTCCGTGTAGCGCAGCTCGCGGCCATCATCGAGCGTAAAAAACACGTGGGTGTGCGGTGCAACGAGTGCTTCGGGGGCGCACGTCAGGATTTGGCCCGTCATGCCGAGGTGGACCTGCAGAGAGAATTGAGCATCTCCGCCACCAGTCGAGCGGTCGAGATCGAGCAACAAAAATTTGCCGAAGCGGCGCACCGCCGCAATCCGGCAGCCAGGCAACTCCCGTTCGACCGCTGCGGGATCGTCGATGAAATCCGTTTTCTCCAAGCGCACGCTGAGGATGCGCCTTCCCGGAAGCACCTCTCGCAATCCGCGGGCGACAGTTTCGACTTCTGGTAGTTCGGGCATTTTGTGTCTCTCCCAAATTAGCACAGACGAGCAGGTCCATGTCGGGAGCGCCCAGCCAAAGGCTGTGGTACACTCCGCCGGTTTGAAACACCTGTTTCAGCGGAGGCTTCCGATGCGCCGATTCTTGTTTTTGTGCCTGCTGCTTCTAGCCGCGCCCGCGTGGGCGCAGACGATCGCGATTCGCGCCGGCAACTTGATTGATCCGGCAAAGGGAACAGTCGCGAAGGACCAGATTATTCTCCTCCAGGACGGGAAAATCGCCGCAGTGGGGCCGAGCGTGGCGCTTCCGGCAGGCGTGCAGGTGGTGGACCTCTCGAATGAATGGGTAATGCCGGGAATTATGGATGCGCACACGCACGTCACGTTTGTGGAACTGGGCCACGGCATTCCACTCGAAGAAGATTATCTTGTGAACGGCAAAGGCATACGCACTCTTCAGGGGCTGCGCATTTCGCAGACGCTGGTGAATGCAGGCATCACCACGGTGCGCGACGTCGGCAACGAGGGGAACTATGCTTCGGTCGATCTGCGCAACGCGATCAACAAAGGATGGTTTGCCGGGCCCACCATCCTGACCTCGGGAAAGATCATCGCGCCCTTCGGTGGGCAGGCAAAACGCATGCCGCCGGACATCGGGCCATTCTGGCATTTCGAATATATCGATGCGGACGGGCCGGAAGAAATCCGCAAGGCTATTCGCGAAAATATTTTTTACGGCGCGGACCTGATCAAGCTTGTTGCGGACAATGGACCCTACCATTACTCCGAAGAGGAAATCCGCGCTGCGGCGTACGAAACACATCATGCCAATCGCGCGCTAGCCGTGCACGTCCTCGGCGGTGAGGCTGCACGCAATGTCATTCTGGGCGGCGCGGACTCTATCGAGCACGGATGGGATCTGGATGATGATTTGCTCCGCTTGATGAAAGAGAAGGGCACCTTCCTTGCCGGGACCGATTTTCCCAGCGCCCATCTGGAAGCCGTGGAATACAGGAACGCGAAGAAAAGGGCCGGGGACATTCTCGACCGGCTTGCACGCGCTTACAAGATCGGTGTGAAGATGGCATTTTCCACCGACGCGGTTTTCGAGCTGCCGGGAAAAACACGCGCGGACATGACCTGGGATTACCTGACCGTCTGGCGCGCGGCGGGCGTGCCCCCGGCAGACATTCTGAAAGCCATGACCACGAATTGCGCCGAGCTACTGCGCATCCAGAACGAGCGCGGCGCGATTGCTGCGGGCCAGTATGGCGATATCGTGGCGATGCCGGAAAACCCGCTCGAGAATGTGGAATCGTTGCGCAAAATTAATTTTGTGATGAAGAACGGCGCGATTGTCCGAAGCCAGAAATAGCCACGGCACGCGAGCGAGGCATGCGGCCGTCGAAGCCGCAGACGTCACCGGCGCGGCTGGCGTAGAAAATCGCAAAGAGAAAAAGCAGCGGGATATGGTCGAGGTTCGCTCCCAGATATTTCCAAGGGGCGGCACCGTGGCCCGGCGCATACCAGGTAGAGAGCACCAGCGCGATCATCAAGATCACTCCGCCCACTGACGCCGGACGGACCAGCAATCCCAATACCAGGCTCAACCCGATGGCCAGCTCGCCCCAGGCAACCATGCGGGCACAAAGCACCGGATGAACCAGGACAAAATTCACCAGGAATGCTTTGTAAAATCCGACGGCCGTATCTTCGTTCACGAACTGGCGGATCCAGACTTCGAAGCCGCCGTAAACCCACGCCGAGCCGGCAATTTTATATTCAGCGAAAAATAGAAATATGATTCCCGTCGCGATGCGGACAGCGGCGATTGTTTTTGCTCCGATACCAGCCGCGTCATCCATTATTTTTGCGCCGGCGGCAGAATGGCAAACACTCGCACCGGGCCGCCCGAGCCGCCTTCGAGCTTGATGGGCGCGGCAATCAGAAATGCGCCCGATTCGGGCAGCGAGTCCAGATGTGCGAGGTTTTCGAGATTGTAGAGGCCGGCGGGCAAATCCATGCGGTGAACTTCGAAATTCTTGGATGCGCCGTAGTCAATGCTCAGCGTGTCGATTCCCAGGCCCACAGCGCCGCGCTCGATCAGCAACTTCGCCGCCTCGATGGAATAACCCGGAAAGTGCATCACGCCAGCAGGGTCCATATTTCGATAACGCGCTTGATCCGGCCAGCGCGTCTCTCCCCATCCGGTTCGCAACAGCACGATCGAGCCGGGCAAGATGCGCCCGTGCAGCGCCTCCCATTTTTCCACGCGCATCACTTTCAACCGATAGTCCGCGTCTTTGGCGGCGTCCTCGCGCACATCAATCACCACCGCGGGTCCGAAGAAATGCGCTTCCGGAAGCTTGTCGAGCGAAATATTTCCGGGCGGAAAGTGGGCGGGCGCATCCATGTGTGTTCCGTAGTGTTCGAGCATCCAGAAGCTGCGCGTGAAGTAGCCGTTTTTTTCCACCGTGGCGTTCACTCTCGCTTCAAACACGCGATCGTCGCCAGGCCAGGCCGGCTCCTTATCGTTGATCGCGTAAGTCATGTCCACAACCAAAGTTTTGCCGCTGGGAATTCCTTCCAGCCACGCGTCGCCGCGGACAGTCTTGTGCTGCTGGACGACAATGAGCAAGGGCAAAACGAGCAGGCAAAGGCGGAACGCATACTTTGGGGCCATCGCTTGGTTCCTCCAAGAGGAGGCAGTCTAGCGCAAACCCATGAGCGCGGAGACACAATTGATGGGGGCGTGGTCCGCCAGGTCGCGGACAGGTACCGTAATGCAGCCTCTTCAGGCTTTCAGGGTGGTACAGGGAGTAGCCCGTCAAGGCAGAGGAATCCCGGGCGATGCGACAATGCCGGACATGCGAAGAATTTCAGAATATTCTTCTTCGGTCAGCGGGCAGATTGTCAGCCGCGTGTTTTTGAGGAATTTGATCTTTCGCAGCAGGCGATTTTCGCGCAGCTCCGCGAGCGACACTTGCCGCGGCAGCCGCTCGATCGCGCGCAAATCCATCACCAATTTTTTCTCATCGGGGTGATGTGGATCAGGATACGGATCGCGGCTCACTTCCGCCAGGGCGTACAGGGCATGCTCCGCCTTCCCGTGGTACAGCAGTGTCCGGTCGCCCTTGTGGACCTGCTTGAGTTGCCGCAGGGCGTCTGGGCGGCTACCGGCATGGCGCCACATTTCCTTGCCCTTCACGAAAAGGGTGTCCCAGTGATAGACCCGAGGGTCAACTGCCAGCAGCCAGCGTCTTGGTTTGGAGGGAGCTTGCGTCATCCGTCGAATGGAACAATACCGCGCGCACTATACACGGTAGGGAAAAAAAGTGGACAACTTTATGTGCAGAATTTTGGCACTGGTGCGAAGGATCGCCACGGGGCTGCCCCGTGCCGCTCAGCCAATATCGACGAAAATGTCCTCGCCGCGCACTTCGACCGGGTAGGTTTCAACTCCTACGGTGGGACTGGTGACCAATTTGCCCGTGCTCACGTCGTACTGCCAGCCGTGCCAGGGGCAGGTCACGATTTGGCCTTGCAATTCACCTTCGCCAAGCGGACCTCCGCGATGCAGGCATACATTATTGATTACAGAGAACTTACCGCCCACATTGGCGATCGCCACAGTCTTGCCGTCAAGTTGGAATTCGCGAATCGTGCCTGGCGGGACCTCGTCCTTCTTCGCGGCGCGCACAAATGCCATTCGCTGTTCCTTCCTTGAGTCTATCGCGGCTGAGGCGACTGAGCGACCATCACGCCGCTCTTAAAATCTTGGACCATGCCCGGGTCGAGTCGCACTTCCGTGGGCCGCTTGGCCAGCGTCATCTGGTCAATTTTGTCTTGGAGCTTCAGAAGCGCGTAGAAAAGTCCCTCGGGTCTGGGTGGGCAGCCGACCACATAGACATCCACAGGGACGATGCGGTCCACACCCTGCAGGACAGAGTACACATTGAACGGGCCGCCGACGCTCGAGCACGCCCCCATCGAGATGCACCACTTCGGGTCCGGCATCTGTTCCCATACGCGCTTCAGCACCGGTGACATCTTCAGCGTCACCGTGCCAGCGACGATCATCAGGTCCGCCTGGCGTGGCGAGGGGCGGAAGACTTCCGCGCCGAATCGCGCTATGTCGAAGCGGGAAGTGGTGGATGCGATCATCTCGATCGCGCAACACGCCAGGCCGAAAGTGAGCGGCCAGATCGCGCTCTTCCGCGCCCAATTGAAGACGTAGTCCACCGTCGAGAGCACGTAACTTCGTTCGAAACGATTCTCAATTACGCCCATGGACCTATTCTACCTCGAAAGATCGGCGAGTATATCAAACGACTCGCCAGGCAGCCGACTTCTTTTTGAAACACGCATTTCCTGCCCGGCACTTCCGTTTATCCACCGCCATCAGGGCGCGGCGGGGAGGGTGTACTCGAATTCGCAGGATTGTTTTCCGTTTTCGATAGGCACCGTCAGTTTTCCCGCAAGACCCGCAAGCTGGCCTGTGCCCGAATCCGGCACCACGGCGACGTTCTGTTCCGGCGCGCCCCGCGTTAGCGTGCCGCAGGACGAAGCTGCCGGCGCGGCCATTCAGAGTGCCCGTGACGCGTTCGATAGAGACATAGCCCGCCGAGCCCTTCACTTCCGTGCTGGCCGTGAGCATCTCGCCCTTGGCCGTCGCTCCCAGACCGCCATGGTACTCCTAGTCGATCGAGATCCTCGCCAGCGTCGAGCCCTGGGCTTTGTCCGGCGCTCCTTGCGCGACCAGCTTGATTTCAAACGGTCCACTTGCACGTTGTGTCGCCACCACTACCCCCTTTTGTCCGGTATCTCGCAGCGCCGGCTGTACGGCCGCGTACGCGGCACGAGCCAATCACCAGACCAAGCAAAATAGCCGTGATCGCTCCAACTCCGGGGCGCGTTTGCATCTTCATGCGTGCATTTTCAGTCCCTCGACCCAACGTCCGAGAGCCTATGCTCATGCGTCGCCCCCGTCGCAGTCGGGGATTATTTTTGACTCAGCAGATACAAATCGGCCTGGCCGCTTGGGCGGGCGTAGATAACGGTCGAGAGGTCACGCGAAAAATCATAGGCGTTGCCTCCCGCCAGCAACGGAAAAGCAAACGGAATCTTCAACGCGACTTGAGTTGGGCCGGTGATGTTTCCGTCATGCCAGGGCTGGCGGTAAATGGTGACATCGGAGCGCGACGGGACGGCGTACAGGAACGACTTGCCGTCGCTCGCCATGGTGATACCGAACGTGACAACTCCGGGCAACAACGAGGTGCATTTTTTGTCTGCGAGTGAAAACTCGGAGATGCCACCGTTCTCCCCAAGGATTAAGGTGAGCAGGTATTGACCGCCGGGTGGAGTGTCAAACGCATGGCCGCAACCATCCGTGATCCTCTCCAGGTTCGATCCGTCCAGGTTCGCTCTCCAGATCGTCCCCCGCGAGGCTCCCTGGTCGAAACTGTTTATATAAATCGATTTCTGGTCGGGGCTCGACAGCACATTTTGTGTGACTCCGCCGTTCCAAGGAATCTGATGAATTCCGCTGCCATCGGCCGCGGCGCCGAAAGCCTTGTTCGGCTCCTCTTCCATAAAAAACAGGTGAAAATTGTCTGGCGCCCAGGTTCCGGTTGCTAGGGATTTCGACGAGGCAATTTTCACCTTATTGCTGCCGTCCAAATTCGCCACCCACACCTCGCTGCGGTCGTTGGACGGTGTGGTGACATAGGAAACCCGCTTCCCGTCCGGCGAGATCGCCGGCTGAGTTGCATTTTCCAAGGCGATGTCGGTGGATTGCTTGGAGTGAACGTTGTAAACAGTCAAAACACCGGAGGCCTTGCCGTTTACGAAATAAATGCCTTTGCCTCCCGGGTCGCGCAGGGGCGAAAAATCCGGACCGGTGCCGGAGGTAATCTGTGTCAGAGCCTTAGTTTTCAAATCGTACTGCCACAGGTTGTTCAGCCCGTTCACCGTGCGGCTGACCAATAAAGACTTTCCGGGCTCGCCCCAAGCGGCATCATATAAATTCGCGGATATTTCACCCAGATCGTCTGCTGCCTTCCGCCCCAGATCCACGTCGTAAACATGAAATTGATCTTCGGCCACTGAAACGACCTTGGCATTCAGTACCAGCAAGTGGTTGCCGTTGGGAAATGGCAAAATTCTCCGAGGCGGCAGGGTCTTTGCGTCAAAGCTGTACACTTCTTCTTCGCCCAGTCCCGACTTGTCTCCGCGGAAAATCCCTCGTAGTCTCGGTTTCAAATAATAGAGGAACGCACCATCGGGCGAAGGGGCCAGGGAAACACCGTTTGCCGCGCGTCTGGGATTTCCTCCCAGAGTGGGCACGGCCCATCCTTCGAACCCTACGGTGCTCTTCCCATAATAGATTGCCGTGCCGTCGGGCGAAAAACTGTCTACGAACTTGCCCCCCTCGTCCTTGGTAAGCTGCAGCGGTTCGCCACCTGAAATCAGCATTACAAAGACCTGAGCGACTCCCTCCACCGGCGAAGTGAACGCCACGGTGTGGCCATCGGGAGAAAGCCGCGCCCCGTCCATGGGTTTGTTCCAGTGGCTGATTTGTGTGATTCTTGCGGGGCCGTTGGGCCCGCTCGAACCGCTTTTGAAGTGATACAAAGCGAACGCAGCCGCGGCGAGCAGAACGGCCGCACCCGCAAGAACATATTTCCTGAGCGCTGGTCTTGCAGAGGACTGCACGGCCGTGACGCTGGCCGAACTGCTCGCCATTTCGGCAGCGGGCGTTTGAGCCGTACGCGTTCCCCCCGAGGAAATTCGGCCCGAGCCGCTATCTCGCCGCAGGCGCTTCAAATCGGCACGGATTTCAGAAGCAGACTGATAACGCAGGTCGCGGTCCTTCTCGAGCGCCTTACTGATAATGTCTTCTAGCTTCGCAGGGAGATCCGGATTCAATCGCACCGCAGCCGCAGGCTCCCGGTTCAGAATCGACTCCGTAATCACTCCGGACGTTTCGCCGCGGAACGGCAGAGCCCCGGTCGCCATTTCGTACAGCACTACCCCAAACGAGAACAGATCCGTGCGCGCGTCCAATTCCTTCCCGCGAATCTGCTCGGGTGACATGTATGCGACCGTTCCCACAGCCGTGCCGGGGCTCGTGAGATCTGCCACGCCAACGCCCGCCGTGCCCTGCGTTGCCCGCGTCACATCCTGCGTAATCGCGTGCACCGCGCCGCGCCCCACCTGCTTCGCTAGCCCGAAGTCCAGAATCTTGGCGTGGCCGCGCTCGGTGACGAAAATGTTGGCTGGCTTGATATCGCGGTGGACGATTCCCTTACTGTGGGCGGCTTCGAGGGCGTCCGCAATCTCGACGCTCAAATCCAGGAGCAGTTCTAAATCCATCGGACGCCCCGCGATGCGATGTTTCAGAGTCGCCCCATCGAGAAATTCCATGGCCAGGTATGTCCGCCCGCTCTCTTCGCTGATTTCGTAAATCGTGCAGATGTTCGGATGGTTTAGCGCCGAGGCGGCTCGCGCCTCCCGCCGGAATCGTTCGAGCGCCTGCGGATCTTTGGCCAATTCCTCGGGAAGAAACTTCAAGGCAACATGCCGGCCAAGGTTGGTGTCCTCAGCTTTGTACACCACGCCCATGCCGCCGCCGCCGAGCATTTCGATGACGCAGTAGTGGGAGATTGTACGGCCGATGGGAGATTGCGATTCCGTCATGGGCGCTCATCTTAGGCTGCGAGCCAGGGCAAGTCAACGCGACCGACCCTGGGTAACCGCAGATGAACACCCATAGCGCAAACAGCGGACCCTAAATAAAAGGGCTGCCTCGAAAGGCAGCCCTTGATTTCCAGTGTCCCTAAATCTTTAAAGGCGGTGTGCCACCTAGCAGTTGGCACACTACGAAAATTAGCCAATACCGAGCTTGCGGAGAGTCTTGCCAGCTTCCACTTTCGTCGACTTGTTGAGTTTCTTGATTTTCTTTGCCATTTTCGTTTCCCCCTCGAAATTTTGTTTGCCCCGTTTGGGCGCTGCCCCCCTATATGCAACTGACTCGCCAATCTCTCGAGCAACGCCGCGTGGCCGCAACCCCTTTAGAATCAGGCACTCCTGTATGCCGAGATCGGCAAGAAGCTTTCCTTATCGCAAGAAAAGCGTTGAATAATTCTAATCGCGGTGAACTATTCAACACTCCTTACCGCTCTCGCTTCGTTCCTTCGACCAGGAGCGCACCGAGGGCGCGAAATGCGGCAAGTTCACTGGCGTCGCGGAACCAGCGGCCCGTATAGATCGGGGGATTCGGCGTGGGATCGGGGACCAAGCGGTGCGTGACGCTCGAAAAGCCGGCCTCGCGAAAGAGCTGCGCCCATTGTTCGGCGGAAAGTAGCTTTGTAGGCACGGCCAGCTTTTCGCCCCATTGGTGGCAATACGGATTGTCGCGGTAGTAGTTGATCAGGATCCACGCGGACCCGCCTTCGGCGAGCACGCGGAAGATTTCGCGTATGCCTTTCCCAGGATCGGGCCAGTAGTAGGACGACTCGACAGAAATCGCCTTCTGGAAGAAATTAGACTCCCAAGGAATTTCGTTCACTTCTCCAACTATGAAAACCAGATTCGTGAACTCGACGTTCGAGCGGCGGGCCTGGTGAATCATCTGGTCGGAAATGTCCATCCCGACCACGCGGCCTTCGGGCGCGCGCTGGGCAAGGATGCGCGAGAGCCAGCCCCCGCCGCAGCCGACGTCGAGGAGATTGTCGGTCGGAGAGATTTGCATCAGCTCGAGCACCGGGAGAGTGATGGGCAGGTGGTCGTCCTTCATGGACTCACCCTTGCCGGAGTCGGCCCAGCGGTTGAATTCCTCGCGGAGTTGCTGCAGCGGCTTTGCGTCAGGCATGGGGACAGTGCTCCGGGTCAGAGGTCAGGTTCATGCGATCAATGCTCGCGGTGATAGGCTTTTTCGCCGGCTTCGATGCGTGTCCGCAGGCGATTGCCGGGCGGCGGAAGCGGGCAGGTGGTGTTGGGATTGTAGGCGCACGGAGGATTGTAGGCCTCGTTGAAATCGAGGACCACCAAACCATCCTTCGGTGCTTCGGTGTCAAGAAAGCGCGAGGCTGCATACGTCTCTTTGCCGCTGGTGAGATCGCGAATCACAAATTCGATGCCCGTTGGATGATCCTGCTGATCGAACTGGCCTTCCAGGCGGAATTCCTGGCCTTGTAGGGTGAAGACGGCGTAACCGGAAATCGGGAGCGCGAGCGAATCGCCGGCGAGATTTTGAATGGAGACTGGTTTGGGTTGGTCGTAGGTGACGAAGCGGGCCACCACCCGATAGGACTGGTCAACAGGAAACCATGTGAGGCCATGAAAATCGCGGCGGAGAGCGCTGTTCGGATCTCGTAGGCGGATGGCGTAGCGACCCCCGCTGGCGTGTACCCACAAAGAGAGAGTGCCGAGCGTGATGCGGTCCTCGCGCGAGTCCGGGCGCAGTTCGGAAGTTACGACGGGCTTGCCATTCATGGTGACGGGGATGCCGGGTTTGATGTGCGCGAGCGTTTTCCCGCCGTGAAATTCGAAGTACCCGGCCTCCGCGGGCGCGGAATCCGGGAGCACGATGTCATTGGTGGGATCGGAACCGAATCTGTTTTCACCTTCGTGTAGCCAGAACAGGCCAGAGATGGTGAGCCAGCCGTGATCGGATTTCAAGTCTGCTTCATATTCCTGGCGCCACTTTTCAACTGACGCCCGATACGCAGCGGCCTCATCGGCGCGCGCTCCACGACGCGCTGCCAGAGCCATTGCGATCGAGGACACCAGTGCCAGTGCCAAGGCGGTGCGTAGAACTATTTGGAGAGCGAGCGGGCGATTGAACTCGAGCATTGTTGGCGGCGGGGCCTCAGTCTGACGCCGCGGACTTGGCCTGGGGCTCTAGGTTGGTCGCGACCGCAGCGGGAGCCTGGCCCTCCAGTTTCGACAGGAGCTGCGAGAATTTCCGCTCGCGGTCCTTCTGGTCAAAGCCCTGATAAATTTCCGCGATTTGCGTTGCGTTCATGGAACAGAACTTCGGCCCGCACATGGAGCAGAACTTCGCTTCTTTGTAGAAGTCATCCGGCAAAGTCTCGTCGTGCATGGAGCGGGCGGTTTCGGGGTCGAGTGAAAGCTCGAACTGCTTGTTCCAATCGAAAAGGAAGCGCGCATAGCTCAATGCGTCGTCGCGATCGCGAGCTCCGGGACGGTGGCGCGCAACGTCGGCTGCATGGGCGGCAATCTTGTAAGCAATCACGCCCTGACGGACGTCGTCCGCATTCGGAAGGCCTAGATGCTCCTTCGGCGTGACGTAGCAGAGCATAGAAGCGCCGTGCCAGCCGATCATCGCGGCACCGATGGCGCTGGTGATGTGGTCATAGCCGGGTGCGATATCCGTGACCAACGGACCGAGGGTATAGAACGGCGCTTCGTGGCACAGCTCGTTTTCTTTTTTCACCTGCAGCTCGATCTGATCGAGCGGGATGTGTCCGGGGCCTTCGATCATCACCTGCACATCGTACTCCCAGGCTTTTTTGGTCAACTCGCCGAGGACGCGCAGTTCGGCGAACTGCGCCTCATCGCTCGCATCGGCCAGACAGCCGGGACGCAGACCGTCACCCAGCGAGAAGCTGACGTCATGCTTCTGGAAAATCTTGCAGAGGGCGTCGAAATTCTCATACAGGAAATTTTGCGCCTTGTTAGCGCTCATCCATTGCGCGAGCAGCGCGCCGCCGCGGCTGACGATTCCAGTGATGCGGTTGCGCACCAGCGGCAAGAACTGACGCAGCACGCCGGCGTGGATAGTCATGTAGTCCACGCCCTGTTCCGCCTGCTCTTCGATCACTTCTAGCATCACGCCGATGCTGAGGTCTTCGGCGCGGCGAACGCGTCCGAGCGCTTCGTAAATCGGCACAGTGCCGATGGGGACCGGCGATGCATTAATGATCGCTTTGCGGATCAGGGGAATATCGCCGCCGGTCGAGAGGTCCATCACCGTGTCAGAGCCGTAGTGGACGGCGCGATGCAGCTTTTCTAGTTCGTCATTTACATGGGAAGTGGTGGCAGAATTTCCGATGTTGGCGTTGATCTTGCAAAAGAACGCCACGCCGATTCCCATGGGCTCGAGATTGCGGTGGTGGATATTGGCAGGGATGATGGCCCGTCCGCGAGCCACTTCGCTGCGCACCAGTTCCGGCGCAAGCTTCTCGCGTGTGGCCACATATTCCATCTCCTCGGTGATCACGCCTTGGCGCGCGTAGTGCATCTGCGAAAAATTTCTAGCGCCGCCGTTGGCCCCCGTCTCCGATCCATTTGAAGCCGCAGCCCGCTTCTCGATCCACTGATCCCTCAAAGCCATGGGAACCCCCGTTCGGACCCTGAGCCGCTTCGCAGCTCATCGAACGCCGTCATTATCGCACCCCGCGCGAGGCCCGGCAACATTCGCAAGTGACGCTCAGCAAGTGACCGGAGTGCAGGATTGCGCTCGGGACAAGGGAACACAGACAATCGCTGATGCCCTATGCACGAGGGAGCCATGAGTATTCGTCGCCCGAAGCAGAGAAATCTCATCGAGCGCCATCGGCGGGTGGTGTTCAGGGCTGTTCTGTTGATCCGAGGGGAGCTACTCATTTTACACAGGGTCCAGCGCGCCGGCATCCCGAAGCGCAGCGAGCCGGACGGCGTCGCATAAATCGCCTGCCAAGGTGTGCCCTGCCTTCCGAACCAGCGCTGGCTGGTCAAAGCCACTGAAGCTCAATGATACAAGGCCAGATTCCGAGCTGGGCGGGGTGTTGAACGTCACCTGCCCAGAGTGAAAATGCGGCGCATTCGGGACTTGCCGAGCGATTTCCCTGAGTGCCGGAGTCCCGACTGAGGGCAGTGGTCCGAATGAGTTGCCAAAGCATGGAGCACTGCCGCCCCAAATTCGTAAATCCTTCCATGACAGCGCCCCCGCGGCGCGCGACAAAGCACTGTTTCACGGGTTAAACCATTCATACCGCTCGCTAGCCGTGACTGGATTCCGCAGATCAGCTGGGGGGGTCCCGTGGGCGCAATTCTGAAACGAAAAGGGTGCTCCAGACACTACTAGACAAGGGCGGAGGTGAAGATGGCAGACGCCCCGCCACCGCCTGGGGAAGGATGTTTTTGAATCGTTGGGTGGCGCAGGCAATCCAATAGTATTTGAGGAGTAGCGACCGCCACTAGATTTGCGGCTTTGAAAATCGCAGGCAATCTAGGCCCGGCACAGCAAGCGCCAAGATCGTGAAGCGAGGAGAGATGGAGATCGAGCGAAATATCGCGAAGGCAGCCGAGAAGGCAGCCGAGAAGGCCTCGCCCGTAACACTGTCGGATGTGGCGGTGCGGGTCGCGCTCTGGGTACTCTATGGTGGAGAGGCCGCCGAGATGGTGTACGGCGCAAAAACGCTCGAGGAAGCAATGGCCACACCGCTACGAGGTTGTTCTTCTCGTCACGCGGCCTAGAGTGCGTCGAGATCAGGCCGCGACTTCCAGTGCCCTTAAACCGTTTGCAGCCACTGGCTGATTTCCAACCTATAAGACTATCTATCCAAATCGTGCAACTTCCCGCCCGCATTTGTGGTCTTGGCTAGCCGACAACGAGCTAAGCAGTTCTTGCTGCTCCGGCCGCGACCCTAGCGAGCAGTCCTTTGAGGTTTTCGGGATCGCTGACCGGCGGATGGCAAGTCGTCTCGACGCAGACGAGTGCCTGGGGGATTGCGGCATTCAGGTGAGGCAAAGTTTCCTGCAGTGCCGGAGCGATCACGGCGGAAGAGATTTTCCCGGGTGTGACGCGCAGCACGGCCTTGCCAAATCGATAGGTTTCGTTCGCTGCCTTCTCGAGCTCGGCGGCTTTCGAATCGCCTTCGGCTCCCGTCACTACCACCTGCAACGGATGCCGCGCGTGAAGCAGAGCGGCGAGCCCATAGGTTGCTGCGAACAATCCATACTGCGGGACCAGGCCCACAAAAGCTTCCAGCGTTTTTTGCGCCCACTCACGGTAGAACTTCTCACCCGTAAAAGCATAAAGGCGCTCGAGCACCAGGGCGGCCATCGAATTTGCGCCGGGCGTGGGCGAGTCCTGCAACGGCTTGCGGCAGACTTCCAGGCCGCCCATCGGCGCAGCATCTTTCGCGCGGTCGTAGAAGCCGCCGCCTTCGACGTCGCCGAATCGCTCGATTGTCAGCTTCATCGCGCGCTCGGCGATTTCGAAATAGCGGGGCTCGAGCATGGCCTCGTAGGCATCGAGTAGCGCCGCGATGGTGAACACTTGATCGTCCAGCGCGCCTTCCAGGCGTGGCCCGCCGATACGGTGCAGGAATCCTTTTGCCGGATCCCAGGCCTCGGCAAGGATGCGGTCGAGCGTCTTCAATGCGAAAGCGCGGCAATCTTCGCGTCCGAGCACGCGGGCCGCCTCAAGATAGCCCGAAATAAACATCGCATTCCACGCGACGTAGAGTGTCCGGTCAATCGCTGGTATGGGACGGCGCTCACGTCGAGACGCGAGCATTTTCCCTCTTGCACGGGCGATCAGGATGCGCGCGGCCGTCCCGTCCCAATTCAATTTCTTAGCAAGCCCCTCCAGGGTGGACGCAACCCACAAAACATTCTTCTCCGGGTTGTGGTGCATCTCGCCGAGCGGCTCAACGTCGTAATAGATTTCCATCGCGCGTGATTCTTCTGGACTCAGCGCGGCGCGCAGCTCTTCAAGCGTCCACGTAAAATAGTCTCCATCGTCCTCCAGCGTCTGGTCGGCATCTTGGCTCGCGAAGAATCCGCCGCGCTCGACATCGGAGAGCACTTCGTCCACCCAGGCAATGACCCCCTCGGCTGTCTCACGGAATAGAGGATTGCGCGTCACCTGATAGCCGTGCAAAAAGTTCTTCAGCAGCTCGGAATTATCGTAAGTCATCTTTTCGAAGTGGGGCACGCACCAGCGTTCGTCGACCGAGTAGCGATGGAAGCCGCCGGCAATTTGGTCGTACACGCCGCCCAGTGCCATGCCCTCCAGAGTGCGCACGGCGACGTGAAGCAGATGCGGGTCGCGAGTGGACTGATAGCGTTCGAGCAGCAAATCTACGGCACTGGCGTGAGGGAATTTGGGTGCCTGGCCGAAGCCGCCGTGCTTCTCGTCGAAAAGATGGAGCGCGGATTCGATGACAGCATCCACTACGGCGGCATCGAATTCACCGCGCGCCCCGTGAAATATTTCTGCTTTAGCGACAGCTTCTTCAAGCGCGCGCGCCGAATTGTCCACTTCGCCCCGTCGATTTCGAAACGCTTCCGCGACGCCAAGCAAGATGCGTTTGAAGCCCGGGCGCCCCAGGGCGTCTTCCGGCGGAAAATACGTGCCGCCAAAAAACGGTTTCCCCTCGGGCGTCAGGAAAGCAGTAAGCGGCCAGCCACCCTGTCCGGATATTGCGCTAACGGCAGATTGATAGCGCGAGTCCACATCGGGCCGCTCGTCGCGATCCACTTTCACGGGAATGTAGAGTTCATTAATCATCCGAGCGATTTCGGGGTTGTCGTAGCTCTCACGGTCAATTACGTGGCACCAGTGGCACCACACCGCGCCGATATCGAGCAGTATCGGCTTCCCCGCGGCGCGAGCTTTCTGGAATGCTTCCTCGCCCCACTCATGCCAGTCCACCGGCTGATGCGCAGCTGAACGCAGATACGGACTGACGGAATCCTTCAGGCGATTTTCTTTGGGGGGCGTCACCTGTGTCCTTTACGAGTTACCAGCGTCACGTGAAGCGAGCTACTGAATCGGATCGCGGTAGTCGGCGTCCCGAGGATCAATCGGCTTGCGGCCAGCAAACCCCTCGTCCTGGCGATGGTAAAAGCGGATCCGTCCTTCGCCGAGCCGCCAGCAGAGATAAACTTCCTCATCATTGATGCGCGCCGGAAAATCGAGCAAGCCGACGTCGAGATCCTTCACCACGCACCCGGTCCCCTGAATGCGTTCGAGCGCGTCTCGAACAGCCTCTTCCAGGCGCGTGTGTTCGCGGCGCACCTTCACTGCGTTGTCGTAGGAAACCATCAGCCCGCCCGATCGCTGGATACGCTCTGCGTTCGCGCGGAGTTCCACTTCCACGTCGGCCATTTTGCGGCGCGCTTCCATGGCCTCGATCAACACGGGCTCGAGTTGGACTCGCAGACGCTCGGCTTCGGTGAGCGAAAAATACTTTTGTTCGTCTTCACTCACGGTACGGGGCTCCCGAACGACTTAGCTTGCAATTCCGAAAAGCTGTCTAACCGCCTATAAAAACCATGGTGCGCGAGGGCGGCACGAAACCGGGTTCGTTAATGCGATGACCCTTTTCTTTTCCGGCAACGACAGCGCGAATTTCCTGCAGGATGTCGTCATCATTCGCTCCGCTGCGCAGCAGGAATTTCAAATCGTGATCCTCTTTGCTGAAGAGGCACGTGCGCAGCTTCCCGTCGGCCGTCAGTCGTATGCGGGAGCAAAAGCCGCAGAACGGTTGCGTCACCGGAGCGATCAGTCCGATTTGGCCGCGGCCGTCAGAGAATTTGTATTTGCGCGCGGTCTCGCTGCGTTCGTGCGCGATCGGGACAAGCGGCCATCGCGCTGAGATTCGCTGATAAACCTCTGCGGCCGGGACCACGGAATCGCGCGTCCATGAGCGGTCGGCATCAAGCGGCATGAATTCGATGAAGCGCATGATCAGATCGCGCTCGCGCGCAAATTCTGCAAAGGCTTCCACCTCGTCGTCATTCAGGCCGCGCACGAGCACTGCGTTCACCTTCACCGGACGCAGCGGAGAATTGTGCGCCGCTTCAATGCCAGCCATCACGTCGTCGAAAGTCTTTGTGCGCGTCACACGCTCGAATTTCGCGCGGTCGAGCGAATCGAGGCTGATGTTGATGCGGTCCAGTCCGGCGGCCACCAGGGCGCCCACACGACTCTCGAGCAGGTAGCCATTTGTGGTCATCGAGAGGTCCTGCACGCCCATGGCTTTCAGACGCGCGATAAAATCTTCGACGCCCGGGCGCACCAGGGGCTCGCCGCCAGTGACGCGCACTTTGCGGATGCCCATCCCAACCAGAATGCGCACCAGCCGCTCGAACTCATCCCACTCGAGAAGCTCGTGATGCGCCATGTGGTTCTCAGGGTCGGCAGACCGGCAATACACGCAACGGAAATTGCAGCGGTCGGTGACCGAGACCCGCAGGTCGATGATTTGGCGCCCGTGTTTGTCGAACAGCGACATTCGCTTCCTTCTGTAGTTGACTCCGCGCGAAAATGAGACGCGTAAAATGCGAACGCCCAAGTCCGCGTTCGGGCTTGGGCCAGAGATTCCGCTCCCCAATGCTGTGAGCCGATGTTCTCCTTTCCAAGCACGGGAGGAGCGGGCGTTTCCGCCCGAACCCTCAACCTCCGAGACCATCGGAGGCATCGTCCCCAGGGCCTTTGGATTTCTCTCCGTTAGGCCCAGAGGATCGGAGATTTCAAAACGATTCTACGCTCGCAGCCCGGCCCTAGCAAATGGTCTTCCCAGCGCACGGGCAGGGTTGGCTGTTCGGTCGGTCTGCAATGAATATGATAAAGTTGCGGGCCGATGCGGATATTCATTCTTGGGGCGGGCGGCACTGGCTCCCTGCTGGCACAATTGCTGGCGCGCCAGGGTCACACCGTGTGGTGCGGCGACCGCGATCCAGATCGCGCTCGACGGTTTCTCGGAAAGAAAAGCGAGATCGAAGTCCGCGAAACGAACGCCCGAAATCTGTGGTCTATCGTGCGCGCCGCACGCGGCTGCAACCTGATCGTCAACGCATCCCCGGCCGTGTACAACGAAATCATCCTGCGCGCTGCGTTGCGCCTCCGCATCCACTATCTTGATTTGAATGCCCATTTGGCGCGCTATCCCTTTAAGCCCGAACAATTCCGCTTCCACAAGAAATTTGTGGCCAAGAATCGCGTCGCGCTGATCTGCACAGGCGCCGCTCCCGGCCTGACAAACCTGCTGGCGAAACGCGGTGCCGAGCTGCTGGACACGGTTGAATCCATTCAATTCCGCCTCTACGAGAGCACCGAGGGTAAGGATCCGATTTCGACGTGGTCTCCCGATGTCGCCTTCGAGGCCGCCGTATCGCGCCCGCGAGTCTATCGAAACGGCCGGTTCCAAATGGCCAAGCGCTTCGGCGAGCCGGAGAAGTTCCGCTTTCCGCCGCCTTTAGGCGAGACCACCGTGTATCTGGCCGCACAGGACGAAGTCTGCATGCTTCCCTATGTGGTCTCGATGCGCGATGCGGACGCGAAGATCGGTGGAAACGATTTCGACCGCTTGCGCCGGTGGTATCGGCAGGGACGTCTGAACCGTTCGCAGGGCCTGGTGCGCAAGCGCTTTCCGAAGACACCGACGCCGCGCCAGGTAGCGGCGCTGATTCGCCGGGGCGTGCTCGAAAACGCGCGATTTGCTGCGACCGTGCTGGTACGTGGCAGGAAGGACGAGGAGCCGCTTGTGGTCCGCTGGGACGCAAATTTTCCGACGCTCTACCAGATACGGCAGCGCGGGCTGGTATCCACTCCGATTTCGTACGCCACGGCGCATCTAGCCTCGCTCTTCATCAAACATTTTCCGCGCGACTCCGCCGGCGTGATCGGCCCCGCAACACTCCCCATCGAGGCGCGCCGCGCCATTTTGTCGGAGGCGCGTTCGCGCGATGTGCGCATTTCGCTGAAGATTACCAAGCTGAAGAAAACAGAAGAAGAGGAGTTTTAAACAGTTCTGTGCGCCCCGGCGATGAAGGATTTCTTTTTCCGGGGCCAATCGCAACAGCGTCGGATGAATTCTCCTAAGGCGAGGCGGGCTTCAACAGACCGAAGTCAATCAGTCCGTTTGCTACGAACTGCACGGCGAGTGCCACCAGCAGCAACCCCATCAAGCGCATCAGGATGCGAATCCCAGTCTCGCCAAGATAACGGCGCACACCGTCGGCACCCGCAAGAATCAGGTAGGAAACGTAGGCTGTGAGAAAGATCGTGGCATACACTATTGCGTGCTGCCACAACGTATGCGACTCGCCCACCAGTACCATCACCGTTGAAATCGCGCCTGGCCCTGCGAGCATCGGCATCCCCAAGGGAATGATGCTCGCGTCCTCTTTCGCCGTGCCCTCTTCCGTCTCCTCAGGCGTCACTTTCGTCCCCGACTGGCGCGCCTGAAGCATGTCCATCCCGATCTGCAGCAAAATAATTCCGCCCGCAATTTTAAATGCCGGCAACGTGATCCCGAACATTTTGAAAATCAAGCTGCCGGCCAGTGCAAACACACTTAGTACGATCGCGCAAGTCCACGCCGATCGGCGCGCCATCAGCCGCCTTTCGCCTTGGGGCGAGTCCGCCGTGATCACAAGAAACATCGGAATCACTGCAAATGGATCCACCAGGAAAAAAACAGAGGTCACCGCCAACAGCGCGAATTCAAGAATTTCGGTGATTCTCTCAGTCATCCAGAGTCGTCTCGCGATGTGAACGGTTCTGCTTCTTGGATTGCAGTTCCCCGGAGAGCGGCCCTGCAATAACCAGTCAAGACGGGCGGTCTGAGCTACTTTTTCAGCCGCGGGCCGTCCGCCGGATTTACGAAAATGATCGCAAACGGGCCCACGCCGTGCAACTGAACGATTGCGTCGATCTGCGCCCTAGTAAAACCCGTCGCCCATGCCGACCGCGAGCTTTTCATCCACTACAGTCAGGTTCTCGTCGAGCGGTGCCAGCGCGGCGGAATCGTGACTCCTAGAGGAATCTTGACACGCAGAACAAAGGCGCCGGGCTGCGATGGATCGCCAGGCACCGGCGCCCTTTTCAAGCCCCCCGGCCTTACCACGCCCTGCGACACGGCAGCGTCCGTCTTAGCCGCCTGCTGGGACGCGTCTCCTGCGACACTAAAAACCGCGACGCGGGCCAGGGCGGTGATGGCAAGCAAATTTTCCCTCCTGCGCATGGGAGAGGGAAAAGCCCGGGCACCTCTCTGGCTCTGGATTCTACTCTTCGATGCCGGAGCGAGCACTAGCATCGCATACATTCCAGGCTAGCTAGTTTAAATCGCAGCGGGTTGATTTAACTGGCGGAGACGGCCCTTTCCTCAATTGGAATTGCTCCCGTTCCATTTCGGCGCGAATTCGATTCACGAAACGGAACTACTTTCCGCGGAGTTGACGAACCCAAATCGTTTTCCCCTTTGAAATCAATATTTTGACCGCCTGGCACTAACGAGAACTATCAACTGTTCATGAACCTGCTTTGGTACGGGTCTTGCATGGTCTCTGACCGAGTGCAATGGGCTCCTAAGCGAAAGAGCAGCAATCAAGAGCCTGAAAAGCGGTGGATCTGCAGCGGAGACTCAGCATGCTGCTCAGCTAAGTTTTTCAGCTTGCGGTCCCGGCCTCAGGCCCCCAGTCACTCCGCGACTCGCTGAAGTCTCATAGAGAAATTGCCGCAAACAAAGCGGCGCGCCGGGGCCTGGACCGGCTCTAGCAACTATCAGCCCACCGCAAATCGCGACGCACTCGAACACCGGGTGGATATTGGCGCCGGCACGCGGCCTGGAAAATTCAATGACTCGAACATGCGACAACCGTTTGATCGAAAAAGGAACCCGCACCAGCCGGACGGATGAGGATAAGAAAATGCGCAAACTGAAGCTCAGCAGTTATTGCACCATGGCGATCCTGATGGCCTTCCTTGCGGCCGGCTGCGGCGACGCGGACAAAATTAGCCTGGGGAACCCCCAGTTTACCGCGCCTATTGTGACCTCTGTGACCCCGCCGGACGTCTCTCCGGGCGTTTGCCCCAACAACGCCCTGATCACCGCAACATTCAGCAAGGCGATGAATCCAAGTACGATCGATACCGCTACTTTCACTTTGACCTCGAGCGCGGGAAGCGTGAGCGGAATGGTGATGTACAATCAGACGACCAATGTAGCCACCTTTACACCGTTGGCCACCCTTGCACCGAGCATAAAATACACCGCCACGATCACCACCGGAGCGGCTGACACGTTTGGCAATCGACTCGCAGCGAATTTCGTTTGGACTTTCACAACCGCTGACGCGCCATGCGCTGCGCCCTCGGCCATCGCATTGGGAACAGCCTGCGGTTTCGGAATTCTGGCCGCCACCCCCGCCGTTACCAACGTCCCCACGACCACTCCCCCCGGCCCCACGCACGTCACCGGAAATATTGGAATATTCCCAGCGGCTTCGATCACTGGATTTCCGCCGGGAACATTTACGGGCTCGGAAGAACTGGGCACTGCGGCTGCAGCCACCGCCCAGAATGACGCGCTGACGGCGTACAACAACGCCTTGAACGCAGGAGGAGGGCCGTCGGTAGGGACCGCCATTATCGCAGACATAGGAGAGCAAACCCTCCCCCCTGGCATCTATAAGGCCACAACCGCACTGGGAATAACCGGGATTCTCACCCTCGACGGCAGCACCAATCCAAATGGAGTGTGGATCTTCAAGGTTGGCTCCGCGCTGACGACGGCACCCGGTGCCCCAGCCACACCGGCGAGCCAAGTCCTCCTGACCGGCGGCGCCCAGGCTAATAACGTCTTCTGGCAGATCGGCAGTTCGGCGACCCTTGGAACCTACTCATTATTTCAAGGAACCATTTTGGCTCAGGCATCCATCACGCTTACCACCGGCGCAACGCTGGACGGCAGAGCGCTGGCACTGACGGGCCAAATCGCGTTGGACAACAATCCGGTTAATGTGACTTGTCCATGAGGTACTCGGTGGTGAGAGCAGCTCGAGGCTGGTCCACTACCGGTCAGGCTCGAGAAATGGAATTTCGGGTGAGTCAAATGAGGAGGAATCTTCGCATGTCATCTCATTCAACGAGCCATCTGGGTCGTGTCCTGGCAACGCTGGCGGCAGTGGGCGTCGTTCTGTGTGCGTTTGCCGCCTCTGCCGGAGCTCAAGACCAGCCTGCTCCGAAGTGGGAGCTTTTTGGAGGTTATTCTTTCCTGTATCCGAACTCGACTTTGCATGGTCTCCTTCCGCTGGCTTTGGTCCCATTAACAAGCCAACTGGAATCAAACCCTCGCGGCGTCGGCGCCAGCGCTACCTATAATTTCAATCGTTGGTTGGGATTGACTCTAGACGCCAGCACCCATTGGGGCAGCGGTGAAAGCCCGTTCGCCAGGAAAGTTGACGATGCCGCTTTCTCCAACCTCTCGCTGGGACCAAAGATTACGTTCCGCACCACTCATTTTTCTCCGTTTCTCGAGTTCTTAGTTGGCGACCATCGCTTGATGCCTGACGCTTTCCACGACATCGACAAAATAGGATTCATGCTCGGCGGCGGCCTAGATGTCAACCTGTCCAGGCACATTGCTCTACGGCTGTTCAGGGCCGACTTTGTGTACTCGAACTACCAGTATGGGCCTCGACCTGTGCCGGACACTGAAGTGCGAGGCGTGAGACTACAGACTGGCCTCAATTTCATGTTCGGTGGCGGAGTGCCTCCCCCCCCGCCCCATCGTCCCCCTGTGGCTTCCTGCTCCATTGATAAGACCATGGTCTACGTGGGATCGGGTGAGATCGCAGTTGTGCGCGCAGACGCCAGCAATCCAGACAATGATCCTCTGACATATTCCTGGACTGCAAATGGTGGCGCCGTGGATGGCAACGGCCCGGAAGTCCGCTGGAATTCATCCAACACGGATCCGCGGACCTACACCATAAGCGCGCGCGTGAGCGACCGGCGCGGCGGCACCGCGAGTTGCTCAGCGGATATTCGAGTGGCCATGCGGCCCAATCGCCCGCCCACCATAAGCTGCGCGGCGGATCACAATCCGGTGTGGAGCGGAAAATCTGTGCGGATTACGGCGACGGCCAGCGACCCTGACGGCGATCCTCTCACTTATACTTGGAGCGCCGGCCGCGGCCGGGTCCGCGGCACCGGAGCAACCATAGATTTCGATTCCACGGGGCTTGCCCCTGGACAGTACGCGGTAACCGGCCACGTGGACGATGGACGCGGCGGCTCCGCGGAATGCCAGCTCGCCATCGACGTTCAGGATCCGCCGAGAATCGGTGAGCTCGAAAAGAGACTCGACCTTCACAGCATCTATTTCCAGACCTCCCGGCCCTACTCGGCGAATCCTACCGGAGGTTTGGTCTCGAGCCAGGAGCAGATCCTGGTAACTCTGGCGCAGGACTTCAAGGAATATTTGGGATTCAGGCCGGATGCCCACTTGGTTCTCGGCGGCCACGCCGATCACCGCGGCTCACAGGAATATAACAAAGGTCTCACCGAGCGCCGTGTGGCGCGCGCCAAGAGCTTCCTGGTCGAACATGGCGTCCCTGCTGACAGCATCAACACGCAGTCTTTCGGCGCGGACGATAATCTGAGCGCGGACCAGGTAAAGGAACAGATCAATCAGAATCCCGACTTGACCCCCGATGAGCGGCAACAAATGCTGAGCAACATGAAGGTCATGGTCCTGGCCAACAACCGGCGAGTGGACGTCTCCTTGAGCAGCACCGGTCAACAATCCACGCATCGTTATCCATTCAACGCCAAAGATTACGCGGCGCTGATCAGCACTCAGGGTGGTGAACGAAGACCAGCAGCCAAGAAAAAGCCCTAACTCGCCCGGCACTGCAAGACCGGAAACTGATTAAGTGTTCGGTGTAACAGCCATGAATCGGGGGCCCTCCATGGCCCCCGATTTCTTTCTCGCCTAAGACTTGGAGCAAATCCCAGGGAGTTAATTCGCGCGGCAGTCACACCTCAATCGAGCCCGTCGAGCAAGACAAGGCCCCCTGGGGAGATCCGGACCTAAATTACCTGGAGACATTTGTGAGATTTAGTTGCCGTGGGACTCACTTGGCTGCCGAAAGACACTGTTCCGAACGGCGAACCGGTCGCCTTCCGTTTGTGTTCTCGTTCAGAATGATTGTTGACTCTCGATAGAGTGTCGCCTTGCAGATGCCTGGGGGAAGGGTACCCAGCACTCCGGACGAAAAGTTCTATCAGGTGATCCCACAGAACTGGAACGTCGCGCAACTCAAACCTCAGCTCCGTCGCTCGGAGCACATTTACAACACCGTCTGCCCTCACCAGGCGCTCCACTATCTCACCCCGCTCGAATTCCTCGAGCGCTGGAAATCTCAAAAAAAGAAAGCCAAGTGTCACTAATCATCCGGACGAGTACACTCTCTTGCCTCAATTTTGCGCTGCTGCTACACTATCGCGGCAAGAGCCGGACTCCCCGCTCCTGCAATTCTTCCTGTAAAAGGTTTATCCATGTCTGGACACTCTAAGTGGGCCACAATCAAGCATAAGAAGGCCGCAACGGACGCCAAGCGCGGCAAGGTTTTCACCAAGATTATCCGCGAGTTGACCATCGCGGCGCGCGTCGGCGGCGCCGACCCGAACACAAATCCGCGCTTGCGCACCGCCATTCTGGCTGCCAAGGGCGAAAACATGCCCAATGACAATATCGAGCGCGCTATCCTGCGCGGCACCGGCCAATTGGAGGGCGAAACGCTGGACGAGGTGATGTTCGAAGGCTACGGCCCGGGCGGCGTGGGGGTGCTGGTGCAGGTCGTGACCAGCAACCGCAACCGCATCGTCAGCGAGATTCGCCACATGTTCTCGAAGAACGGTGGCAACATGGCCGAAAACGGGGCGGTCGGGTGGATGTTCCATCGTAAGGGCGACATCGTGGTGCCCAAGGAAGTAGCCAGCGAAGACAAGCTCCTCGGAATTGTGCTCGATGCCGGCGCCGAAGATTTGCGCGACGACGGCTCGGCCTGGGAAGTCACCACACCGCCCGAGGCCATGGAAAAAGTTCGCGATGCGCTCACAGCTGCAGGAATTACCCCGGCATCCGCCGAAGTCGCCTTTGTGCCGCAGAATTACGTGAAGCTCAGCGGACCGCAGGCGCAACAGATGCTGCGGATGATGGAGACGCTCGAAGATCACGACGACGTCCAGCACGTTTACGCGAATTTCGATATAGACGAGTCCGAAATCCAAGCCGCTGTCGCCGGGTAGCACCCAGTTTCCATCGCGTCGCGGGCCTTCGAAAAAAGACTTCCCTCTCCTTCCGCGCCGCACGTACACTTGTCCCCGTTGACATGTCCTTGCAGGTCGCAACTCGCCCCGGGACAGCCCCGCGCAAATTCCGCGTGCTCGGCATTGACCCGGCCGTTGCCGGCGCCACTGGTTACGGTATCGTGGAATTTGAAGGCGCCGCGCCGCACCTGCTGGTGTTTGGCGCATTGAAACTCCCCACCCGCGCCACGTTTGCCGCGCGGCTGCGCGAGATTTACAATCTGATCGAAAAACTGGTGGAAGAATTTGCACCCGACGCGGTGGCCGTCGAAGCCGTCTTCACGGCGCTCAATGTCCGCACGGCGCTCCGGCTTGCCGAGATGCGCGGCGTCGTCCTGCTGGCAGCCGCGCAAGCGCAAATTCCGGCGCACAGCTACTCGCCGCGCGAAGTGAAAGCCAGCGTTGTGGGCTACGGGGCTGCCTCGAAGCACCAGATGCAGCAAATGGTAAGCTCGCTGCTCGGTCTGGCTACCTGCCCGGAACCAGCCGATGCGGCGGACGCGCTGGCAGTAGCGCTGTGCCATGCCCAAGCGTCGCTCGCACGGGAACGGATGGCTGCGGCCACGGGAATTCGAATCCCCACGGCGGCGCCGCGCATCCGAACGCGGGCGGCTCGCGTCTAAGAATGACGATGAATCTCCCAGCCTGGAAACGCCGTGGGGCTATCCTCGTGATGGCCGCTGTTGTGATGCTCTTGCTTTTGGGCACCGCATTCGCCACAACTCCGAGCGACGCGCCCATAGTAACCTTCCGCAAGATTTTCAAATCCAGCTACCCTGAATTCGTCGAAATCAAGGTGATGCAGACCGGCGCGGGAACCTATGACATCCGCCAACTCGATGACGAAGCCAGCCCGGCCCCTTTCCAGATCGGACCGGCACTGACGCAAAGAATTTTTGAACTCACCGCTAGACTTCGCAATTTCAAGGGCCTGGATCTCGACGTCCACCGCCGCATCGCCAACCTGGGCGAAAAAACTTTTCGCTACGAAAAAGCCGGCGAATCGCATGAGGTGAAATTCAATTACACCCTCGACGATTCTGCCACCCAACTCCTGAATATTTTCGAGGGCCTCACGCGCCTGGAGTCCGACCTCTCGAACCTCGAGCGCGCCATGCGCTACGATCGCCTGGGTGTCAATGACGCGGTGCGCCAGGTGGAATCGGATTACAACGAGAAACTGCTGCCGGAGCCTGAGCGCCTGCTCCCGTCCCTGGATCGCGTCGCATCCGACAGCGCATACATAGATATCGCCCGTCAGAGGGCTCGCGCTCTTGCCCTTCGCATTCGCGCCGCTCATTAGTCGGCAGGGAATTCACCAGGCCCCAAATTTGCCAGAGGTAACCTTTTCAGAAGGTGTATCATCGAATTAACCAGCGCGGAATTGGGCCGGGGGTCTCGGATGCGGCAACGAAAATTCCTTCTCTGTTTTTTTCTACTCGCGGCAATTGCAGCGTTCCTGTGCCCCGCGCCTTCCAGCGCCGCCGACGCTGGCTACAGCTACGCGCGCATCGTGCGCCTGAGCTTCGTGAGTGGCGAGGTGCAGGTAGTGCGCTCGGCCGAAGCCAAGTGGGAGCCGGCGCTAATGAACATGCCCATCCAGCAAGGCTTCTCCATCGGCACCAATGAGGGGCGCGCGGAAGTCGAATTCGAAAACGGCGGAGCCCTCTGGCTGGGTGAAGATTCCGTGCTGCAGTTTACGGAGCTTGCGCTCTCAAACGGAGGGCGCGTCACCAAAGTCACGCTCTCGCAAGGCACCGCCACGTTTGACGCCAACGTCGCCTCCGCCGACTTGTTCCTGATCACTGCCCCGGAATTTCAAATCACCTCACCGGCAAAATCCGAATTTCGAGTGAACGTTTCGAAGGAAAACAGCTCCGTCAGCGTGCTCAAGGGCCAGATCTCGATCAATTCGCTTGCCGGAACGAAGCTCCTGCACAAAGGCGAGATGTTCACGCTCAACGCCAGCGCCCCGACCGATGCGAAAATCGCCTCGAATCCCGCCTCCGACGATTACGACAGATGGGTGAAAGGCCGCGCGAGCCTCCTCTCCGACGGCCAGAATCAATCGCTGCAATATACCAACGCCCCATTCAGCTACGGGATGTCGGATCTCTCAAGCTACGGTGGCTGGTCCTTCTATCCGGGCTTCGGATATGGCTGGCGCCCCTTCGGCGTCCTAAACGGCTGGGCGCCCTTTAGCGCCGGCCAGTGGTCCTTCTATCCCGGCTTGGGCTGGACGTGGCTCAGCTACGAGCCGTGGGGCTGGATGCCGTATCACTTCGGCCAATGGAACTACTCGCCTGTGTTTGGCTGGCTGTGGTTGCCCGGCGGCTACGGCTACTTCTCCCCCGCGCCCGTCCAATGGGTCTCGCTCGGCAATCGCCTCGGCTGGTCTCCTGTAAATCCAGTGCAACTGGGCGCCGCGCATCCAGGGACTGCTGCACCGGTAATTGTGGCCACGAGAGATCTGGGAAAAGGCGGCCCGAACAAAGTGATGACTCCCGAGCAGGCTGGCGAAAAACTGCAACTCCTCTCCGCGCCGCCTCTCTCGAACGGAAAAATTGCCACGGCGGCAGAAATGGCCGCGCTGCAATCGGCCGGCAACGCAGCCGCGAAGCCCGCCAGTCACCGCCATCTGTTAGAAACCGGCGACGCACACCTGGTAGTACCGACGGCAGGAAGTCTAGCGGCGCTCCGTTCTGACTCCGCCCTCAACGCCGCTCAAAATGGATTTGTAAATGGCGCGACGCTCGAGGGGGCGATCCCGGCCCAGCCGATCGCCCTCAACGGCGTTCCCCCCGCGCCGAAGATGCCGCGCGGCCTCCCTCCGGCCCGCACGCGGACAACAGCGACAGGCGGCCAGTCCGGCGGGGCCGGCACGGGGACGCGAGTCTCAGGACCTACTGCTACGCGGACCACAACAACAAGTCCTTCGGGGATGTCCGCACCTCACGTGGGGAGATCACGTTAGCGCAGTAAAAGTTCCCTCCTGCGCGGCTGCGCAGACGGCGTTCTAAGAATTTCTCTGCGCCCTCTGCGTCTGTTTCTCCAGGGTGCAACCGAAGGGAGCGTCAAAAGGCTTTTCCTTTTGCTTTGCCGTTCTCAAATCACGTCACCACAATCCCCGCATACCCCACCACGCGCTCGCGATCTCCTGAGATATCTCCGGATGTAGCGTAACGGATCAGCCGCGCCTTGGTGGCCCCCAGGTCCAGCGCCGCCACCAGCATCGCCACCGTCGCCGCATACCCGCACATCGTAATTGCTTCCGACCGCACCGTGTCGTAGAGCCCGCGCGGATTGAGCTCCACAATCTGAATGATCGCCCGATGGTCTTTCACCCTCGTTAACGAATCGCTCTCGTAGTGGTTCATGTCTGAGCTCGCAATCACCAGCACCGGCTCCTTCTGCGCCTTGATCACTTCCGCCACCGCGTGCCCCAGCTCTTCGAGCGGAGGATACCGGTCCGTTCCCAGCACTACCGGCACAAAACGAACATCCGGAATCAGTCGCTGCAAGAACGGAAGCTGCACCTCGAGCGAATGTTCAGCCTGATGTGCCACCGGATCCTCGCGTAATCGCGGGCAAGCACGCGCCAGCGCGCGCGCCAGCTCGCAGTCAATCCGCGCGGCTCCCAGTGGCGTTTGCCAGCTCCCTTCGCTCAGAATCGCCATTGGCTCGCCGCGCGGATAATGCCGGGGACCCAGCAAAATAATTCGCGAGGGAATCAGGATCGTGGAATAGACAGCCCCGGCAACACGCGCCGAGTAGATGTAACCCGCATGAGGAACCACGCAGCCGAGCGCGCGAACTTTCTCCGCCGTGCGGTCAAGGTATTGATCAACGTCGCGCGAGAGTTGTTTTGGATCGTCTGAGTAAAAGCGGCCGGCAACAGCAGGCGGGCGAATCATGGATACTCAGATGCTGCCGCTTGGGAAAAAATCAAATCGGCTTCGAAGGCTTGCCTTTGATTTCAAGCGCCTCGGTCTCACCGGGCTTCACTCGAATCTTCACCTTGTCGCCGTACTGGTAGCCACCCTTGTCTTGAATCGCGGTCATCTTGTCTTTCAGCGGCTCCGCGTAGGTGAATGAATGGATCATCATCCCGTTGTCCTGCTCGCGAACCAGAATCGAGTTTGAGTCCGAGTGAATCACTTCCGCTTTCAGCCATTCGCCCTGTTTCTTCGGTTTTGCCGATACCGTGCTGATTACATCCGAAACGATTGGCGCAGCGGCCGTAGCGATGGCAACGGGGCCTTGTGCCAGCGCAGGCATGGGGGAAATCACCAGCAGAGCGGCAGGCGCGATCAAAGCGACGAAAATTCTATATTTCTTCATCGAATGAAATCTTCAGCGACTTCAGAAATTTGATGTCCTGCGGAGTCATCTCCAGCTTCGTTTCCGTGGGCTCTTCTTCCAGCGTTTCATCGTCCACGCGAATGTGCAGAGATTCCAGGAACCGCCGATCCTGCGAAGTCATCTTCGCATCCTGAGAGGTGCGGCGTGCGAGGCCTATCGTGGCATCGAGCTTCAGGACGATATCGAAGCCCGCGGAACGCACGCTGGAAATGGCTTCGGCGATACGATCGGAGTCGGACACCGTATCGTTAATGGCGTGTCCCAGCTCCCGCAGCAACTGCTTCATTCGGTCGTCGAGTTGCAAGGGCGGCACCTCCTGCGAATAGCCCTTTCCTATACCAATTTTAGGTCTGGCGCAACCCGGAAAACAAGCTCCAGCTACGTCGCCGATTCGCAGCCGTTACCTGTCCTCCCGCGCAGGCTGGCAGGGTCTGCTAGCCCGAGAAGCCTGTGTTTACCGGGGGCGAGAAGCGTGTAAGTTGCCCGGATAGCGCTTGGATCGCTACGGTCCACCGGGGGATCGGAAAAACCAGTAGGTGTAAAGACCGCGAAGATTTGCAAGCAGTTGTCCTGAGGCCATCCCCGGTCAGGTGTTAGGAGCGGATACTCAGGGGGTGGAACCAAGCGCAATTCAACGGCTTCGACTCCGTTCTCCTACGCAGTCGATTTGTTTCTAAATCGCAGGATTGACGCTTGGTCGAAGTGAATCTCTTTCAAGATTGGTTTACCCCGAATGACTGTTCCTCTGGTCAGCTCGACCGCAAACAACAGCCGTTTGGCTGGGTCATGCGGCACGGGTTTGCCTCTAGCTACAACATACACGGATTAAAATGCCACCGAATACGCCGCCCGAACTGTCCGAGACTAAGACGGCATGCAATTTGCCGTCAGGGGGAGGTCACTCGCATCCACTCGATATCATCAGGTTGAACCGCTTTGCACATGCATCGACTTCGCCATTCATTCGCTAGGATTGCAATGGGACTCGCACGATGAGGAACTAACCCACTAGGTATTCGAACAGGCATGGGGAGTATGCAAGAAGTCCCGATTCCACTACCCCGGCAGATCAAGAACTGACAGCACTCCCCCGCGGCGAACCGGAAAGCATCCCACCGCCGGTTGTACTACAATTCGTTCATGGCCTCGGGGTTGTTACCAGCGCTCAGGAAGTCGGCTCGCGTTACACTCCCGGTCTTGTGGCGGGCGGCGCGCCAGCTCTTCCACGAGATGGTGGGCGCTCTGTTTGCGCTCTTCTCCGTGTTTGGCGCCACGTCGGCGTGGCGACAGTGGAAACACCATCCCGTCCCTTGGGTCGTTGGATTTGCTCTCATTTATTCCGTGATGATGGCTGCATTTTCATTCTTGGCGTTCCGCAGCGCCCGGCGCATCCAATGAATTCCTTCCATGAGTGAGGACACCAAAAAACGCGTCGAACTGACCGAAAAAAAGGCCGCGTCTCCCGCCGGTCTGCCCATGGAAGCCGTGGTCACGGCCGACGATCTGCGTGGATGGGATCCGGAACGCGAACTCAGCTACCCCGGCGAATTTCCTTTTACCCGCGGCGTCTATCCCTCCATGTACCGCGGACGCCTCTGGACCACTCGTCAATACGCCGGCTTTGGCACGGCTGCGGAATCGAACCAACGCTATCGCTACCTCCTCGCGCAGGGCCAGACAGGACTTTCCGTGGCGTTTGATTTGCCCACGCAGATTGGCCTCGACTCCGACAACGCGCTGGCGAATGGCGAGGTCGGCAAAGTAGGCGTGGCCATTGATTCTCTCGAAGATATGCAGACACTTTTCGACGGCATCCCGCTCGAGCGCGTCTCCACTTCCATGACCATCAATTCCACCGCCGCGATCCTGCTCGCGCTCTATGTGGCCGTTGCGAAAAAACAGGGCGCGAATCTCCAGCGCCTGGCTGGTACAGTCCAGAACGATATCCTGAAGGAATACATCGCGCGCGGTACCTACATCTATCCGCTGCGCCCCGCCATGCGCATCGTCACCGATATTTTCGCATGGTGCCGCCGCGAGATTCCCAACTGGAACCCGATTTCAATTTCCGGTTATCACATTCGCGAGGCAGGGTCGACGGAAGTGCAGGAAGTTGCCTTCACACTTGCGAATGGAATTGCATACGTGGAAGCCGCGATCAGCGCTGGCCTACCCGTGGATGATTTCGCACCCCAGCTTTCTTTCTTCTTCAACGCGCACAACGAACTATTAATGCAGATAGCGAAATTCCGAGCGGCGCGCCGCCTCTGGGCGCGCACCATGCGCGATCGATTTCACGCGAGCGACGAGCGCTCCATGATGCTGCGCTTTCACGCGCAGACGGCAGGCTCCGCGCTCACGGCACAGCAGCCTGAGAATAATCTGGTGCGCGTCGCGCTCCAGTGCCTCGCAGCGATACTCGGCGGCTGCCAATCACTGCACGCAAACGCCCTCGACGAAGCGCTCGCTCTCCCGACTGAACAAGCCGCGCTCCTCGCCCTGCGTACCCAGCAGATCATCGCCAACGAAACCGGCGTGGTGAATACGATAGACCCGGTGGCCGGCTCCTACGCCATCGAGAAATTAACGAACGAAATCGAATCCGGCGCACAGGATTACATTTCCAAGATTGACGCCATGGGCGGAATGCTCGTGGCAATCGAGGCCGGCTACGTTCAGCAGGAAATTCAAAAAGCTGCCTACGACTATCAGAAGGCCGTGGACAAAGGCGAACAAATCGTCGTCGGCGTGAATCGCTTTCAGGCAGAAGAGGAGCGCCCCATTTCCACGCTGCACCTGGATCCCGCAATCGAGCGTGAACAGGTGGCGCGCCTCCACGCCCTGCGCGCCCGCCGCGACGCTGCGAAAACCAAAGCCGCGCTAGCAGAAATCGAGCGCCGCGCCGGCAGCACCGAGAACTTGATGCCCGCGATCCTCGCCGCCGTCGAGGTGTACGCAACCGTCGGCGAAATCTCCGACGCCCTCCGCCGTCCCTTCGGCGAGTACCAGGAATCAGTTGTAATCTAGGCGGGCAAATCCCCCTGGCCCATGTCGGCGTATAATTTTGTCAATGAAATCCGGTGCTAATGTCTGGTCACCGAGATCTGGTAAGCCTGATTCCCAGGGGCCTCTTGTCGACCAGAGCACTGTTCGGCCATTTGGGCGCTTCGGCGTCGGAATTCTCACCTCGCATCCAGTCGGCCTGCTCGTTGTCGCCGCCGTGATCCTCATCGTGGTCACAGCTATTCCCGCAGCTCGAGGGTTCTTCGCAGGTTCGGTCGCGGTGGGCGCCCTTTGGGGGCTCGTCCTCTGGCTGTATCACCGAAACAGAGTGTACGGATCGCCGCAGGGGAGGTGAGTCAAATTCCGCGATGCCAACGAACTAGGCCGTGTTGTGCTTTACGGCGCATTTCGGCTGAGAATGGACCGTGCGTCTTCATCCTCAAAGTAACCAAGCTTACCGGCGATGCAGGATATGATTGTGCCCCTCTGACACCCCAGTGTTTCCTCCAGTGCTGTCCGCAAGTCCAGCTCCCGAGCATCCAGCCCTAAATTCTCTGAAATTTCCCGGCACCCCGGGCCGGCCCCCATTCTGGTGAGTGACTCCATCAGTGAGGACAGGTTCTGTTGGTTCGTCCGAATGCCAACAAGACAATTCGGATTCAGTGCTTTGAAATGGGCCAGGGGAGAGATGAACTTGACCCGCCGCTTGGGGATGCTGAGAAATTCCAGATAACGCTCGGGGCGCTTTGGATCGATAAAGGCTCTCACTACCTCAACTTCGTGGTTCATGGAATGAAATGTCAAAACCAGCCTTGCGGGGAGTCAAACGAACAGGCCGAAGCCTACTAACTTCCGGCGAATTCGCCTCCGGTCGAGTGCCCCACTATCGCTGACGCTCGCTGTGTGCTAGTTTTTTCGTTTCCTCATGGCGCCCAAACTCACGCTCGAAAATGAAATTCGCTGGCCGCGGCGTGTGCTGACGGCCGCGGAAGCGGTGAAGTACATTGACGCGACTGGCTACTGCATGCTCTACCCGGTGGCAAACGTGCCGCTGCCTTCTCTCTACTACGCCGTCAGGCGCCGTAACCCGCAGGTGGATTTCGTATGGGACAAATATTCCGTGATGCTTTGGCGATGGAAGGACGAGCTGCCCCGACAAAGACGAGCCTTCTATGCAAAATATTTCCGCGCTCGCGGCACATTCATCTCGTTGAAATTCCTCCCGCATTTTCTCGCCATGCGCGAGGCAGCGGTCGAATCCGGCGACCACGATCGCTTCTACGCCGCAGGGCGCATCCGAGAAGACGCGCGCACAATTTGGGAAGCGCTCGCTGAGCATGGCCCGATGGCAACGCTCGAACTCCGCCATGCCTGCAAGATGGACACGAAAGCAGGAAATGTCCGCTTTAAGCGCGCCATTCTCGATTTGCAATGTCTGCTCATCTCCGTGCATTTCGGTGCGGAGCAGGAAGGCGCGGCGTGGGCCTCCGGTCGCTATGAACTAACCTGCCGCGCGTTTCCAAATGAAACAGCAGCAGCCCGACATATCGAGCGCGAAGCAGCGCGCGTAGTGCTGGCCGCGAAATTCCTCGAATGGCATACTACTGTGCCGCCTGCGCAACTGGCGCGGTTGTTCGGCTGGCCGAAAGCCGACACCGTGTTGGCCATCGAGGGGGCGAAAAACAAAACACGCAAATGAAACTGATCCTCGCATCCTCATCGCCCAGGCGCGCGGAAATCCTGCGCAACGCCGGATTCGCCATCGATGTGTGCGCAATCCCCGTGGACGAATCTCTTTGCGCAGGAGAATCGCATGCCGATTACGTCCAACGGTTGGCTCTCGCCAAGGCGCGCGCCGCCACGGAGGCGAAACGCGATCATCGTGAAGAGATGTGGGTTGTCGGCGCCGATACCGTAATTCTCACGGGCGGGGAAATTCTCTGCAAGCCTACATCGGCCAACGACGCGCGTCGAATGCTTCGTCGCCTGAGTGGCGCCTGGCACGAAGTTCACACTGGTCTGGCGCTTCTGCGTCTCCCGCGCTCTGAATCCTCGCTCCCCGCAGCCGCAAACGAACGCGTCGTAGAGGAAATCACGCGCGTCCAACTCGCGCCTCTTTCTGAATGCGAGCTCGACGCCTACATCTCGACGGGCGACTGGACGGATAAAGCCGGCTCGTACGCCATTCAAGGAGTGGGCGGTCGTTTCGTCACTGGAATCGAAGGTTGCTACTTCAACGTCGTGGGCCTGCCGCTTGCGCGTCTGTGGTCGCTGCTCAAAGAATTCGGCTGGGACAGACCCGCTTCACAAGTCGCCGACGCTTAGCTGCGTGTCCGCGTCCTTCCATGCTGCTTCAAATTCTCGGCGCGCCCATGCGGCATCGGTCACCTTGTTCTGCGCTTTCAGGCTCTGCGACAAACCAAAAAGCGATCGCCCATTCCTCGGATTGCGTATGAGATCCTCGCGAAAGACTTTCTCCGCCTCGGCCGCCTGTCCGTCCCGCAGCAGCGCGCCGCCAAGTGTTTCACGCACCGAGCAGTACCAGTCCGGCGGCTCGTTGTAAGAAAGCCCATCCTGCACCGCGACAGCTATCTTCAAATAGTCAATCGCCGCTTTTCGATCGCCGCGCGCTTCCGCGATTTGCGCATCCAGGATATTCGCCGGAATCTGCAAAACCGTTTTCGCCGAGTCGAACCCAAATGTCTCTTTCGCCGAAATCTGCTCCACCGCAGCAGCAATATTTTTTCGCTCCGCTTCCGCGTCTGAAATGTTCCCCGTCGAAGCGAAAGCCATGCCGCGCGCGAAATGCGACACGCTGACAAGAATCGGAATTTTCCCACCCGGCGCCGGCATCGCGAGAATTTCCTGCCACCTGCGGAATCGCACCTGGACCAGCACAGGATAAGTCAGAAATCCCACGGTCATGTCCACAGGCATCCCCTGCGCGCGCTCATGAATATTTTCGGCGAGCCGCGCGGCGCCCGCGCGCGCCGCTTCAAATCTGCCCGCTTGCATCGCCGCGTACGCGAGGAAGTGCAGGTTGTGGCTGTAATACATCGCCGGGTACATGCCCTTCGCACCCGTCGCCTCGATGTAGGCGAGATCAGCCCCCGCCGCCGCGACATTGCTCGCTTCTGCATCCTTGAAATCTCCCACGCGCGAGTAAATGTGGGCCGGCATGTGCACTAGGTGGCCAGCGCTTGGAACCAGCGCGCCGAGACGATCGGCGCTCGGCAGTCCCCAGGCAGCGTGCGGAGAGGCTTCGACCGCGTGAATGTAGTAGTGATTCGCGCCGACGTGATTTGGAAATCGCGCCAGCACCGATTCGAGCACCTCGATAATTTGGAGCGTTCCCTCCGCGGGAGCGCCCTCGAGATTCCACAGTCCCCACGGACGGATATCCATCATGCTTTCAGCGTAAATTGTGGCCGCATCGGGATCGTCCGGATATTTTTTTGCGAGCTCGCCCATCGCTTTGGCGTAATCGCGCGCCATTTGCTTCGCATCGGCTTTCGAATCGTCCGAATAGCGCGCGGCGAGCGCATCCACATACGCGCGCTCGTTCTCCGGTCCCGACGCAGCAAGGGTCTTTGCTGTTTGCAGCGCCTCGAATGCAGCCTTCATGCGCTCGGGGTCGGACGGGTCGTTGTAGTTCGGGCCCAAAGCGTTGGAAATTCCCCACCACGGCATCGCAGCCTTCGGATCGAGTTCCGCAGCGCGGCGAAATGACCGCACCGCCTCCTCATGATTGAATGCGTAGATGAGCGTCAGCCCTTGATCAAAAAATCTCTGCGCTTCGGGATTGCTGGTCGCAATCGGATGGTGCAGCGAGCCCATCCCCGCCATCAGTTGCGCGGGCCCGGAGGCAGTCGCATCGGGCGTGTGATCGTGCTGAGCAAATGCGCAGGGAGAAATCAGCAGGAAAAATGCGAACCTGAGCGCGAACGAGGTTTTCATGATCCTCCGTTTGAAAAATAAAACCTCACGAGGATTTTATGCGGCCAACTGCAGAGGGTCAACTGCGGGGGCGCGCGGCGCACAAGCCAAAATGGCAATGACGCGGAAAATAGATTTCGAGGGTCGCCTACTTTTTCTCTTCGGTCGTGGTCGTGGTTGAGGCAGGCGTCGATACCGGCGGCGTTGCCGGAGGATTCCCATTCGGCTGGCCGGCCTGCTCGCCCTTCATTCCTTCTTTGAATTCTCGAATTCCCTGACCGAGTCCGCGCATCACCTCGGGGATCTTGCGTCCGCCAAATAGCACCAGGATGACGATCGCAACGATCATCCAATGGATCGGACTAAACTCACCCATACTGCACCTGCCTTTCGAGCCGTTTTTCGCCACCACAGCCCGCTAGCGAGCTCGCAACGCTGGCTCCTTCAGAGTATAACACGCTCGTCCCCCACCCGGCGCGTCACCTGCTCGCGGTCCAGATATTCGAGCAGGGGGATGGCGTATTTCCGCGTGATGCCCGTAAGTTCCTTGAACACAGGGATTGGCAGCCGCTGGCCGCGTTCTTTGCGGTATTTTGCCAGCGTTTCCCGCAGCCGCACCACGGCCGCCCGATGAAACACCAGATCTTCGGCCACCTTGATGAGCACCTTTTCGCGCAGCAGAATTTGCAGGATTTTCTGAGCGCGCCGTGATTCCACCGGGAGTTTTTCCAGCACCTGGACGAAGCTCGGCACCGTCAATCCCGAGCGCTCGAATTCCTTTTCAATCAATTCCTTCGCCCGCGCTTCCTCATCAGACAAAGAAATCTCGCGCCCGGCGCGCTGCAGCAGATCGCCCGAAATCGCGAGCGTGCCCGCCTTTAGGAGATCGTCGAGAGCTGCAAGGAAAACCTCCGTGCTCGTCTTGCCGGCGCGCCCGCGCAGCTCTTGCTTCGGAATTCCCGGCAGCAGGGGATTCGCGCAATGGAAATCTTCGATGGCCTTGCGAATCGCAGCCGAGCAATCCGCCATAGTCTTCGCGGAAGCGAGGGTCCAAGGCTGCCCGTTCACCACGCGCAACCGCTTCGCTTCGATATCTTTCCCGCCGGCCTGACGAATGTCCGCTTCCGTCCAACCCGTGCGCGCAATGATTTGGGCGAGCGCTATCCCTTGCGGTGACGCGGCCACAAGCGCAGCGAGAATTTCTTCGTGGTTGCCGCGCTCGACCGTCTCGAGAAATTGCGTAGTGTGCAGATCGTTCGGGCGATGGCGCGCGGCGCGCACTTGCAGCGCCACTCCTCCGCCAATCGTCACCACCGGTGAAAATTGCCGTAAGATGAACCGGTCGCCCGGCAGCAGCAGCAGCGGCTTTTCGAACCTCAGTTGCGCGAACGCCGATCCGCCGGGCGCGAGCTCGACGCGGTCGAGCAGCACAATCTCCGCAATCGCTTCGGCAGTGCCCTGATGAAAGTGCACGCGGGAGCGGCTCGGTAGCCGTCCCGCGGATCCAAGCAGCGTGACACGCGCGTCCATGCGGCTCACCGGCTCGAAAATTCCCGGCGGCGCGAGGACCATGCCGCGCTCGATTTCTTCGCGCTCGATGCCCGCAAGGTTCACAGCGGTTCGCTGCCCCGCCACGGCGCGCGCGAGAGACTTGCCGCCCGAATGCAGCCCGCGAACACGCGCCGGCCTTCCCGGCGGGTACAACTCGACTTCGTCTCCCACTTTCACTGCGCCGGAAACGAGCGTCCCGGTCACGACGGTTCCGAATCCCTTCATGGCAAACGAGCGATCTATGGGCAGACGGAAATGCCGCTGGGTGTCCCGCGCGGGCACCGACTGCGCCGAGCGCGCGAGTTCTCGCTTCAGCGCGTCGAGCCCGGCGCCTGTCCGCGCGCTCACCGAAATGAGGGGCGCGTTTTCGAGAAACGACCCGCGGACAAATTCTTCAATCTCGAGTTTCACCAGTCCCAGACCGTCGGCGTCCACCAGATCCGATTTCGTGATGGCGATGATTCCCCACGGAATCCCCAGCAGCCGGCAGATATCGAAGTGTTCGCGCGTTTGCGGCTTGATGGACTCATCCGCCGCAATCACGAGCAGCACCAGATCAATTCCTCCGACGCCCGCCAGCATGTTGCGGACGAAGCGTTCGTGGCCGGGCACGTCCACGAATCCGAGGCGCGCGCCTTCGAGATCGAGAAACGCGAAGCCGAGATCAATGGTGATGCCGCGCCGCTTTTCTTCTTCCAGTCGGTCGGGGTTCGTGCCCGTCAGCGCCTCGACCAGTGTGGACTTGCCGTGGTCGATGTGCCCGGCGGTGCCGACGATGACATGTTGGGTGGAGTCCATGACAGGTATTGGATGCCCGGGGCATGCTAGCGGACCGAGCAAGCCAAGGTCAAACGCGGTCGGAGGTCCGAAGTGGCTGTTTTCGGGGAATTTGTTATTGTATTGGTTGGAAAACGTGAACTCCTTTGCTGTGAGTAACTTGACACAAATTGTGATTTGCCTGCGGTTGCCGTTAGAAATTCAGTGATGGGTCGTCGTGAGTCGTGACCCGTAAGGAGGACGAAGCGGGCCCGTCGCTAATCGGGTGGCGTCCATCCTAGGACACTGCCCCTGGTTTCACATGGCATAGTGGAAAACAGAGCCGGCGGGACACCGGCGCTGCACGAGAACGGCCAGCAAGCTGACCGGCGGTGCACCATCTTGCTAGCCAAAAAGAGGGCCCCCATGAACGGGAGCCCTCCTCGGGGGTCAGCGAGCAGATTGCATTAGTTGGCGGAGGCTGAGGCCGTTGTGGAGGTGTCGCGCGTGAGTTCGAGATTCAAGGCGATCGTCACGGTGTCGCGGACGTGAGGCGTGGCAATGTCCGGCGCGGGATAATCCTCACCGACCGTTTGCCAAGCCGACGGGCGAGAAGAGATGACGACCGGCCTGCCGGTGCAGGAGGTGCCGTGATATTCCTCGCCGATGGTGGCGGGCTCCTGGCAGTCTTTGTCTTCGACGACTACCGGCCAATTCAGGTCGGTCACTGCTTCGAACAGGCCGGGGAAGTCCTCGGTCTTGATGCCGGCAGATGCAGCGAGCTTCAATTTCTCGCTGCTTCCGGCTTTGGCTGTAGCGGCGCCTGCGCGCCCAAACACGAATGTAACTTCGCGAGTAGCGCTGCGTACTTCGGGATTGCCGTAAACCGGACCGGCATATGCTTCATCGTAGGTGATGAGCGCCGATCGCTCGAGATGCGTGAGGGTGAGATTGCCGATGACCGCAAGATCGCCGTCGCCAGTGAGTTTCACTTCTTTCGAGCGGAAGGTGATCACGGTCGAGCGGGGCACATTAGAAAACTCGGCAGCATTCAAGCCTCCGTCCTTGTTGATCGAGGAGGGGTCCTGGTCAGCAGGAAAGATTATGAAATCAAACGAGGAATTTGCGAGCGAATTCGCATTCAAACTGGCGGATCCCTCAACACGCGCAATGCCGGCGTCAAATGTTGCGTTGGGGTCGGCGGTGGAACTAACAGTGAGCCGGCCGCTGGAATGATCGGAATTTAATTTCCAACTTGTGTTTTGCGCAAGCGCCGGTGCCGCGAATCCTGCCGCGAGCAAGGCGGCCAACGCGAACTGCGAAATTCTGTTTGTCATTTTGTCCTCCAACCTGATTCGATTTCAGCGATAGGGCGCTGGATTCCGAAAAAACCTTGCGTCAAAAACGAGCGCTAGCTCCTTTGAATTCAATCGAGTCGAGGAATTCGATAATTTTGCGGGCGAATCCTGTGGTGGATGGGTCAGTCGAATTCACACCAGAATTTCGAAACTGCGATCAATTCAAAAGCTGTGCCACGCGCCAACTGTTTCGGCGGTCGCGTAGTTATTGCCCGGCACCTTCGGGCGATGGCGAGGGCAATTTCGAGCGGATCAGGGATTCGACGCGATTCAAGACGTTTGGATCGCATTCGATTTCGATGTGGGGTTTTTCGAACGCGCGCGCGAACCACGGATAGCCTTCGCAACGGACAGGATTCGCGGCGTAGTCAAAACGGAGATTTTCGAGGATTTTCGTGCGCGCGGGATCGGCGGCCCGAATCTGCGAGCGGCCGTGAAGCAGTCCATTGGACTGATAGAAATTGACAGCTTGGGCGACGTTCGCGGGGATGAGCGAATCGTCCTGGCCGATTTTTCCGACGCTGTCCACCTGGATGGTGAGCAGGACGGGGATGCCGTCGGTCTCGAGTTCGCGCGCGAGAGTGACGGTCTCCGAAGCACCCCAGCTATGGCCGTAGATAATGATGCGCGCGTTGCGTTTTTCTTCGGGCGAGAGCGCGCCGTCATTGTCCGCGTCGAGAAGGCGCAGGATTTCTTTGTGAGCTTCGTCGCTGTGGTGATTTTCAAAGACCTGCACGCGCACGTGAGAGGGATAGTCCTTGCGGAGACGCGCGGCGAGCTGGACGCCGCCATGGACGAAGTTGTCGCGGCTAATGAAGCCGCCGACGAAGCCGATGACGATGACTGGAGATGTTGCAGTGGGCTCGACTGCGGTGGCAGGGCCCGCCGCGCTCGCCTGGCCCGCAACCAGGACCACCGAAGCGAGAAAAAAGAGAACGCAGATTGAGATACGCAACCGTGGAGCTCCGAGGCGCACAATCATATCAAGAATGAGGGGCGGGACGAAAGCGAAGCCAAAGCGAGCGCGATCGCGCTGCACGCGCAGGGGTAGAAGCTAGTCGATCTTTCCGGAAGGGGCCATTGTGGGGGGAGAGGTCGAGAAGCGCCGCAGGGAACTCGGTGCGGAAATTCTAACGCGCGCAAATTGTAAGAGCGCCCAGTCTTCCTTGAATTCCAGCATGGTCTCGCGGCTGTGCTTGGGGCTTTCTAAGACGTGATGGATGCGCGCGAGAAGCTGTTCGAATGCAAGGCGAGGATCGGAGTCCGGCGCGAAAATATTGTTCCTGCTCAAACCGACCCTCGAGGTTTCACCGCCGTTTTTGACCGTCATCCACAGAGCGCCGTCGGGCTCAGCGGTGGGCGTGCCCGCAGCATCGAGGCGTTTGAAAATGTGATTCACGTAGCCGCGATTGGGAAGAATTTCGTCGCGGACGGCTTGATCCAGTAGGGCCACGAAATCCCGCCGATATTTCCTCCACTCTTCCGGGGTGCCGACAACATCCGCCGCTTCTCGAATCTCGACCGGCTGGAGCTTCTCCGCGCTCACACTTTCGTTCTCGACCTTCACGACAACAAGGGGGTTGCCGTTCTGGGTGGCTTCGAGGGCGGGGTGCGCTTCGAATTCGTGTTCAGGATTGAACCGGCCGGTGAACACATACGCAGCGGCGGCGACGGGCAATTCGCGGCTTGCGAAAATCACCATGGGGATGAGCAATTTCTTCGAGTGATACAACTGTTCGGTGCCACTGCGCGCTTCGGTGCTCTGTTTGATCGTGCCGGGCAATTGCGAGAAATGCAGCACTCGGAAATGCGATTCGGGATGACTCTGCGCGTAGTGAGTAAAGGAGCGTGCGACAGCTTTCGGGCTGGTCATTCCGAAGTCGTTGATGACGTCGCGGTGCGCGGAATGCGGGAAATAAGTGTCCACGATGTTTTTTGTAAAGTCGGCGCAGTTGCGCGTGACTCCATTGAAGTGATTCTCGTTCGGAAGCGCGTTGAACTTGGCGATGATGTCGAGGTCCTGTGCGACGCTCGTCTCGACGACGAAGAAGTACATGCTCCGCGACAATCCGGCGCCAACCATCTCCCGCCATTCGGACTTGTCGCTCTTCATGCAGCTTTCCCCGGTGCAGTAGCCGGCCAATGCGGCGCCGCGGTAGCGATCCTCGAGTAGTTTCTTGATCTTGGGAGAGCCGAAGATGGGCCGATAGCGGGTGTCTTGAACGCCATAGACGTACATATTCAAAGGTGCGACGTTCCATTCGTAGCGCGTGTCCTCGCCCAGATTGATGTAGTTGCTCATCACGGAGCCTTGCTCATCCGGGCGGCAGAGCCGGAGTTTCACGGGGGAATCGGGGCAGATTCGCGAGAAATACACGGCCGTGTGGCCCGATCCTGTGATCCATTCAACGCTGGTGTCGAGGGACTCGTTCAAAATTACACCCACGTCGGCGTGGACGGGAGGGCCGGCGAGGCAAACAATCAGGATCGCGAGACCAATTGGATGTGCGAAGGCTGCGAGAATTGGTTTAATCATAATTTGGCCGGCGCATGTCCTCTGATTTGAAAACTCTACTCAAGTATCACAACCCTCCCCGTGATTTAGACGGCTCGAAGCACGCCTCGGGTGGCCTGCGCTGTTCGACTGGATGTTTCTAAGCTCGAACGGTGTTCGAAGCAGAGGATGAGCTGTCCGCAATTATCTCACGACAATTGCGGGAAGCTCAGATCGAGGTGTTTGGTTCCTCTAAAGTCAACACGAGCTGCTATGGCTCGACTAGGACCCTCGATACATGACATGGACATTGGTTCCGGTTCGGATGCTGTAAAGCGAATACCAGTCGGGGTGATCAGGATCTTCTTCAACCAGGAAATCGTCACCGCAGTTCCAACAGCATTCCGCCCCCTCAGGACAGTCCCAAGCAGCCACTTCGAAAAGGCAGCCGCCGCGCAACCAGAAACGCATCCTTAACCTCGCGGAGTTTTCTTTTCCTCGCGGGCAGGGCTCCGGTGCTGCGCCGGAGACGGTGCCTGATGTTGTGTCGGTCTGGTTTCCGCGCGAGGTGCACGCTGAGTCACCGCCGGACCAGGGGCGCTCAGGTGCTGCGCTTGCGGCACAGCATGATGTTGCGCCGGCGTTGCTCCCCTGCTTGATGTACTCTCGGTTATTGGCAGGCGCTCGGAGCTCTGGTGTCGCGCCGGTGGCTTCGGTTGACGCTCGACTGGCTTGCTTTCCGTGCGTGGCGAGGTGCTGTTCGGTTTGACATTGTTCTCGCGCTTCGGAGGAGTGAAAGTCTTGCTCTCCGCTCGAGCCCGGCTTCCGTGCTCGGTGGCATTGTTGTTCGTGCGATTGGTGCGCGAGGATTCCGCCGCGCGGCTGGAGACCTCATGGTTGGACGTCGACGCGCGGGCGGTTCCCTCACCTGCGCCCTTGAAGTCTCCCGGTTTCGGAGTTGCCACCACGTCCGGGCGCCCATGATTGACAGACGCGAATTGCGCTCGATTTGTGCTGGCTCGGTGTTCCTGGCTCGCTTGAGCGGACGTGGGTCCTCTATGCCGTTCGTGCGCTACCGCCATTTCAGCCGAAGTAGGACGAGCCGTAGTGCCGCCGCGGCCGCCATTGAAGCTGACTCGGTTTGAAGTCCGGTTGATGACGGTCTTGCTGTAGGTGTTGTGAATGACCGTCACATTGACGTTGTTGACTTCACGGTTATAAAAAAAATGTCCGCCATGCCAGTATCCGCCTTCATAACCGGCACCGAAAAAGCCGAAGCCATAATTGATGCCGCCGTAGAAGCCCACGTGTGGTCCCCAGTATCCAGCGTGCCAGATATAAACGCCGTCACCCCAACCCCAATAGCCGGGCGTCCAAAGCAAGCCAGGCTCGGGCGCGAGCACCCAGGTGCCGGGCACCCAATAGTAGCCGTCGTCACCCCAAGCCCAATACCCAGGCGTCCAGATATAACCCTCGCCGGGGCAGAGAGGCTGAGAGTAAACCAGTAGGACCGGAGGCGCGATTGTGATGGAAAGACCAACGCGCCCAAACGATGCGGCGGGAAAAGCAACCATGATCAATGCGATCAAGAGTATGCGAACCCAGGTCCATGAGCGAACCATCAGCATTTTCGTTCTCCTCGTCGGACGATTCCGCTCGGTGCGCGTCGCATTGTTCGAGAAAGCGCTTAAGCCCGTGCGGGGCCGAGCGACATCCAGGGCCGGGGAAAGCCCGGGCTCCGGCCGTTAGTGGCTGGTAGCCCGAGCATGGGTGGGAGCATTCGGCTTGCCAAGACCTGCCTTCTATTCGTAAATACTTATCGTACAATGATTTACCATGCCGACTTCGCAGTGATGGGTGGCCGAGTTTGAAGTACCGGGACCAGGAAGTTTTTACTCAATTGATTTTTTTGGCGTTTTTTAATCGAACCAAACGCAAGCGGGTGAAAACAATGCCGCCCGAGACAGGCTTGTGGCAGCTGGGAAGGCATACAACCTCGACGCGGCGGGGCAGGCTCAAGATGTGGTCGCGCGCGACATTCCTACGTTAGCGGACAACGCGGGTTCGGCTGTCAAGAGCTGGACGTTTACGCCGGGAGAGCTCGTGAGCAAACCAGTCGCGTCATCTTTGCACAATAGCATCTTCTTCAACCCGGGCACTGTTCAGAGTCAAGATCTGACGCTAGGGCCTTTGCAACCGACTCGACCGCCGAATCCGCCTGGCTAGCTCCCACCTGAAACTGCCACCGCCTCGTTCGCAGTCCATCCGATCAATCGCGTGGCCGCGGGAACTGTCGTTTTGGATCTAACCATCGGAAAATCAGGCGAGATTAACAAACTGTTTGCGATCCTCCCGGTGCCGTCACTGACCTCGGCGGCAACCAGCGCAGTGAAGAAATGGACTATCCGTGCACGGACGTTCCACGGGAAGAGCATCACCTCGAAGCTCGTAATCGCATTTGCATTTCGCACACCAAAACGGCCTCAACTCCCTAGCTGAATTAGGAAATCAAGCGGCAGGCATATTTTCTTGGCGTATATTCCCTGACAGGCATATACTGTCCAGGGCATATTCTGAGCCGCGATGATAGAAACACTGCGAGCGCTGGCTGAACCGAATCGGTTTCAGATCGTCGAATTGTTGCGCGGCGGGCCGCGGCCGGTCGGGGACTTGGTCACCCGACTCGGAATGCGACAACCGCAGGTCTCGAAACATCTGCGCGTGCTGAGTGATGCCGGCCTCGTGGATGTTCGCGTGGACGCGCAGCGAAGGATCTATGAGTTGCGGGCCGCACCGCTGAAGAAGCTGGAGTTGTGGTTCGAGCGGTATCGGCGCATTTGGGAAGGCAATTATCAGCGTCTCGATGCTTTGCTCGCGGACAGGAAAACAACCACTAGGAAAGCGAATACCCTGAAAGCCCGAGTGAAGAAAGTAAGACAAAAAAAGCGCCGACGGACGAAGCGCTAGAGGAGACCAGCAATGGGCCACGGGATGAAGAACACCGGAACGTTAAAGTTGACTATGACCACCGACCGCGAGATCGCCATGACGCGCGTGTTCGACGCGCCCCGCGCGCTTGTTTTCGAAGCCTGGACGAAGCCCGAGCTGCTCAAGCGCTGGCTCTACGGGCCGGAGAAATATCCATTGGTGGTGTGCGAGATTGACCTGAGGGTGGGCGGCGCTTTGCGATTCGTGTGGCGTAGCCGCGATGAAAAAGACCCGGGGATGGGAATGAGCGGCGTATATCGCCAGATCGCGCCGCCCGACCGGCTGGTGTTCACCGAAGTCTGGGACCAGGATTGGACGGGCGGTGAGGCCCTGGTGACGATCCTTTTCACCGAGCATGCCGGCAAGACCACGCTGACGCAGACAGTGCTCTATTCGTCTCGAGCGGCGCGCGATGGCGCCTTGAAAACGGACATGGAGCAGGGAGCAGCTGTGGGCTACGATAGACTTGCCGAGTTGCTGGCTTCTTGAATCTAAGGGGAGAGCTAAATGCAAAAAATCACACCATTCCTGTGGTTCGACAACAAAGCCGAAGAAGCAGCGAATTTTTATGTCTCCCGATTCAAGAATTCGAAGATAGGGAAAGTGGTTCGATACCCGGAAGGTGCGCCAGCGCCGAAGGGCACGGTGATGTCGGTGACATTCGAGCTCGATGGACAGGAATTTTACGCGCTCAACGGAGGGCCGCAATACAAATTCACTCCGGCCATATCTCTGTTTGTGAACTGCGAGACGCAGCCGGAAGTGGACGAGCTATGGGAAAAACTTTCCGAGGGTGGAAGAAAAGACCGATGTGGCTGGCTGCAAGATAGGTACGGGCTTTCGTGGCAGATCATTCCCTCTGTGCTAGGCAAGCTACTGCACGGCAGCGATCCTGTGAAATCAAAAAGGGTGATGCAGGCGATGCTGCAGATGCAGAAACTGGACATCCAGAAGTTGCAGCAGGCCTATGACCAGGAATAGTTCAGTTCGACACAATGAGAGTAAGGACCGGAAAGGCGGCTTCAGCCTTTATCGCCTCGGCCGCCTTCCTTGAAAAACTGTGAGCACCGCTTCGAACGGAGAAACCAGAAATCAACCGCCGTGGGAATGTTCCGGCTTTTCCTTCGTTGCCTTATTCCCCTTAGGTGCGGGCTTCTGGGACTTTGAACTCGAGGCACCGGGTTTTTGGTTTGAGGCGTTCTGCTTGTTCGGTTTGTTTTCTTTACCCGTGGGCGCAGTGTGCCCGTCGGCATTCTTTGTACTCGCGGCGTGAGCTACGTTCTCGGACTTCGCGGCTACGACACCGTGGCCAGTAAACTGACCCGGTTTGGAAGTGGCTGCGACCGCGGGGTGTCCATGGTTCTCGGACGCCAGCAGTGACTTGTTGGTGCTGGCGGCATGCTCGTGATTCCTCTGCTCTGAGGTTGCCGGAGTGTGCTTCTCGTTTTCAGCAGCCCTTTCCGCAGCCGTCGGTTGTGCCGTGGTCCCGCCGGTGCCGCCGTTGTAGCTGACGCGGTTCACGGTCGTGTTATTGACGACCACCGTTTTGTCCACGTAAGTGTTGTGGACCACCGTGGTGTTGACATTCATCACTGCTGAGTTATACGCGAACACTCCGCCATTCCAGCGGCCCCCCACGAAGCCCACGCCGCCATAGCCGAATCCGTAGTTCACGCCGCCGTAGAATCCAACGTGCGGACCCCAATATCCGCCGTGCCAGGCATATGCGCCACCAGCCCAACCCCAGTAGCCAGGCGTCCAGAGAAGGCCCGGTCTGGGAGCGGCTACCCAGGTGCCGGGTACCCAGTAATATCCCGCCTCACCATAAGCCCAGTAGCCGGGCGTCCAAATGAAGCCAGCGGCTGGGCAGACGGGCTGCACATAAACTGGCAAGGCCGGAGGACCAATGTGGATCGCCACGCCGACGGAAATCTGCGCCGAGGATGAGGCCGGAAGGGCCAGCATCAGCAGGGCGAGGAAAACCAGGCACATGACATGATTCTTATGCATGCAGTATCCCTCCCAAGAATGTTTATTTAAGATTACCTTTGTGACTAAACCCTTTGGAGGGGCGAAAGTTGCGGTGTTGCCTAGCGGTAAACCTCCTGACACGGATCCACAAGTCAACCACTTCAAACTGCGGTCCCGCAAACGCGTCCATGCCGCACGGTACAGGGTGCGCGGCAGGAATGCGTGAAGGCTACTGGGTGCTCGCCGTATCTTGGAGGGGTGGGGCGCTGGTGGAGCCTTTGAACTTGGGTGCGCCCAGCTTGGCGATCCAGATGCCGGAGTTGATGTCGTTGTAATAGATCAGGCCATTGACGGGTTGCGCGCCCCAGGTCCAGGTGATGTTGGGAACGAAGCCGGCCGGATCGCCCGTCCAGAGACGGGCGATCTCGCGTCCTTGAGCATAGAGATCGCCGCGGAGTTCGCCGGAGATGTCGATTGCGCGGCCGCCGCCGGCATAATCGCCGAGGTACAGTGTGTCGTTCTCGGCCCAGAAATTGTGGACGCCGCCCTCGGGAACCTCATAGCCGGCCACCTCGCGCGGATGTTCGACGTCGCTGACGTCCATCACATGGCAGACGCCGCGGACAGGAGTCCTGCCCTTGTCCTCCAAGCCGAAGACGGCGGGAAACACTTCATCGCCGACGAATAAATAATTCTTGTAACGGAAAACGGAATGAGTGCCGGCGAGCCAGCCGTTGCCATACAGCTCGAAGTGATTGAATTTGTACTGAGACACGAATTGGGGATGTTCCGGGGAGCCGCCTTTGACGCCATTGCCGACGTCAAGAATCACCAGGCCGTCGCGCCAGTAGGCGAGATAGACAAGCCCGTCCACGACCTGGAGGTCGTGGAGAAATCGGCCGCTCGAAAGCACGCCGTGAATCGTCTGGATGGTGATGGAAGTCGTGTCGGTTTCCCATCGTGCCACTTCTTTGGGGTGCTTGGGATCCTGGAAATCGATGACGCGCAAAGATCCCGTGGCGTCGTCATTCAAGTAGATGTAATGGGTGTTGATATAGGCACTGTGAACACCGCCAGTGACGGTTTCCGTGTATTCGGAGAGGATTTTTATGTTCGCCGGATCGGAAGGATCAAAGAGCACGATGCCGTTTTTGCGGGTGGAGGCGTTTTCGCGCGTGAAGACGCCTATTTTTTCGTCCGGCGTGGTGCTGACGTCGTCAATGAGGCGCGCGTCGGCTTTCAGCACGGAGAGTTGCTTGGGATGCGCGGGATCGGAAACGTCGAAAAGGAAAAGCCTGTCGTTGATGGTTGCAACATAGACGTGCTTGCCGATCACCCACTCTTCGGACGTTTCTAGGGGCGAGCCATCGGGATCCTTAATTGGAATGTGGCCGACGACTTCGATGGAGCGCTCAGCGTCCCGGGGCGCGACGGCGATGGAAGCGACAGCGGAGTGTCGTCCGGTGAATGCGGTGATTTCATACGTTCCGGGGGCCTCGGCGACGAACGCGCCATCGGGATAAACAGTCCCGCGAGGACCATTGACGCTCCAACTCGTAAGGATGTCTTCTACGGGCGCGCCTTTTGCGTTTTGCGGAGTGGCGGTGAAATGAACGACGTCGCCCGTTTTTGCCGAGGCGGTTGCAGGCTCGATGGAGATTTTCTGAACGGTATCGGGAACAACACGAACACTCGCCTGACCCGTGGCCGTTCCGGCAGTGGCTTCGATGTCCGCCGTGCCTGGTGCGAGCGTCGTCAGCATGCCTGAATCGTCTACTTTGACGATTTTGGGCGACTTGGATTTCCAGTGAATGTTGACATCTGCGCGGGGTTTTCCATCGGCGGAGCGCGCCGTGGCGGTGAGGACGGCGCTGGAGCCGACGACGATCGACTTCCTGGGTGCAGAAACTTCGACGGTCGCTGGAGGCGGAATTAAAACGGTCACGTGAGCGTATCCCGTTTTCCCGCCGACGATGGCAGCGACGGTCACTTCGCCAGGCAACAAAAAGGTAACCAAGCCTGTCTGGTCAGTACCGGCAATGTCGAACGGATCCGCGGACCACAGAGTGACCTTGATCGGCAGGACGGCGCCGGATGCATCCTTGGCGACGGCGGTGAATTGAACTTTATTGCCAACCTGGACCTTGATGGGGTTGGGAGCGATTTCGACGAATTGTGGCTTCGAAGGTGCTCCTGATTCTTGCGCCCCTGTCACAGGGGCAAATGCAATCCCGCCCGCCCAGGCCATCATTGCCGCAATCGCCACTGTTGTTGTCCGCTTGGTCCGCTGGTGCGTGAACAACTCCCTTCAGTCTGATAAATGCTGCGTGTGAAAGTGAACTGAAGGGAAAGCTTTGTCAATAGCGATCGGCTGGGCTCGCGCCGGTCATTTGTGGAGCAGACAACCCCGAAAGCGATGGTCTGGACCAGATGACGGAATGTTCTGACGATGACGCTATTTCCTTTCGACCGGGAATCCGTTCCCTGGGTTGGCAACCTGCTAACTCGTTTAGTTCATGGGTCACCCCCAGCCTGAGCTTGGCATCGTAGTTGCCATCTTAGTTTGAGACCGGTCAAGGGCCTAGGATGAACAAAGTGAATCCTGTGAGAAATTCAATCGGCGTGATCCTACTGGTAGCCTGGTTGGCGATTCCGTTGAATGTCCTCGGACAGTCGAAGAAAGCTGACCAATGGGGAAATTTGCAGCAAATTACGAGACGCCGAACATATATGTACATTGATCGCCGTTTGCATTGTGGCGCAGCAAGGATTGCTGCAGTGAGTGACCAAGCCGTCACGCTCAAACGCGCGGATCAAACGAAAATCACCATCGAGCGGCAGGACTTGCTTCGGTTTGGAGAGTTGGGACTATCGGCAACTGGAATTATCTACAGCGGCAGAAGCTCATGGTCTGACGTAAAAAATCAACGGCACGACCCGAAGAATCCGCAAAGAAGAGCGAGGATGCGGGTGCTTACCCTGGAGGGAACGAGCCACGAAGGACAGTTGATCGAGGTTGACGACACGCATCTAGCGCTGCTCGACGGGGACAACACCACGCGGTTCAACAGAAGCGACATTTCCAAGGTCTACCATCTCAGGTTGAAACCCTACAGCGAGAGAGCCGAATATGTGGCTGAGGAAGCGCCGCTGATCTGGGTTCTCGACCCGGAGGTGTTGTGGTACGCGCTTGATTTCACGAGGATTCCTGTCCTGCTGTACGACGCCTCTCTGCCAGACGACGGGACCGGCTTCGCGTGCAGCGAAGACTGAAGTGGCCACAAGTCAGCATGGATCTTGACGCGAGAAGACTATGACTCTGCGAACTATCGCGGGCGCCGGGAGGCTAACGCAATTTCCCGACGGATGGCAAGGGCGGCGCTGCGCGGACTGGATGCGGCGGTGATGGGACGGCCGACGACCAGAAAACTCGCGCCGGTGTGAGTGGCTTCCGCGGGAGTAGCGACGCGCGATTGATCATTTGCGGTGGCACTTGCGGGACGCACGGCGGGAATGAGCGTCAGGAATTTTGGGCCGCAGGCGCGGCGAATCGCGGGGATTTCGTGCGCGGACGCGACGATGCCATCGAGGCCAGCTCGTTTTGCGAGTAACGCAAGTGCGACCGCTCGCGCCCGAGGAGTGCCACAGAGGCCGATGTCCCGCATGGCAGCTGCGTCGAGGCTCGTCAGTATCGTGACGCCGAGTAGCGCGGGCCGGCGCTTTTTTCCCGAGACCGCTTCCCGCGCGGCGCGCAACATGGCCAAGCCGCCCGAGGTGTGGAGCGTGAGGAGGCAAACGTTGGGAAGCTCAGCGGCGGCAGCGACGGCTCCGGCGACCGTGTTGGGAATGTCGTGGAATTTCAGGTCGAGGAAAATCTCGGCGCCGGTGGCTGCGAGCTTGTGAACCGCGCGGGGGCCTTCGGCAGTGAAGAGTTTGCTTCCAACTTTGAGAAGGTCGGCGACTCCCTGAAGCCGCCGGGCCAGCCACATGGCTGGCCCCAGGCGGTCAGTATCCAGCGCGACGATTAGTCGCGGCGTTCCGTCGCCAGCCGTGAAGGCACCTCCAGCAGTTCCAGCCGGACTTTGGCAAGCCCGCTCTGGTCAAATCCGAGTCTCCGAGCTACTTCGTAGGAGACGTCCAACTCGCGTCCCACAACGTAGGGGCCGCGGTCGTTGATGCGGACCACCTGGCTACGGTGGTTGCGGGTGTTTATGACGCGCACGACGGAGCCCAGGGGGAGCGTTGGGTGCGCGGCCGTGATGGCATACATATCATACGTTTCGCCGTTGGCGGTCGGCTGTCCGTCAAAATCTTCGCCGTACCAACTGGTCTTGCATTCCCATACGGCCAGAGGTTTCCTCTGATCGCTGGGGTTGGAGTCCTGTTTTGGGGCGGGGGAGGTTGCTGAGTGCGTGGCTGCCAGTTGGGGAGGGTTGCTCGGCCTTCCGACGGACGTAGGATTAACCGTCGGAGTCAAAACGAGCAGACCCAGTCCTAAAAACACTGACTGCAGAACCACAAAAGGCTTAACTCTCATTTTCACCTAACCTTATTTGAATCAGCAAATTGTATCTCTTACGGGCTCTCAGTGCAACCCAATTAAGCCCTCAAACCTCCCCGTAAACTGCTGATTTCAAATATACCTTCGTCCCGGCACCACATTTCGAGGCCTTCCGCAATGCGCTCTGAAGCTCGCGGATCAACGAAATGGGCCGTTCCGACTTCTGCTGCTGAGGCCCCGACTAGGAGATATTCTGCTACATCTGCTGGACTTTCAATTCCACCTAGCCCGACTATCGGTATTTTGACGCTTCGGGCAGCCTCATAGGCCAGCCTGAGAGTTATAGGTTTTATCGCCGCGCCCGACAACCCTCCCGTCGTACTACCGAGTCGGGACTTGTGGGTGTGGGCGTCTATACACAGGGCCGGGTAGGTGTTGGCTATGACCAGGGCGTCGGCTCCTTCAGTTTCTGCGACCTTGGCGATAACCCCAATCATTCCAATGGTCGGTGAGAGCTTAACCCACAGCGGGCGCTTCGAGGCCTTTTTCGAGGCCCCCACAACCGTCGCCGTGAGGGCCGGGTCAGTACTATATTCTATTCCCCCCTTCTCAACGTTAGGGCAGGAGATGTTTAGTTCATAGGCTGCCAGCCCCTCAGCATCATTCAGGACCTGTATCACTTCGAGATACTCGGAGATGCACTGGCCGAAGACGTTGGCGATGATCCTGGTGTCGAACTTTCGGAGCTCGGGCAGCTTTTCGGCGACGAATGCGCGGACGCCGATATTTTGCAGGCCGATGGCATTCACCATCCCGCCGGTTGTTTCGCAGATCCGTGGTGCGGGAGCTCCGGCCATGGGCTGAGCGGAGAGCCCTTTCACGACGATGCCTCCGAGGCGATTCAAATTGACAAGGGGAGCAAACTCGACGCCGTATCCAAACGTGCCGCTGGCAGCAATTACAGGATTTTTTAGAGAGAGGGTACCTACGCTGACTCGGAGGTCAACTCCCGCGGGCCGTTCGTGAATGCTTGCCGGCTGGGGCGAACTCACTGGGAACAGTCTATCACGCGGGTCAAGCGAGGCGGCCATGCGCCCCGGATTCCGCGGCTGCGAATCGTTCATGGTCTATGTTAGGATTGCGCCGCACCATGCGAGTCGTTGAAAAAAGGCAACTGCTCTCCGCAGAGGAAATCGGCCGGACGCTCCAGCGGCTGGCCCATGAAATCGTGGAAAAGAGTGGTGGGACGAAGGATCTGGCGCTGATCGGTGTGCGCCGCCGCGGCGTGCCGCTCTCGCAGCGGCTGGCTTCGATTATCCGCACATCGTCGAGCGCGAATGTCCCCGTGGGAACGCTGGATATCACGCTGTACCGCGACGACCTCTCGACGGTGGCACAGCAGCCGGTGGTGCAGTCGAACGAAATTGAATTTCCAGTGGACGACCGCGACATCGTGCTGGTGGACGACGTGCTGTACACCGGCCGCACAGTGCGCGCGGCCATGAATGGACTGTTCGACCTTGGCCGGCCGCGGCGGATCCGCTTGTGCGTGCTGATTGACCGCGGGCACCGCGAGCTGCCTGTGGAGGCAGCATTCATTGGCAGCACGATTCAAACCAGCGATACGGAAATCGTTGAAGTTCGCCTTCAGGAGATTGACGGGGAGGAACGCGTCGTGCTCGTTGACCGCGTTGCCTGAAACCTCGATGCTCGTTCCGGAGGCGCGCATCTAAAGGGTCACAGTGCTGCAGCGCTTGGAACATCTTCTCGGAATCGAAAATCTCACTCGCGAGCAAATCACTTTTATTTTGGATCAGTCGAAACCTTTCCAGGAATTCCAGCGGCACCCGCTGAAAAAATTGGCCACGTTGCGCGGCAAGACGGTGGCGCTCGCTTTCTTCGAGCCATCGACGAGAACGCGTATCAGCTTTGCAACGGCGGCCGCACGGCTGGGCGCCGACACGATGAATCTGCAGGCGGAATCGTCGAGCCTGAAGAAGGGCGAATCACTCCTGGATACGGTCCGCACGCTCGAGGCCATGCGGCCCGATGGTATCGTGATCCGGCACAGCTCGTCGGGCGCGCCGCATTTCGTTGCCGCGCGGCTGGAAGTTCCCGTACTGAATGCGGGGGACGGCACCCACGAGCATCCCACGCAGGCGCTACTGGACGCGCTCACGGTTCGAGACCGTAAGGGCAAGCTCGAGGGGCTGAATGTCTCGATTCTAGGCGACATTCTGCACAGCCGGGTGGCGCGCTCGGATATTCAACTTTTCGGTAAGTTTGGGACGCGAATCACGCTGTGCGGCCCGGCCATGTGGGTGCCGCGCGAACTGGAAACCCTGGCACCGAACATTCACCGCGAGGCGCGAATCGAGCGGGCGCTCGAAGATGCGGACGTGATTATCGTGCTCCGTGTGCAGACTGAGCGGATGCACGAGCCGGCGCTCGCGGCAGAAGAATTCATTTTGCGACATCAGCTCACGCCCGAGCGCTTGAAGCTTGCGCGGCCGGAAGCGGTGGTGCTCCATCCCGGACCGATGATTCGTGGGCTGGAAATTGATCCACGGGTCGCCGACGGCGCGCAATCATGCGTTCTCGAACAAGTGACCAACGGACTGGCCGTACGTATGGCGCTTCTCTATCATCTGGTGGGCGGCGCGCCGGTGGACGCGCCTCATCCCGCCAAGGGACGATCGAATGCTGCTGATTAAGAATGGCCGCGTCCTCGATCCGCTAAGCCGGACGGATGCCGTGCTGGATGTGCTGCTCGAAGGCGAGCGCATCGCGAAGGTGGGCGCAAATCTTTCGGCACCGGACGCGGAGATTCTCGATGCCAAGGGTTTGATCGTCGCACCCGGGTTTATTGATCTTCACTGCCACTTGCGCGAGCCGGGGCAAGAAATGTCGGAGACGATCGAGACCGGTACGCGCGCGGCCGCTCGCGGAGGGTTTACCGCCGTCTGCTGCATGCCGAACACCCAGCCGGTCAATGACCGTGCTTCCGTGACGCGCGGCATTGTCGAACGCGCGGCTGCGGCCGGGAGCGTGCGCGTGTGGCCGATTGGCGCGGCATCCGAGGGCAGCCAAGGCGAGGCGCTCGCCGAGATCGCGGCGATGAAAGATGCGGGAATCGTTGCGGTGAGCGATGACGGCAAGCCGATCGCCACGGCGCGGCTGATGCGGCAGGTGATGGATTACTGCCTTTCGCTCGATCTGCCGGTGATTGACCACTGCGAAGACCCATCGCTTTTTGCAGGTGGCGTGATGCGCGAAGGGCCCACGTCTATGCGGCTTGGACTGAAAGGAATTCCGGCGCAGTCGGAAATAATTTGCGCAGGCCGCGACGTGAAATTAGCCGCACTGACGGGCGCGCGGCTGCATATTGCGCACATGTCCACCGTGGGATCGCTCGAATACGTGCGCTTCGCGAAGAAATCGGGAATGCGCGTGACTTGTGAAGTGACGCCGCATCATTTTACTCTAACGGACGAAGACGTGCGCTACGACACGAACTACAAAATGAATCCGCCGCTCGCGTCGCAGGCGGATCGCCAAGCGCTCGTTCAAGGCCTGGCCGATGGCAGCGTGGATGCGATTGCGACGGATCATGCGCCGCACCATCCGGGAAGCAAAGACGTAGAGTTTGACCGCGCCCCATTTGGAATTACCGGATTTGAAACTGCACTCGCGCTGGGGCTGAGCGGGCTGGTGCACTCGGATACCATCTCGCTGATGCGGCTGGTGGAGCTTTTCACCACAGGTCCGGCCCGAGTCCTGGGCATGGAGCGAAAATTGGCCGCGGGCGAGCCCGGCGACGTGACCATCTTTTCAAACGACTATCCCTGGACATTCCGCGCCAGCGATTCTCCCAGCAAGTCGCGCAACACTCCCTTCGACGGCCGCGCCTTCCGCGGCGCCCCGATGGCAACGATTGTCGCAGGCCGGATTGTGTACCGCCGGGGAGCCACGGCGAGCGCCAAGGGATGACCTAGGAGATTTTGCGGGAAATCTTCCTGCGATCGAGTTCTACGTGCAGCCTTGAATTTACCGAGTGGAATTTCGCACGATAGGGTGCGCCCCAGTCCTTCAAAGTCTTGCGAACCGCCCATTTCTTCAGCAGGGCATACTTGCGCATTTCGACCGCAGACTGGTTCTCGCCGTGAAAGCGGCGAAGGTAAAGCTGGCAATCGAGCCAATGGAAACAGAAGCGGCCAGCCAGTTTGAACTCGAGAAGACGATCCTCCATGTAGCGGCCACGGTAAGGGTCGTCGCGAAGCCAGCCCCCCACAGCACGAAGAGCACTGACGCGGTAGAGTCGGGGCGCCATCGGACCTGCAAAGCGTAATACGTCGTAGCGGCTTCTCAAAATATGCCCGCGACGAACTTCGCTGGCGCCGGTGGCTTCATCGACAAGAATGTGATTCGCATAACAAAGAGCGACGCGTGGCGAGAGCCGCTCGATTGCTTCTTGGAGGATTTCGATGGCCGAAGGAAACAGTTCGTCGTCTCCGTCAAGCCGGAGCAAATAAGGCGTGTCGACGCTGAGCAAACCTTTCTGCAAGGCGGCCGATGGCCCCTGATGCCGCTGACGGAGCAAACGCAGGCGCGGATCTTTTAGATAGCCCCGGACAATCTCCGACGTGCGATCGGTCGAGCCATCGTCCACGATCAGCAGTCGGAATGCCTGCTCCGTCTGCCGAAGCACGCTCTCGACGGCGCGACCGACGAAGCGCGCTTCGTTGAAAGCCGCCATCAAGACTGTAGTCTTGGCTTGACGTTTCAGCTCTTCAAGTCTCGAACGTCGTGATCGCAAATCTGCCTCTCCCCGACAAGTGGACGTGCTGGAATGGGTCATGCTACTCTCGCGCCCATCCCCGGTTGAGCCGGGGCCCAAACCCAGGCCAGGCCCGCTCCGGACCGGGAAAATTTTAGGCAGGAGAAGCGACAGATGGCAAGAAGAACAAAATCCAAGGGCAGCAAGAAATTGAAAAAACCTTCCAAGGTATCGAAGCGCATCACGTTGAAGCGCGGTTTTACTAACTACTAGTCACATCATCAATCAAAACGAGGTCCAACACGATTCCCAATGGGCTGCCGCGTCTCAAGGACGTCAGCCCTTTTTTCTTTGCCTACTTCAGGAGTGAAAATGTCAGGCCCCCGGCCGTTCGGTATCAAGAGACTCTTGAAAGCACTCTTGCCGGTCCTTGTGGCAATCGAGGTGTGGGGCCAAGGGGCTCCGAATCGTATCGTCACCCCGACTCCGGAGCGACGGGCTGCGCGCGCAATGGAAGCGGCGCGGGGGAATCCGCTGGAGCTGCGCGCGTTTCTGGTGCGAATGCCGAAGGGTGCAGATTTGCATAGCCATTTGAGCGGCGCGGTTTATGCCGAGTCCTGGGTTCGCGCGGGGGCGGAAGACAATTTGTGCGTGGACCTGGCGACGCTCTCATTCTTTAAGACGCAGGCGATGTCCCAGAGTATTCCGCCCGAGCCTGTGTGCGGCGAGGGAAAAGCGGCCGCGGCGCGGGCTTTTACAGACCAGCATCTTTACGACGCGCTGGTGGATGCGTTTTCGATGCGCGCCTTTGTTCCTTCGGCAGGCGTGAGCGGGCACGATCATTTTTTCGACACCTTCGGGAAATTCCATGGTACCGACAGGCGCCACACGGGTGAATGGCTCGATGAGGTGGCCGCGCGCGCTGCGGGGCAGAATGAGCAATACCTGGAACTTATGGATACTCCAGACTTCAGCCACACGGCGCAGATCGCTAAAGAACTCGGTTGGCACCAGGATTTGGCACAGTTGCGGACAGATTTGCTCGCGCATGGATTGCGCGAGGATGTCGCGGTGGCGCGCGCCCATCTTGAGCAGGCGGAGGCTGTCCGCAATGAGCGTGAACATTGTGGGCAGCCGAATGAAACTCCCGCGTGTCGCGTGGAGATCCGTTTCATTTATCAGGTATTGCGCGGCTTCCCGAAGGAACAGGTGTTCGCGCAGACGGTGCTTGGATTCGAGACGGCTTCCGTTGATCCGCACGTGGTCGGAATCAATTTTGTGATGCCTGAGGACGGCTACGTTTCGATGGCTGATTATGCGGTGCAGATGCAGATGGTCGATTTTCTCCATGGCATGTATCCGAAAATTCACATCGCGCTGCACGCCGGCGAACTCGCGCCGGGACTGGTGACTTATGAGGGTCTGTGCTGCCATGTTCGCCTTGCGGTCGAGCAAGGTCATGCCGAGCGGATCGGGCATGGAGTGGATTTGATGTATGAGCAGCGCCCGTACGAGTTGTTGAAGGAGATGGCCGCGCGGCATGTGATGGTGGAGATCAATCTCACGAGCAATGATGTGATTCTGGGAGTCAGCGGGAAAGATCATCCGCTGCCCATCTATCGGAAATCCGCCGTACCCGTTGCGCTCTCGACGGACGATGAAGGTGTGTCGCGCATTGATTTGACGCACGAGTACGAGCGCGCCGTCCAGACATACGGCTTCGGCTACGTGGACCTGAAGCAAATGGTCC
>Ga0210384_10000367_pt1 | contig 69394 bp, 64 predicted proteins | sample IncBWH2MmetaG_FD_160574 | JGI IMG/M metagenome (GOLD analysis project Ga0210384, IMG submission 160574) | Forest soil microbial communities from Barre Woods Harvard Forest LTER site, Petersham, Massachusetts, United States - Inc-BW-H-2-M | ecosystem: Environmental > Terrestrial > Soil >... | reverse complement strand
GAGACGCCGAAGCAAAACTCCGACGAGCGCAACGCAGGGTTGCAAGACGCAAGAAAGGATCACACCGTCGGCGCAAAGCCGTCGCGTTGCTACAGAAAATACACGCTCGAATCTGGCGGCTACGAAATGAGTTTCAGCACAAGCAGTCTTTTAAACTGATTCGAGACTTTGGAACAATCGCCATCGAAGACTTGAATGTAAAAGGGCTCGCTGGCGGAATGCTTTCCAAGTCAGTACAGGATGTCGGATGGGCTTCCTTCTTCTTAAAGATTGCGTACAAGGCTGAAAGCGCCGGTCGTAATCTGATTAAAGTCAACCCATCAGGGACGAGCCAAACCTGTATTTGCGGTGCTACAGTTCGCAAACTTCTCTCAGATAGAGAGCATGTCTGTACCGAATGCGGACTGGTTGCGCCGCGAGACTTTGTATCGGCTCAAGTAATTTTACAAAGGGCTAGGATAAGCCCTTCAAACCGTAACGTAGAGGCAGTTAGCTCATGCGTGGTTTGAGAAGCCGTCGCGTTCACGCGACGGAGAAGTCACTCGGTTGCTAATCCCAGAAGTCCTCTCGATCGATAAGTTCGACCCCGATTTGGCGGTTGCCCTCCATATCCATGCGGGAATAGACCACGCGGGCCGCCGCACGCACTCCCTTGTTCTTCCGTGTCAGCACCAGCGTGCCCCCTTTTTCGACTGGGTGGTGGCATACGAACCCTGCGCCATGACGGCTCAGCGTGGAAGTCCAGGTATCCTCCTCCCAGGTCCTGTTGGCATCTTCTCGACGCAGCCAAACCGCTACCGCAGTCGCCAATCGCGGACTTCGCCTGAGAGAATTGCCTGCGTGGGACACCCAAAGAAGAGCGTCCAGCAGGCGCGCCTTGGTCAGCTGATCTCGAGAGCGCGGATCCTGGACGAGGTTCGTGGCCTCTCGCGCCCACGCGCTTAACGATTCCTTGAAAGCTGCAGTTGCCGTCGGGTCGCACTCCTGACCCTTCAAACGTTCATGGGACGATTGAAGTTCCTGAAACGAAACCGAAAGGAAATGATCGAGGCAAAACATGCGTGCCTTCATTTCGGCAGCGGCGCGTTCCCCGCAGGCTTCAATGCTGCATGGATTTCTGTCGGCCGCTTCGTGAATGTCTGCCGATTCGATTTGACCTTCCATTGCTCCGCCCCCAAGCGGCCTTAAGCGGTCCGCCTAGCTTTTGGACAGTTTCCCGATCCCCTTAGCAAGTTCGGAAATTGCGCCGCTCACAAATTCAAGGTGGCTGCGGCTGTAATGCGACATCTCCCCGGCGAATTGGCGCGAGATTTCCGCGGCCTTTTCTTTCAAGCTCGCCAAGGCGCCATCGGTGATGGGCTCCAGTGCGTCCCGCACGCGGGCTTTCGCCTCCGCCTCTTGTTGTTGGGCGGAGCCTCGAACGCTTTCCAGAGCTGCCTTCGCTGCGCCACCGGCCGCGCGTTCGAGTTCTTTGCGGGTACTATCGACTCGTTCCCGCAGCATCATTTCGAACTGTTTGTCGAGCCGTGTGCAGTTCTCTTCGATCTGAACCGCGGACTTTCGGACGAATTGCTGGCAAATCTCTGCTACTTCCTGTTCTCGTTTGGCGAGCTGCGCGGTGACGGTTCGGACATTCTCGATCACTGGCGCTGACTGTTCCTTCAGACGCCCGATGATGCGGTCCACTGCGTCTTTGCGGGAGGCGTCGAGAAATCCCTGAAGCCGTTCTTGTGCCTTGGTGGTTGCTTTCTCGGACGCTTCTTCTAGTTCACGTTGACGCGTCTCGATTCGTTTGAGCGCCTGCTGAAGGTCCGATTCGATTTTTTTTGTCCACTGCGCGTGGCGGGTGCGTGCGGCTTCCTCGCCCATTTGGTTCATCTGTTTGACGGACTGGTCGATCAAGGAGCCAGCCCCGGATGAGGTGGCTTCTCGGACGAAGCGCTTCACTTCTTCCGGTAGTCCGGCGCGCAGCTCGTCCAAAACCGCTGTTGCTCTTTCTCTAACAACGCTCTCCGCCGCCTCCGACAGCATGCTCTCCATCTGTTGTTGAAAGCCGCCGATCAACTGGCCCACGGGCCGCGTCTTCGATGCCGGCAGCGTTGCGGAATCACCCGCACGCGCGGTCGCCGCTTTGCCGCGCTCTTCTTTCGTGGGGGTGGGAGGGGTCTCCGGCCGAAGAACTGCGACCGTTTTTGGCTTCGATTCATGGGCCCCGGGACTCGGAGGTCCGCAGAACGGTAACCAATCGCTAGGGGGCGACTGCAGGCCCCAGAAATTGCCGGGTTCATCGAGTTCGATACCCGTCTGGAACAGGCCGCCGTGTTCGGTGGGACGCTGGATCCATTTCACGTGGCCGCGGGTCGTAACGGGCTTTGAACCCTCGCCCTTGCCGTTCATTTCCAGTATGACGAAGGCGTTGGGCAACACTTCGTGCTTCGATTCGTACATGCAACCATGACAATTGAGGCTGACGGTGGATACTTCTTCGTGGTAGGGCCCGCGAAACGAGTCGACGCCTTCGACGGCAAGCCGAATGGCCTGGTGGACGCGCGTACTACGCCGCGATCCACGTCCGGAATGAATGGCTAGCGAGCCGCTCGGCACGTTTCCCTCTTGGCGCTGGTTCCTACAGGATAAAACGCGTGGCCCTCGGGACCATCGGCAAATCGAAGGGCCTGCTCCAAATGAGTTACTCCCCGCCCGCGATTGCCAGCGCCGCCCGCGCGCATCAGGACCGTGAAAGCAGATTGGTTCGCGCTTTGCGCCTCGCTTGTGAATCCTCATCTGCAGTCTGGTTTGCCGCTGGTGCCCTCTATTCGCCACCAGTGAGCCACTACTCATCGGCTACATGCCAGGATGGTTTCCGGGGCGCCCCGCCCCTCGCGTATAATATAGAAAGGATGACGGGCTCATCGCGCGCTTCGGGAGGGAGCAACCGCGCGGGATCTGCGGGGGACGGGAAAGCTCGACGAATCCTGGCGATTGATTACGGCCGCAAGCGAATTGGCTTGGCGCTCTCCGATGAGTTGGGCTTCACCGCGCAACCACTCGCAACGCTCCTGCGTCGGAATCGCCGCGATGACTTGCGCCGCTTGCGCGAGATTTGCCGCGAACATGGCGTCGAACGCATTCTCGTCGGTCACCCGCTGCACATGACCGGTGCCGCAGGTGAAATGGCGGAGGAAGCCGCGCAATTTGCAGCGCGCTTGAAAAAAGGGATCGACATCGTGGTAGAACTGGTGGACGAACGTCTGACAAGTTGGGAGGCGGATCAACTGATGGCCGAATGGAAACCCTCGTCGCGCCGAAAACGCACGCATACCGACGACATCGCCGCCGCAATCCTGCTGCGCGAATACCTCAATCGCCCGCGCGCTCAACCGCGCCCGGCCCGCGCGGAAAAGGAATAATTCTACATGCGGCGGCTAGGCCTACTGGCGTTGCTCGTGATTGCAGGGATGGGCGGACTGGCCGGTTGGCTCGATTCCCGGATCAGCCGGCCCTATCGCGGCCACCGGCCGGAAAAAATCTTCGTGGACATTCCCCACGGCACCTCGCGCTGGGGCGTTGCTGGAATTCTGAAGCAGAACGAAGTCATCCGCGATCGCTACGCCTTCCAGCTATTCAGCGTCTGGCATGCGCGTAAACCTCTTCAGGCCGGCGAATATTTCTTTGACCATCCGGTGAATTCGAAAGAGGTTTTCTGGAAAATTGCCGGAGGAAGAATCTTCGTCCACACTGTCACCATCCCCGAAGGCTGGACCATGTTCGATATCGCCGCGGAGCTCGGCCGTCAGGAAATCTGTAGCCGCGAAGATTTTCTTGCCGCCGCGCGCGATCCTGCCACGATTTCCGATCTCTCCCCGCAAGCCCAAACGCTCGAAGGATTTCTGTTTCCTTCCACTTACGAATTTACACGCCACGCTTCTTGCGAACAAATTGCCAAAAGGATGGTCGGTGATTTCCGCGCTGTGTGGGAGACGCTGGTCCCGGCAGATTCAACACAGTTCCCCGAGGGGTTGACGCTCGGCCAAGTAGTCACTCTCGCCTCGCTCGTCGAGCGAGAAACACCGAGACCGGAAGAAAGACCGCTGGTCGCCAGCGTTTTCTACAATCGCTTGCGGCGCGGATTCCCGCTGCAGTGCGACCCGACCGTCCAGTACGCTCTCAACATCGCGGGAAAGCCCGAGCGAAATATTAATGGCAAGGATTTGCGCACCGATTCCCCCTACAACACCTATCTGCATCGCGGCCTCCCGCCCGGCCCGATCGCCAATCCCGGAGAAGCTTCGCTGCGGGCGGCGCTCGCGCCCGCGCAATCCGATTACATGTATTTCGTCGCCAACGATCACCGCGGCCACTTCTTCAGCAAGACGCTTTCCGAGCACAACCGCAATGTCGCGCGCTACCGCCGACTGCTGGCCGGTGAAGACCCGCCCTCCGATCCGGCGCAGCAGACAGCGAAGAAATCGAAATCCCGAGGCCCCTCTTGACCGCCAGCCCCTCCAGCCCGAATCCTTCCAGCGGATCGCCCAGCAAGAAGGCGCTGATCATAGAAATCGCGCAGGGCCTCGCCAAACCGCGCTTCACTCCCGCGGAGATCGAACAGATTCGCCGCAAGCTCATCACCCAGATGGGAGAGAAGGGAAAGACTTCCGCAGACTACATCGTGAGCGTCCTGGAAGAAGCTGGCATGCGCGTGGTGCTTTCCACGCGCTCCGATACCGAAGGCCGCTACGAAGAAGAGTTCACCGACCTGCTGCACTTCTCGACGCTCGACGAAGCCGAGATGTGCCTGATCCGCCTCGATGAACTACTGCGAAAATTTGTTGTCGAAGACGAGCGCGCCGCTGCCGAGCGCGTTCGCGAAGTCGCGCGCCTCGGACGCCGTCGCGCGGAGATGATCGCGCGCAATCACAAAGTGGATGCGCTGAAGCGCTCGGAGAAGGAAGAAATCGCCCACTGGTTCGCCATCTGGCTGGAGACCCCCGACGCATTTTTCGACTGGCTCGAAGTCCGCAAGCAATCTCCCGAATTTCAGAAGCAATTTCCCCCACGAGACTCCGAGGAAGAATAGGTGTACTTGCTCGACGTCGAACCGCTGGACCTCGGCCCCGAGGTTCGTGCCGTAGGCCTCGAGCTCACGGAAGCGGACGAAAATCGCGAGCCTGCTCGCGGCCCGGAAGCCGCCAAGATCTGGAGCCGTGTCCTGATGGCCACCGCCGCTACCGAACCCTGGGCTCTGGATTTTTTCAGCCACCTCGATCGCGTCCGCGATTTCTGCCAGCGTCACCACATCGCCTTCCATCCAGCCGCCGGCCGCTCCGTGGTAATCCCGGAACCAGAGCCAACTGCTCTAGAAGCCATTCTCAACCGCTTTCAAGGTGAAACCTTCGGAGCCCGTGCCGGGGCACAACTCCGAGCTGGAGATCCCGGGCTCGAAGGCGCCCTGGCCAGCCGCGGCGTCGATGCTTACCACCAGGCCTTCCGCAACTACTACTTTTGCGCCGTCTGCAACTTCGAGGACGGCTCCTTGGTCCTTCTGAGCCAGAAACTCTGGGCCAGCGAAGTGATGCGCCGCCTGCGCCCGGTCCTTGCAGACCTCCCAGTAGAAATTCGCCTCCCTTCCTGATTTCCTCCCTATTTGACTTTCTGAAAACTTAGCCCGAACGTACTATTCCCTCAGAAACTAGTTCTAGTACACTTAGTACAGGTCTCAGGAGATGGCGCCCCTTTCAAGCGAGTTGACAGTGCCCAGCGAGTCCACAGTCCCGAACGCCAGAGCGTTTGTTCGCAGCTTGAACGTGCTGCTTAAGTATGCTCGGCTCTATGGTTTAGAACATGCCCGGTCGGCCGGTCAGTTTGACTCCACCTGGAGCGAACTGGTCGCCGCCGTGGGCGCCGCCGGTCAAGGCGGCTTGTTGCTGGGCGCCTCCGGATCTCAGCTTCTACTCGATGGCGTCCCACTGGAATCCACTCCCGCTGAACGCAGCTTTGCTGACTTGCTCACTACTGCAGGAGTTGCCAGCATCTGTTTCACCTCGACTGCCGTGCGGCAGGAGTTTGCCGATTTTGTAAAAGCCTTTATGGAAAGCGGCCCGAAGGCAGGCACGCTCACAGAGCGCCTAGAGCAGCTGTTTGGGACCAACAGGCACGCCGGCATCCGCGTCAACGAGATCCGTTTCGTCGCCGAAGACGCCGGGTTCTCCGAAGCGCGCGTGGCCGCACAGCTAACCTTGAAAACCCTGGGCGCAGAGACCGACCGCATCCAAGATTGGTTCCGGAGCCCCGAGAAAATGATACAGCTCATCGCGGCGGCGGAAGGATCCCATGGCGGTCCCGGCGGACCCGGACTCGGGGGTGGCGCGGGTTCAGGGGTTGGAACAGGTTCAGGCGCGGGAACCGGGCAAGGAGCTGGAACTGGAGCTGGAGCTGGAGCTGGAACTGGAACTGGAACTGGAACTGGAGGGGGATCTGGATCAGGGGGCGGATACGTGGTGGGCCAGGGCCCGGGTTTCGGCGGCGGCTACGCAGCCGGCAGCTCGGCCGGTGTCTCACAGCTGGAAGAAGCAGACCTTCAGAGTCTGCTGAGGCTTCTGGTGCAATTCGGTGAAGCGCAAGCATCCAAGAATCCTCAGCTCGATCAGGTCGAATGGCAGCACCGGCTCATCGCGCTGCCACAAAATGCGCAAGTCACTTTACGCCAGGCGCTCGCAGGGGTCGCTGCCAGCAATCCCTCTGCAAAAATGGACGAGGCCACGCTCCTCCGCCTCGCCGAAGATCTCGCCATTCGTTTCGCGCTCGATCGCTTCCAGCGCGGCGAAGTCCGTGTCAATGCCGTGCGTCAGATGCTCGATCGCATGGGTCACGAACTGGAAACTCTGCGCAAGCTGCTGAAAGCGCGCGAAGAGAAATTGTCCTCCGCGGGTGTGGCCCTGGAATCGCATGCCGACGTCCTCGACCGCCAGTTCTGGGCTGCGGTGCCCGATTCGGGCAAGCGCATGGTCCTGATGTCCGCCGAAGCCTGGTGCATCCCGCCGCGTAACGTCCAGCAATATGTCGAAGAACTACTCGGCCGCGGCGAATCCGACGCCGCCGGAGACATTCTGCTGAAATATGCCGCTTGCGTCCGCAATAAAGACGCTGAAGCGCGCAAGAAAGCCGCCATCGGCCTCGGCCAGCTTGCCGAGCTGTACAGCAAGGCCGCCAGCCAGCGACTGCAAGATGCGCTCGCTCAAATCGGCGAGCAGATGGTCGAGGAAAAAGATCCTGAACTTCAAACACTCTTAAGCGCAGCATTCGTCCGCCTAAGCCAGGAATCTGCCGCGCGCCGTTACTATCGCGCCATGCAGCAGGCACTCGATTCGCTCGCGGAGCTCGAAGAGCAGCGCCCCAGTTGGGTGCAGAGCTTGCGTCCTCGTATCGGCGTCGAAAATCGCATTCCTGAATTCATCGAAGAAGCCCTCTCCGCTGAAACCATGCCCGAGGGCCTAGTCGGCGTGCTCATGCGTGTCCCGCAAGCAGCCTCCGAGCATCTGGGCATTCGTTTGGCTCGCTCCGGCCGCGCCAGTGAACGCGAGACCGTGGTCGAACTGGCCCGCGCCGTCGGCGCTCCCTGCGTACGCCATCTGAAAGAGACCTTGAAGAATGAGCCGCCGGCAAAGGCCGCGACCGTCATCGGCTTGCTTTGCCGTCTGGATCCGATCGCTGTCGAAGACATCTTGCCGGTGCGTCTGGCGGAAGGGCAGCGCAGCTTCCATGATGCCGTGATCCGCCAGCTGTCCATTTCCGGTTCGCCTGAGCGTGGCAAGCTGCTCGCAGACTCGATCGAGCTGTTTGATAGCTTGGTCCTTCCGCTGGCGCTCGATGAGATTGGAATGTGCGGCGACCCGAACACGGCGCCCAAGCTGCTGCGCCTCGCGAAAGGAGAAATCCTTCCGCAAGGCGCCGAATACCTGCGCGTGAAGGCTATCGAAGCACTGGGCCGCATGCGCGCTCCCGCTGCCGCGGGCCATCTCCGCCTGTTGGTAGAGGAGCGCAAGACTTTCGGCTGGGCTTACCCGGAAGAAATTCGCATGGCCGCCGCGCAAGCGCTTATGAAACTCGATCCTACCTGGATCCAGGCATTCCTGCCGCAGTCGGGCCTGGACATGAAAGTGATGGCGCTTGCTCCGCTCGACCCCATTCAGGAACGCGATTTCGTGCGCCACCGCCGCTACCGCCGCATCCGTCTTCCGCGCAACGTCCCGGCGGTGATCACATCGGCGCGCGGGAAATATTCCTCCTCCATCAGCGTCCTGAGCCTGGATGGCGGCCTGATCAGCGGCGACCTCCAGATTCCCGTCGGCACCGAGGCCACGCTGAAGATTCCCGCGGGCTTGCGCTCCATCAGCATGAAAGCGGTCGTGCGTTTCGTCCGCGCCCACCAAGCCGGTTTCGAAACCGTTGGCATGGGCCTCGAAGACCGCTCGAAGCTCCGCCGCCTGCTGGTCTCGCTCGGCGGCATCGACGCCATCCCCTCCGCTCCTCCGCCTCCCGAAGAATAGCTCGGGCCCTCGGTGGCAGGGCCGATCCTGCCTCGATTCATCCGGGCAATCCCTGCTTCCCTGATACACCAGATTCGAAATGAACATCCACTCTCGCCCAGTTTCCGGCGCTTGTTGACACCCTCAGAATCCGGCTGCTACAGTCAGTCATTTAGACCTACGGGGAAAATCACACTGAGAAGGCCTCGCTCAATCTGGATGGTCTGGCTGGCAGCGCCGACGCTGTTTGCCTGTGGATGCTCGGTCAGCAAGAAGACGGTCGTAAAGCCAGGCGAAGCGCCCGGGCCGGTCGTGACGGCCACAAAAGCGGACCTCATCGAGCGCTACCATGTACAGGCGGCAGCAGTTACCTCGCTCAACGCCACCGTCTCGATGAAGCTCACTGCCGGCTCCGCCTACTCCGGCGTGATCGAGCAATATCACGAGGTAAATGGGTTTATTCTTGCATCCGCTCCCGCTAGCATCCGGGTGATCGGCCAGGCACCGGTCGTGGGCAAGAACATTTTCGATATGGTCAGCGACGGCCACACATTCAGCATCTTTATTCCCTCAAAGAACAAGTTCCTGGTGGGATCGGCCAACCTCGCCCGCCCGGCGAAGAAGCCGATTGAAAATCTTCGCCCGCAGCATCTGGTGGATGCGCTATTGTGGGCGCTTATCGAGAAGGCGGCCATGGTTCTTTTGGAGGAAGAGAACGAAGTAGCGGGGCGCTACTATGTGTTGACGGTCGTTCAAAGCAGGGTCGAGGACGCTGGGCTCGGCGCGATCGGGAAGCCGACGGAGGATTCCTGGATTACACGTAAGATCTGGTTCGATCGCCGGGACTTGAGCGTTGTGCGCGCGGAAATCTTCGATGCGCATGGTAAGGTGAACTCCGTATCCTCCATTCTCGATGGCAAAGTGATTTCAGATGTCCGTTACGGTGATTGGCGAGCGGCTGGCGCGATAAATTATCCGCGGCAAATCACCATCAGCCGCCCGGGCGATGACTACACATTGGAGATCACCATCAAGAAAATCACACTCAACGAAACCGTCCCCGCCGACCGCTTCGTTCTCCAACAGCCGGCCGGAACAGACCTCGTGCGCGTGGGCGAAGAACCGAAGGAGCAGCCGTGATCCGGCACATGATCGTTCAAAACGTGCTGCACCGTCCTCTGCGCACGCTGATCACCGTGATTGCCGTCGCTGTAGAAGTTACTCTGGTGATCAGCGTCGTCGGCCTCACCAGCGGCTTGCTGTCGGACGTGGCGAAGCGCACCGAAGGTGTGGGTGCGGACATCATGGTGCAGCCGCCCTCCTCGTCGGCCATCATGGCGTTTACGAATGCGCCCATGCCCGTCAGCCTTGGAGAAAAGCTGCGCCAGCTTGATTTTGTGCAATCCGTTGCGCCCGTCCTGCTGCAATTTAATTCCAATGGCCTGGAAATAGTTTACGGGATCGAGCCGGAGAGCTTCCGCGAGGTCTCCGGGGGATTCGTTTTCCACGCGGGGCACGACCTCGCGGGCCCCGACGATATTCTCGTTGACGACGTGTACGCTCGATCGAAGAAAGCCGAGGTGGGGCAGACGATCCACTTATTCAACCATGATTTTCATTTGGTCGGTGTGGTCGAGCATGGGAAGGGTGCGCGTTTGTTTGTCATGATGACTACGCTTCAGGAAATGTCCGGCGCGCACGATAAGGCTTCCGTATTCTATGTCAAATGCGACCGCTCGAATCACATCCCGGCCGTTGCCGATGAAATCCGCCAGATTCTTCCGCGCTACGAAGTGCGGCAATTGAAGGATTTTATTTCGCTGATGACTTCCTCGAGCCTCCCGGGCTTGGACGCCTTCATCAACGTGATGATCGGCATCGCTGTAACCATCGGCTTTCTGGTGACATTCCTCTCGATGTACACCACCATTATCGAGCGCACTCGTGAAATCGGCGTCTTGAAATCCCTCGGCGCATCGAAGGGTTACATCGTCAGGATCATTTTGAGCGAGACCACACTTCTCTGCCTGGGAGGCATCGTCACAGGCGTCGCTTTGACCTTCTTTACGCGCAGCATTCTCGTCAAGCTCGTCCCCACGTTGACAATTTTGATTACTCCCGGTTGGATAGCTCGCGCCGGCGCCATCGCGATTCTCGGCGGTCTGTTGGGCGCCGCCTATCCCGCATGGCTTGCCAGCCGCCGAGACCCCGTGGAGGCCCTGGCCTATGAATAATTTGACCTGCGCACCACTCCTCCAAGCCAAGCTAGGCAGGAATGCCAAACACGGCTAGAATATTTCCATCCACGGCAACGCTGACCATCGAATCGGAGCGGGTATTGGAGCCAATCCTCAAGACTGAAAACTTGTGGAAGGTGTATCGCACGGGCAAGGTGGACGTGCCGGCATTGCGCGGCATCAACATCGAAATCTTCCCGGGTGAGTTCGTTTCCATCATGGGCCCTTCGGGCTGTGGCAAATCGACCATGCTGCACGTGATAGGAGGCCTGGCGCAAGCCACCCGCGGGCGAGTGCTGCTGGACGGCAATGATCTGACAGCGATGAGCGATTCCGCGCGCACGCTACTGCGCCGGCACAAAGTCGGCTTTGTGTTCCAGAGATTCAATTTGCTTCCGACTCTCGACGCTTACCACAATATCGCTTTGGCGCAGCACATTCACGGCAACGGATTTGACCCGCACCGCTTCGACGTGGTCGCCCGTCTCCTGGGCCTGACCGAGCGGCTGAAACACAAACCCTCGGAACTTTCCGGCGGCGAGCAACAGCGCGTCGCTCTCGCCCGCGCCATCATCAGCGAACCAAAGATCGTCCTCGCAGATGAACCCACAGGCAATCTGGACACGAAAAGTTCTGAAAGCGTTCTGGGCCTGTTACGTCAGCTCAATAAGGATCTGGGACAGACCATCGTGATGATCACGCACAATCCCGAAGCCGCCGCCTATGGACATCGCGTTCTGCACATGCGCGACGGCCTCGTCGTCAACGGCGCTTCCATCCACTGATATGCGGCGATTGTGGCAAGGCTTGCTCCGCACGTTTTTCTGGTCCTACGAGCGCGGGAGCTGGCCCTATGATTTGATGGTCATCGCCGTGGCTGCATTCGTGCTGCTCACGCCGCGGCATTGGTTCGAAGATCAGCCGCAATCAACAGCGCTTGCGAGTTCCGAGGTGCAACTGGTTTCCGAGGATTCCTCGCTCCACACCACTACCTATCGTCTGGACGCAAAGATTCTCCCCCCGGCAAAACGCACCGCGAAACCGACTCCCGAACTCGAACGTGAGACGCACGACATTCTCGGCCGCGCCGTCGAAGAGTTGAAAGGCCAGACCTTTCAGGTCCGCCGGATTGATCCGGTGCGCACGGAGGATGGATCCGTCCTTTATTACGATGTAACCGTGCACCCCTGATTTCCGGCCGTCACATTTCCATACCATGTCTCAGCACCGCGCAACCGCTGGCCCGCCCGTCGCGTCCTATGCTGTGTGCTATGATCCCGAAGCATTGCGCGACGGGTCCGCGCACGGGAGAGAGGGGGAATTTCTTGACGCCTAAGAAATGGGCGGCGCTGCTGGTACTAAGCTTGAGTTTCTGCGCTGCCTTTGCTTCGGGCTCCGCTGCCACCTCGCAGAATCACGCTCCCATGTCTCTCGAAGCCGTCCTCCGCCAGCTTGATTCCGCGGCCAGGGATTTTCGCAGTCTCTCCGCCGACGTCGAGCGCACTAAAGTAACTGTAGTGGTTAACGACCGTTCTACCGAAACCGGCACCATTCTGGTTCGCGGCGATAAGATGCTCCTGCAGATGAAAGCGCCGGACGCACGCACAATCCTGCGCACCGGCGACAACATTTACATTTACAACCCGGGCCTCAATCGCGTGGAGGAATACAACCTGGGGAAAAATCGCGCGCTCTTCGACCAGTATCTCTTACTCGGTTTTGGCACGCCGGGAAGGGAACTCGAGAAACATTACCTGGCGACGCTGCTTGGGGAACCGGTGCTCGACGACAAGAAAACTGCGCTGATCGAGTTAACTCCGAAATCCGAACAAGTCCGCAACAACATTTCAAAGATTCAAATCTGGTTTGACGAATCGTCGTGGCTGCCCGTGCAGCAGGAGTTCTTTGAAACCGGCTCGGGAGACTATTTCATCATTCGCTACTCGAAGATTTCGCGGAATCCCGATCTGGCCGATGCACGTTTCAAGCCTCATTGGCCCAAGGGAACCGAAAAAATCAAGCCACAGGGCTAGCCGTCCATCCCGGTTCTTCCCACCTCTGGAATTCTTCAGGGCCGAGCAACGACCGAGGCTAATTTCTCCGGGCTCCGCCTTTTTTGAATCCCAGAGCGGCGGATTCGTGGTCCAGCAAGGCGCGTTTGCGCTCGAGTCCCCAACGATAGCCGGCAAGATTGCCGTCTTCGCGCACCACTCGGTGGCAGGGAACAACCACCGAAACAGGGTTCGTGGCGCAGGCGCGAGCAACGGCGCGAACGGCCTTGGGGCGTCCGATCGCGCGCGCCACCTGGCTGTAGGTGCGCGTAGCGCCGTAGGGGATGCGGCGCAATTCTTCCCACACGCGACGTTGGAAGGCCGTGGCCTGCACATCGGTCGGCAAATCAAGATGCGGCTCGCGGCCGCGCAAGTGCGCGAGGATTGATTCGATCCAGTCTTCCATTCCGTTGCGGTCGCGCCGGATTTCCGCGCGCGGGTACTCCTTCTGAATGGCGGCTTCCAGCCGCGCGTCCGACTCACCCAGGTAGAGCGCGCTGATGCCGCGGTCGGTTGCGCCCACCAGCAGCCGTCCGAGCGGTGAGTCGGCAATCGTGTAGCGTATGCGCATTCCAGCGCCGCCGCGGCGGTATGTGGCGGGAGTCATGCCCAGATGAGTCGGGGCGCGTTCGTAGAGCCGGCTGCTCGAGCCGAATCCTGCGTCATAGAGTGCTGTGGTCACGTCGTCTCCTTTTTTCAATCTCGTTTTCAGCCGGCGCATCCGCTGCGCATCGGCGTATTGCCGCGGCGTGATGCCCATCACACTGCGAAAAGCGCGCTGGAGCTGATGCGCACTCATCCCCACCGGCGCACAGAGTGCCGCGAGAGTGACCGGCGAATCTCCCGTGCCGTTGCTTTCGCCATGAATCCGTTTCTCGATCTCGCGGCAAACCTGCTCCACGGCTCCCGCCCGGCGATCGCGGGGACCGAGGGTGCGCGGCCGGCACCGCAGGCATGGGCGGAACCCCTTTTTCTCCGCCGCTTCAGGCAAATTGAAGAAAATCACTTGTCGGCGCTCGGGCTTGCGCGAAGGGCACGAGGGCCGGCAATAAATTCCCGTAGAGCGCACCGCATAGACGAACGCGCCATCGGCCCCGCGATCGCGCGCCTGGACCGCTTGCCATTGTGCTTCCGCCGGGCGATAGGTGTGATTCGGTGGCATTCGAGATTCGCTCGGTCGAACTGGAACGGTTCCCATGGCGCTGGCCTCCACCTCAAAGTTAACGGAAGCCGGGCCCCCTGACTATCCGTTTCTAGCGCTCAAAATCCGGCCAATTTGGCGGCATTTACAGGCCCAAAACCCCCGCCAAACCTGCTTAGAGTGGCTAGGCCCCGGATGTTATATGATACGGCAACTTGGTGTGAAGGTTCGTTGACGAGCCATCTGGCGGCGCGCATATTGGGGCCACCACTGGGGTTCATTCTGGGCAGGGCTTGGGGGGAAGTGATATGGGGGCTGCTCGGGACTTTAAAGAGCAGCAGGCGGTAGTATCGCCGCTGCGCGAGTTCGAAAGCCGCACGGAATCCATCAGAGCCATCACAGATAAGCCTGGGCCGCGGCGTTTTGCACGCGTTCCGACCCACGCGGTGGGAGTTGCGCAAGATCGTCGGCGCAGCCCGCGCGCGTATCTTTCGCTACCTCTTCGGTTGATACGCGTCGGCGAGTCGGTAGAACCGATTCCTGTCACCCTGGTTACTAGGAACATCAGCTCAAGCGGCGTCTATTTTCTCGCGCCCCGCGAGTTTGAGCCGGGAACCGCGATCGAACTGGAAGTGGCGCTGGTCGAACGCCCGATGGGCATGGGCACGGTGCAAATGTGCACCGCCGCTCACATTGTACGCGCGGAAGATTGTGACACGCCGGGATGGCGGGGTTACGCGGCCAGTTTCGATGACTTCGCAATTCGCCGCGACGACACCTTGCCGCAACGCTACCGCGACCACTAAATCAGTTTTCTCTGCTACGATTCTCCCGCCATGAAGCGTAAGCGGTTTTCTGCGCGCGCTGTTCTGTTTGACTGGGACGGTACGCTTCTTGACTCCTATGCCTCGGACACTCGGGCGTACTTGACCATGTTTCGCGCCCTTGGTGTCGACTGGGGAGTGGCCGAGCTCGCGCGCCACTATTCGCCGAATTGGTATCGCGTGTACCGCGCCGCCCGATTGCCAGCAGAGAAGTGGGACGAAGCCGACCGCCTGTGGACGATTGCCTATGGAAAGGAAAGCCCGGCACTTTTGCCGGGCGCACGGCGAATCGTGCAGAGGCTCAGCCGCGACTTTGATCTCGCCATCGTCACCAGCGGAAATCGCCGGCGCGTCGGGCGGCAGCTTCGCGGCTTTAATCTCGCCGCCTATTTTTCCGCATGCGTGTGCAGCGAGGATTCACCCAGGAAAAAGCCACATCCCGCTCCGCTGAAACTCGCGATCGACCGGATCGGTGCCGATCCTGAAGAATGTGTTTACGTCGGTGACACGGCGGAAGATATCGAGATGGCCCGTCGTGCCGGCGTGCGCCCGATTGGTGTGCTGGGCCCGTTTCCAACGGCTGAGCGGATTCGTGCCGCACGTCCGGACACACTATTGCGCTCGATTCGCGACTTGCCTGGCTGTTTAGAGACTCTGGACTAACGGGGAGTCGAAGGTAAGTTCGGCCGTGCGGGCGGTTTGAGCGAGGGTGAGTCGAGTGGAAGCGTCGATCGATCGGCGGGTGGGGATCCGTTCAACCTGAAATCAGTGTCACGGATCACCAGGCGGAGATGCTGCTCCGCGTTGTCGGTGCCCGGGAGGTAATCGTCCGAACGCGTATAAGTCGGGAGCCAGTACTTATTCTGGAAGTTTTCGCGGAAGGTTTCAAACATGGTGAAGGGAAGTTTCGTTCCGTTGCCGGAAATTTCGCTGTCAAGTTTTCCAAAGCTTTTTACGATCACAAAATCCTGTTCGTCCACCCAGATCACGCCGTCGAATAAGCGCTTTGTGCGGCTCAATTGCTTGGGCTTCACTTGGAAAACATAAGTATTAATCTGGTCGAGCTTGTCCTGCCCCGCATACTTCAGCGTGTAATTCTGGATTTCATCCGTAGTCAGAACGAAAAGCGGCAAAGTGGCGATGGTCTTCACGTCTTCGAGCGCAAAATCGAAAATCTTCAGGTTGGACTCCGGCTCCTTGGTGATCCGTAGGAATCGTGTGCCGTCGGGCCGCGTGTACACCTCGCCCGCTACCGTAAATTTTCCGCCGGGATCGCTCAATTCTTCCACGCGAATCATCTGCGTGTAATTGTAAGTGTCGTATTGCTTCTGCATAATCACTTCGTTGGCCGCAAACCGCTGGATGATTTCTGCTTCGGGCAGCGGCGGGGGCCCCGGATGCGGGTCCGCGGAGATACGTTTTACTTCGAATTTCGGCGGAGGCGCCATGGGCCCCTGGCCGTCCTGCGCAGCGATGGACACTGCGGCGCCCAATACCAGCGCGGCCCCTAGGGAGAGTGCGAGAAATCTGTTGGTCGGTTTCATCTTCCAAATCCTTAGATGCAGCTGAAAGCGTTTGAGTCTAGCGTCCCATAACCGCCGATCCCGAGAAAATATCATATAGAGCGGCGCGTCTGGCGCAATCCGTCCAGAGATTATCGCGGTCCAAGAGCGCGGATACGTACGGTGTACTGTGCGGTATCGCCTCCGGGGGTGAGTGGCGGAAACTCTAGACGGATGAGCGCCGAGTAGCTTTTGGGCTCGATAGTCAGTTGCGGACAGAGGGTACCGCACTCCCATTCCAGCGCGGTCCTGGGATGGCCGATGGTATGAATCTCCAGTCGCGTCACTTTTTCAGGGACCACGATGGTTTTTCCCTTCGGCGAGAAATCTTCGCAATGAGAACTCTCCTTTTCGTCCTTCCTCCTTGGCCCGGTGTCTTTTGAATCCGCCGACGGCGGCGATGACTGCCAGCAGAATAGAGTCGGATGGTCCGCCTGTGCAACGGCTGGAAATGAATTCACGGCGATGAAGGATTGCTCGGGGACTTTCAAGGCCGCGCCCGCATCTGTTTTGCCCGCATTCAATCTCACACGGTAGTCCACGCGAATCGTGGCGGCGCTTTCGAATTGAATTGCCTTTTCGATGTGCGCGCCACCGGGCGGAATATCCGGCGCGTCGTACTGGAGCTTCAGCAGAGGATTTGTTTCCTCCGTTTGCCATGCGGGGGAGTAAGAGCGATTAAACAATCCAGTGCGGCCGTGTTCGTGAAGGTCACCCGCGCCCTCGACATTTTCAGTTTGGGAGAATGAATCGCGCAACAATCCAACGCTGGTCGTGAGATTGGCGCCGGAATGTTTGTCCACGAGCGCGACGGCCTGCCCGCCCGACTCGGGTGACAGAATCAAGCGCATGCCCGCGTTCTCCAACACCCATTCGTCCGCGCCGTCGCGGTCGAAATCATAGCGATAGTGAGTGACGCCATCCGGGTGCAGAGGCAGGAAGAGAATGGGGACGCTGCGGTGGTCATTCTTAGAATGAATCTGAATGGTGCCATGAAGGAAGCCATCGGGCTCCGGAGGAATGGCCATGGCTTCCTTTCCAGCGGGCTTCAATCGGATCCCTTCCACTTCGGAACTTACCGGAGGCAGGCGATAGCTCTCCGTGCCGTGAAGAGGTCCCTCGACGGATACAGCTATGTCGTTGCTGATATCCGCGCTGCGGTTGACGACAGTGAACAGGATGTTCGTAGGACGGATCGGGTCCAACACGATCAACGGCGGAAACGTGCGCAGAAAAGCACCTTGGCTGGTGGGAAATCGCGTGGCATTCCAGACGTAAAAATCGAAGCCCGCGAACGAAGCCTTCCCGATTTTATCAGCCACCGGGACCTGTGGTTTGTAGTTGAGTTCGATTTTGAGGTTGCGCAGATAGCGAGGAGCAGCCCCGCGCAAGAGCGGAATGCGGAGTTCTTTTTCGGCAGGGAGCCAGGCCGTCTCGAGGTAATTGTCGTCGAGGGAGACGTGCGCGGGCTTGTGAGCCAGCCGAAGACGAACCTCGGCGCGTGTGGGAGCAAAAAACTGTAATTCAAGATGCTTTCCAATGCGCCGCGCATCGAGAAATTCCGCGTTAGCGGATTCGACGGCGTCGCCGCAGGGCGCATTAGCCGGATCCGCAAAGCACAGGGGTATCTCGAGCGGCAGGAGGAGCGACTCGCGCGGCGGCAGGTTGATTTGCAGCTCCGTGTAGGCCGCGTGATTTCCCCGCGCGGAGACGGCCGGCGAAAGTACCTCGAGCGCTGCATTCGCCGCAGTGTCCCGAGAAAGATTGGTGACGCTCAAGAATCCGTGGCCGCCCTTACGTTCGCCCAGCTCGCCCGTGCCTTCATTGGTCACAATCTCATTGGCGATCAAATTCCCTGCGCCTCGCGCCTTGCTGGGAACGATCACTACAGGCCTGAGACCCGCAGCGGCGAGGAACTCGCGAACCACGCCTACGGCCCATTCGGATTCGCGCTGCGCCCGGTTTTCAGCCAGTGAGCGATCGAGCGCAACCCAGGAGAAAAAATCCTTCGTGGACTCAACCACTCCGCCCGCTCCGAATTTCCACCGCGCCCGAATGCCTTTCTCCGATGCAAGAGGGCCCGTTTCAGGCGCCGACTTCCACAACTCTTCGATAATTGCCCCGGCCGGCCGCGAGGGAAAAACTAGCAGCGTGCCTCCCCGCCGCACATAGGCGACGATGGTCCTCTGCGCCTGCTCGGAGAGCTGGAACTGCGGCTTGTCAGGTTCGAAAACGGGCAGCAGGAGCATCGGATCGCGCAGGAGTTGCTCGACCGGCTGGTAGGCGGGGTCGATGAGCTCCGTTGAGAGCGTGGCCAGCGTTGCCAGCCGCTCGACGCGCATCACCGAGTTCGAAACTTCGAGAATATCTCGGCGCTCGAGCGATTCCTGCGGGTATGCGCCGAGCGGATAGAGAATTCCGAAATCGGCGCGCTTGTGGGAAGCAGCCAACTGCGGCCCCCAGCGATGGAGCAGCGATGAAAGGCGCGCCGTCGAGTGCAGCCGCGGTTGCGGTTCGCCATCGGGTCCGAGCGCGGCGTCCCAACGATAGGAGCGGTTGGCCCATGGCACGGAATAGCCGGCCGGGCTGTAGGTATCCTGCAACGGCAAATAGTTCAGACCGTGAATTCCATTGGCAAGCAAAAGGCGCAGGCTGAGCAACGTGTTCTCGAGCGGGTTCGGCAATGGGCGATCGTCATCCGCGGGCGTGTACCATCCGGCCTGATATTCGATCATGACCGGTGGGAAATGAGGCTGCGTCTTTAGTTCCTCGGTGAAGAATTCGAGCTCCCCTGCGTCTGAAGCCGTAAGCTGGGTGTCGCCCGATACGGAGGAAGCTAGAGCTTGCGCACCGGCGGCCGTCTCGCGCGGCCGGAGATACCACTGGCCCATAACACCGATAGGGGGTTTCGAGGCGGAGCCTGCCGCAGAGACGCGCATGTCGGCGGGGTTGATGAATACCGGCACATCCACACCTCCGGCCTCGACAGCGCTCCTGAGCGCTTCCACATATCGCCAGAATTCCGGGCCCACACGATTCGTGCGGCCGATGGCGAAATCATCGCCAAGCTGGACGAATAGGAGTGGGCCACTGGCCGTTTGCGGCGATGCGGGCGCCTGTTCCGCCGGCGGGCTCGCCGGCGCGTGGTTCGAGTTGAAGGACGCCAATTCCTTCGCGACGGTTGTGAGCCACTGGCGTGCTTGGGTCATGTGCGTGGAATTCTCAAGCCAACCGTGCGCGGCCGCTTCTGCGTCCCGCGCATTCAAACCATCGAGCGGGGGATAGTGGCCTTCGATCCAGTCCGCAAAATTCATTTTGTATTCAGCCCGATCGAGGAGCCAGTCAGGGTAGCCTCCGTGCCGCCACTCGTTCAGGATTTCCGGGCCCGGGCGGGCGATGAGTTTAAATCCATCTCGTGCTATCTCACGGAGCAGAGTGCGGAGATCGCGTCGCGGGTTGGTGTGGCCGTCAAAATCGAATTCGCCCTCCTTCGGTTCGTGCCAATTCCAGGGAATGTAGAGATCAATCGTGTTGATCCCTTCCGAGCGGTAGTTTCTGAGAAGCGCTTCCCACTGATCGCGTGGAATGCGGTAGTAGAAAAATGTGGCGGAGTGAATGAAGAAAGGCGCCCCATCTATGCGGAGTTCCGGATAGCCGCCGTGATCAACGATTTCCAGGCCACGGACCGCTGGTGCCGGGGCATACCTGTTGTAACTGCTTTCGCGCGCCGAATGCGGGGCGCCGCTTGCCGCCGTGAGAGCGGCGACAGTGATCACGAGTGCGGTGGCGGAGCTGCGATGAAATCTTCGGCGGCGTTGACAAGCAGACGATGGCTGGCCCGGTGCGGGGAGAGACATAGGCGCCAATTCTGCCATGATTTGCCCCGTCGTTAGCCCCATGATTCGCAGCCTGGCTCGATGGATGTTGACAGGAGCGACTGCCTCGGCTGGAGCGGCGGATTCCTCCCCCCTCCGCTTCACCTGTCATGTGCGTTGCTGGTTTGATAGAATCACGCGTTTGCGGTCGGCGGGCCGCGGCTGCCGTGCACGACATTCGACAAGCGAAGCGCTACTTCGTAAGCGGCATGGTGCAGGGTGTGGGCTACCGCTATTTTGCGCAGCGAGCCGCGCGCCGGCTGGGCCTGGCAGGCTACGTCAAGAATTTGGGCGACGGGCGCGTGGAAGTGTACGCCATCGGCCCCAGGGAAGAGCTTATGCAATTGCGCGGGGAGCTGGAGCGCGGGCCGCAAGCTGCGCGGGTCTCGAAGGTGACGGAACAGGAAGCACGGGTCGAGCCGGAATTTGCGGGGAAATTTTCCGTCGAGTACGACGGCTGAGCATTTCGAAGGCAACCATTGAGGGGACGATGGACGACCTGAAGAAATTGATTCGCGAGATTCCCGATTATCCCAAGCCGGGCATCCTCTTTTACGACCTGACCACTCTTTTGCAGGATCCACGAGGCTTTCATTTACTGGTGGACAAGCTGTGCGAGCATTACAACGGGAAGAAAGTGGACCTGGTCGCCGGAATCGAGGCACGCGGGTTTATTTTTGCGCCGGCGCTGGCTTACCGTCTGGGCGCCGGGTTCGTCCCCGTCCGCAAGCCAAGAAAGCTGCCGTCGAAGACTGTCTCGGTGACCTACCAGCTTGAATACGGGAGCGATCAACTTGAGATTCACCAGGACGCGGTGAAGCCCGGACAACGCGTGCTCCTCTGTGACGACCTGCTGGCCACCGGAGGCACGGCTTCGGCGGCGATCGAGCTGGTACGGAAGTTGGGCGGCGAGCTGGCGGGCGCGGCATTTGCCGTCGAGTTGAGTTTCCTGAACGGGCGGGCAAAACTCCCAGGCGTGGACGTGTTTTCGCTGTTGAAATACGACCGGTAGAGAGGGCGAAGAATTGAAAACGGGAAATAGACAATGGCAAGAACCCCGCGGCGAGAGACGAAGCCAGACTCGCTACCGGCTTCCCCATTTTCACTTTTCTAGTTTCGTCTCCTTCCTCTGGCGGACAGCTTCAAACAGGACCACACCCGCGGCGACGGAGGCATTGAGCGAGCGGACCGGACCGGTGGTAGGGATCGAGACGAGGAAATCGCAGCGCTTGCGTGTCAGCTCGTGCAGGCCTTCGCCTTCCCCGCCCAGGACGATACCCAGGGACCCTTTGTAATCCACTTCCGTGTAAGGTTTCTCGGCGCGTTCATCGAGCCCCACCAGCCAGTAGCCGGCTTCCTTCATTTCTTCCATGGCCCGGACGAGATTTTTCACGCGCGCAACGGACAGGTGCGCGAGCGCGCCTGCGGAAGCCCGCTCGACGGTGTCCGTCAAGCCTGCGGCGCGTCGCTCCGGGATGACCACGCCCTGTGCGCCGGCGGCAAGCGAGGTGCGGACAATCGCGCCGAGATTGTGCGGGTCTTCAATGCCGTCGAGCAGGACCAGCAGGCCCTGCTCCGATTTCTCGCCCAGTAAATCTTCCAGGTCAACAGCCGGCTTGGCGGCCGCGAGAGCAGCGATGCCCTGATGTTCGCGAGTTCCGGCGAGGCGATCAACCTGCTGGCGATCCTCGAAGCGCACCGGCACGCCGTGCGATTTCGCAAGGCGGACAATGGCTTCCAGTCGCTCCCCGTGACGCCCGCTTGCAATCACAATACGATCGAGCGCGCGCCCGGCTGTGAGCGCCTCTTCCACAGCATGAAACCCTGTCAGCCAGTTCCTCATTGCGGCGGTTACTCGGACTCGAGTGTGGCGATGGTGTGCGCGGCGATGGCTTCGCCCCGGCCAATTGCACCCGTGCCTTCGTTTGTTTTGGCTTTCAGGTTGATTTGCTCTGGCGCGATGCCCAGCGATTTTGCAAGCGCGGTGCGCATGGCAGGGAAGTGGGGACCCAGCTTGGGCCGCTCGCAGACGACGACCGCATCGAGGTGCGTGATGCGGAGCCTCTTCTCGTCAAGCAATTTGCGCGTGTGCTCGAGGAAGAACAAGCTTGAGGCGCCCTCCCAGTTCGGATCGGTGTCCGGAAAATGCGTGCCAATGTCGCCCAGTCCTCCAGCTCCCAGCAGCGCGTCGCACAATGCATGGCTTAAGACGTCGCCATCGGAATGTCCCACCGACCCTTTGTCGAATGGCACGTGAATCCCGCCGAGGATCAACTTTCGCCCCGCAGCGAGCCGGTGCAAGTCATAGCCAATTCCCGAGCGTGTCATTTTGTTTTCCGTTCCTGTTCCAGGTAGAAGCGAGCCAGATCCATATCGGCGGGGCGTGTAATTTTGAAGTTGCGCTCGGAACCGAGAACTACGAAGACATCGTGGCCAAATCGCTCGACGAGCGCAGCTTCGTCGGACGCGGTCACGCCGTCCTGCTGCGCTTTGCGGAAAGCATCGCGCAGAAGTGGATAGGAAAATGCCTGCGGCGTCTGGGCCAGCACGATGCGTTCGCGAGGCACGGTCGCAGTAATCAGCGCCACATCTTCGGGCAAGCTGGCGCGCTTCACTTCTTTCACCGTGTCAATCGCGGGGATGCCAAGAATGGCGGCACCACGAGCGCGCGCTTCGGCGATCGCACGATCGAGTTGCGCCGGCGTAATGAAGGGGCGCACCGCGTCGTGTACAAGAACAATTTCCGTCGTGGGGTCCACCTGCGCCAGTGCATTGGCCACCGACTGTTGCCGTGTGTCGCCACCATGAACCACGCGTGCCGGACGTCCCAGTTCCGATCTCCCCACTTTATCCTGGAGAGAAACAATGTCCTCCGCTCGGGTGGAAATGAAGAAATCGGTAATCGCAGAGCAGGCAGCCAACCGCCGCAGCGTGAAAATGATCAGCGGCATTCCGTCGAGCTCGAGGAATTGCTTGGGAGTGTCCGCACCCATGCGGGTGCCCAACCCGGCGGCCGGAATGATGGCGGCGATTCGGCTCATCGAAGGGCTCACAGTCTAACGCAAACCAGCCGGATTGGGAGAGGCAAAGGCGTCTAGGAACGGTTGGGTTCGGGGTAGAGAGGCCGCGGCGGACGTTCACCGCCGGGGGTGCTTTCGACGGGGCGTGGGCCGGGCTGCGGCTCGGTCTGCGCGATGGGAGCCGGGCGAGGAGTCTGCTCGCCGCGCTCGTCATAGCGGCCGAAAATCATTTTCCCGGCCGTAGTTTGATGGACCGAAGTGACCGTGATATCCACGGTCTTGTTGATCATCTTGCGCGCGCCGTCCACCACAACCATGGTGCCGTCGTCCAGATATGCAACGCCCTGATTGTATTCCTTGCCTTCGCGCAGCACGAAGACGCGCATGGTCTCGCCCGGGAGCACCACGGGCTTCAGCGCATTCGCGAGCTGATTCACGTTGAGGATTTCGATCCCTTGCAGCGCGGCCACCTTGTTCAGATTGAAATCATTGGTCACAATCTTTGCGTCGTAGCGCTTGGCCAGCTCGATCAACTTCATATCCACGTCGGCCACGTTCTGGAAATCGTCCTCGGCAATCAGCACTTCCAGGTGAGCCATTTTCTGGATTCGCTGCAGCACTTCCAGGCCGCGGCGTCCGCGCTGGCGCTTCAGCGGGTCGGCAGAATCGGCTACGAGCTGCAGTTCGCGCAGAACAAATTGAGGGATCACCACCGTTCCATCCAGAAATTGTGCATCCGCCACGTCTGCCACGCGCCCGTCAATAATTACGCTGGTATCCAGCACCTTGAAGGCATGCTTCATGCTGCGCTCGGTGCCAAACAAGCCGCCGAGCGCCTGCAGGTTCAGCATGTCGCCCTTGTTCGCGCCCAGAATCAGGCCGATGTAGGACATCACCAGAAAAACAGCCAGGCTGAAGAAGGAGCGCGTGCTTTCGGGCATGGAGGTGTGGGTGAAAATCAGCGAAGTGAAGTAGGCGCCAAGAATTCCCAGAATTGAGCCGATGGCGGCGCCAATGAGCCGGCGCAGACTCGCCCGGCGCAACCGGAGCTCAAACATGATGACCGCCAGCGCGAACAGCAATCCTGCGGCGGAGGAGTACTCTCTGGTGAGGCCGAAGGGCTTGAAATGGAATCCCGCGCCCACACAGACAGCGACGAATATGAGGCGAATTGCCAGCATGTCCCAGAAGGATCCGACTTGCTCATGAACGGCGCGCGCTGGAATTGCGCCTTTGGCAGGAGAAATATCTGGAGTTGTGCCAACCGGAGGACGATTGGGTACGTTAGAAGTCCTTTGCATCTGGCCACCCTATGAATCGTATAAAAATATGTATCGATAGGAGCGGAAAACGTTGCCGACTAAATGTCCTGCTGCCGGCTTTATGAACTATTTTTCCAGCGCCGGAACAAATAAGGCGCCGATATGAATCGCTATGATGCGCGTAGTATATCACCGCGGGAGAAGCGGGAGTCAATGGTCGCGGGAAAGGTGATGTTACAAATAATACTTGGGGACGCGACGGCCGAGAGAGCAGAGGAGGTCGGAGGTGACGGTGCCTATTTCCGGAGCCACGTCGGATACTTCGATCGCGGACTTTCCGTCTTTGCCGTAGATCGTGATCACATCGCCGAGCGAGGCGTCCGACACGTCCGTCACGTCAAGCATGGTCAAGTCCATCGAGATTGTTCCCACCAGCGGCACTCGTCGCCCGCGAAGTAAAGCGCATCCTCGGTTCGTCCTCTGACGCACGATGCCGTCGGCATAGCCCGCGTTGATGACGGCGATGCGCGAAGGCCGCGAAGTGAGGAATCTTGCCCCGTAGCCGACGGCCTGGCCCGCAGCGATTTCACGAAGCGAAATAATTCGCGCGCGCAACGAGAGGCAGGGTTCCAGCGGCATCATGGCCATGATTTCTTTCTTTTTTTCCGGTGGTTCAAACGACTGGTGATAGCCGTAGAGAATTGCACCGGGGCGAACCATGTCGGCCCAGGTGCTGGGCCGCGCACAGATCGCACCGCTGTTCGCCAGGTGTACGATTCCCGGCGAGATTCCCTGCGCGCGCAATTGGTCAAGACAGTTGCGAAAGAGCCGCTCCTGGTCGTCCGTTTGCTGGGCTTTGAAGTCTTCGGCGGAGGCGAAATGTGTGAAAGTCCCTTCCAGCTGGATATGCGGACAATCCCGAAGAGCGGCGGCAAAGGCTTCGATTTCCGAGGGAAGAATCCCCAAGCGATTCATGCCCGTGTTGATTTTCAAATGGAAGGGTAGGCGCGACGATTTCCTGTGCCGAGACTTGGCGGCGCGCTCAAGGTGGCGGAGGTCATCGACGCGTGTCACCGTCGGCGTCAGACTATTTTCGACCAGCCGCTTTTCCTCTCCCGGCCAAAAGCCGGTGAGAACCAGAATGCGCTTGCGGATGCCCGCTTCGCGAAGCTCGATGCCCTCGTTGGCGCAGGTCACTCCGAACCACTCCGTCCCCGCCTTTTGAAGCATTTTCGATACCGGCACGGATCCCAATCCATAGGCATTGGACTTAACCACGGCAAGAATCATGCGCTTGCTACCGATGTGCCTGCGGATGACGCGCAAATTGTGCAGGATGGCTTGGAGCGAAATTTCCGCCCACACCGGCCGCCCTTCGAGGTGGATTGCTTTGGTCATCTTAATTAGAATGCCAGACTCCGCACGGTCGGCGCGAAGATAATTCCGCCCTGCCAAATTAGCCGCGCCGTTTAAGTAAACATCTCGCGATCAACTAGTGCAGGCAAGGGGCCAAGGGTGAGGGCCTATGGCATCGGTCAGAGTTTGTCTGAATCTGCTGGAGAATCAGCCTGTTACCCGGATACAGCCCGCCCTGGACTGTCGTCGCTTGAGACCACCGGTGCGGCCGCCGTTACACGACCGTGGGCGTCGATCAACGCCTGGGGGTCGGTCGAGGCGTGCCTTGCTCGCCGGCTTGACACCCCTGGGCGCTATTCCTATACTCCCCAGGATTTGAATTCCCATCCCGGGGGTACTCCGATGTTGAAACATTTACTAGTCGTTTCCCTGATCGCCGCATCCGCAACCGTGGCCTTTGCGGATGACCATGAGAAAATTCATCACCCGAAACTCACCCCGCAACAAAGTGGCACTACGCAGCTCCTGATTTCCGTCAGTCCGGTCGACTCCCGCGTGGTCTGGGCGGCCGGGACTGGCGGCACCTATGTGGTGACGACGGATGGCGGAGAGCACTGGACGTCCGCCGTCGTGCCGGGAGCCGAGGCCTTAGAATTCCGCGACGTACACGGTGTCAGCGAAAAGGTCGCCTATCTGATGTCCATTGGAGGCAAGACTACGGATTTTCGCATCTATAAAACCGTCGATGGCGGTGCGACCTGGACGATAGAGTTCACCAATCAGACTGTGAATGCATTTTATGACTGCTTCGCATTCTGGACTCCCCACCGGGGCGTCACGCACAGCGATTCTGTAAATGGAGTATTTCCCGATATTCGCACGACCGATGGAACGACCTGGGAATCCATCGCCGCCCATATGCCGCCCGCCTTGCCGGGAGAAGCTTCTTTTGCGGCAAGCGGAACCTGCATCACAACGCAGGGAGAAAGAAATGCCTGGACTGCCACCGGAGGCTCAACAACTGCAAGGATCTTGGCCACCAAGGATGGGGGCAACAGCTGGCACGCCTACGACACTCCGCTAGTGAGCTCGCCCAGCGCGGGCGGAGTCTCGGTCGCTTTCCGCGACTCCAGGCATGGGATCCTTGGCGGAGGCGACTTGGCCTCGAACGACAACGCCGACGCGGCAACCTCAGACGATGGCGGCCAAACGTGGACTCTTACGAACAAGCCGCCCGTGCAGGGCGCCATTTTCTGCCTCGCCTATATCCGTGGTAATCGCCATGGCGAGGAGGAGGATTTCGGCGAGGAACACGAGCGTGCCGTCGTGATCACCACCGAGACGGAGCCGAACTTCACTTCAGGCGAAGCTGCCTGGACTCCCGATGAAGGCCGCACTTGGCAAAATCTGCCCGGGGTGAGCGGCTTCTGGGCCGTCGCTTTCGCAAATCCGGAAGCCGGATGGTTCGTCGGCAATAACGGTCAGATCCTGAAGATCAGCTTCTAGCATCCGCCCATTCTTTAGCCCGGGTCCGGTCCCGACCGCCTCTGTCGGGACTCACCTGAGGTTTTTGGCTTGGAATTCGTCCGCGCCTTCTGCGCCTGGCATGGGAGTGTCTTCTCAGGTCTCTGCTTTCTGAGAACGATAGCGCGGGGGCTAGATCAATTTCATTCCACCGGTTCAGCCGTACTCCAAGCGTCCGGAGCTGCTTCTTCAAAGCGCGTGTGCCGTGCCAGGAAGACGAAATGGAGGCTGCCCGTCGGGCCGTTGCGCTGCTTGGCGATGATAATTTCGGCCTTGGCACGATCTTCTTCGGGCAAATCGGTCTTGTAGAAATTGGGGCGGTTGATAAACAGGACCACGTCGGCGTCCTGCTCGATCGCGCCGGACTCGCGCAAGTCAGACAACTGCGGCTTGCGGTCCTCGCGTTCGGGCGCGCGCGTCAACTGACTGAGCACCAGCACGGGGATTTTCAGCTCCTTCGCGAGTCCCTTGAGCGAGCGCGAAATACTCGAAACTTCTTCCTGGCGGTTCGTGCCGCGTCCTGAGTTCGAAGGAACCACAAGCTGCAGGTAATCCACGATCATCATCGAGAGCCCACGGTCGCGTTTTAGCCGCCGGGCCTTCGCGCCCATCTCCAGCACGGTCGAAGAGGCGGAATCGTCAATCCACAGCGGCGCTTCGCCCAGACCCGCGAGCGCGCCTGTAATCTTGCCCCAATCATCGCGATTCATGTGCCCGGTGCGGAATTTATGTGCGTCCACGCGCGCTTCAGACGCAAGAAGGCGCAGGAGTAGCGATTCTTTCGACATTTCCAGGCTGAAAATGGCCACCGGCTCGCGCTGCCGCAGAGCTACGTTTTCGGCAATGTTGAGTGCCAGAGCCGTTTTTCCCATCGAGGGCCGCGCCGCAAGAATCACCAACTCGGACGGCTGCAAGCCGGCCGTCTCGTTGTCCAGGCCGGGATACCCGGTGGCCAGACCCGTAATGCGCCGTCCTTCGCTGAAGATGCGCTCGAGACGTTCGTAATTTTCGCGAACCAGCTCTTTGACGCCGATCAGTCCCGCTCTCACGCGGTCTTCCGCCAATTGGAAGATGGTGGATTCAGCGCGATCCAGAATCACGTCGGCGTCGTCGCCCGCGGCCAACGCCTGTTCCTGAATTGCCGCAGCCGAAAACGCCAGACTGCGCAGCACCGACTTCTCTTTGACGATACGGGCGTAATGCTCGACATTCGTCGCGCGGGGAAGTCCATCAGCCAGTTGCGAGAGATATGCGACGCCGCCCGCAGCTTCCAGCTCGCCGCGGCGATTCAGATCATCCATGAGCGTGACAATATCGATGACCTGCTGCTTTTCGCCGAGCTGGATCATGCGCTGGAAAATCTGGCGGTGCTGCGAAAGGAAGAAATCCTCCGAGCGCAGCTTTTCGATGGCGGCGTTGAGCGCATGATTATCGAGGAGAATAGCGCCGAGGATACTGCGCTCGGCTTCGAGATTGTGCGGGAGCGGGCGTTCTAGCGTGGTATCGCTGGCCATGGTATTAGTTCGCTTTATCTTCGCCTAACGCTGTTTCGAGTGCAAGAAGAATACTGTGTTGGGTCTCTGTGCCGCGTGAACCAGGATTTATGCCTGCGACAGGCTCGACCATTGTGACATCGCACAGGCGGAGGTCAACGATACAGCCTGTGGACAATTAAGGAAAAGTGGAAATCTTTACTCTCGAGCCGGCAAAAAGAAAAAGGGGCGTCGATCACGGCGCCCCTTCATTCCTTCCCATCCCTGGCCCGAGCCCGGCGGGAAAACGGAACGACTATTCTTCCTTCTCAACCCGAAGCTTGACAGAAGCGCTGACGTCCCGATGCAGCTTGATGGGAATTTCGAATTCGCCGACCGTCTTTATAGGATCGACAAGCGCGATCTTGCGCTTCTCGACGTCGAAGCCCTGGGCGGCGAGCGCCTCGGCAATGTCGGCAGAGGTGACCGAGCCGAATAGCTGGTCGTTTTCGCCGGACTTGCGCTTGAGCGTCAGCGAAACCGCGGACAGAAGCTCGGCCAGTTTCTGCGCGGCATCGTTCTCCCGAGCCTCCTTCTTCGCAAATGTTGCGCGCATCTTCTCGAGCCGCTTCATATTGCCCGGGGTAGCCTCGATCGCAAGCTTCCGGGGCAGCAGAAAATTGCGAGCGTAGCCCGGTGCCACATCCACCAACTGCCCGCGAGTTCCGAGTTTTTCGACGTCTTCCTGCAAAATGATTTGCATGATGTTGTCCTCTGAAAAAGTCCTTACAGTTCCGCCGCGAAGGGCAACAGCGCGATGTTCTGCGCGCGCTTGATGGCCACTGTGAGCCAGCGTTGATGCCTCGCGCATGTGCCGGTCATCCGGCGCGGAAGAATTTTCCCCCGCTCCTGGATGAACGGCGCGAGGATTTCAGCCTTCTTGTAATCAATGAAGTCCGCCTTATCCACGCAGAACCGGCAGACCTTCTTTTTGCGGACGAAGCTCCGCTTGCCTCTCTTGGCCGGCCCGCCAGGGCGGCCCCCTTGTGGACGAGGTCCGCCCCCGCCCGGGCCCGATGGGCCGGATGGTGGTGCTTGCATCGGTGCGTTTTCATCTGCCATTCGATTTCTCCCTTAGGAAGCTTGTGCGGCAGCCGCTTCGCCGCTAGCCGGCGCAGGCGCCGGAGTTGCCGCAGGCGTCTTGCGGGGACGGCGTGCAGCGCGCCGCTCGCGGTGGCGCTTCAACTTGTCCTGCCGCTTCAATTCCTCATCCAGTCGCACGGTGAGATACTTCATCACCGCGTCGGAGACCTTCAGCCGGCGCTCGAGCTCTTTCACCACTTCGCCGTGGCTGGATTTGACGACCAGGTAGACATAATAGCCTTCGCGCAATTTCTGGACGCGATAAGCCATGCGTCGCCGGCCCCACTTGTTCACCGCCTCGATCTTGCCGCCCTTTTCAGTAGCGGCATGCTCGAGCGTGGCAATCACTTTGTCCACATCCGCCTCCGGCGTGTCCGGCCGGCAAATGAAAATCAGATCGTACTGGCGCTCTTCCATATGTCCTCGATTCGCTGCCCATACCAGGGCAACAGCAAAAATGCCTACTCCCGATCCTCTTCCTCCGGCGAGGCGCGGCGGTTGAACTGCGTCATCGCGCTGCCCACGCCCTGGTTCAAAATCGTCTCGACTGCCTTGCTCGCATCGTCCAGGAGCTGGGTGGCAATCTTTCGCTCGGCGCCTACCATGGGGCAGAGAACGTAATCTGCCAGGTCGCCCCAGACTTTCTCCGGCCCTACTCCCAATCGAACGCGAATGAATTCGTTCGTGCCGATTGCGCCGATCACCGACTTTAACCCGTTGTGCCCGCCGGCGCTGCCCCGCTCGCGAATTCGCAGCATGCCCCAGGGCAGCGCCACCTCGTCGCTGATGACTACGAGTTGCGACGCGTTGCACTCATACCTGTCCAGCAGCATCCTGACGGCCACGCCGCTCAGATTCATCATCGTCTGCGGCTTGGCGAGAATCACTTCCTCGCCTGCCAGCCGGCCCCGTCCGACCCGCGATTTCGCTTCCGGCCGCGTGACTCGAATTCCGTTGCGGCGCGCCAGCTCATCAATCGCCAGAAAACCGAGGTTGTGCGGCGTCCATTCGTACTCGCTGCCCGGATTGCCGAGGCCGACGATCAATCGCATTTGTCGCGTCCGAGCGCTCAATCCTTAGGCACCCCGGCAGACCGTGCGGCCGGCTCGACTACTTCTCCTTGCCCTTTTTCTCGGTCTTTTCGACCTTGGCGGCAGGCGCAGCTTCCACAGCGCCCTCTGCGCCTTCCTCTTCCTTCTTGCCCTTCTTGATCACTTCCGGCTCGGCAGGCGCCGTCTCGGCCGCCACGGCCGCTTCCGGCGCGGGCTCTTCTTCCTTCTTGAGGACCACCACGTGCGCCAGCACGCGCATCGGGTCCGTCACGAGTTTTACCTTCACGGGATCGATGGGCAGGTCAGCGGCGCGGAGCTGCTTGCCGATCAGCAACTCAGTGACGTCCACCCTGAATTCTTCCGGGATGTCGCCGGGCAAGCATTCCAGTTCCACTTCGCGCGTGACCATTTCAAAGACGCCGCCCTGCAGCTTCACGCCCTGCGGTTCGCCGAATGTGTGCACCGGCACCTTGACGCGCATGCGGACGTTCATCGAGATGCGCAGCAGGTCCACATGCAGCAGCGAACCGCTCACCGGATCCACCTGCCAGTCCTTTACCATGGCCTTTTCTTCTTTTCCGCCGGCTACCTTCACGGAAAATATGGTGTTGTGCCCGGTCTCGGAGCGCAGGATCTTGGCGACTTGCTTGGTATTCACCGCAAGCGAGATGGCGTCCTTGTGATCGCCATACAGCGTCGCCGGGACCATGCCCGACAACCGCGTGCGGCGCGCGGGGCCTTTGCCGCGACCTTCGCGAATCTGGCCTTCGATTGTGAATGTTTCCATACCGTCCTCTTTTCCGATTTCAGAATCTCATCGAGTGCCAGGATCGGCGCCGGCAGCCGCTAAATAAAAAGCTCACTGATCGAAGTCTCTTCGTGGATGGACTGAATGCCGCGCGCCAGCAACTCCGCGACGCTGAGAACCTTGATCCTCGGCACCTTGCGGGCTCCTTCGCTGAGGGGCACTGAATCCGTCACCACTACTTCTTCAATCTTGGACTTCGTAATGCGCTCGACCGAAGGTCCTGAGAGCACCGCGTGCGTGCAGGCGGCAAACACTTTTGTCGCGCCATTCTCAAGTAAAGCCTCGGCCGTCTTCACCAGTGTCCCGGCGGTATCGATCATGTCGTCAATCACCAATGCCGGACGACCTTTGACATCGCCGATCAGGTTCATCACTTCACTGACATTCACATCAATGCGCCGCTTGTCCACGATGGCCAACGGGGCGTCAATCTTCTTTGCGAAATACCGCGCCCGTTCGACGCCACCCGCATCCGGCGAAACCACGGTGATCGGGCCAAGCTTCTTTTTCTGGAAATACTCCACAATCACCGGCGCCGCGAACAAGTGGTCCACCGGGATATTGAAATATCCCTGAATCTGCGGCGCGTGCAGATCGAGCGAAAGCACCCGGCTCGACCCAGCCGTTTCCAGCAAATCCGCGACTAACTTCGCCGAAATCGCCACGCGCGGGCGATCCTTGCGGTCCTGCCTCGCGTACGGGTAATACGGAATGACCGGCGTAATTCGCCAAGCCGACGCCCGCTTGAAGGCGTCAATCATCAGCAGCAGTTGCATCAGGTGAAAGTCCACCGGATGGCAGCACGGCTGCACGACGAAAACGTCCGCGCCGCGCACATTCTCGAGAATCTGATAGCGCGTCTCGCCGTCGGAAAACTGGCCATGCTCAGCGCGGCCGCGTTTCACGCCCAAATAACCGCAGATCGAGTCCGCGAGAATGGGGTTCGCAGTCCCGCTGAAAATCTTAAATTTGTCGTCAATCAAGTCGATGCCCTCAATGGGTCACACACCAACCCATGGCTCGGCCGTACTTTCCCCTGGAAAGGGTCTCAACGACGAAAACTGAATCTTCCTGGAATGCACGAGCGGCTCGGCGCGCCTGCGCTGGGTTTCGGAAGATTCCGAACACCGCCGACCCGCTACCCGCCAGCGCGGCATCTGCAGCTCCTCGCTCGAGCAACACATCCTTGATTTCTTTCAATCTCGGATGACGGTTGAAAACGGGTCGCTCGAAATCATTAGCGACCGTTCCCTGCCGGCTCCAGCACAGAGCGCAGAACCTCCAAATTCTAAGGGCTTTCGCGTGACTTGTCAATTCTGAGGAGACCCACTCATAGGCCTCCTTGGTGCTGACGCCGATGTCACGCGGCGAAACGATGAGAACCGTTTCCGGGGGCGAGTCGGGCAACGGATAAATTTCATCGCCGCGACCCGCCGCCATAGCGCGGCCGCCAAACAGAAAAAACGGAACGTCGGCGCCCAGTCCCGCCGCTATTTCCATCAAACGCGGCAACCGCACCTCCCCTTCCGTCAGTCGCAGCATCCCGATCAGCGCTGCCGCCGCATCGCTCGATCCCCCACCCAGCCCCCGCGCCACCGGAATCCTCTTTTCCAAGTGAGCCGAGACAGTTCCTTCGAATCCGATTTCAGGAGCGATGGCATCGATCGCGCGCACCACGAGATTCCTGGGACCTAGCATCGCGGGATCGTTCGATTGCAAGAGTACTCCGAGGGTTCCCGAGTCGGGCTTGAGCGAAAGTTCGAGCGTGTCGTAGAGCGAGACGGTCTGAAAGATGGTGCGGAGTTCGTGGTAATCGTCCGGGCGCTTTCCGATCACATGCAGGCACAAATTGATTTTCGCAAATGCGCGGAGGCGCACCGATCTGTTCTTCGTGTCGCTTTTCGCAGCGGGCATGCGGGGGAGCTTACTGCGGTTTGGCTGGATCCGTTGCGGATTTCTGCGCCATGTGGCGCTTGAGGGTCTTCAGTTGCGCGTCGAGCTCATTTGCTTTTTCGGCCTCATAGTCCGCCGGCAGCGCGCGCTGCCATTCCGATAGCGCTCGCTCCCAGAGCTCGGCGGCGCGCTCGCTCTGGCCGAGCTTCATATAGACATCGCCCAAATGGCCAAGGACAGTGGGATCATGGCTGGTGCGGCTCGCAGCCCGGCGCAGGTTTTCTTCCGCTTCGGCGAATTTGCTCTGTTTGTAATAAGCCCAGCCAAGACTGTCGAGGTAAGCGCCGTTGTTCGGTTCTTGTTTCACCGCGCGCTGAATCATCGCCGTAGCTTCCTCCAGGCGCACTCCGCGATCCGCCAGCATGTAGCCGTAATAATTCAGCACCGCAGCACTGTTGGGATTTGCAGCCAGCGCCTTGCGGAATTGCTCTTCAGCCAGGTCGAATTTCTTTTCCCGCTCGTAGATAGCGCCCAGCATGAAAGCAGAGCTCTCCTGGTCCGCCTCACTACGGGCCATTTGCTCGGCTTTCTTTGCAGATTCCTCCGCCTCCGGATATTTCCGCCCGCGCTCCTGCACTTGCGCGAGGTCCAGATAAATCTCCTGATCGCGGTCGTTGCCCTGCAGCAGCGCCGTGAGCAGCTTGGTTGCCGCGGCCGTGTCGGCCTTCTCGCCGTAGAGCATGGCCAACGTCACGGTGAGACTCTGCTCCTTGGGAGACTGTTCGAGTGCCCTTTTAGTTTCCGCGATGGCGCGATCAATATCATGGCTCTCGCGATAGGTGTCGATCAGCAGCATCTGGGCGCGCCTTTGCGCGTCTGGGCCGAGCCTGGCCATCTCCTCGAATGTGGAAATCGCCGCCGGATAATTTTCCTGCTCGCGATAGGTTCGGCCGAGCTGTTCGTAAAGGATCGCCAGCGCGCTCGGATTCCCTTCGCCGCTCGACTGGCTCCTGATGCCCGCGATCGCGTCGGTCAGCACCTTGACGGCGTCGGCGTAGCGCCCCTGGTCTTCGTACAGCAGCGCTTCGTGGTAGAGCACTTCGAGGCTGCCTGGTGCGAGCTGCTTCGCGCGCAGCAGGCTTGACTCGGCCTGGTCGAATTCACCCATTCTTCGGTAGAGCTGCGCCATGCGCAGATAATTTTCCGCCGTGCCTGGCTCGAGTTCAGACAGCCGTTTGAACTGCTCAAGCGCAGCTGCGTATTTTTCCTGGGAGAGCAGTGATTGGGCCAGCCCGTGTCGGTGTCCCGCGTCATCCGGATCGGCATCCACGGCCTTGCGGTACGCGTTTTCCGCTTTGGAGAAGTCCTTGCCTTGCGAATACGCATCGCCGAGCAAGTCGTAGATTTCCGGGGAGGAAGAACTGCCGGCGGACTTCGACAACAACTCCACCGCTTCCTGCGACCGGCCTTCATCAATCAGCAGCTGGCTCAATTGCTCAAGGGCCGGCCCGTTGTCTGAGTCGCGCACCAGAATATCGCGGAGAATTTTTTCCGCTTCGGCATGCTTGTTTTGAAACCGGTAGAGGCGCGCCAGCCACCGGGCGGAGCTGATGTCCTTCGGGTCGAGCTTCAATATCGCTTGAAACTGGTCGGCAGCTTTCTCCAAGTTCTCATTTTGCATCTCCCCGAGGCTTACGTCCTCCAGGGTGCGCACGTAGATTCGTGCCAGTAGTCGATGAGCGGCCAGATTGTCCGGGTTGGCTTTCAGCGCTTCCAAAGCCTGCTGCGTGGCTTCCCGGGTGCGTTGCGACTTGGCATAAATTTCGGCCAGCCGCTCCATGATTACCGACGAACCGGGCGCAAGTTCCAGGGCCTTCTTGTAAAACTCGATGGATTCGATCGCCAGATCACCGCGGCCGGACATTTCGAATTGCTGCTCGTCCAGATGGGCGACGGAAAAGTAGTAATACGAGTCGGCCTTCCTGGCCTGGTCCGTCGGCGAGGTGGCGGCGGACTTTGCGCTCGTCCGCGCCGGGGGACCACTCGGCGCCGGGGCTTGCGCCCGCGCCAGTGAGGCGACGGAAAGGGCAGACACCATGGCCATGCTAAGAATTGTTTTCATACCTTCGCCGGAAAACTCCATTATCGTATATGCGCGGAAGGCCGTCAAAGTTTTCCCCGGCGGCGCGTTCCTGTCGGTATCCCATATAGGTGCGACGCAGCCACCGGCCTCTGGGATGCCCGGAAACAGAGGATTTTAGGATTCAGTGTAATATTCTTATGCTAAGTAATGGCTAGCCAGGGGGCGGATCATGGAGAATGCCAAAGCGGGAGTTTTCCTCCAAAGGGCCTGCGCACTAGTGTGCTTGCTGGCGGCGCTGCCTTCGACCTCCAGGGCTCAGCAGCCGGCCGGCGTTGGGACGCAATCCGCTGCCCCCACCGTTATCACGCCTCGGCCGTCGCCCGCTCCAGTCACCACAACGAAGCCGAGCCTGGCCGATTTTGCATGGCTCGAAGGGCGGTGGCGCGGAAATTGGGGCCCACGGGTGGCGGAACAGACCTGGTTCGCGCCGAAAGCCGGTGTGATGGCGGGTCTGTTTCGTCTGGTCGAAGGCGACAAGACGCTCGTCCTGGAATTGTTCACACTGGTTGAAAAACCTGAGGGCACCGCTTTCTACTTCCGCCACTTCACGCCGGAGCTGGTACCTTGGGAAAAGTTCGCAGCAACGGACTTGAAGCTCGCGAGCCTGGACGCAAAAGAAGCTGATTTTGAAAACGCGGTCAACGGGCAGCCAAAACGCGCCATCCTGATCCGCTTGGACTCTGACACTTACACAGCGCGCTCGGAAATCGTGCCGGATACCGGGGACCCGCAAGTGATCGAAATCACCTACCGCCGCGAGAATCCAGTTCCGGAAAAGCCTAATGCCGGAAATGGCGCGCGCCGGTGAAGACCATCGCCATTCCCAGTTTGTCGGCGGCGAGGATCACGTCCGCATCGCGCACCGAGCCGCCGGGCTGAATCACCGCGGTCGCGCCGGCCTTCCCGGCTTCTTCCACTCCGTCGGGAAATGGGAAAAAGGCATCCGACGCCACCACCGTGCCTCGGAGCGACAACCCCGCCGTGCCCGCTTTGATCACTGCAATCTTGACGGAATCGACGCGGCTCATCTGTCCTGCGCCGATGCCCACGGTCTGTCCTTGGCGCGCGAAAACAATCGCATTTGACTTCACGTGTTTCGACACTTTCCACGCGAAGAGCAGCGCGCGCCGCTCTGCCTCCGTCGGCTGTCGCGCTGTGGGAACTTTCAAATCGGCTTCGTTCAATTCTTGGCGATCCGGTTCCTGCACCAGCACGCCGCCGGAAATCCGTTTCAGTTCGAGCTCATCCGGCGCGGGGTCGCGCGGCATTTCCAACAGACGCAGATTTTTCTTCGCCGCAAGTTTTTCGAGCGCCACAGGTTCATATCCGGGCGCCACAATGCATTCCACGAATAATTTCCCCACCTCTTCGGCCGTGGCCCGATCGAGTGTGCGGTTGAATGCGATCACGCCACCAAATGCGGAAACCGGATCGCATGCAAGAGCTTCGAAGTAGGCCTCCCGCAACTCCTGCTGCTCCGCAGCGCCGCAAGGATTGTTGTGCTTGATGATGGTGACGGCCGGCCCCAGGAACTCCTGAGCGAGGGCCCAGGCGGCATCGAGGTCCACAAGATTATTGTAGGAAAGCTCTTTGCCCTGCAGTTGGCTCGCGCCGGCCAGCCCTGTGGCGGGGCGTCCCCGAGGAATGTAAAGCGCGGCGGCCTGATGAGGATTCTCGCCATAGCGCAGGGTCTGTCGCCGTTCGAGCGCGATATGAACCCGCTCGGGCAATTTATCGAGCGTGCCGAGTGTCACGCTGCCATTCGCGGTCAGGCGCTCAAGCTCGGTCGAAATCTCGCCGTCGTAGCGCGCCGTGCGCGCGTAGGCTTTGCGTGCAAGCTCCAGACGAGTAGCCAAGCTCAAGGCGCGTTTCTCGCGAAGTTCCCCTCGAACGGCTGCGTAATCCTCCGGATCCGTCACCACTCCCACACTCTGAAAGTTTTTCGCTGCCGAGCGCACCATCGCCGGGCCACCGATATCAATATTCTCGATCAACTCCTCCGCGCTCACGCCCGGCTTCGCCGCCGTCGAGGAAAATGGATACAAATTCACCACTACCAGATCAATGGGCACGATTCCATGCTCGTTCGCTTGTTTGCGGTCTTCGGCCTTGCCTCGTTGAAACAAAATGCCGCCGTGTACCTTGGGGTGCAGCGTTTTCACGCGCCCGCCCAGCATTTCCGGCCAGCCTGTCAGCTCGGCCACATCGCGGACAGCGATTCCCGCATCGCGCAGCAGTCGTGCCGTGCCTCCCGTTGAAATAATTTCGATGCCCAGTGACGTAAGCTCGCGCGCCAGTTCCACCACGCCCGACTTGTCGTACACACTGATCAACGCCCGTTCGATAGCCAAGCGAATACCTCCAAAACGGCAAGGGCTGGCTAGTGTATGCGTTCGGGGAAACTTTCGGAAGAGGCCTCTAGAAAAAAATGTTACCGCTTCAGCTCGAGATGCGCGCCTTCAGCTTCACACGTCCGGCTTCAACGCTAACCGTGTATTCGATCTCATGCCCGCCTTTTTCTATGAGGTCCTTTGTTTTCTGGCGCACGAACTTCTCAAAATCTTTCAAACTAGGCGAAGCGGCTTTATCCCCGGCTTGTGTGCGCGCGTCGATCAATTTCCTGTAGAGCTGCTGTACTTTTTCATTTTCGCGCTCGGGATCGGAGAAGGACATGGCGAAGGCGTGCGACGCATTCCTTTCCTCGGCAGCCGCGCGGGCAACTTCCGCAGCAGCTTCGGCCATGGCGGCGGCATGGACTGCCGGCGAGGCCACTGGGGCGGGCCGCGCTTGCGCTTCACGGCGCGCCGCTTGGCGCAAGCGCTCGGCCTCAATGGATTTCGCCGCGGCTCCGAAGTGGTGCTGGGTAATGGCGCCTTCCTTCTGCAGCAATTTCTTACGCCACATATCCACGTACTTGGCGTAAGTCTGGCTGAGATTGTTGTAACGGAAGCGCTGCCCGGAACTCAGGTCGCCGCCGCGCTCCGAATAACGGCGGATCAGCGTCTCGACGCGCCACTGCGTGTCGGTCGGTGGCCGCGAGCGTCCCCCGCCGAAGTATTGCTCGTACTCAATCTTGAGCGTGCGGATGTCCCGCTCGATCTGACCCAATTCTTCGTCGATTGTGGCCATGGCAATAGTGAGAAAGGTGAGATTAGAGCGTAGGGCCTCGGGCGCCCACGGTCAACATTAGGGATTCCGGGTTTGTCCGAAAGGGAAATCCCATCGATTGCCAGGCCGTATAGCATTGTGTTTAAATACCTTAGCGATGAGCCCCTCAGCCGATCCTGCGGCCAGGATAGAGAAAGCGCCCGTCGGCCGCCTGCGCGAATTGCCCTCCGTCGATCAGTTGCTCGGCCAGCCGCGCCTGCTTGGCCTGGCGGAAAAGGCCGGGCGGGGCATCGTCACCGACGCTGCGCGTACTGTGCTCAGAGATTTGCGCGCGCAGCTAAAGCGCGACGCAGCGGGCAGCCGCCCCGCCAGCCAGATGGAAATTGAAGCGCAGGTGGTCGCGCGAGTGGAAGCCTTGCTGGCACCTTCGCTTCGCCGGCTTATCAATGCCACCGGCGTGATCCTACATACGAACCTCGGCCGCGCTCCGCTCTCCGCCGAGGCCGCAGCACGTATCGCTGACACCGCCAGCGGGTATTCGAATCTCGAGTACGACGTCTCGAGCGGCGAGCGCGGCAAGCGTGACGTGCACACCGCCGCTTTACTCGCCGAAGAGGTGGGCGCTGAAGCCGCCATAGTGGTTAACAACAACGCCGCGGCCGTCTTTCTGGTTCTGCACACGCTCGCGAAGGGCGCCGAAGTAATCGTCTCCCGCGGCGAGTTGATCGAAATCGGTGACGGCTTTCGCATTCCGGACATCATGATTGAAAGCGGCGCTCTGTTGCACGAAGTGGGCACCACGAATCGCACGCGCCTGCGTGATTACGAACGCGCCATCAATGAGCGCACGCGGCTGCTCCTGCGCGTCCACCCGTCGAATTTCCGCATCACTGGTTTTACCGAGCGTCCCTCGCTCGATGAACTGGTCGCCCTGGGGAGGCGCCACCAGATTCCCGTGTTCGAGGATCTCGGTTCCGGGTGCCTTGCCGATCTCACAACAAGCGGTATCACTGAACCGGTCGCGCGAGCGAGTTCCGAGGCGGGCGTCTCGTTAATTTGCTTCAGCGGCGATAAATTGCTCGGCGGGCCTCAAGCGGGCATCATCGCCGGGAAGCGCGAAATCATCGAGCAACTCCGCCGGAATCCGCTGTTCCGCGCGCTGCGTGTGGACAAGCTGGCGATTGCCGCGCTGGAAGTCACACTGAAGGCTTACCTTCGCGGCGCTACCGATGAAATTCCCGCGCTGCGCATGATTCGCACCTCGCCTGAGGAGATCGCACGCCGCGCCTCGAGCTTCCTGAATCGCCTTGGCAACTCACTCCCCCAGGATTTAGCGGTCGAAGTAGGTCCCGGCTTTTCCGTGATTGGCGGCGGCTCAACCCCCGATCAGCAATTGCCCACTCACTTGATCGCAATCCGGAGCCCTCGCCATTCCGCCGCGCAACTTGAGGAACGACTGCGCAATCCTAGCCACGGCACGCCCGTCATCGCCCGCATCGAAGACGATCGCCTGGTCCTCGACCTCCGCACCGTTTCTGCCGAGGAGGAAGCGGCGCTTGCGACTTCACTCTCTCGGCTGTTTGCGTCACCGCCCCACTGAATCCCGGGATCCTGGTGCTCTCCTTCGTGGTCCAAAAGCGTGCACTCACCGCCGTTCGCAAGCCATTGCCGAAGCTGCAGAGCGGCTGGGCCCTCCTACGGGTGCGCCTGGCAGGAATCTGCCATACCGATGTCGAGATTTTGCGCGGGTACCACGCCTTCCGCGGGACGCCGGGGCATGAATTTGTCGGCGAAGTGGCAGACGTGCGCGGCATCTCGTCCCGCGCGAAAGGTCGTTGGCTTGGGCGCCGCGTCGTCGGCGAGATCAACATCGGCTGCGCGGCGCTCGGTTTTCGCCCCGTGTGCCGCTACTGCCGCCGCGGACTGAAGACGCATTGCGCTCGCCGCAAGGTCCTCGGAATCGTCGCCCACGACGGCGCCTTCGCTGAGTACCTCGCGCTCCCGCTCGAAAACCTCCATCAGGTTCCCCGCCATGTGACCGACGAGCAGGCCGTCTTCGTCGAGCCTTTAGCCGCGGCCTGCGAAATTCTGACCCAGATCCCCCGGCGCAAATTTCCGAGGGCCGCTGTTCTGGGGGACGGAAAGCTCGGACAGTTGATCGCAAGAGTCTTGCATTCGGCGGGAATGCGCGTGGTGCTCTATGGCAAAAACGAGAACAAACTTGCGCTCGCGCGCTCTGCCGGAGTCAAGACGCGCATGGTCCAGACCGGCTCATCCCGAACCAAGCGCGCGCGCGAAGCGTTTCCGCTGGTGGTCGAAGCCACTGGTCGCGCTACCGGCTTAAAATTTGCGATGGAAATCACCGAGCCGCGCGGCACCCTGGTGCGGAAGTCCACATTTCACGGACCCGAGCCTGTCGAAATGTGGCCCATCGTTGTGAAGGAAATCACCCTGCTCGGCTCCCGCTGCGGCCCATTCGACCGGGCCATGGCTCTGTTGCGCCGAGGAAGAATCAATCCCACTCCACTCATCTCCCGCACTTTTCCTCTCGCGGAAGCAAAAGCCGCAATGAAGTTCGCGCAACGACGCGGCGTACTTAAAGTCCTCTTGCGGTCCTGAGCAAGCAGTGAGAGACCGGGAGCGAGCGGGAAGGGTGAAGCGGGCCCGAACGATTTCCCGGTTTCGCTTTTTCATTTTCCGTTCTCTATTTCCCAAAGACGGCCGCTAGATTCTATTGATCACGCTGGCCACGCAACCCGCGCCGAAACCATTGTCAATATTCACCACACTCACATTCGATGCGCAACTGTTCAACATGGCGAGCAGCGCCGTGAGTCCTCCAAAGCTCGAGCCATATCCCGTGCTGGTCGGCACAGCAACGACCGGGGCGGCCACCATTCCCCCGACCACGCTCGGGAGCGCGCCTTCCATGCCCGCGACGCAGATGATCACGCGCGCTTCGGCAAGCCTGCCGCGGTGTTCGAGCAGGCGATGCAAGCCCGCAACGCCCACGTCATAAATCACCTCGGCGCGATTGCCCATGGTTTCGGCCGTCACCAGCGCTTCTTCGGCCACCGGAATGTCGCTCGTGCCCGCCGTCACGATGAGGATCAGGCCTTTTCCATGATTTTCGCGGCTGCGCCCAATTGCAATCGCCCCGCAATTCGGATGGAAGCGCGCGGTGCGCGAGAGTCGCTTGACCGCCCGGAACATTTTCTGATTGGCGCGCGTGATCAGGATATTGTGCGAGCCCTGGGCACGCAGCATCCCGCGAACAATCTCCTCTACTTGGTTCACCGTCTTGCCGCGCGCGAAAATCACTTCCGGATATCCCTGCCGCAGCGCGCGATGATGATCGATTTTTGCGAATCCCAGGTCTTCGTACGGTAGTTGGCGCAGTTTTGCCACACCGCCTTCGACCGTAAGCTTTCCCCGCTTCACCGCTTCAAGCAGGTTTCGAATGTCGCGCTCGTCCATGTGCCTGTTTCCGTCGCGCCCGCATTCTAGCATCAGGTGTCTTTCACCGCGCGCGCGCGAATCTGTGCTAGAGTGGCGCCCCATCGGCTCCCTGGCCGTCCCACTTTCGGGGCGCCGTGATTCCGAAAGACCGAAGGAGGCGCGGCTATGTGGCTACTCTGGACGATTATCCTTGGGATCCTTGCCGGGTTCATTGCCAGCAAGCTGGTGCGCGGCTCGGGCATGGGTTTGCTCATGGACCTGATCGTCGGCATCGTCGGCTCGGTCCTCGGCGGATGGATCTTCACCTTGCTCGAACTCGCCCCCTATGGCCTGATCGGCCAGCTGATAATGGCCGTGATCGGCGCTGTGGTTCTGCTGCTGCTGGTGCGCGCAATTAAAAAGGCTTAAGCCTCCGAAGGCCGAAGCGTTTAATCCCCAGGATTACGGAAGCAAGATTTTGCGCTGCTTGACTTTGTAGAAAACGCCCGCCTAGACTCGATGGCTCGAGCTATGGCAGCGGCGAAAACCGAAGAAAAAACAATCACCGTTGGCGTGACCGGAGCGAGCGGCGCAATTTATGCGCAGGCTCTGTTGCGCCTGCTTGATTCCGACCGTCGCGTGGCGCGCGTCTTCCTGGTGGCTACGGAGGCGGGCTTGCGCCTACTTTCGACGGAGCTGGGCCTGGTCGCCTCCGATGGAAAAAAGCTGCCCTCTCTTCTGACCGCCGCCTCCGCGAAAAAAATCGAATATCTCCCGAACAAGGATATTGGTGCGACCATCGCTTCCGGCAGTGCGCTGGTGGATGGCATGGTGATCATTCCATGTTCGGCAGGCGCGCTCGGTTCCATCGCGGCAGGTACTGCCGGCGATTTGCTCACCCGGGCCGCGGATGTTTGCCTGAAGGAGCGCCGCCCGTTGGTGCTTTGCCTGCGCGAAACGCCGCTCAACCGAATTCACCTGGAAAACATGCTGCGCGTCCATGACGCCGGAGCGATCGTGATGCCCGCGATGCCGGCGTTCTACTACGCGCCGAAGACCATCGAGGACATGGTCGAGCAGTTCGCTTACCGCGTTTTAGCGTCGCTCGGCCTGCCCCAGGAAAAGCAATATCACTGGAAGGGCGGCAAACAGTAGTGCTCAGTGGCGCGAGCGCAGGGAAGGCGATAGAGTGGATTGGTCCGGTTTAGCGGGCGCTCTTTGTACCACCGGTTGAACCGAAAGGTGCTCTCCGAGGTGAGTTCTTTTTGATTGCTTGAAGGGCTGATCCGAAAATGAGCAAGTCTCGAATCCGCGTCGTGCTCGAAATGATCAAGTTCGAGCACTCCATTTTCGCGCTGCCATTTGCGCTGGTAGGCGCGCTTCTTGCAGCACGCGCCGACGGCAGCCTCCTGACCCGGGGCCAGATTCTCTGGATTGTGATCGCCATGGTGGGCGCACGCTCCGCAGCCATGACCATGAACCGCATCGCCGACATCGAGTACGATCGCCAGAACCCGCGGACCGCGAATCGCGCCCTGGCCAGCGGGGAGCTCAGCCTCGGATTCGCCTGGGCTTTCACATGGATTGCATCGGCCGTCCTGGTGTTCGCCGCATGGCAATTGAATCCACTGGCGCTGAAACTTTCTCCGGTGGCCTTGGCCATCCTGTTTTTCTATTCCTACACCAAGCGATTCACTGCCTGGTCACACTTTGTCCTTGGCTTCTGCCTGGGGATGTCTCCCGCTGCCGCGTGGATCGCCATTCGCGGCTCGCTCGACGGGCGCATGCTGATCTTGTGCGGCGCGGTAACGCTTTGGGTCGGCGGCTTCGACGTGCTCTATGCCTGTCAGGACGTGGAATTCGACAAGTCCGCGGGCCTGTACTCAATCCCCAAGAAATTTGGAATCGCCAGGGCGCTCCTATTCGCGCGCGCGATGCACATCCTCATGATCGGCTTGCTGGCATGGCTGGCCTGGAGTTTCCGTCTGGCGTGGCCGGCCTGGGCAGGCATCACGGTAGTCGCCGCGCTGCTGGGATACGAGCATTCGCTTGTGAAACCGAACGACCTGAGCAAAATCAATGCTGCGTTTTTCGTCGTGAATGGCTATATTAGTTTGTTGTTCCTGCTTTTCTGGGGCGCGGCCGCGGTTGTGATGCGGCCCTGAAACTTCGAACTGCTAATGGGAAAATGACTCGAGAACTCCAAATCTCGGACGCACGACTGGAAGCGGCGGCGAATAAAATCCTGTCGGCCGAGCGCCTTAATTCCGAAGACGGCCTGGCGCTCTATCAATCACATGACTTGCTTGCAGTCGGCTGGCTCGCCAATTACGTACGCGAGAAGCGCCACGGCAACAAGTGCTACTTCAACGTGAACCGCCACATCAACCCCACGAACGTCTGCGTGGCCCATTGCCGCCTGTGCGCCTTTGGGCGCTCCCCGGATGCGCCCGGCGCGTACACATTTGCGCTCGATGAAATCTGGAAGCGCGCCGCGGAAGGAGTCGAAGAAGGCGCCACCGAATTTCACATTGTCGGCGGCTTGCATCCGGACTTGCCCTTCGAGTATTACCTCGACCTGATTCGCGGCTTGAAGCAGCGTTTCCCGCAAGTCCATCTCAAGGCGTTCACGATGGTCGAAGTAGGCTACTACGCCCGGATCTCGAAACTTTCGATTCGCGATACGCTCCTGGCCATGAAGGACGCCGGTGTGGATTCGCTCCCGGGCGGCGGCGCTGAAATTTTCCATCCGCGCGTGCGCAAAATTATCTGCGATCACAAAGTGAGCGGCCAGATGTGGCTGCAAATCGCGCGCACGGCCCACGAAGTCGGCTTGCGTTCAAACGCCACCATGCTTTACGGCCACATCGAAACGCCGGAAGAGCGCGTCGACCACCTCGTCCAGCTGCGCGACACGCAGGACAAAACGCACGGATTCGTCGCCTTCATCCCGCTCGCGTTTCATCCCGCGAATACCGCTCTTTCGCACTTGCCCAGCACCAGCGGCATTGACGATCTGAAGACCATCGCTGTCTCTCGGCTCCTGCTCGATAATTTCGACCACATTAAAGCTTACTGGATTATGCTCACGCCGCGAATCGCGCAGGTAGCGCTGCGCTTTGGAGCGAACGATCTTGACGGCACGGTGGTCGAAGAGAAGATTTATCATGACGCCGGCGCCACCACGCCCGAGCATCTCACCCGCGCCGATCTCGAGCGCTTGATCCGCGCCGCCGGCCGCGTTCCAGTCGAGCGGGACACGCTTTACAATCCGGTGGACCGGGGGAAAATGCCGCTGCCCACGAAGGTTGCCGCGACATCACACCGCTCCGCTAACTTTGTTCCTGCGACATCACTCACACTAAACACGTAATAGGTTTCCCGCCCCGCGCCCGCGCAAGATTCTGAAAGCACAGCCGCGCCCTAAACACAAATCTGCGCTGGTCCAAAAATCAGCGGGCAATATTCGAACTATTTCTCGGAATCTTCAGGAACGCCGAGGACTTGCACTTGAATGGAGCGATCGCGCGGCCCATCGAGCTCGGCAAAAATAATGGATTGCCAGTTGCCCAGCGCGAGTTCGCCGTCGCGGACCGGCACTGAAAGCGTGTGGCCCAGCACCATGGCGCGGAGATGGGAGTCAGCATTTTGCCGGTTGCATTCGGAGAGCTTCGGATCGTTGTGCCGCCAGTAATCAATACGGCCCACCAGCCGCTCGAGAAACGATTTGATGTCGTCGAGCAGTGCCTGCTGAAATTCGTTGATAAAAACCGCGGTAGTGGTGTGCAGTGACTGCACCAGGATGAAGCCCGCTTTCATGCCGTGCTTGCGAACCACTTCATTCAAATCTTTCGTGATATTGATTAATTCCAGGCGCTCGCGCGTCCGGTAACATAGGGTCTCCAGATACATTTGCAATGCCGCCGTGGGGCGGACTTCCGGTGCCAGCTTGGCTTTACTGATGGCGGCCGTTTTCATAGCTCAGTGCGTCCCTCCATTTCGAACTGGAACGGGTCCTCCCACTTGGATGCCCCGAAACCAATGAGGTTGCACAAGAATGATTATAGAAACGTATGAGTAAAGGCGTCCATCGAAATTACCAGCAACGGCCACAGGGAAGAAAACTTGCGTACTCGCGACCGCCGCAGGAAAATTGGCTGTAACGAAAATCTTGTCCCTGCCGTCTCTTATGGCAGCATCGTCAGCGAGGAAAACATGAAAATTGCCGTGCTTGGGGGCGACGGCTATTGTGGCTGGGCCACCGCGCTGTATTTGTCAGCCAAAGGGCATTCGGTTGCGATCGGCGATAGCTGCGTGCGTCGCCAGTGGGACCGCGACCTCGGGATTCAAACACTGACGCCCATCCGCAGCTTGAGCGAGCGGGTCGAAGCTTGGCGGAAAGCCACCGGTAACACGCTCGAAGTATTCAGGGGTGATGTGACCGACTACGATTTTCTTTCCTCGATGGTCTCGACTTTTGAGCCCGAGGCGGTGATTCACTTCGCCGAGCAACGCTCAGCCCCTTACTCCATGATCGATCGCAAGCATGCCATCTTCACCCAGATGAACAACGTCTTGGGAACTCTGAATCTGCTTTTCGTGCTCCGGGAGCTCCGTCCCGACTGCCATCTGATCAAGCTTGGCACCATGGGCGAGTACGGTACGCCGAACATCGATATCGAAGAGGGATATCTCGAGATTGAACACAACGGGCGAAAAGACGTGCTGCCTTTTCCGAAGCAGCCAGGTTCGTTCTATCACTTGTCGAAAGTTCATGATAGCCACAACATCCTGTTCGCGTGCAAGATTTGGAAGCTGCGCGCGACAGACCTCAACCAGGGCGTGGTGTACGGAAGCGTGACGGATGAAGTGGCGCTTGACGAAGCCCTGGTCAACCGGTTTGATTACGACGAAATATTTGGCACGGTTTTGAATCGTTTCTGCGTGCAAGCTGCCATAGGTTCGCCCCTCACCGTGTACGGCAAAGGCGGGCAAACGCGCGGATTCCTGGACATTCGCGATACGGTGAGATGCATCGAGATCGCCTGTCTCTACCCCGCCGATCCGGGTGAGTGCCGAGTCTTCAATCAGTTCACCGAGCAGTTTTCCGTGCTGGATCTCGCGCGAATGGTCCAGATGGCGGGGGAGAAAATGGGGCTGGCAGTCGAAATCGACCACCTGCAGAATCCGCGGGTAGAGGCCGAGCAGCACTACTACAACGCGAAGCACTCGAAGCTGGTTGATCTAGGTCTAGAACCTCATTTTCTCTCGGATTCCTTATTGGATTCGCTCATGAACATTGCCGTGAAGCATCGCAACCGGATTGATCCCTCGCTGATGCTTCCGCAGGTCGACTGGCGGCGCCCGGGGAACCACCGTCGCCGACGCTTGCTGGATGCGGCAGAGCCTATCCCACGAGCAACACGCAAGCGCGCGGAAACCGGTGCCGCGAGAGAGAAGCGAGGCACTTCACCACTCCCCTCCCCATGAGATACTCTCGGGAGAGGCCGAAATTGTCTCGCTCAAGGCGGCACGTTGGTCCCCGCGTCAGAGGGAACGACCGCTAGGGCGAAAACTAGGCGCGAGGGATTTGTTGCCTCTCCTATCTGCGACGCCGGTGTCAAATCCAGAGCCGCTTCCACCGGCGGAGAATTCCAGCCTTCCTCGATCCCGACCCAAACTCCTTGCTTTCCTTTTTCTGACCTGGCTCCTAACCTACGCCGGGGGAATGTTCCAACCAGGTTTGCTGGACGACGCGGATTCGGTGCATGCCGAAGCGGCGCGCGAAATGCTGCTCGGTCATGATTGGGTCACGCTTTACATCAATGGCATCCGCTATCTGGAAAAAGCCCCACTGATGTATTGGACGATCGCATCGAGCTTCCGCGTATTCGGAGTTCACGATTGGTCCGCGCGGCTGCCTCTGGTTCTGGCGGTAGGAGTTTTGATTGCGGGCACTTTTGTTTTCGGCCGTCGCTTCTCTGGCGACCTCGGTGGATTCTACGCCGCGCTCGCAATCGCCACGGGCCCGGGGATCTACCTCTACACGCGGTTCCTCATACCCGATGTTCTGGTGACAGTCTGGCTTACGCTCGGTCTGTATTGCTTCCTCGTCGGCTACGAACAGAAGGACCCGTCGCGGTGGGCCTGCTGGGGCCTGGGGGCGACGGTTGCGCTGAACGTGCTGACGAAAGGACTCATCGGAGGTGTATTCGCGGCCTCGATCATCCTGGCGTTCCTGTGGGTGCTGGGCGACCTCGCTTACCTTAGGAAAATGCGACTGCTTTCGAGCAGCTTCGTTTTTCTTGTAATCGCGGTCCCCTGGCACCTGTTGGCCGCGATCCAGAATCCCGCGCAACTTGGCAGCGCCGAAAAAGGATTTTTGTGGGAATACTTTGTGAACGAGCATTTTCTGCGTTACATCAATCAGCGGATTCCGCATGACTACGACAGAGTTCCGTTGCTGATCTTCTGGGGTCTGGCGATCATCTGGCTGATTCCATGGTCTGCTTTCCTGGTCCCGGCGCTCAGGCAAGTTCCCTTGCGGTTCGAGGTCTTGCGCGGCGGCCTGGACTCGCGCGGCCGCGCCCACCTGCTGTGGTCGATTTGGGCGGGTGCGATTCTGGTCTTTTTCAGCTTCTCAACCCGTCAGGAATACTATTCGCTCCCGGCCCTGCCTGCACTGGCGCTCCTGATTGGCGGCTGGCTCGAGCGAGAGCCCGGGGACCGCCGGGCCACAGTGGCCGGATTGCGCGTGGCGAAGGCGCTATTGGGGATCGGAATTATTTCCTTTGTAATTGCCGAGACGCTCTTCTTTTGGAGCAAGCCCCTACCGCCGGGCACCTCGATTTCCGACGTGCTGATCGACCGTCCGGGCACCTACACCCTGTCGCTCGGCCATCTGCGCGATCTCACGCTCGAGTCGCTCGGGATCTTCCGCGCTCCGCTGTGCGAAATTGGCGTGTTTTTGCTCGCCGGCACCGGTCTGAACTGGTGGCTTCGGCGCCGTGGCTCGGCCTTCCAAGGAAACCTCGCACTGGGTGCCATGATGCTGGGAGTGCTGTTCTGCGTCCATCAAGGCTACGTGATTTTCTCGCCCGAAGTTTCTTCCAAGCCGCTGGCGCTGGCCATCAAGCAGCAGTACCAACCGGGTGAGATTATCGTGCTGAACGGCGAGTACGCCTGGGGCTCGACTGTGAACTTCTATACCGGGGTTCCCGTGCATCTTGTCAACAGCCAGCGGACTGATTTGTGGTTCGGTTCTCTTTTTGCGGACGCTCCGAATATCTTCGAGGACGTCGATTCCTTTACGCGGCTATGGAACGGGGATCGGCGGGTCTATTTCTTTACCAAGGAATTCAACCAGCGGGCGGCGCTCTCGGAAATTGATCCAACAAGAGTGTTTCTTGTTGCTCGCCAGGGGAACAAGATGGTGCTGACGAATCGTCCGCTGCCCGGAGCCGGCAACCATTCACTCGTCAGTCCCTTCGGGAGCTCCGCGATCAATGCTCGCTGAGATTCGAAGGCACGGGAACCAACAATCCGTCGTGAATGCGATATTCAGCATCGCGCCATCGAATGCTATTGCGCGAGAAGCTGGCGAGCCAGATCAAAAATCCGACGGCATCCCACAACACAATCAGCCACATCTTGCTCCATAGCCCACGCTGCCTGAGCCCCCAGACTCCGATTTCCCAGGTCATGGCGATCCGCAACGCAAGATAGGGGACCAGGTAGGCAAACGCCACGCCCGCCGACGGATGAATCGCCAAAGCTGCCAGCGACCACGGCAGCCCTTGCGTGAGGAGCAACCCGAAGTGCCCCCAAGGGCGCATGTGTCGCATCACGACGATCCACCTCAGGCGCTTCTGGAGGAGATCGCGCATCGAGTGAAAGTCACTCACGGTCCCGATGCGATAGGGAAGGAGCACTACTTCGTGACCTTGCTCGGCAATCAGGCGGCCCACGAGGAGATCGTCCGCGGGGCGATTCTCGATCGCCGCATAACCGCCGAACTCGCTGAGGAAACTTCGAGTGGTCGCAATGGTCGGGCCGAGCGCGAATTTAACTCCTTCGAGTTGGCGTCCCACCAGGATGCCGGCGTAGAAATCGGAAAGCATTCCGATCGTCTGGAGCCGGTCAGCAAATGTCCTTTCCTCGACCGGGACGTAGAAGCAAGTTGTCGCTCCGACTCCGGGATCGGCGAGTGGTGCCACGACGCCGCGAAGATAATCGGGCCGGACTCTGACATCGCTGTCGCTGATGACCAGGAATTCGTGGTCCGCTTCGGCAACCAAGCGGGCCAGTTTCCCGACTTTGTCGTTGGAGGCGGCGGAGCCGGAACCGAATAGCACACGGATCCGGCGAAGAGGGAAGTCACGCGCGAGTTTTTCGAGGATGGGCAGCGTGGGATCGTCATGATCACCGACACAAAAAACGATTTCGTAGTCCGGATAGTCCTGCCGGCAGAGGCTTGAGAAATTCTCATACGAATCGGGATCCAGGCCTCGAATGGGCTTGAGAATACTAACGGCTGGCGTGAAGTTGGAATCTGCCGCGCTGTACTGTGGCGCGAAAGCGAAGAATCGCCAGGCGCTGTAGAGGACGATCAAATAATAAGCCAGCGGACAAATCGCAAGAGTCAATAGGAGGGTGCCGCCGGCAGTCACAAGCATCGCGCCTCACTCGCTGAGTTACCTGGGCGGCAACTCACCGCGTCACGGCCGGGAAGGCGTTGACGAGGCTCGAAGTTCCGTCCGCGGCCGCCGAGGGAATCATTCGACGGTGATTGTATGGATGAGCGCATAAACATGTCCATCGAAATTGCTGGGCAAGTTGCGTGCTCAAAAGTCGAAACGGTAGCCGAGGATCATCTTGGCGATGAGATGATCGGTCGAGCGCGTCATTCCCACGCCCAGCCCAAAATTGATTTCCCATTGTGGCGCGAGGTTCAAATCTATGGCGGGGAAAATCTGGTGCTGCTGCTGCGACACGGCATCAAATCCAGTGACAGGTCCGACCGAACCATAATACTCGAGACCCCCCGAGATTTTCGGCGTGAAGTCGTAGCTGAGCTTGAAATTCGGCGAGAAGACCACACCTTGATGCACGTCGGGCCCATGGAAAGCGCGATCGAGCGTGGGGTTCAGGGACCAATACCAGCGGCCGACTTTCTGGTCCACGATGGGACGCATTTCCCAAGTCCATGTGTCCAGGGAGAATTGGCGGCGCTGGTAGCCAATTTCATTCGAGAGGCTGACACCGACCGGCCAATGCCACTTTTCGGGCACACGGAATCGCGGGCGGAGGTGATCTCCCACCCACTGCCAACCCTGGCCGGAGCGTGCGGAAGTGAAGATGTAAAAGCCGACCTCGAACCAGTCCGTGAACCCGTGCGTGATTTCCAAGGTCTCGTGAATGGCGTGATTCGTGGGGTAGAGGCCGTCGATCATCCGCTTTGAGCCTTCGATCGTGAAGTTGCTATGGAGCTCGACCATGGTGTGGCCCGGCGCGACGGTTTCGTACTCATACACCTGAATCTCGTAGTTGTCCTGCGCCGCGACGGGCATCGGCCGGAAGGCCAACACACCAATCAGAAGCGGGAGCAACCGGAAGTGGGAGCGGAGAAATTCAATCACTCTTCCTTGCGGTCGAATTTGGCGTGAGGATCGCACCGGGGATTGGATGCTTGCAACAGTCAATCAGGCATTTCAAGCATGAGGATGGGATTTGTCATACACGGCCATCAATTGCTGGATGCTTGCCTGGGTGTAGCGCTGGGTGGTTGAAAGCGAGACGTGGCCGAGCAGTTCCTGAATCGCGCGCAGGTCCGCGCCATCAGCGAGCAGGTGAGTGGCGAAGGCGTGGCGCAGCGAATGCGGGTGAAGGTCCCAGTTGACATTCCCGAGGCGCGCGTATTTTTTTACCATGGTGCGCACAGCCCGGGGCATCAAGCGCCCGCCGTGGGAATTCAGGAAAACCGCTTCCTGAGGAGTCTTGCTCTCCCAGCGGGTCAGGAGTTCCTCCCTGACGGGCCAGTAGGCCGCAAACGCGGTTTGCGCCTTCTCGCCGTACGGCACGACGCGCTCTTTGCGGCCCTTGCCGAGAACGCGCAGCATTTTTCCTTTCCGGTCCATGTCACCGAGGTTCAATCCCGTCAACTCGCTCACGCGCAGTCCGGAGGCGTACAACAACTCGAAGATGGCGCGATCGCGCTTCAAAATCAGCTGTTCGTGGGCCTCGGACTTGAGCGTGTGCTCGCGTTTGCGCCTCGGAGTCTTCAAGCGGCCGCTGGCCAGCTCGTCTAGGAACCCATTCATCTCGCCCGGAGTGAGCACGCGCGGCAGACGTTTGGGAAGTTTTGGAGTGCTCACCAGGCGCGCCGGATTTTGCTTCGCGAATTTTTCGCGCACGCAGTATTTGAAGAAGGTCCGCAGCGCCGCCAGCTTGCGCGCCACCGAGGATTTTTCGAGCTTGCGGTCGTAGAGCCAGCTAACGTACTCGCGGATGATGCGGTGGTCCACTGCGCCGAGCGGCATGGTGGCCTCGCCCGGGGGAGTCAGGAAGGTGCGAAACTCCGTGATGTCGCGCCGGTACTCGCGGATGGTGTTCGGTGAGGCATTGCGCTCGTACTGCAGGTAGTCCACGAATTTTTTGATTATCTCGCGCATCCCAGCTCCGACTGCACGCGGCAATTATAGATCATTGCCGCCGCGGCGGGCCCTTTCCCGTCTGCCCCGTTCATAAGCATGAAAATGTCCGACTGGAATTCACCGCGCGGGCTCGCCCTCTAGCGGCTCCCCGGAGCGCTCGGTGAGGCCAGAGGGAAGGGGTTCATTTTTTTAGGGACCGCATCGCGGATCCCCGAAAAAAGCCGCGAATAGAATCGGTGTCGATTGTTTGTCTTGCGTGAGTTCAAACGATTTCGATTTTGCCGGAGTTGCGAGTAGAACTTCCCCTGCTCTTCTCCGCTGAAGCCTCCTGTGGCTCTCCCCGGACTCTTTCTAGCGTGTGCAAGAGACCAGTCGCCGTGGCTTAGAAAATGAAATCGCGAAATTCGGATCGCTACGTAGTACTCACAAGACCGCGTCTGCGGGCAAAGCCACCGGTGCATGGCCCGAGAAAACGAAAAAGGCCGGGCACGGTAGTGTCCGGCCTTTATCAGCAGGGGAAGGAATTACTTTTCGCCAAATCGAAAAACCACGCCACCAGAATACTTGAAGTTGTTCTGGTTATCGGCTGGCACCATGGATTGCACGGCGATGGTGTGCAGCAGACGCGTTTGCTGAAAGTCAAGCTGTGCCAGACGTATGGCGATGTGCCGGGTGATCCTCCAGTCGATGCCGCCGCCAATCGCGAAGGAAAACGCGTTATCGGATAAGGAGAATGCTGGACTTCCGCCAAACGCGGGAGCATTGAAATCGAATGTGGAGATGCCGAACAATGCATGGACGTAGGGGGTCAGCTTGTGGTGGCCGACAGGGTAGATTCGCGGGCCGAACAGGTAACTATAAATGTGGGTGTTCGACGGTCCCGATCCAGTATTGGGCTGCGAATTGTAGACTCCTGAAACGTCAACCGCTGCGGCAAGCCAACGTGTAAAGTTGTAGGAGGCGCCGGCATTAAACCCGTTGTAGTTATAGTCACTGGGCGGAGGAGTTAGAACCGGTGGCACCTGCCAGCGCATGTAGGTGTAGCCGGCATTGACCTCAACTATCGGAGTCTCCCCACCCCTGCCCTGCGCGAGCGTAGGTATCCCGGAGAATGCGAGCAACGCAAAAACGGCGAATAGCTTCTTCATTTGCCACTACCTCCTCAGTAGACCGCTTACTAAACCGTTTAGAATTAGCTGCTTATGAGCCAGTTGAGCGAGTTTTCTCGAGCGCAACTCATTTTGTCACATGTTTTCAGGGCTTCGAAACCGGAAAGAGCAGGGCGTGTGCCGAACACAGCACCAGTACTAACCGTACGTCGCGCCTCGCGTTTTAGTTGCGGTTCGGAAAAATTCTCAATTTCTTCCTTGGTGTTCGGGGGATGGAAGGCCCTAGCGCTGCGAGGAGAATCGGGAGAGCTGAGGCCCGAGTGCGCGATAGGCAATTTGGATGGCTTCGCACAATTTGTCGATCTGGGCAGCATCTTGATGGGGCCGGACACGCCTGACTGGCACCTGCGCGAGAATTCGGCCAAGCAAGGCAAACTCCTGCGCCCGCATATCTTTGTCCAGCATTCCGGTGGCATAGGAATTGGCCACTAGCGCGAGCAGGGACTCTTGCAGAGTGGGCGTCTCAAGAAACGGGGCCGCGCTCGAGGAACTACCCTCCCCCAGCAGAAAGATGGCTCCCAACGGCAGAGACCTTTCCTCAAAGCACAGGCGGTCTTCGCCGAGTGAAAGCACTCGCTTGTCCCAATTGGCTGAAAAAGTGGGGAGCGTCTTGTGCGGCCCGTAAAGCATTTTCACTGAATCAGGCCACAGTGAAAGATACGGGTAGGCGGGCAGCACATGAAATGCGCCATCCTGCTCGGTGATGGCGACGACATCATCCGAGAGGACCGCACAGCCGCGGCGGGCGAACGCCGCGGCTGTGGTGGATTTCCCCGCGCCTGCGTCCCCGACGAAAGCTACCGCGCGGCCGTTGAATGCGACCGCGCTGGCATGCAAGCAGGTTACGCCGCGAAGACGCAGCAAAAGGCCCAGCACCGGCCCCAGCAGAAATGTCGCAGCATCCTCGAGGGAGGAAGAAGCAGGCCAGCTGGCCCACACGCTTCGGCCCTTTCGATCCAGCCAGAATTCCGTTCCGTCGCAGTAGGCGAGATAAAGACAAGCGCCATTGTCTATCTGCCAAATACGCAGGGCCGGCTGGCCTCGAGCATCGAGATCGGAGCTGACAAACGTGAGCACTCCCGGTGCGCGAGAGACTTCAGAGTGAGCTAGAGGCGGTGAGGATCCCAGGTGAAGTTCGATATCGGGCGGGGCCAGGGGTGCTGGGGCATGGTTCAAACCGGGTAGGGACAGATTCGAGTGGAGGGAAAGGCCGAAGACAGAATAATGAAAGCTCAAATCCGTTCAGCGAAGGCTGGTGCGAACACGTGGGAACCTTCCCCCGTCTGCGTGGCGGACCAATCCGACCTTCTGCGTGAGCTCTCGAACGGTTCCGTAAACAGTCAGCAAGGGGGAGGAATATGGCTTCTTCGGGCCCCGTTCGGTAGACTCACGCATTACTGGCCTCCGCATGCAAGTTATACCGAACTCTGCGCGCTGACTGCAACCAAAAGTTGAGGCAAATCGGCCGCACCAGCGAGCTGGCTCGTTCGGAGCTTCTCACCCCGTTCAATGGCGAAAGCTGAGCCCGATCAATGAATTGATCCATTTCCTGATTCCAGTGTACCTGATCCACCCATTCTCGCCCCGGGAGGCGGAGTTGCGCCGTCAGAGGATCGCCGGCCAGGGGCGTTTTTGGCCGCAACCGCACGGTTTCAGGCAGTCTGCCGGCCATCGAGGCCCGCAGGAGCATCTTTTCGTAGAACCAGGGGAAGGGCGGGAGCGCTAGCAAGAAGTGGATGATTCGCAAGTCGAGAAAGGGATGGCGGACTTCTACCGGAAAGCGCGTCACACCCGGATTTTCGTGCTCGAACAGGCCAGACCAATGGGGAAGATCAAGCGAAGCATGAGGAGTGGGATTCACAGGATGCGGCAACTGCGCCGCCCTGCTGCCGGCTGCCTTCCAGCGCGCTTGCAAGTTGACGCGATTGGCAAAGTCAGGAGCGATCCACTTCGGGAGTTTGGGCGCGGTGGGATCCAGACCAAAGGCGCCCTTCACGCGCCTGCGAATGCCCGGCCAGGGAGAAGGTCGCATCCATAAATAGCGCGGCAGGTACTCGAAAGCTTCTGACCATTCCCGGCGCCGGATCATGTCCTTGGCGTAAGGCCACATTTCGAAGTGCATCAGATTGTCGCTGCCTTCGCCGGAAAGGGCCACGCGCGAATCAGCCGCGATCATTCTGAATTGGTCTACGATGCCGGCGAAAAACGGATCGTCCACAGGTTCAGGCCAGGCGATTTCAGGGTCGTCCCAGCGCTCAAACAACTGTAGCTGATCAACCGCCAGGCAGCGAATGGGAATGCCCAGGAACCCCGCCACCTGCCGCGCAAATTCGGCATCGCGATCTGGAATCAACGATTCGTACACCACGGTAAGAGCGCGCAGTTCAGATGTGGTGCCGGGGATTGCACCGAGCTCGCGCGCCATGGCGGCGATGGAGGCGGAATCCAATCCGCCACTCAGCAGGATGCTCACCTTGTCGGTAGTGAGGCGGTCTCGGACGGCCGCCTGAAGCAGGACCTGGAAATGCTCGACATAATCATCCGCGTGGCGATAGCGGATGCGTCCTTCGATGGGCGCTGTCCAGTAACGCGTGATGCGCAGGCCGCTGGAATCAACGGTGAGCGAATGAGCGGGAGGGAGCCGTTGAATGTCGCGGAAAGTTGTTGTGGCGTTGTCGCAGTTAAGCCCGAACAAGAGGAAGTCCGCGACGGCGGCTTCGTTCAGATCTTCACCGACATTCGGATGCTGTCGGATACATTCGAGCACATTGCTGAATAAGAAGAGCTGTCCCTTCTCCGCATAATAGAAGGGCTTCACACCGAGATGGTCGCGGGCGCAAAACATGGCCTTCTTCCGCGCGTCCCAGATGGCAAATGCAAAATCACCGCGCAAGTGCTGGAGGCAATCGGGCCCCCAGGCAGCGTAGGCTTCGAGAATTAATTCCGAATCCGGCGCTGCGTGTCGGGGTTTGCTTCCGGCGCGCTCCAGTTCCGCGATCAGTTCTGCACGCACATCCAGTCGGGCATCTGCCGTGATCGAAAGATGGTCTTCGAAAGTGGCGGGCTGGCGCTCGTTTGCTGATTCACGCGTGGTACGGAGCAGCGCGTGGCCAAGGCCGACCGGTCCGTACACCCAGGTATCGTGTGCATCCGGCCCGCAGTAGGAGAGAAATTGAGTAAAGGCCCGCAAGAACCCGCGTTCCACGGGCGCTCCATCGCGATAGTAGATGCCAACAATGCCGCTCAATTTGTTTGCGTCTCCGTGGATGTCCCTGGACCTTCGAACGGGACGAAATGAAGATGCTGTTCGCCCGGGCCGCCAGAAACGCCGCCCTGGAATTCCACCCAGGCGTGGGCCTCCAATCGGCTCGCTTCCTTCCTCGCGCCGAACTTCAACTCCGCAGCGATGCCATGCCGCTCTAACAACCACCAGAGGACCAAAGACTGTTCCAGGCAGTTGGTGCGAAACGGCAAGTAGCGCGCCGCTGCTCGCACCATCCGCGCCACTTCGCCTCCCGCCTCGGAACGGGCATCGCCCTTGGCACTAGATTCCGTCGCGGAGGCGCGCGCAAGCATTTCTAGGACCGCTTTCCAGCGGCGAAACCCCGCAATCCGCAGGCCCAAGCTGGTGATGGCGAGCCCGGCGGCGGCTTCGAGCGCAGCAAGCCTTTCGGAGCCGCTCAGGCGCCAGAACCTCCGCCAGATTTCGACTATTGGATTCAACCCGCAGCCTCACAAAAAGTCGCCTGGCCGCATCGAACGGCCCGGGCTGGAGTGGGCGTGTCCTTGTGGGCCTGCAAGGACAACCCGGAAAAGGACGGCTGAATTCAGGTCGCGGTGGCCGTCAGCACCTCAATCAATCCTTCGCTGCGCATTTTCTCGAGCAGCTCGAGGAGATCCTGCTCGCAGCGTCCGGCTTCGACGTCGTACTGCTCCAACAGGGCGTCGCGCAACATGCTCACGGTTCTAGGCTCTCGCAGCAGCTTCCAGACATGCGCGCCGACCGGGTCCAGACCGTAGTAGACGCTATTTTTCAGATTCAGGATGGCTGACTCTTCTCCGAGAGGACAGGAAATCTGTTCGCTGGCCGCCACGACCACTGATTGCACACAGAGAGGTGTGCCCATTGTCGATCCTCTTGGGTCAGGTGGACAAGCCTGCCAAACCAAAAACACGGCAGGACACTCGGCGGAGGGAGTCCCAGGCTCCCGTCGGATCCGCTACGCGCCCGGAGGTATTCTACCGGGACTCGCGAGCAACAAGCAATAACGGAACTGGATTCGGTCCGGCAAATTCGGTTATAACCGCGATGGATGTCCTCACCGACTATTGCGGTCGAAGCGCTGGAAAAATTCTTTCCTCCCGCGCTTTCCGGCTGGCGAGCGTTGATCCAACCTGTGACCCGCCCGACGGAGCTTGCGCTGGCGGGGGTCTCGTTCACGGTCGCGCCTGGGGAAGCAGTGGCGCTGGTCGGCCCGAATGGCGCTGGGAAATCCACGCTCCTGCGCATCCTTGCGACGCTGATTATTCCCACGCGGGGGCGCGCTACGCTGGCCGGCTTCGATGTGGAGCGCGAAGCAGCGGGAGCGCGCAGCCAGTTTGGCTATCACACCGGCGGCGATGAGGGTTTTTATGGGCGGCTGAGTGGCCGGCAGAACCTCGTGTTTTTTGCCGCCATGAACAACATCATCGGTACCGATGCAAAACAGCGCATTGCCCGCGTCGCGGATTGGATGAGAATCAGCGAAGAGCTGGACCGCCAAGTGCGCACCTACTCGACAGGGATGACGCACCGGCTGGGCCTGGCGCGCGCGCTGCTTCATGGACCGAGCATCCTGCTGCTGGATGAACCAACACGAAGCCTCGACCCGTTGGCTGCCGCCGATTTTCGCCGTCAGCTGAAACAGGAACTGGTCGGACGGCGCGGCACGACACTGCTGTTTGCTTCGCACGCGCTGAGCGAAGTGGAAGAGATTGCGGATCGCGTGGTGCTGCTCGAAGCAGGACGAGTGCTGGCTTGCGATACGCCTCAGGGTCTGCGCGCCTCGACGGGAGCTCCTACACTCGAAGGCGCTATTACGCGGCTCGCGCGGCGACCGTTCCGATCGGAGGCGCTGCCATGAATTTTCTGCGAACACTGCGGAAAATTTCTGCTTTCTTCTGGCGCGATCTCGCGATTGCGCGCGGCTACCGGGGCGCGCTGGTGCTGGAGACGCTCGAAGCGCTGTTTGGTGTGGCGACCTATTATTATCTTTCGCGATTTGTGGAGTCTCCGGAACTCGCGCGCGAACTTCCTGCCGGCAACAGCTATTTCGCATTTGCGCTGGTAGGATTTGCTTTCTTCGACTATTTGAGCGTGTCCATCGGCGCTTTCGATGCCAGCCTCGAGGAAGCGCATCAGAATCGCACGCTCGAGGCGCTGCTTGTCACCCAGACGCCGCTGCCTGTGATCCTGGCAGGGTCAGCGCTGTATCCCTTTGCTGCTCTGGCGCTGCGCACCTGCGTGTATCTTGCATGGGGCGTACTGCTGTTTGGATTCGTGCCCCAGGGGGCGAATTGGCCGGGCGCCATTGCAATTCTGTTCGCCTCCGTGCTGGCGTTCGCGGGGCTCGGAATCATGTCCGCTAGCTATCAGATTTTGTTCAAGCGCGGAAACCCGGCGAAATGGATTGTCCTGGGTGTCTCGGGGCTGGTCGGCGGGATGATGTACCCCATCAGCGTCCTGCCGCGTCCGCTGCAATTCCTCGCGCGCTTAATACCGGTCACTTACTCGCTCGAGGGCATGCGCGCGGCGCTCTTGTCCCGGGCGGGGTGGAGAGAGATATGGCCGTCGATTGCGGCGTTGTTGGTTTTTGCGGCGATCCTGCTTCCGCTGTCGTTCACTGTGTTTGGTTGGGCGTTGCGGCGGACGAAAATCACCGGGACACTCACGCACATCTAGCCGCAAGTCCTGAGCCTCGGAATTTTTCAGTTGCATCGCTGCTAAACGGGCGAGACGGTCAGGACTGTGGAAATGCCTCATGGCGCGGCGCTGATTGTTCTCCGCCTTCGCGGCTGGGTGCAGGGGTATACCCCGCCATGCCCGCGGCATTTGTCGCGCGGTCCCGCAGCATTTCGCCCAGGCCATCGAACAGTGTCGCGCAGGAATCCCGTAGCGCTTGGTCCGCGGAACGCATTAGCGACTCGACTATGTTCTGGCCGTGTTCGTTCAGACGCCGTACGGAGGATACCATCCAGGAATCGCACATGGTCTCCAGGCGCTCCTGGTATTTTCCGGCAGCCTCGCCGCTCCGCTGTTCTAGACTGGCGACCCACTCCCGCTGGTGCGCTTCGCGGTCATTGCGGTAGCTCTCGAGAGTAGAGGCAAACTCCCCCGCCAGAGCTTGTCGGCCTTCCACAATGCTGCCCTCGAGCTGCGCGGCCATCAGCGCTTGGAAGCGGTCAATCGAAGTGCGGGCCGTCATGTCCAGGTTGCGCAGCAGCATTTGCGTCGAGCGCTCCAATTCCTCCACACGCTCCTGCAATGCACTGCGGCTTGTTGTATGGAATCGCTCGAGCTGTTGTGCCGAAACGCCGTGGAGGACTTCCCCGAACGACGCCGCGGCTGCTTCGGCCGCCTCATCCAGCCTCGTGCGCGCGCGGCCCATGACTCCCTCAGCCGCGCCCTGGAGCTGCTGGTCAATCTCCGCCACGCGCGCCGAGGCCTGCCCATCGAGCATCAGCTCAAATTTTTGGGCGGCTTCCAAGGTCTGCTGTTCGAAGCGCTGGCCCGCGGCCGTCAGCATCTGCTCGGCCTGCACTTGCAGCCGCGCCCGCGACTCCTGCTGGAACCATTCCGAAGCGCGGCCGATGGATTCGGCGGCGGTGTGCGAAGCGCGCACGCCACTTGCCTCGAGCTCCTCGTCCCACTTGGTGAGGCCTTCTTTACGCGCGGCTTCGAAATCGGTGTGCAGATCGCCCAAAGTTGCCGCCATCTGCGAAGCAACCTCGCGCCGGTTGTTCTCCGACAGCTGGCGTAGTCTTTCGCGGTGCAGCCGCAGGCCCTCTTCCGCCTGCACCTCACGGGCGGAAAGCTCGCGGAGCAATTCGGGCACGCGCTCGAGGTGCGGCACGAGGCTCGATTCCACCTCCGCGAGGGTGCGCGCAATGAATTGCTGGCCCTGGGACTCCAGCGCCGGCGTGACACGCTGCGCCAGTCCCGTCGCCAGGCTTTCCAGGCGCCGGTTCATCTCCGTCGTCTGCGCATCGAGCATGTTTTCCAGACGCCGGTGCAGCACGTTCAAAGAATCCTGGCTGGCTGCTTCGAACTGCGCCGAATATTCCTTGGTGCGGCCCGCCGCCTGCTCGATTTCCGCAAGCGAAGAGCGCGCGAGTGCCAGTTCTTGCCCGAGTGCCGTCCTGACGGCCTGGACCGTACTGTGCGCCTCCGCTGACACCTGCGCAAACGGCTGACCCAGCTCTCCAATCCGCTCCGAGATTTTCTGCTCCGCGGTCCGCAAAATCTCTTGCGACCGGTCGGACAATTGCCCCACCAGCCGCTGCATGGTGCTATCGAGCGAGGATTGCAGCAGCTCGTTCCACTGCGCCTGCGCAAGCGTAATCTCTGATTCCAACCGCGCCCGCCAGTTCACGGCCGCCGCTTCAATTCCAGCCGAGTCTTGCTGGGGGCCTTCGGGCGCGTGCTTCTTTCCCCGGACCGTTTCTTCCGCGGCTTCGACAACCTCGATTTGCAGTCGCGCCTGCGCCATGCGGCTGGCTGCCTCGGCTGCCGCTTCGCCTTCCGCGCGCAACGCCTGGGCCTTGCGGTCCAGCTCGGCCATCAACTCCCGCGTCCGGCTGAGACTCGCTTCGAATTCGGATTCGACCTCGCCTAGATATTCCTTCCGTCGCGCCGCCCATTCGCCGGAAAATTGTTCCCGCGCGCCGTTCTGTGCCCGCTCCGCCTCCTCCCGCCACCGCCGCAGGAATTCCTCAGCCATGGCCGCGCGCCGCTGTTCGATTTCCTGGGCGGCCTCCTCGAGTTTCTGATGGGCTCCCGACGCCGCGGTTTCCACCGCCTTCACCGCCTCGCGCCCGAGTTCCGCCCGCAATTCCCGCAGCAGCGGACTATCCGCCGAGGAAGTAAATACGAAGGGCCCGGCGGATTCTGGTTCCGGTGATTCTCGCGTTGCATTCTTCCTGTCGTTCATGAGTTTTCCCATATAAGTTGCGAGGGTTTTTTGAACAGTTTGATCCTCTGCCACCGCAGGCTGCAGTTCTGTTTCTGCCAGGTGAATATTCCGCGAATCGAGCGAAGCCGTGGCAAGCGTCCAGCTCTGCGGGGGAGATTCCAGGCCCCAGAGATTCGCCGGACTCTCCAGTTCTGCGGCGATCTGGAAGAACTCGCGAACTGAATGCGGGCGTTGAATCCAGGACACACGGGCGCGCACATGGCGGCGTTCCGTGCTTTGCGGAAGCTCGAGCGTGAGCCAGGTGTTTTTCGGAAGGTGATGCTTGGAGGCGTAGCGGCAGCCGTGCAGGTTGAACGCGATCGTGGTGGTGCGTTCCTCGAAGGGCTGGCCAAGCAGATCGATTCCGCGGACGATCAAGGGAAGGGAATCGGATACTCGTTCACTGCGTCGGCGCTCTGTGCTGGGCTGCGTGGCTTCCAATTCGGGCACCGGTTTCCTGAAATTTGACAGCGAGAGAATAGCACTCTCGCCCGCGTGGGTCGAGAGGAGAGAAAATAGGGAAGCGGGTCAGTTTCCGACTAGCGCGATTATCAGCGAACGAATCCGTCCCAGTGCTCGGGTATTCAGAGAATCAGAAATTGGCCCGCTGGCAAAAAGCCGCTCAGGAGGGATTCTCCGCGGTCGAAGCGGGCAACAGAGGCGCACCCCCGAGGCGTTTACTGGATACCCCGCGCTTATTTCTTCTTCCTTTTCCCGATGGAGGTGTCTTCTCCGCCGCTGATTGCAGCCAGTTGCTCCAGCGCTGCCTTTGCTTGAGCCGCATAGGGCCCGTTCGGCGCGGCATCAATGCATTTCTGATACGCATCCCCGGTGCCGGGCGGGATGACATAGATCAGCTTGTCGCCTTCCTGCTTCGAATCGATCTTCGAGGAAAGTGCGCCACCCAGCAGAAACCAAGTCTGCGCGTCCTTGGGGTCCGCTTGTGCCGCTTTCTGGAGCGGTTCGACCGCTTCGGGCAATTTGCCTTTATTGCTCAAGATGATGCCCACATTCTTCCAACAGCGTGCTGTCCCGCCGGGATCGATGGCGATCATTTTGTCGCAATTCGCGCCCGCTTCAGCCAGTTTGGCCGCCACGGCTTTCGGGTCCGTCTGTGCTGCCGCGACGTTCGCCAGGGTCGTGCTCAAATGCTCGTAATACGGGGCTTGCGGCGACAATTCCACCGCTTTTTGAAACGCGGCCGCAGCTTCATCGTAATGTCCCGCGAATTCGTCGGCCTGACCAAGGTTTGCCCACACCAGCGCATGGTTTCGAGCGTCCTTCGCCGGGACGCCTTGCTCCGCCTGGGTTAGCTCGGTGATGGCGGTCTGATAGTCGGTGTTCAGCTTATCCTGGATCGCGCTCTTCTGATCGGCGGGTGCGGCTTTGAGCTGCGCGCGCAGGCCGGTCGAATCATTCAACGCCGCCATGCCCGCGTCAAAATGCTGCTTCATGTTCTTGAATTTGTTTTCTTCTTCTTCCTTCTTCTTTGCTTCTTCTGCGCTGGGCGCCTGCGCCGCCTTGATCTCTTTGAAGTTGATGTTGAATCCATTGTCCTGGCCGGACACGACTCGGAATTGTACCGGAAAATTCAGTTTATCTTTTTCATTGGTCAGCGTGATGGTGTACAGCCCGGCCGGCAAGCCGATTTGCGTGAAACGGCCCTGCTTGTCCGTTTTCGTGGTGACCACTTTTCCGTTGTCCGGATTCTTGATTTCCACGGTAACGTCGGCGTAAGGCTTTCCATTCAGGTCCTTGATTTCACCGATAATCTGTCCGCTATTCTGCGCGGCCGCAACGGTGGCAAACAAAAGCGCGAGCACCAGCAATGCCCCGGCGGGAATGAATCGCTTCATGTCGTCCTCTCCTCCTGATCCTGGTTCGCGCGGCCGGCCATTATCGCGCAACTCGCGCACGATATGCGATGGGGTCCGTCAAGCCTGCCTCGGCAAAAGCCCCGAGACGCAGCCGACAACTATCGCACGATCCGCAAGCTTCGTCTTCGAATTGATAACACGACCAGCTACGGTCGAGTGGCGCGCCCAGTTCTGCTCCGCGGCGCACGATATCACTTTTTCTCATAGCAATCACTGGTGTTGCGATTTCAATCCGCGTTTCCGGCCGCGTCCCTGCGCGCACCAATTGGGCGAAAGCGCGGTAATACTCCGGGCGGCAATCCGGGTACCCGGAACTGTCTTCCGCGACCGCGCCGATAAAAACGGCCGTCGCGCCGATCACTTCCGCCCAGCTCACTGCCGCGGAAAGAAAATGTGCGTTACGGAAGGGGACATAAGTGACCGGAATTCGCGCGCCTGCTGCGAGCGCTGCTCCCGATTCAGGCACGGCGATGCGCTGGTCCGTGAGCGCTGACCCGCCGATCTGGCGAAACGCGTCGAGGCGAACGACCAGGCGCTGCTGCACGCCGTAAAAATCCGCCATTTCTTCAAACGCGCGGCGCTCGCGCTGCTCGGTGCGCTGGCCGTAACTTGCATGCAGCATTGCGAGTTGGTGCGTCTGTTGCGCGATGGCTGCGGTGACGCAGGAGTCCATCCCCCCGCTCAACAGCACTACCGCTTTCGGCTTTTCCGCCATCTCTCGGAGTCAGACTCCCTTCATCGCCGGGTCCCAGATGAACTTGTGCAATTGCAGTCCGAGGCGCACCGGCAATCCGTCCGCCAGAATCCATTCCACCAGTTCTCGCGCTTCAAGACCGGGCCATGCGCCTGCGGGATCCGGAAAGACAGGCGAAAATAAAACTTCCTGCACGCGCTTGGACAAGCCGTGCCGAAGCGTGAAATCGCGCGCGAAATAGTAGTCCCGGCGCGTGGAGATCACGAATTTGATTTCGTCCCGAGAGCCCAGCGCTTCGAGGTTCGCCATGTCAAACGTGTCGGGCTCGCCTGAGTCCGGGCATTTCACGTCCACAATCTTGATCACGGCGCGAGGAAGCACGCTCAGAAAACGTTCGCCGCTGGTTTCGATCATTACTGTGTAGCCCTGGGCAAGCAACTTTTCAGCAAGCGCGGGCGTTTCCGGCTGCAGCAGCGGCTCTCCTCCGGTGATTTCGACGAGCGTGACGCGGTTCGGGCCGTCGCCGGAAAGTGTGCGCACCCTTTCGATCACTTCCTCGAGCGGCAGCTTCGTACCGCCATAAAACGCGTAGGCCGTATCGCACCAGGTGCAACGGAGATTGCAGCCCGTCAGCCGCACGAAAATGCAGGGCAATCCCGCGCGCGTCCCTTCTCCCTGGATGGATTTGAATATTTCAGTGATTACCATCGCCGACACCTGCTCCCTGTCTACCTTCCTGCCTCCGGGCCATTCGGCCGCGCGCTCTGCCGCCGCAGCAAATACGTTACGCCGAGAATCGCGACCACCAGCTCTACTCCGGTGACGGCCGCCGCCAGCCGCCAACCCCATCCGAAGGCAAGCCAGAGGAAGGAGGTGACGACGGCTGGAATTCCGATGAGCAGGAATGCTCGGTTCATGATCTTTGTACCGGCGCTCTAGGGCCTTTGATTTCGAGGAGGAGCCGCGGGCTCCGGCCGGTACGTTGCCGCGGTCACATCCGACTCCCACACGGTGATGCTTGCCACTCCGGTTCCGCTCGGCGCCTGGCGCAGTTGCTTTGACGTCTCATCATATATATAGCGCGCGATATTTTCAGCAGACGGGTTGAGCACGTCGAAGGGCTTCAACTCGTTCAAGTACTTGTGATCCAGCGCCCCGATCACTCCGTGGATGACCTGCTTCAGGTGCACGAAATCATAAAGCAGCCCGACGGAATCGAGTTCCTTGCCCTGGAGCGTCACGCGCACTTTGTAGTTGTGCCCGTGGAGGTCTTCGCATTTACCTTTGTAGCCGCGCAAGTTATGAGCGGCGGCAAATGTTTCGTCAACAGACACTTCGTACATGCGCGATCCTTCGAGTCCGTCCCACGGCCGGGCTTCCTCGCCCGGGCTACTTCGGATGGTTTTCCATGAAGCGCGCCACCACGGCGAGGTCCTGCGTGGTCGTGTAATCGGGCAGGGACTCGAGAAAAATTCTACCATACTGCATCCGCCGGATACGGTTATCGAGGATCGCCAGAATCCCGCGATCCGTTTTCGAGCGGATCAGCCGACCGAAGCCCTGCTTCAGCGCTAGCACGGCCTCCGGAACTTGGTATTCCGCGAAGGCGTTGCGGCCATCTTCTTCGAGCGCGCGCACGCGAGCTGCCACGATCGGATCGCTTGGAACCGCAAACGGTAATTTATCTATGATCACGCAGGATAGCTGCGCGCCGGGCACGTCCACGCCCTGCCAGAAACTGGCGGTGGCAAACAGCACGGCATTCGGGGTGCTGCGAAAACGGTCGAGCAGGATCGTTCGCGGTGCAGTCCCTTGCAGCAGCAATGGAAAGCGCACCCGGCCGGAGACGCGCTCGTAGAGGTCCCTCATTTGCGCGTTGCTGGTGAACAAGCAAAATGCTCGCCCCTGCGAAATCCCGAGCAGCTCAATAATTTCCTCGGCCGCGCGTTCGCCAAACGCGGGGTTGCGCACATCGGGAAGCGACTCCGGAATATACAGCAGCGCCTGCTCGCGGAAATCGAACTCTTGCGGCAGCACCACTCCCCTCGACGGCTCTATGCCCAGCCGCTGCTTCAGAAACTCAAACTTCCCGCCCACGGCCAGCGTCGCCGACGTCAGCACCACGGTATCGAACTGATCGAAAAGTTTTTCGCGCAGGATTTCGCTGACATCAATCGGCGTGGCGGCCAGAAAAACTCCCTTGCCGCGCCGCTCGAACCAGTACACGTAGCTGTTTTCATTGCTTTCGAGCAGAAACTCGAGCTCCCGCCGCATTTCGGCGGCGCGGCGCGCGAGCGTCACCACTTCTTCGGGCTTCGGCTGGAGGGCGGACAGTTCCGCCTCGAGCCGCTTCACCGCCGTCGAAAGATCGTCGTACGTTTCGCGGTTGCGCTCGAGAAAGGATTGCCGCTCGGCCGGCTGAAATGGATAGCGCCCTTCGCGCTCCGGAAAATTCTCGAAAAAGCTTCGGGCGCGGTCGCGGACTCGCGCCAGATGCTTCCTCAGCGGCGCGGCCTCGATGCGCAGCACACGTAGCATGTTTTCCGTGTCGCGCGAAAGCTCTTCGAAGCGGTAGCTCGATATCTGTCGTCCGAAATAATCGCTGGCCACGCCCTCGATCTCATGCGCCTCGTCGAATATCACAGCCGAGTATTCCGGAAGGATCGAGCCGAAATCATCTTGCCGGATCGCCAGATCGGCGAAAAACAAATGATGGTTAACGACGATTAGGTCCGCTTCCTCGGCTCGCTGGTGCATGGCGGTGATGAAGCATTTCTCAAATTCCGGGCACTTCTGACCGGTGCACAAATCGCTGCGCGCGTCTATCCGGTGCCAAAGCTCGGCGTCATCGGGAAGAAAGGTCAGCTCGCTGCGGTCGCCCGTTTCGGTCAGTTTTTCCCAGTCGCGGATTTGCGAGAACCAGTCCACTTCGTCAATTCCTCTGAGCGCCGGCTGCCCCTCCATCTGGTGCACTTTTTGCCGGCAAAGAAAATTCGAGCGCCCCTTCATCAACGCGGCTTTCAAGGTGGGAGCGAAATGCTTCTGCAGAAAAGGAACGTCCTTCTGAAAGAGCTGCTCTTGAAGCGATTTTGTCGCCGTCGAGACCACCACGCGACGTCCGCTGCGAATCGCCGGAATCAAGTAAGCCAGCGTCTTGCCGGTCCCGGTCCCGGCTTCGATCATCACGTGCTGCTGCTTCTGAAAAGCTCCCTCGACGATCTCCGCCATCTCCAGCTGCGATGGGCGGAATTCATACCCCGGGTGGCGCTTCTCGAGCAGCCCGCCGGGCCCGAACACCTCCTCGATGGATATCTCCTGGGCAGGTTTTAGAGCGGCGGCCCTCAGGCTGGACGCGGCTGTCTTGGCTGTAGAGATTCTCTTGGCTGTCGCCATTCAGAAGGGCTCGCTCATAAGGAGAGCCACCAGGATAAACTAAAACGCTGCCTGGCACGGAGGAATCGCGCCGGTTCGAACTCCACTCCCCGGCCGTCAATGCATCGCAAATTTCATACCACAGCCGGCCACCAATCCGGCCAAGATCAGCCAGCCCGCATTCAACTGGAAGCGCAACAATATCAGGAACGCGAGCGCCGCCTCGATCGCAGTGAAAATATCCACAAGGGCGCCCCGCGCGAGCTGCCAGGAAACAGCCGCCATCAATCCCATCGTGGCCGCGTTGATTCCGTCAAGAAATATCCGCGCGGAGGGCGAGCCCTTTAATTTCGGAATCAGGGGGAATATGATCGCCACAAACAGGAACGAAGGAAGAAATATTCCCAGCGTGGCCAGCAGTGCCCCTCGTAAGCCGCCGGTCAGATATCCGATAAAAGTAGCCGATGCAAACACGGGCCCGGGCGTGACCTGTCCGGCGGCAATGGCATCGAGGAGCTGCTTTTCCGTGAGCCAATGCAAATGCCTCACGAAGTCGTGATGCAGAAATGCGAGCAGCACGTAACCGCTGCCGTAGCTCACCGCGCCTATTTTCAGCATGGTGAGAAAAAGCCGCGTCATGCTGAACGGAATTACTGCGGCGGCGGCCGCCGTCGCGCTGACCAGGCCCGCCAGCGGAAAAAACGCCGGGCGCGCACCCTTCTTTCTTTGTTCGGCCAAGCGGAACATTCCGATGACCAAAGCCGTGCCCAGAAGAATCATGACTACCGAAACGCCCCGAAAATAAAGACCCAATGCAGCCGCCCCCAGCAGCAATAACCACACATTTTTCATGGCCGCGCGTCCCAAGCTCCAGAGCGCGTCCGCGATGATCGCAATCACGATGGGATTCACGCCGTACAGCACCCATTGGACCGCCGGCAGACTCCCGTAACGGACGTACACCCAAGCCAGCGCGAGAATCATCA
>Ga0210384_10000366_pt1 | contig 69650 bp, 55 predicted proteins | sample IncBWH2MmetaG_FD_160574 | JGI IMG/M metagenome (GOLD analysis project Ga0210384, IMG submission 160574) | Forest soil microbial communities from Barre Woods Harvard Forest LTER site, Petersham, Massachusetts, United States - Inc-BW-H-2-M | ecosystem: Environmental > Terrestrial > Soil >... | reverse complement strand
CTAGAAAATGGTTGCGGGGGTCAGATTTGAACTGACGACCTTCGGGTTATGAGCCCGACGAGCTACCAGGCTGCTCCACCCCGCGTCATTGATAGTACGCGACTTGCTGCTTCTCTGCAACTGCAGTCACGTCAGGCGCCGGTAAGTGCCATATCGTGTTGGTCTCTTGGCCGACGTGCGGGCGGTTTCTGGCGATCGGATCAAGCGAGGTCTCGCCAGTAGGCTTTTCTGCGCAGCATCGCTCCGTAGCGCGGTCCGACGAAATTCGCGTCGCAATCTTCTTTGCCCCATCGCCAATGTCATCGCGTTTCTTCCGTCCTTGATGCCCGCAGGCAATGCGAGTCGGTTTCTCCGAAGTTTTTCCATCTGTGAATAGACTCTCGCAAGCAACCGCGAGCGCGAAAGATACCTTTCTTTCGTTCTCTGCGAACGCAATGAGAGAAAGCGCGAGGTCCTGGTTGGTGATCTTTCTCCTTGCATCAGCCCTGGCCTACAATGGAACAAGATGATGAATACGAGCCTCTATGTGCGAGCGGCCAAATGGTGCGGCTCTCATCCGATCGCGACGTATATCTTGGCCAGTCTTCTCTGGACAACCGTGCTCTATGCTCATGCTGTTACAGCGGGTTTTGCATCCTATGACGATGCACCGCAGATCGTACAGAACCCGTCTCTATCATCCCTAGCCGCGAGCCTGAAATACTTTCAATCCCCTGTGGCGTTTGCCTCGGACCTCCGCGGGAGCGGAGGATCCTTCTACCGTCCTCTCTTCTGGCTGAGCTTGGCCATCGACGAAAAACTTTGGGGACTGAACCCCGCCGGATTTCATCTGACGAACGTCTTGTTGCACTGGTTGAGCGGCCTGTTTCTCTTTCTGCTCTTGCGGCGGCTAGATGTTTCCTCCCTCTCTTCGGCATTTGCATCGCTACTTTGGATAGGTCTTCCCATTAACTCGGAAGCGGTCGCCTGGATCTCCGGTCGTCCCTACTGCCTGGCCGCCTGTTTCCTGTTGCTCGGGATGTTGCTTGCAGAACTGTATCTGGCTCGGCCTGCAGTGAAATATCTTGCTGGCTATTGTCTAGCCGCCTTTTGTGCACCGCTTTCCCATGAAGAGGGTGTGCTGATTGTTGGTTTTACGCTGCTGCTCATCATCGCAAAGCATGAAGTCAGAAGTAGAGCTGCCATGATGCTCTCCGGCGCGTCCATCATATCGATTCTGCTTTACTTTTGGTTGAGACATGCCGCTGGCGCAGCCGGAGTTGCAGCAAAAGGGACCATCGCTTCCTTTGGACTGTTTTTCTGGAAATATCTCGCCTGGATGGTTCTTCCAATTCACATGAGCGTGGAACGATCGACTGACACACCGCCGCCTGGATGGTCCGGACGTGCGCTTGCAGCGTGGCTGTGTCTGGCTCTCGCCTGTGCTGTATTGATTGTTGTATATCGGAAGATTCCGAGATCGCTAATTAGTTTTGCATGGATGGGAATCGCCTTATTGCCGTTCTGTGGCCTCGTGTTCATCTATCAGGGTATGGCCGAGCGCTATACCTACGTCGCATCGGCGGGCTTGGCCTTGCTGGTTGTGGTCATCGGAGTGGAATCGCAAGTGCGCTTGCGGCCGTTCGTTCTCGGATTAATCGCCGTGTGGGCGTTGTGGGGTGTCTATCGACTGGAGACACGAATCTCAGACTGGTCGGATGCGGTGCGCCTCTACGAGCATTCTTTGCAGGCTACTCCGCGCAGCGCGAAGTTGCATTACAATCTGGGCGCCGTTTTGGAAGAGCACAAAGATTTTGCCCAAGCGAACGGTGAATATAACAAGGCGGTCGATCTAGAGCCGAACTACGAGCCAGCGCTCGCCGGTCTAGGAAATGTAGACCTGAATCTGGGAAGAATGAAAGAGGCTTCCCAAATGTTTCAAAAGGCGCTTCAACTCAAGCCCGATGACGTGAAAGCTGTCACGAACTATGGCACTGCACTTCAGTCCCTTGGCGAGTTCGACGCGGCCAAAGCACAATTTCAACGTGCCATTTCTCTTGCTCCCGACAACGACGACGCATACTGCGATTTAGGTGTTCTGCTTTTCCAGACTGGAGATGCGGACGCCGCCGTTCTGCAATTCGATCAGGCAGCGAAGATTAATCCCGGCGATCCGACGCCTCTGTTCAATCTGGCCGCGATTTATGAAAAAAGCGGTAGGCCGGACCTTGCTGTCAAGCTGTATGAGCGGGTTCTTCAACTCAGCCCTGGCGATCCAGACGCGATTTCGGCACTTCAATCTCTGCGGACAAATTCAAATTAGGAGTGCCCCTGGTCCCAACCCACACAGCAAAACACGATGCCGGGATGGTGCTGCGCAGTCTAGCTCTCGTGCGAATTATCGATTGGCATTGGTCTTGACGACAGCTTTCCCATCGGCGTTGTGGCCGCTAGCGGTGCCGCAAGGAAAACTACCAAGTATTGTAAGCAGTCCCATCGAACCGCGAAGTCAGCGGAGAATGCGAATGCACATCGACCATCCCCGTCGTTACTTGATCCGGACTCATTACCACATTGTCGAATGCGGGGTCCCAGTCCGTCGCCTGAGTCATGGGATCCATGGGTACTTCCCGCAGATAACCCGCTTGGTGAAGATCTTCCAGGGATTGTGGCGCGGCCTGCTTATCCAGCGTGAAATTGTCAATCGCTTCGCGCAATACCTGCAAATCATGTTTCAGCACCGCTTCTCGCGATCGCTGGATCGTCATGTCATATCGTCCAGCGGCTAACCCCAACAGGATGAAGATGATCGCGATCACAATCATCAATTCAAGCAGCGTAAACCCACCGTTAGAGGACCGCCCCGCGCGCTTCCTCCGGGCCACTCCGCTTTCCCTGTATCCTCTGACTTTGTTCATTTCAACGCCTCGACCAATCTACCAGTCGCTATACTTCGTCCCATCGAGCGCCGTGCCCGACGACTTTGAGTACACATCGAAAACATTTTTCCCGCCCCAGCTTGTCGAATCCGGATCGTCGCTGATCGAACGCAATCCCCAGTCCGGTCGTCCCGTCATCGGGTCGACAGGAATCTTCCGCAGAAACCGCAGTCTTTTGTCGTCTCCCGCTCCCAGCTGTACGCCTTTTACCAGCGTTTCCAAATCCGGCGGATAATTCTCGCTCCCCACCTCGGTCCGGAACTTGTGCTGATCCGCCAGGTCTTTGTACCGGTCGACCGCGTCCCTCATCGATCGCAAGTCATAGTGAAGTTCCGCTTCCTTTTGCCGGATCACCGTATACCGGAAAACCGGTAGCGCCATGGAAGAAAGAACCATCAAGATAGAACACGCGATAATCAATTCGAGCAGCGTCATTCCCGCTGTCCGAGAGAGGCGCCGCTGCCGAGAGCTTGTTTTGAAACGAAATTCGCGCCACATCATTTAATTCCTCTTGCTTGAACTAAGGCTGAACCTGCACCGTGGCCTCATTGGTTACCAATGGAATGGGTCGCTGCTGTGAATCTTTGGCGTTCTGCTGTGTAATCGTCAGATTCGATGAGCCCGGCGCGATTCCCTTGATCACAATGCCGAGCAGTGTGCCGCTCCCGCTGACCCCTTGCGTATTTGGTTGACGCGTCGCGGAAATGATGGCTTGGCCCTTCTCCGCGTTGAGGCTCTTCACAATCGCGATCTCCTGCGTGCCCCCGGAGAGGAATCCGCCATGCTGCCCTTCGCTCACCGCGTGCTGCACATCTTCAATGCTGATTACCGCCGGGTTGAATTGCAGCAACATCGGTATCGAGAACAAGTCGCTTACATTCTCCACGACCACCGCAACCGTTTTGGTCTCGCCCACCTTCACCGACAGCGCCTGCGGCTCAAATCGCAGCTTGCCGGGTTGTCCTTGTGGCGGATTCACAGCCGCTGGATTTGTGGCACCGCCAGGCGCAATTGCCCCAGCGGCTGCCTGAGTCGCTCCAGGTGTAACCCCAGCTGGAGCTTGTGCAGCAGGCCTCGGGACTTCCGCCGTGGGTGTTCGGATTGCATTTTCAAGCTTCACCTTGATATCTAGATCCGTGCCCGAATAGATCCCCCGCAAATTCTCGCGCGTCCAATCCGGCAGCCGCACGATGTGCGGAATCAGCATGATCAATACTTCGTCTTCCTGGTGCTCCACGTTGTCGCTGGAGAACAAGTACCGTATGACGGGAATCTTCGCCAGCCCCGGCCACCCGTTCAATTGTTTCGAATCTGTCCGTTGAATGAGGCCGCCGAGAATATATGCCTCGCCATCTCCCAGTCGAATATCGTGCTCAACGACGCGCTGGCTGATAATCGGCTGGCTGATTCCGCCGATTGTGGATGTGCCTGTAACGGAAGACACTTCGATCTTTATTTTCAGGCTGACGTCGTGATTCGGGTGCACGCGTGGCGTCATGTCAATATTCACGCCAACGTCTTGATATTGGAACTGCGTGTTGACCAGCGGGTTCACCAGGCCTGCGGTGCCTACCGAGCCAACACCCACTCCGGCTTGAAAGCTGCCCGTTGCGATTGGGATGCGGTCGCCGATTTTGAGTTTTGCCTGCTGCCCGTCAACGGAGCGTAGCTCTGGGTTTTGAATGATCTTTGTGAACGTGTCGGTCAGCACGGCATTGGCCGTGAAGTTCGGTAGCGTGACCACATAGTCGTTGCTATTCAGGTGGCTCAGCGTGTTCAGCGTGATGTTGTTGGTTGTTGTGGATGTTGTCGCCGTGCCTCCGGCTCCGCCTGTGACCGTGCCTGGAGTTGTTGTTGTCGCGTTCGGATTTATGGCAATCGATGCAGTTTGCCCCGGCTGGACTCCCAGAACCCGCAGACGATCGGTGCGCGCCTCCAGCACTTCCACCTGAATCACCACTTCAGGCTTGGCTTTATCAATATCATCGAGCACTTTGCCGACAAGCTTCAGCACGTCCGGAGTCGCCCGGATGATGATCGCGTTTTGTGAGTTGAGCTGCTGGACGCGCTTTAGATCGAACAACTGCCGCAGCCCCGTCAGGATCTCCGTCAAGTCCTGCGGTGTTACCGTGTTCGACAGATAAAACGTCTTCAAAACCTCTTCTTCATAATCCTTCCGTTTGGCTGCCTGGTCCGGAATAACCATGATGATGTTTTCCGTGATCGCTTTCGTGAACGCTTTGCTCTCCAGGCAAACGACTTCCAGCGCCTGCTCTAAAGTCAAGTTATTCAAATCCACGGAGATTCGCCGCGCCGGAAAGTCCGCGTCGTAGATCACTGTTAATCCGGCCAGCTTCCCGATTGTGTCGAACACGACCCTCGAGTCGGCAGTAGCCTTATACGTAATCGCGACGTTTGAGAGCGGCTTGAGCTGCGGCGGCTCGGACATGTATTTCTCAGTCCCGTCCTCCGAAGGCAGCCTTGCGTTATCCGCCGCGCGGGATTTCTCCACGATCATCGCCAGCGTTTTTTTCAGTTCCTGCCCCGCAATCGCGCTGGATGGATCATCCATTTGTGCTCGCTGAAACTGGGCGGCTGCGCCCTGCAGATCCCCGTTTTCCCTCTGCTTCACTCCCAGCTTTATATGCTGCTCTGCGGCCTGGAAGCGCGTCTGATTGAGTCTAATTTTGTAGGCAGCGTTGTTGGGGTCGGACTTTAACGCCTTCTGGTAATACTCCAAGGCGGCGTCGTAGTCCTCAATCGTCTCAGCCTTCCGTCCCTTGCTATAATCCGTCTGGCCTTTTGGGCAGCCCACTGCGAACAGACCCATTCCCAGACATAGAATGACGCTACTACAACGTCGCATGGACTCTCCGGGGCCCCGACACGCAGCCAATACAGTCTATGGCAGTCTAACACTCGATTTAGAGCATGGGCAACACGCGGAAGGTTGGCTGTACTACTTCCGATAATATGTGTTTTTTATGCCCGTAGCCAAGATTTCACACTCCAGCTATCATGGAAGATTGTGCCAAAGCCTGCGAAAAAACCCGAGAAGGACGGCAAAGCTGGCGAGCAAATCGTGGCGCAGAACCGCGCCGCCTCCTATAATTTCCATCTGCTCGACCGTTTTGAGGCTGGCCTGGTTTTGCACGGCACCGAAGTGAAGGCCTTGCGCGAAGGAAAAGCGAACATTCGTGACGCCTACGTCGATTTCAAGCCCAGTGGCGCCTGGCTCGTTAACGCACACATTGCACAGTACATGCCCGGCGGGCCCTGGAACCACGAGCCTCTTGGTTCCCGCAAGCTGCTCCTCCATAAGAACGAAATTCATAAACTCTCGGGGCGTACCCAATCCAAGGGCTTGACCGTCATTCCTCTGCGCATTTACTTTCGCAATGGCTTGGCAAAGGTCGAAATCGCTCTGGCGCAAGGCAAAAAGTCGTGGGATCGGCGCCAGGACGAACGTGACAAGGAAGCTCGCAGGGAAACTGAAAAAGCTATGTACAACAACCGGAGGCGTTAAGGAACCATGCAAATTTCACTCGAAGCAAAGCCGTATGCAGCGCTGGAAACTGAAGCTCTCGTTTCCTACGTTTTCGAAGAGGCCGACCCCCTTCAAGGTCGCATCTCAGAACTCGATCAGGCCACCAACGGCTTACTGCGCAGTCTCGCCAAGAGTGGAGAACTCTCCGGCAAGACTTTGGAAATGACTCTCATTCACGCCCCGGCAGGACTCAAAGCGGCTCGGTTATTGCTTGCCGGAGCAGGGAAGCGCGAGCAATTCACCAGCGCCACTCTCCGAAAAATCGCCGGTGCCGCGCTGCGATACCTGAAGGCACGTTCGGTTAAGCAATTCGCGTTTCTGGTTCGCGAAAATGCTCCGGCCGAGGATTCCGCACAAACTATCGCGGAAGGCGTGCTCGCAGCCAATTTCGAAGCTGACAAATACAAGACCGAAAAAAAGAACGACAAGTCCATCGACACGGTCTTGCTAACCGGCTACTCCGATGCGGAACGCAGCTCCGCTGAAAAAGGTCTGGCGCGCGGGCGTGTCATTGCCGAGTCGCAGAATTTTGCCCGCGACCTCATTAATGAACCGTCGAACAAGCTCACTCCGAAAATTCTTGCGGAAAAAGCCGAAGCCATGGCCAAACAAGCGGGCCTCGCCGTCGAGATTCTCGACGAGAAGAAAATCGCTGACCTCAAAATGGGCGCGCTGCTCAGCGTCTCGCAAGGAGGGCCAGAACCGCCTCGCGTCATGGTCGTCACCTACACGCCCGCGAATCCCAAGCCCGGCGCGCCTGTCATCGGCCTCATCGGCAAAGCCGTCACGTTCGACACCGGCGGCATATCCATCAAGCCTGCCGATGGCATGGAAAAAATGAAGTACGACATGGCCGGCGGCGCCACCATGCTCGGCGTTATGCGCGCTCTTGCCTCGTTGAAGCCAAACGTCAAAGTCATCTGCGTCGTGCCTTCCACGGAAAACATGCCCGGCGGCACGGCGCAAAAGCCCGGCGATATTCAAACCGCAATGTCTGGCAAGACCATCGAAGTTTTGAACACGGACGCCGAAGGCCGATTAATTCTCGCCGACGGCATTCACTACGCCAAGCAGCTCGGCGCTACGCATTTGATCGATGCCGCCACTCTCACCGGTGCGATCGTTGTGGCCCTCGCGAACGTCAACGTTGGAGTCTTTGGCTCCGATCAGCCCTTCACCGACAAACTGCTGGCCAGTTCCAAAGTGGCCGGGGAAAAAATGTGGCAGATGCCGATCGACGACGACTATCGTGAATTCATCAAGGGCACAGTGGCCGACATTCAAAATATCGGCAGCGGCAAAGGCGGCGGCGCCATCACTGGCGCTATGTTCATCAAGGAATTCACAGGCGACTCGCCGTGGATCCACCTCGATATCGCCGGAACCGCTTGGAACGACGACGCCAAACCCTGGCTTGCCAAAGGCCCCACCAGTATCGCGCTTCGCACGCTGGTCCATCTGGTGATGTCCTACTAATCTCCTTCTTCGTTTTGTTTTTCCTTATAGGGGCGCAGTATGCTGTGCCCCTGCAAGGCGGGCACGATGTATCTGCCCTACATTTTCTCCGGCGCTTCGATTCCTAGAAGTGACAGCGTCTCGACCAGGCGCGCTTCTACCAGTTCCGTCAGACGCAATAGGAACGCGCGCTTTTGTTCGTCCGGTTCCGTCAAGATGTGATGCTTGTGGTAGAAATTGTTGAACTCTTGCGCCAATTGAAATGCATACTTTGCGACGAAGGCAGGTTCTTGCGCGCCGATGGCTGCTCCTACGGCATGGTCCAGCGAACCCACACTTAACAATAATCCCCACAATCCGTTTCCTTCCGCCCCTCCGAGTAACGCGGTCGCAGTTTCCTGTGTGACCGCGACGCTTGTCGCGCCGGCTTCTACGCCTTTGCGGCGTATTCCACGAATCCGCACGACGGCATACTGGCAATACGGCCCAGTCTCGCCTTCAAAACTGAGCGCATCTTTGAAGTCGAACGCGATGATCGCGTTACGTGTGAACTTCAGCAGGAAAAACCGCAGCGCACCCACTGCAATCGCGTGTGCGGTCTTATTTTGCTCTGGCTCGCTCATTTGCGCATGGCGCTGCCGCACCTCGGCGAGGGTTGCTGCTTCCAGTTTGTCGAGCAGATCATCGGCCTTGACGCCGAATCCCTTGCGACCGCTGACCTCGACATAGGGCTTTTTCGCCTCTTCTGACGTCAGCTCATATCCCATCTCCGCGGCGCAGCGCGGCGTCAGCGCAACAACTTCATACGACAAGTGAATCGATCTCTCCGCGGCCTGCGCGTGTCCGAGACGGCGCAGTCCCTCCGCAACGACGTCCTGCAAATACGATTGCCGCGCATCAATCACGTTGTAAACGATCGATGCAGGCTCGCCAAAGTGCGGGGCGCCGGGCTCGTCCTTTCCGCTCGTCGTAGCCCACACCTTTTCGCCTTCAGGAACGTTGGGCCATTTCCGGTAATGAAAATCCTTCCCGAGTAATCCAAATTTCCAAAGCTGATACGCGATATCTTTTCCGACGTACGTCACCGTGCCATTCGACCGCACAATAATTTTGTCCTGCGTGTTCTCTTCGTCTTCGTTCTTCTCCACGCCCTCTGCGTCCGCCGTTCTGGTTCCTGCTTTTTCCTCTTTCCAAGGCATAATCCAGCAGCCTGCCATTTTTCCGGTCGTGGCCAACTGAATCGCGCCGGAGGCCTTCAGTTTCTCGAACGCGGCGTCCCAAAACTTCAAATGCAGGATTTCGCTTTCGCGCGCGAGCAGTTCATAGAAGATTCCTAGCCGCGCCATCGTTCGCAGATGCAGACTGACAATCGCATCCGCGACGACTTGCGCAACTTCGGCTTCTTCGCCGCGGTCTTCCTCGATTGCTTTCAGAGTTCGGCCGCGCAAAGTTGCCGCGCGCGCTTTGTCCTCTTCAAAAAAGTGCGTGGCCTTTGCGTAGAGATCCCAGCAGTAATAGTCGAAGCGCGGCTCCATGGCGAACATCTTGACGCTCACGGGAGTGCGGCGCTCCATATCCAGGAAGCCAATCACGACATCCGCAACTTGCACGCCGGTGTTGTCGATGTAGTTCTGGACCTGCACGGCATGTCCTGCGTGCCTCAAGACTCGAGCCATCGTGTCGCCGAGCACGGCGTTTCTTACATGACCGATGTGTGCAGCCTTGTTGGGATTGATGCTGGTGTGTTCGACAATAATTTTCCCGCGCGCTTTGCCCGACTTTTCTTTCTGACCTTCTCCGCGCTGTTCTTTCCAAGCCTGTTCCCAGAAAGCGGCGCGATCGAAATATGCGTTGAGGTATCCGGCGCCAGCAACTTCCACACGAGCGATGCCTTCGACCTTGCCCAGCCCATTGGCAATTCCTTGCGCGATGATGCGCGGAGCTTTTTTCAGGCGTTTCGCCAACTCGAAGCAGACCGGCGAAGCGGCCTCTCCCATTTCGATTTTGGGCGGGCGATCGAGAACGACATCCATGGAAACGGCATAGTGCTCCTGGATATAGCGCACCAGGGCTTCGCGAAGGCGATTTGTGATCGTCAGGTACACGATTCCTCGTGGGGAAAAGAGAAGTGAGTATAAGTGGAGGGGAGGAACCGGGTCAAAGGACTTACGCGTGACGTTTTCGTAAGAGTGGCAGACAATAGGGTTAAAGTGGCGTGTTTTGATATTGTTAACGGGTGGTCTATAAGAGCGGCAAATAAAGGGGTTACGGGTGAACTGCCGTGCCGGAATGGAGATGTGTCGATGCCACGGGCTCTAGAAAGGACCACGTGGCGGACATTTGTCATCTGGCACAGGAAATTGCGCCGCTCAAATCAAAACCATTATAACATAACCATTATGTTTGTCAAGTAATTACTGATAAATGGTTTGTTTGGTGTAAGATGGCTGAGGGATAGATTTCGGAGACTCTCAATGAGGCAAAAGTTGAGCCCAAAGCGGGTTGCGGAGATTCTTTTCTCTCTGCTTGTAGCAAGCCTCCTAGGCTTGGGCGGGTCGCTGGCTGGTTGGTACCTTTGGAGGCAATTTGGACCTACAGCTCGGGACGCTGACGATACGGGTGGCTACCTCTTTGGACTTCTCGTAGGTGGTGTTCTGGCAGTGTGTGGAGGGGTGGCCTGTCTCTGGAGATTTTGGCCGCGTGCTCGCTCAAGCCGGGCAGAAAGCATCTCGGCCGTGGACAGAAAACCCCTCGAACTGTGATCGCGAGCGTTTGACACGCTTCCACACCGCCGATAGTATCGAAAGACTCCAACGGAACATATCAAACAGGCGTTCCTGCGGCGGCGAATTCCATGAAACTTGCTTATTTTGATTGTTTTTCGGGGATTAGCGGGGACATGACGCTTGGCGCCTTGGTGGATGCGGGCTGCCCGGTCGAGCGTTTGCGCGCGGAATTGCGTGCGTTGCAGGTTCCGGGATGGGAGTTGACGGCGGAGAAGGTTTGGAAGAATGGGATGGCTGCGACGTATGTGAAAGTAAAGACGGAGGATCAGTCGAAGCATCGGTCGCTTAGCGCAATTTTGGAGATTCTGGAGAAGTCGGGGCTGGCGCCGGGGGTGCGGGAGCGAGCTGGGGCTATTTTTCGGAAGCTGGGAGAGGCAGAAGCGCGGGTTCATGACGTGCCGGTGGAAAAGATTCATTTTCATGAAGTTGGGGCGGTGGACGCGATTGTGGATATTGTTGGGGCGTGTATCGGATTTCATGCGCTGGGGATTGAGAAGTTTGCTTGTTCGGCTTTGAATGTTGGTGGCGGGACGGCGAAGATGGCGCATGGGATTTTGCCTGTGCCGGCGCCGGCTACTGCGAATTTGTTGCAGGGGAAGCCGACTTATTCTAACGGGGTGCAGAAGGAGCTGGTGACTCCAACTGGGGCGGCGATCGTGGCAACACTATGCGATTCGTTTGGGCCACAGCCGGGGATGAGCGTTTCGGCGATTGGGTATGGAGCGGGGACGGCGGACCTTGAGGGGCAGCCGAATGTTGTGCGGATTATGATTGGCGAAGAAGTCGGGGTGGCGAAGAGCGAAGAGAAAGGCGCGCAGCCAGGATTGGCTGTGCCACTGGGATTCGATGAAGAGATTGCGGTGATCGAGGCTAACCTTGATGATATGAATCCGCAGATTTATGGATACTTTTTGGAGAAGGCGCTGGGGGCTGGGGCGCTGGATGTTTACACGACGCCGGTGCAGATGAAGAAGAATCGGCCCGGGACTTTGTTGACGGTTTTGTGCAAGCCGCAGGATACGAATGCCCTGATGTCGCTGATTTTTGCGGAGACGACTACGTTTGGGGTTAGAACTTACCGGGCGCAGCGACGAGTTTTGCCTCGGGAGTGGGTGAACGTGGGGACGGAGTTTGGAGAGGTACGGATCAAGGTGTCGCGGGTGAATGGGCGGATACTTCATGTGGCGCCAGAGTTTGAGGATTGCCGGAAATTGGCGGTGGAGAAGAATGTGCCTTTGCAGCGGGTGATTGCGGAGGCGATGCGGAAGTACGAGAAGAGGTGAACGAGTTTTCTTAACACAAGTTCACAGTGGCACAGAGAAGAACGAAGTAACGAGGTGATGACGTAAGGAAAGAGTAGGACGCCGCGGGAATTGGGCGGGACATTGAGGGATTGCGCAGAGGAAAATGGCTGAGAAACCAAAATATTATTTGACGACGCCGATCTATTACACGAACGGGTTGCCGCACATTGGGCATACGTATTCGACGATTGTGTGCGACACGATCCGGCGGTACAAGCGGATGCGTGGGTATGACGTGGTGATGACCACGGGGACTGACGAGCATGGCGTGAACGTGGAGCGGTCCGCGAAGAAGGCGGGGATTCCGGAGTCGGAGTTTGTGGCGAAGATGGCGGCGCAGTGGAAGGCGCTTTGGGATGAGCTGGGGGTGCAGGGCGACGAGTTTATTCGCACGACCGACTTGAAGCATGCACATACGGTACAGTGGCTTTTTAAGTTGTTCCGCGAAAATGGCTACGTTTATCCGGGACACTATACGGGGCAGTACTGCATTTATGACAACGCTTATGTGGATGTGAAGCCGGGGGAGAATTGTCCGGATTGCGGGCGGCCTACGGAGACCGTTACCGAGGAGAATTATTTCTTCAAGCTTTCGGCGTTTCAGAAGCCGTTGCTGGATTGGTACGCGAAGCATCCGGAATTTATTCAACCTGAAGCGCGGCGGAATGAGGTTTTGAGTTTTGTCGAAGGTGGGCTGCGCGATGTGAGTATTACGCGGACGACGCTTCGCTGGGGGATTCCGGTGCCTGGCGAGGAGCCGCACGTTTTTTATGTGTGGTTTGACGCGTTGACGGCGTATTTGACCGCAGTGGGCGGGCCGCAGTACGAGAAGGTTGGATATTGGCCGGCGGATTTGCATTTGGTGGGCAAGGAGATCATTAGGTTCCACGCGGTGTATTGGCCTGCTTTCTTGATGGCCGCAGGGTTGCCGACTCCAAAACAAATTTGGGCGCATGGCTGGCTTTTGATGGACAGCGCGAAGATGAGCAAATCACTGGGGAATGTGGTGCGGCCGCGGCCGATTGTCCATGTGCTGGGGATGGATGCGCTTCGGTATTATTTGCTGCGCGAGACGGTGTTTGGGCAGGACGGAAATTTTAGTTATGACGCGCTGGTGCAGCGGTACAACAGCGATTTGGCGAATGGGTTGGGGAATCTGGCTAGCCGCACAGCGGCGATGATTGAAAAGAATTGCGGCGGAAAGATTCCGAAACCTGGGGCGCTCCAGGCGCAGGACACTGCTCTCGCCAAAGAGGCGCAGGCTGCTATTGGCGAGGCGATGGAGCATTACGAGAAGCTGGAGTTTTCGCGCGGGTTAGAGGCGATTTGGTCCCTGATTTCGGCGGCGGATAAGTATTTGACGGTGGAGAAGCCGTGGTCGCTCGGAGAGTCGGCCGACGAGCAGCAGCGGCGCGCTACCGTGCTCTGGACGACGGCGGAAGTTTTGCGCGTCGTTACTGTGCTCACGCATCCGGTTTTGCCGGAGAGCACGGCGAAGGTTTGGGCGCTGCTCGGACAACCAGGGGCGCTAGGCGCGGTGAATCTTGACGGTTTGGCGTGGGGACAACTTGCGCCCGGGACCACGCTAGGAAAATCTCAGGCACTATTTCCGCGCATTGAAAAATCAGAAGCGATTGAGAGGATGGAAACTATGGAGAAAGAAGCACAGAACGCACCTTCACCCGCTGCGGCGACAACGCCTGCCGCTGTGCCCGCTCCTACGGGGGCGGCCGCTGCTCCGGCTACCGCGCCTGCGGCGGCGGAGAAAATCGGGATCGAGGATTTTTCGAAAGTCGAGATGCGCGTAGGGCAGATTAAGACCGCCGAGCGGATTGTTGGCGCGGATAAATTGTTGAAGCTCACCGTGGATATTGGCACGGAGATTCGGCAGATTTGCGCGGGGATCGCACAATTCTATGAGCCGGAGAAATTGATTGGGCGGAAAGTGGCGGTGGTGGTGAATCTTGCGCCGCGGAAATTGCGTGGCGTGGAGTCGAACGGGATGATTGTGGCGGCGTCGGTGGGGCCGGAGGGACGGCCGGTGTTGGCGGGATTTCCGGATGAGGATGTGGAGATTGGGGCGAGGTTGAAATAAAGAGGTAATGACGTAACGAAGTAAAGAAAAACAGATGTTGGGCCGCGTGGGCTCAGATTTTTGTGGAATCGCAGAACGGCGCGAGAGCAGAAGAGCATAGGCTGAAGCCTGTGCCACCTAAAAGTGGAACTAATTGATTCACACGCGCACATTGATGATCCTCAGTTTGATGGGGATCGCGAGGCGATGTTGTGGCGGGCGCGGGCTGCCGGCGTGACCACTTTGCTAGCCATCGGCACGGGGCCGGGACCGGAGAAGTTGGATGCGGCGCTGCCTTTTGCCGAGAAACACGATTGGATTTACACGACAGTTGGAATTCACCCGCATGAGGCGAAGGGAGTAACGCAGGCGCATTTGGATGAATTGGCGCGGTTGGCGAAACATCCGAAGGTGATTGCTTGGGGCGAGATCGGGTTGGATTATTTTTACGATCACTCGCCTCGGGATGTGCAGGAGCGCGTGTTTCGCGAGCAGATGAAGTTGGCTGCTGCCGCGAAGTTGCCGATCATCATTCATTGTCGCGATGCTTGGGCGGATTGTTTGCGATTGATTGAGGAAGTTTGGCGGCCTACGGGACTCGGCGGGATTTTGCATTGTTTTACCAGCACGCTGGAAGATGCTCGGCGCGGCGTCAACATGGGGTTTATGGTTTCGTTTGCGGGGAATTCGACTTATCCGAAAACGCAGAATCTTCGGGACGTTGCGAAAGCTTTGCCGATTGAGAATCTTTTGATTGAGACGGATTCTCCGTAACTTGCGCCGCAGCCTTACCGCGGGAAACGCAACGAACCTGCTTACGTTGCGGAAGTAGCGCGTACACTCGCTAGTGTGAGAGACTTAGCCGCGGAAGAGTTCGCCGCCAGGACAGCAGGGAATTTCCGGCGATTCTTTCACCTTTCCCAGCCGTCAGTGTCGGCGGCTGCGGAGTCCCAAAGATGATTGCAGGCCAGGGGAGGAAGGCTATCGCGCTGCTTACTGCCAAAGAGATTTTTGATCTCGTGCGAGAGGATTTGGTTTTGGTTGAGGAAGAACTCGCGCGACAGAGCGCTGGCGCCTTCGAGCCGGTTGCCGAGATTACGAGTTATTTGCTTGGCGGCGGAGGGAAGCGGCTGCGTCCGGCGCTACTGCTGCTTTGCAATGCGTCGACTGGGCGGAGGAGTCCGGGAGCGATTCGGCTGGCTGCGGTCGTGGAGTTGCTGCACAGCGCTACGTTGATCCACGACGATGTTATCGACAGCGCGGACACGCGGCGTGGGCGGCCTTCCGCGAATTCGCGTTGGGGGAATCATCGCAGCGTTTTGGCGGGAGATTGGTTGTACATGCAGTCGTTTCAGATGGCGCTGGAGGAAAGAAATTTTCGCATACTCGACGTATTGATCGATCTGACGCAGAAGATGGTTGAGGGCGAGCTGATTCAGCTGGCGAAGATCGGGCGGATCGATGTTACGGAAGAAGATGCCTTGCGGCTAGCGACTTATAAGACGGCGTGTCTGTTTAGTGGGTGCGCGAGATTGGGTGCGGTGCTAGGTGGGTTGGAGGGCGCGGAAGAAGAGGCGCTCGCGGATTACGGGCGGTATGCGGGGTTGGCGTTTCAGCTGGTGGACGATCTCTTGGATTTTACAGCGTCTGTCGAGCAACTTGGGAAGCCGGTGCTGAGCGATTTGAAAGAGGGAAAAGTCACACTGCCTCTGATTTACGCGATGGAGAACGGGCATCGCGAGGCGCGCGGGTTGGTGGCGCGGGTGCTTGAGGAAAAAGAGTTCAACTCGGTGCGGGCGGAGACGATTGTTTCGTTGGTGCACGATTCTGGGGCGTTGGATCGGGCGCGGGGTCTGGCGCATGAGTATGCGCGGCGAGCGAAGGCTTGTTTGGAGGGGCGCGTGGATTCGGAGTACGCGCGGGCGTTGATGACTTTGCCGGATTTTATACTTGAACGCGAGAATTAGCGGAGAGGGTTTGCTAAGACGGGCACTCCCTTCGAAGCTCAGGGTAAACATTCTTTGCTCCACGACGGAATTTTGAACACTTGATTTCGCTGCTTTGTAATCCATGCTTCCTTTTAAACTGGTCTACAACAAAGGCTACGACCTAAACCTCGGCGAGCATGTTTTTCCTTCACAGAAATTTCATTTGATTGCTCAAACACTTTTGCGCGAAGGAATCGCGGGGAGCGAGGATTTCCTAACGCCGGATTTCGCGGCGGATGAGGACATTTTGCGAGTGCATACCTCCGAGTGGGTGCACAAGCTCAAGACAGGTACTTTGACCGCGAGCGAGGTTATGAAATTGGAGATTCCTTATTCGCAGGAAGCGGTGGAGGCCTGCTGGCTTGCGGCGGGTGGGTCGATTTTGGCGGGGCAATCGGCTTTGCGCGATGGATTCGGGTGCAATTTGGGCGGCGGATTTCATCACGCTTACCCGGGGCATGGCGAGGGGTTTTGCGCGATTCATGACGTGGCGGTGGCGATTCGAAGGCTGCAGCATGACGGCGCGATTCGAAAGGCGATGGTCGTTGATACGGATGTGCATCAGGGGAATGGAACGGCAGCGATTTTTGCGAAAGATGAGTCCGTTTTCACACTTTCGATCCATCAGGAAAATAATTATCCGGCTTACAAGCCGCCATCGGATTTGGACTTGGAAATGGCGGACCGCGTAGAGGATGACGAATATCTTGGTGCGTTGATTCCGGCGGTACAAGGCGCTTTGAATGAGTTTCAGCCGGAGATACTTTTTTATGTTGGAGGGGCTGATCCGTTTTGCGAGGACCAACTTGGCGGATTGATGATGACGAAGAACGGGTTGAAAACTCGCGACCGCAGGGTGTTTGAAGAAGCGCGGCGGCGGGGAATTCCTGTCGCGACAACACTGGCTGGGGGATATGCGCGGCGTGTGGAAGACACGATTCGGATTCATGTGAATACGATTCTGGCGGCGCGCGAGGTGGCGGTGGCTTTTCCTTCGGCTTCGGCGGCGGGGCAAGATTAGAAATGCGCTCGCAATCAGATTTCATTTCATTCAAGGAATTGTGAGGTATTTCATGATGCGTCTCAGACTGCGGCTTGTTTTCACCTTGGGGTTTCTCGGCGCTAGCCTCGTGATTGGCCACATCGCGGCGCGACAGGTCTTGGCGCAGGGTACGGCGGACTCGGCGAAGAAATTGAAGGTGTACATTTCGGTAGATATGGAAGGTGTGGCGGGTGTTGTGACCGCAGACCAGCTTGGGCCTAGCGGATTCGAATACGAGCGGTTCCGACATTTTATGACCAACGAGACGCTTGCGGCGGTGCGAGCGGCGGATGAGGCGGGCGCCGGCGAGATAGTCGTAAGCGATTCGCATGGAAACGGCGAGAATCTTTTGATCGAGGAATTCCCGAAGAATGTGCGCATTGTGCGAGCGTGGCCGCGGCACGGCGGAATGATGGCTGGGCTGGATGCGAGCTTCAGCGCGGCCATTTTTATCGGTTATCACGCATCGACTACGAATCCGAAGGGCGTTCGCGCGCACACGTTTTCGAGCGCGCACTATTCGCGCGTGGCGCTGAATGGCAATGCGGTGACGGAGGGAGAATATAACGCCGCTTATGCGGGAGCGAAGGGAGTGCCGGTTATTTTTGTATCAGGCGATGACGCAGCGGTGGAAGAGATCAAGTCGCGGCTTGGAAACATCGAAAGCGTCGAGACGAAGAAGTCGCTCGGTTTCCATTCTGCAGAGACGCTCACGCCCGCTGCTTCGTGCGACAGGATATATTCAGGTGTGAAGACGGCGTTTGGACGAATTCGCGATTTCAAACCCTATGTCGTCAAAACTCCAGTGACGCTGGAAATTACGTTCAAGAACTATACGCCGGCGGAATTGCTGAGTTATTTGCGGTCGGTGCAACGCGTAGATTCGCATACGATACGGTTTGTGGGCAAAGACATGGATGAAATCGACGATTTCGAGGAGTTCGTGGGGAACTACAACGCTGATTTGGCGCCGTGAGCGGAGTTCTGTGCGTGTTCTTTTTGAGGCGCCAGCGCATTGCGCACCGCGTTGCTTAGTTCTGTTTCTACGTCATCGGGATCGAATCCCTCCGCGCGATAGGCAATCTTCCCCTGACGATCGAGAATGACGACAGTGGGGAAAGAGTTGACGGAGAGGAGCGTATCCAGCCCATCCGCAAAAACTACCGTTGTGCGTGGCTTTTCTTCCTGGAGATAGGGAGGCACTAGAGTTTCGTCTTCATCGCAATCCGCAGCAAGAAAAACGATGTCCGCTTGTCCCTGGAACTGCGCGGCCACGCGTTCGAAGTGGGGTTCCATCTCGCGGCAAGGCCCACACCAGGTAGCCCAAAAATTCAGTACGACGATTTTCCCCTTTTGTTCGGCGAGCGGAAAAGGTGAGCCGTCTTGCGCCTTCCGCAACGTAAAATCGTAGGGCTCTTTCGCGTTGGCGTTTCTTCTTGGTTTTAGGCTTTCCGAGGACACGACGGCTTCGTCGTAGGCACGCAAGATGTAGTCGCCAAGGCCCTGGTCGGAGCCATGGGCGAGGCGCCAGACGTTGCCAAGCTTTTGGCGTATCTCACGCCGGTTGGCGGAGGAGGAAGCGTCCGAGAGTGCAAAGGCTCTGGCGTATTCGCGGATGGCGCCGGACAAGTCTTTGTTTAGCTCCGCGATTTCACCGAGTTTCTCACCCGCCGCGGCACTCGGCGACAACGCCATGCTCGCGCGAAAGTCTTTTTCGGCAGCGATGTTCTCGTGGAGCTTGAAAGCAAGTCTTCCGCGAAGCACCAGGATATTCACCTTGTCGCGTTTCTGCTCGGCTTCCCATTGTTCCTTGGAAACTTTGGGAGATTTTTCTCCCGCGGAGCTGCGATCGATAAAGTCCAGAACGCGCGTGGAATAGTTGAGCGCGCGGCGAAGGGCGGCTTCGTCACCGTTGCGCTCGAGGAGCTGAATGGCAAGCAGCGTCATGGACATATCTTCCGGAGCAATGGCGACGAGACGCTCGGCGTAATCGGTGGCACGCGTAGAGTCGCGCAACTGAAGGCTAGCTTCGACGAGGGCACGATAGATTTGGGCCCGCTGCCGTGACTCCGGATAGTCCTTGAGGAATGCCTCGAGGTTGCGGACGAGCGAGGCGCGATCGTTGCCGGCGTGATCGATCGCCTGCTGCAACTCTTCGGTTTCGGACGGCGGTTTCGCGGCAGGAGGCTGCCTGGGTGCGATGGGCTTCATCACCGGTGCGGGCGGGGCCTGGCTTTCGTTTTGTTGAGCGCGGGCAGGACTGCTCACGAGACAAATGGGCAGGATCGCAAGAGACACGAGCACGAGCGCGAGGAGTTTTCGCGTGCTGTTCATTAACTAGAATTCTAGTCTGTTTGACGGAAAATTGCCGAAGGCTTTGCTATTGAGCCGCAGACGCCCGCGGGCTCGATAGCGAGATGCTCATTGCGGTCCAAGCACCTCAATCGCGCCGGAAACGGTGTGAATTTCGACACGGCCGCCGCCGTCGCCCATGTGGGCGCGAAGCGAATGCTTGCCTTGCTCTTCAATCATGATAGGAACTTGCGCGCGGATTTGACCGGATACGGCACTGGCGGAGAGATGAAAGCTAGCGTTGGACGGCACCGCGATATCCACGGGACCAGAGGCGGTCTTCAAATCCCAATAGCTGTTTCCGCTAGGATTGCCCTGGACAGTCACGCGACCTGCTGAGGCGTGGGCTTTCACGTCGCCATTCGCGTCTCGCACGTTCACCGAACCACTGGAACTGTTGGCTTCCACGCGGCCACCTGGATTTCTTACTTCAACATTTCCTGAAACGGAATGAGCCACCACGTCTCCCCTGGCGTTGGAGACGGTCACGCTTCCAGAGACGCTCGCAGCGCGAACGTCATCTCCGCAATTCTCGGCGGTGACTGCTCCGCTAACCGAGGACAGCCTGACCTCCCGGCCGATGTCCTGGCCGCTGACGCTTCCGGAGACGGACTCGGCTTGCACTGGGCCGCGCACGCCGCGAACGGACTGCCCGCCAGAAACACTCGCGGAATTGACCGTGGTCTCTCGAGGAACTTCGATGGAATAGGTGATGGCGACGTTCCGCAAACGAGAAGACTCTTTGCCGATACGGAGGGTGTCTCCTTTAAGCTCGATGGGCGGGCTGGCAACGAGGTCGTCCAGGCGTTTCTGCGGGTTCCCCAATCCAAATCCGGAAATGCGCACATCTCCGTGCACGTGAACTTTGCCGTCAGTGCTGCCGACGATGGCCACATCACCCGCGACATTGCTCAGCTCCAGACGGATAGGGGCTGAAACATCCAGCGAGCGGTCGAAACTGCCAGAGACGGATGGGCCCATCTGGCAGCCAGCCAGCGCCGCAACCACAACGATGGTAAGCAACGCGATGGGTGCTGCTAGCCTGTAGTGTCGCGTCATTCTTCCTCCGGCGCTAGCCGCGGCGCTCTCTAGCCCTTCCCTGATAGGAGATACGCAGAGACCTGAGAGAATGTTCCGGTCACCCAGGTGGCCGGAGCGTGCCTTACCGCCCAAGGCTCTCGTTCAGGGAACCCTGCCGGTAGCCTTCGAGATCGAGCGCGACATAGGTAAAGCCTGCTGTTTTGAGCCGGGCTGAGATGGAAGCAGCCATCTCAGGCGACATGGCGCGAGGCATTTCGTCGGGGGCTATTTCTATGCGCGCAAGCTTATCGTGCAGGCGGACGCGGAATTGCCGGAAGCCTAGTTCGCGGAGGGCCGCTTCAGCGCGCTCCACAAGGGCAAGCCGCTCCGGAGTCACTTCTGTCCCGTAGGGAAGGCGCGAGGCAAGGCATGCGGAGGCGGGGCGGTCCCAAGTGGGTAGCCCGGCGCGTTGGGAGAGCAGGCGAATTTCGGCTTTATGCAGTCCGGCATCGAGAAGGGGCGCAAGAACGCGATGCTCCGATGCCGCGCGGTGGCCTGGGCGGAAATCCAGGGTGTCATCGGCGTTGACGCCGTAGGCTACGCCGGCGAAGCCACGCTCCTGGGCGATCACATCCAGCACTGTGAACAACTCATCCTTGCAGAAATAGCAGCGATCGGCCGCGTTTGCGCGGTACTTAGGGTTTTCCATTTCGTGCGTTTCGATGAATTCATGGCGCACGCCAAGCTGGCGAACAAACTCCTCGACGACGGCGCGGTCGTGCGCGGAATAGCTAGGCGAGAGCGCAGTCACCGACAAGGCATGCGAGCCGATTGCACGATGAGCGGCCCAAGCGAGATAGGCGGAGTCGGCGCCTCCGGAAAGAGCGACGATTACGGAAGGGAGCTCAGCCAGTTGCTTCAGCAGCAACGACTCTTTTTCGCCCGCGGAGAGTTGCGTCTGTTCCGCGACGTGGATATGCACGAGAGTATTCATTTCCATCGGAGAGTATACCCCACCAGACAGCTAATTCTGTTGGCTGGCTTCGGCCAGCTGGAACGGTTATTTGAAATCGAGCAAGACGTCCACCGTATGTTTGTCGGCGTCCGTGCGCAGCCAGTGCCCGACGGTTTCATAATGAACAGGTAGCTCGCCGAAGATCTCTGCCGGGTGGGACTGCAACTGAGTGAGAAACTTTTCGAAGAGAGATTTGTCAAAGACCGCGCCGGACGCGGCGGGCCACATTTGATGAATGCGGCCTTCGGCCGCGAGCGAGAGTCCTGTGAGAACCATCATGTTGTAGTGGTATTGCGCGCCATCCGCTACGGATACAGCGAAGGAAACAGTGTGTGTCTGATCGTCGTAGGAAGCGACGGGATCAATCTTTACGTCGAGATAGCCCCGATGTCCGTACTCTTCGCGCGCGCGGTCCCAGCCTGCTTCGATTTGCATCCCGTCGGCTACGTCTCCCGGTCTTAATCCGAGTTCATTCGAAAGTGTGATGGAGGAGAGAGCGGAGTTTCCGGACCATTGGGATCCCTTCCAGTGATAGATGGCGCCGGTGGCGACCGGGACGAAAACGGGGATTTGGTCGGGCAGTTTTTGATTGGGATTGCCCGTCAAGCGGACCTCGGGCGGGCCGAGCTTTACCCGCAAGTAGCCTTGCTTGAGATAGAACGGACGCAATTGTTCGGATAGAAAGAGGTCGATAGTCATGCGCGAAAAGGGCTTTCCTTGTACGTCTGCAAGCTGCTGCTGCACGACATGGGAAGAGGCAATGGAAGGATCGCCGAATTGCACGCTGGCGATGAAGAACGCGGCACCCTCCACGTGAAAGACCTGGACGTTGCCTTCGGCCAGAGGATTGGCAAGCAACTCGTGTTCAACCGTTACGTTCAGCTGGTGCGCGGCCAGCAAATCCTTGACGGCATCCGTCGCCTGATCCAGAACTGCGCCGGCTTCAGGAAGGGTGCCGTCGTAGAAAGGGGCTTTCTTGCGGATGGCGTCTGCGAGCTCGCCGTCGGAAAACCAGGGAATGTTGTCGAAGTAAACAGGAACGCGCGGGGCTTCTTCCAATTGGAACGTTACAGTGAGGCCGTCGCCACGCGTCTGGAAGGTGTAGTTTACTTTGGCGAATAGGCCGGTTTGGAGCAAGCGGTCCGCGGCAGCTTGCAGGTCTGGTTTTCCCACCTGCGAATCTTTTTCCAGCTGAGATAGCGCAACGACTTGAACTTCTGGGAAAGTTTTGAGCCCTTCGATTCGAATTTCATGGAGGTTGGCGGTTGCTGGCGGGGGTGTTTGAGCTTCGGACGAAGGAAGGTGAAGAATCGCAACAAAAAAAAAGATTCCCGAGAAAACCTGGAAGAAGCGACGCATGATTTTATTTTAGCGGAAAAGCGGGCGGGGGCCTACCGGCGGGAGAGGTTACTGCCAGAATTCACGGTGAAGAGCTGGCAGCAATTTTTTCCGCTATTCGACTGTCACGGATTTCGCCAGGTTTCGGGGCTGGTCCACGTCGCACCCGCGTCGCACCGCGATGTGGTAGGCGAGGAGTTGCAACGGAATGATCTCGAGTAGGGGCGAGAGAATCTCGGGCGCTGGGGGGAGCTCGATGATGTGGTCGGAGGCTTCGCGAGCGAGATGGTCCTTCTCGGTGGCGATGGAGATGACTATGCCGTCGCGGGCTTTCACCTCTTTGATATTGGAGACACTTTTTTCGTAGCGCGTGACGGATTCAGGATCGGTGTCGTCGCGAGTGGCAAGGACGACGACGGGAAGATTTTCATCGATGAGCGCGTTGGGGCCGTGTTTCATTTCGCCGGCGGGATATCCTTCGGCATGGATGTAGGAGATTTCTTTGAGCTTCAGCGCACCTTCGAGGGCAATCGGATAGTGAATGCCGCGGCCGAGATAGAGAAAATCGGTGTAGCGGAAAAACTGGCGGGCCAGGTTTTCGTAAAAGCCGGACATGTCTGCCAGCAAAATTGTCTCCATCTTGTGAGGGATGCGCGTGAATTCCTGCATAAGCTTAACTGCGGCAGCCGGGGCGAGCTTTCCGCGAATTTGTCCGAGGTAAGAGGCCAGGAGCAAGAGCGCGGCCAATTGAGCGCTGAAAGCCTTCGTTGAGGCCACACCGATTTCGGGACCAGCGTGCGTGATAATCGTTCCCGCGGCCTCTCGGGTGATCATCGAGCCGATAACGTTGCAGATGGCGAGAGTCGGCGAGCCTTTGAGCTTCGCCTCGCGCTGCGCCGCCAAAGTGTCCGCGGTTTCGCCGGATTGGCTGATGCATACAGTTAGCGTTTTTGAATCCACGAGGGGATCGCGATAGCGGAATTCGCTGCCGTAGTCGACTTCGACTTGCAGGCGGGCCAGCCGCTCGATCATGAATTTTCCGGCCAGGGCGGAGTGCCAGCTCGTTCCACAGGCGACGATGCGCACTTGCTGGAATTCGCGGAACTGCTGTTCGGAGATTTGCATCTCGTCCAGGAAGACTCTTCCGGTATCTTGCGAGATGCGGCCGAGCAGAGTGTCGCGCACGGCGCGAGGCTGCTCGAAAATCTCTTTTTGCATGAAATGCTTGTAGCCCCCCTTTTCGGCCATGATCGGGTCCCAGGCTACATGATGGGCTGGGCGATCAACCGGACGGCCTTCGTGGTCCATTACGCGGACGCCATTTTGCGTGAGAACAGCGATATCGCCATCGGCCAGGAAGAAAATTTGGCGAGTGTGTTCGAGGAGCGCGGGGATGTCGCTCGCGACAAAATATTCGCCGTCACCCAACCCGATTACCGATGGAGGACCAATACGCGCCGCGACGATTTTGTGCGAGTCGCGGGCCGATAGAAAGACCAGAGAGTAGATACCGCGCAGCTCTTTGAGAGACTTGCGAACCGCGTCTTCGAGCGGCGCGCCGCCTTGCGAGTTTTTCTCGACGAGATGAGCGACGACTTCTGTATCCGTTTCGGTGATGAACTTGTGGCCCTCACGCTGGAGTTGTTCTTTCAGCTCGAGATAATTCTCGATGATTCCATTGTGGACGACGACAATTTGGCCGGTGCAGTCGCGGTGCGGGTGGGCATTCTCTTCCGTGGGGCGGCCGTGCGTGGCCCAGCGGGTGTGGCCGATGCCGTAGGTGCCCTCAATGGGCGATTTCTGAATGACTTCCTCGAGATTGCGGAGCTTGCCCGCGGCTCGGCGGATTTCGAGTTTTCCGTCTTTAGTGACGACCGCGATGCCAGCGGAGTCGTAGCCGCGGTACTCCAGCCTTCGCAGACCTTCGATGATGACAGGCACTACCTTCTTCGGCCCGATGTAACCGACAATTCCGCACATGCGCGGGATCTCCTGGGAATCTATTTGGTTAGACTAGCATGGAGTTGCGATGGACCAGAGGGTTCCTCGCGGGATGTGGCGAATCGTGTCAAGTTGCATCAGGGCCGCAGGGGGGCATCCGGTGCCGACTGCAGGTCGTAGGAGAGCAGCTTTTCATTGGCATCGAAGCGGAAGGTGACGCGTGCGGTTGCGGGCTGGAGCGTGTCGGTATCCACATGGCGCACCATGGCCACCAGGGAGCTCTTGTCGGAAGAATGCTCGATGCTATAGCCACGCGAACTGAGGAAGAATTCGACGCGCGCTCTCGGCGTGCCTGGAGGAAGCTGAGTGTTGAGCATCTCGTCGATCTTTTGCAGGCGGGAGTCGGAAGTGTGAGCGTTTCTTCGGCAGCCGCATGCGAGAAGCGACGAGAGAAGGACGGCGAAGGCTAGCATCAGGAACGGCCGAAGATTGGACGACGGCGGGGCGGGGTTGCGATGGTGAATCATGGCGCGGCGCGCTTACTCCACGATTTCGAAGCGGGATTCTTCAATCACAGGGTTGGTGAGCACTTCTTTCGAGATGTGCTCGAGTTGCTTCATGGCCTCGTCGCGGGTCAAGCCTTCGACCTTGAGGACGAAGAACTTGCCTTGGCGAACGTCTTTGACCGAGGCGTAGCCCAGCCCGGTGAGCGCATGCTGGATTGTTTGTCCTTGAGGATCGAGTACCGTGCGCTTCGGCATGACCCAAACGTGTGCTTTCATGGGCTAAGTATAACATTGCGGGCGGCGTGAGAGCGTTCGATGGAGGCGCACTACCGGATTGCGGCAGCGGGTTAGCGCGGGATCAAGAATTGCGGGATTTTCTAAGGGAGAACTTGTCGGCTTCTGAAAGGAAGGCGTGTTCGAAGCTCATATCCACGAGTTGGGCGAGTTCGGCTTCGTTCATGCCCATTTGAGCGGCGCTTTCGTATTCGGCTTGCAGCGTTGTATGAAACATTGCGGGGTCATCCGTGGAAAGGACGATGGGGATGCCATGGCGCCAGAGTTGCGGCAACGGATGGTCTGCGATGCGTGCTTTGGGGAGACGCAACTGTTTAGCTAGCGCGCCGGTGCGGATATTACTCTGGGGGCAAATTTCGAGCGGTATGCGGCGATCAACCAGGAAATCCATGAGCGCGGGATCTTGCGCCGCGGCGATGCCGTGGCCGATGCGCTCGACATGAAGCAACTCGATGGCCTCGCGAATTTTTTCCGGGCCGCCGACCTCTCCCGCGTGCATCAACAGATGAAGGCCATTGTTGACGGCTCGTTCATAAACGGGACGAAATTCGTGTGTGGTGACGCTCATTTCGTCCCCGCCAGTGCCAAACGCCACGATTGATTTGGACTGGCAGAGCTTGGCGGCGTTTACGACGCCCATGGCCGCCTCGGCGCCGAACTGCCGCGCGGCATCGAAAACCCAGTTTATGCGGAGCCCTTTTTTTTCAAACGATTCGGTGGCCTGTAAGATGGCCTCGAAATTGGCCTCGGGCCGTTGCTTGCGGAGAAGCATCACGCCGATCGAAAGAGTGACTTCGGCGTAGACCACGCCTTGGGTCAGCAGATGCTCGCTCAAGTCTCGCGCGATGAGGCCGTAATCGCGAGGCTCGCGTAGAAAAGAGGTGACCCATTTGAAGGCGTCGATAAAACCAATGAAATCGCGGTAGGTGTAGCGACGGCGAACTTCGTCTTCCGTTAGCAGGATGTTGTGTTGGGCCGTCAACGCGCACACTGTTGCGGGTTGAATCGAACCTTCGAGATGAAGATGCAACTCGGCCTTGGGAAGGGAAGCGATGCTGGCCGGAAGGGGTGACGAATTCATCCTTGGGATGTCAGTGAGGCAGCTGCGGCCGGCCGGCGTTAATCCACGCGGTCAGCCAATACGAGCCGACGTCAGTGGACGCCTCGGAGAGTTGGCGAATCAACATGGCAGCTGCCTGGTTGTAAAAACGATCGTAGTACTCGTCGTTATAGGCATAAGATTTTCCCGCGATGTAGGCATTGCGATCCGCGAGGAGAATCGTTTCGAGCCAACTGTGCGAGGCGAGGCAGACTTCAAAGGCGTGGTCCGTCGGATCGTTGATGAACGAGGCGTCGCTTGGTCGCATAGGGAAGAAGGAAGAATAACGATCGATAAGGACCGTCCCAAATCGTTCGTTGACACCTGCCTGCGCGGTCAGCTTGCCGTCAAAATCTTCCGTAGTGCTGAAGGGGTCGTGAGCTTCGGCAACATAGTTCGCAAGAATCGCGGCGTCGAGTTTGGCTTCGTCCCAGCGGCCGGTTTTCATGTCCTCGGTAAGCTTTTGGCTATAGACGCCGATCTGCCAGGGCAGCACACCATTGGCTTCCAGCTTTGATTTTCCGTATTTGGCTACCGCGGCTTTGTAACTGTGGGGAAGGGCATCGAAGGGGAAGCGTCCATATTTGTCGAGATAAAGATGGTTGTTGCGCTTCTCGGCGGGAGTTTTCGCGACGGCATCCAGCGGATCGACAACGTGCTGAAGGAGAATCCCTCGGTAGGATTCAAAGAAGCCACGAATATCTTGAGGCAAAGTGTCGATAGCTTGATTGACGACCAGCTTGTGGGCGTTACGCCCCCAAGCAACGGCGGGCCGCGGGAGCAGCACGGAAATAGCCGCGCACGCGAGCAGAAGGCCTGCCCGAATCTCCGCTTTTCGAAGGAATTCCGGACGCATCTCGATTCCTCTACTGTCTGTTGGCGGCCCGGAGCGTGCTGTGCCTCCGGCCATAGAAATAGTAAATCACGAGACCGATGAGGAGCCAACCAATGAAGCGGAGCCAGTTCATGATCGGCAATCCAGCCATCAGCAAAAGGCACGTGATGATCGTGAGTACCGGTGCGATTGGTCCACCCGGAGCGCGGAATGCGCGTGGACGTTCGGGCTCGCGGTACCGGAGAATGAGCACGCCAGCGGCGACCAACGCGAAAGCGAAGAGCGTGCCGATGTTGGCGAGATCCCCAAGCGTGCCGATATCGAGAAGTCCGGCAGGGACACCGACGGCAAAACCGGCAACCCATGTGGAGAAGTCTGGCGTGAGATAAGTACGATGAACGCGGCTGAAAATTTTGGGAAAGAGGCCGTCGCGTGACATGGCAAACCAGACGCGCGCCTGGCCTATTTGAAAAACAAGCAGCGAAGAGATCATGCCCATAAGCGCGCCAATAAGAACGACAAGGCGGAGGCTGGAGATGTGCAGTTTCTTAAGCGTGTTGACGACGGGAGCGGCGTCGTCGACGAGCGTATCCCAACGAACGAGACCGGTGAGGACGACGACCACGCCGATGTAAAGCAGCGTGCAGATGATGAGAGTGGCAATGATGCCGCGCGGAAGGTCGCGCTGAGGATTCTTACATTCTTCGGCTGCGGTGGACACCGAATCGAAGCCGATATACGTGAAGAATACGATGGAGCCCCCGGTCAGGATGCCGGGCCAGCCGTTCGGAGCGAAGGGGTGCCAGTTCGAAGTGTGAATGAATCGCGATGCGAAGGTGATGAAGGCGAGAATGGCAATGATTTTGATGAGTACCATGATGTTGTTGGTCTCCGCGGACTCGCGAATACCGCGAACAAGAATCACCGTGAGAAGCATCACGATGATGAAGGCGGGCCAGTTGAAACCGAAATGCCAGCCTGGGCCGTAAAGCATGTTGCCTTGCAGATCCGGCAACCCGCTAGGCAGGTAGGCGGGCGAAATCCAGCGCGGGTTGGGATGTAAGCCGAACCAATCGAGAAGGTCCACCAGATGTGCCGAGAAGCCGACACTTACGGCCATGTTGCTGACGGCGTATTCCAAAATGAGATCCCACCCGATGATCCAGGCGATGAGTTCGCCCATGGTGGCATACGTATACGTGTAGGCGCTGCCGGCGATGGGAATCATCGCCGCGAGTTCAGCGTAGCAGACGGAAGCAAATCCGCATGCGATGGCGACCAGTACAAAGGAAAGCGCGATTGCGGGGCCGGCGCCTGGGCGGCCGAACGAAGACTGGCGCGTGATCAAATATTGAAGGAGTGGAGCATTGAGAATCGAGGAGACTTGAAGTTTCTGGCCCGCGATGGCGGTGCCAACAATGGTGAAAATTCCAGAGCCGATTACGGCTCCAATCCCGAGAGAAGTAAGGCTTAGCCAACCCAAAGACTTTTTAAGTCGAACTTCCGCGTTCTCACAGTCCGAAATCAGTTGGTCGATACCCTTACGATGGAAGAGTGCTGATCCCACTCATGCTCTCCGATCGCATCGCGGCAAGAGGGAACACCTGGCCGGACACGTGCTTGGGGAATGAACGCGCCTCAATGTACCCCGAGATGCGTTCTTACGCAACAAGGGTTGCGTCGTCTGCAGGCCCAGCGTAAGAGCCTCAGGCCAGCTCGAGTTGAGCAAATCGCTCGATGAATTTTTTTGTGCCGCGGCCCGGGAAACTTACGGAGACGCGGCGATCTTCTTCGTCACCTTCCACGCCGACGACGGTGCCGATGCCGTAGCTTGGATGGCGGACCTTGCGCCCCAGCATGGGATCCGCGTTAGCGCCTCGCTTCGCCGCTGGCCGGCCAAACGAGCTTGTGGCTCGGGCTGGCTTGGGCGCGGATATTGTCGGTTCTGGTTTGCCGCGAACGCGCCGCAGAAACTCGTCTGCGGAGTAAGAATACTCCGGGTCGGGTTCGTAACGGCGCTTTTCGCCGATCTCTGCCAGCGAACCGCGTGTGGTTTCAACCAGCTCACTGGGAATCTCCGCCAGAAAGCGCGAAGGCAGGGAGGCGCGCATCTGTTGCTCGTTGCCAAAAATGCGGCGGTAAACGGCTCGTGTAAGTGTGAGCGACGTGCGCGCTCGCGTCATGCCGACATAGACCAGTCGGCGCTCCTCTTCAATTCCTTTTTCTTCGTTCAGAGAGCGGCCGTGCGGGCAGATCCCCTCTTCCATGCCTGTCAGGAAAACATGATCGAACTCTAGACCCTTGGTGCTGTGTAGGGTAATCAGGGTCACGCCGGGCTTGCCTTCGAACGAATCGGCGTCGCTTACGAGCGCGGCGGCATCCAAAAAGTCCGTAAACTCTTCGCCCGCTTCCATGCTTTCGGCAACCGCACGCGTTAGTTCTTCCAGATTCTCGAGCCGTGCGACATCTTCGGGTGAGTTGCGGTCTTTCAACATGGCCATGTAGCCGGTCTCTTCCAAGACAGCGTGCAGAAATTCGGCGGGTTCCCTTTTTGCCAAGGCTTCTTGCAGTTTGGCGATCAACTCTTGAAACGAGCGCAGGGGTGTCACCGCGCGTCCGACTGCTGCTCCGGAGACGAATTTTTCAATGGCGGCCCAGAGAGGAGATCCATCTGCGCGCGCAGTTTCCCGCAGGGAATCGAGGGTGGTCTTGCCGATGCCGCGGGGCGGCACATTTAGTACTCGCAGCAGCGAAATGTCATCTTCCGGATGCATCGCGAGCCGCACGTAGGCCAGCGCGTCTTTCACTTCAGCGCGACTGTAGAAGCTGAATCCTCCGACCAGCTTGTAGCGCAAGCCGCGGCGGCGAAAGACCTCCTCAAAGGCGCGCGACTGGAAATTTGTCCGGTATTCGACGGCGCAGGTTTGAGCAGAGTCGTCGTTCAAAATCCGTTCCAGCTCTCCTGCGACAAATTCCGCTTCAGCTTGAGCATCGCGCGCTTCGAAATAGCGAAGGTTTGTGCCCGCGCCTTTCGTCGCGCTAAGAGACTTGCCCAATCTTTCCGGATTATTCGCAACAACTGCACCTGCCGCATCCAGGATATTCTGTGTAGAGCGGTAATTTCGCTCCAGCTTAACGACCCGCGCGCCGGGGAAATCGCGCGAAAAGCTCAACAAAATTGAAACGTCTGCACCGCGCCAGCGGTAGATCGACTGGTCTTCATCTCCAACGACGCACAAATTGTGTTTCGGCCCCGTCAACAGCCGCAACAGGTCGTACTGCACGCGGTTGGTATCTTGATACTCGTCGACGTGAATGTATTGAAAGCGCGCTTGCCACTTTTCGCGCACAGTCGGTACTTCTCGAAGCAGGCGGACCGAGCGTAGCAGGAGATCGTCAAAGTCGAGAGCATTGCTCTGGTGCAGCAGCTTTTCGTAGGCCGCAAAAATATCAGCGACGCGCCGGCCGTCTTGGCCGATGGCCTCGGCGCGTATCATCTCCGGCGTCTGGCCATGATTTTTCGCATAGCTGATGCGGCTGAGGATGTTCCTTGGCGTGAGGCTGTCATCATCAATCGCCAGCTTGCTCATGGCGAGCTTCACGGCGGCGAGCTGGTCGTCATCATCGTAAATTGCGAAATCTCGCGGCAAGCCGGCGCTGGGCGCTTCGCGCCGCAGAAGCCGTGCGCACAGGGAGTGAAACGTAGAGAGCCAGGGCTGCGCGGGCGGCACTCCAGAACGCAGTAGCAGGTCAGACACGCGCGTGCGCATCTCCTCCGCGGCCTTATTGGTGAAGGTGACGGCGAGGATCGATTCGGCCGGTACGCCCTTGGAAATCAAGTTGGCCATACGGAAGGTGATGGCGCGCGTCTTACCCGTTCCGGCTCCGGCAAGGATGAGCACGGGACCTTCGACTGCCTCTGCGGCGAGGCGCTGTTCCGGATTCAATTCGTCGAGGAGATTCAACATTTACCTGCAGTGGTCGAAGATATTCTGCCTTGTGATGGTAGCTGACCGGGAGAACGCGCGCAAATTACCGGATTTTTCGCCAGCATTCGGTAAGAAATTGCCAGCAAGCACGGGCAGTCGGTGTTCGGAAATCGGTCTAGCGGCTGAGGTCAATTTCGAAATACAACAACGGGTGATTCTTCTCGAGCGAGCGGACATCAGGGATATAGAGATGCGCCGTTTTGAGCAGATCGAACTGTCCCTGCATGTCGAAGTAAAGCAATCCTTCCACGGAATGGTGGGGCGCAACGATGCTGCTCGTAATCCCAGCATCCGCTGCAGCCTTTTGCATTTCCGTCCAGTGTTTGTCGCGACCTACCTTTGGACCGGTGGGGATAGGAATGGGGGACCTGTGCGATGCCGTTGGATCTTTTATCTTTGAGCCGGTCACTACGTCGGCTACGTCGTCCGCCGTGAGCGAGAGCAACGCTTGGCGGTTGTCCTCAGACACCGTGACATTCATGCGGATTTGTTCGAGGTCAACCTTCATGCTTTCGTCCGAATCATTTCGGATGATTGTGTCTATAGCTACGACGCCGGCGGTAAACGGAGACTTCTTAGGAAACTTCGCCTTGTAATTGGCCGCGTCCGTCCAGGGCTGCGCGGAGATCGTCACGCCCTCATGGGATTCGAGTGCTGCCGCTTTCAGCGTGGTTTGCTGCTGCTGGGCGATCGAACCGCCAGAAAAGAGCGTGGCGGCAAGAAAGGGAACTATAATGGCTAGGATTCGCATCGGGTTATAATAGTCCTTTCTCATCTCGACGCCTTCGATTCCTGGGGGAAGTGCAAGGTTGCCCGCACGGCGCACCGCCTGCTCGCGGAGGTGCGGAAGAGAGACCGGAGCCACGCTTAGTGTATTTTGTCTACAGCCTGCTGATGGGCATCATTGCCCTGCTGCTCACACCCTACTGGATTGTGCAGGGATTGCGCCACGGCAAATATTTTTCCAATCTTGGCCAGCGCCTTGGTTTTTCGTTGCCGAGCCTGAGCAAATTGCCTGAAAACCGCCCTGGCGCTATATGGATTCATGCTGTTTCGGTCGGCGAAGCGCTGTCAGGCGTTACTCTCGCAAGGCGATTGAAGCAGGCGTATCCAGACCGGCCGCTCCTCATTTCTACGACTACTTTGACCGGCCAAGCGCTAGCTCGAGAGCGCATGCCGTTTGCCGATACCATCTTTTATTTTCCTTTGGATTGGGCGTTTTGCGTTCGACGCGTCTTGCGCGCGGCGCGGCCCTCCATCGTCATTGTTTTGGAGACGGAGATCTGGCCCAACTTTCTTCGGGAAGCGCGGCGTCGCGACGTGCCTGTTGTGTTTGTCAGCGGGCGTATTTCGGATCGCTCCTCCACTCGTTATCAGCGGTTCCTAGGTGTCTTCGGGTTTTTCCTTCGACCGTTTCTCAGGCAGGCTCTCTCAAATGCTGCTGCTTTTCTCATGCAGAGCGAAAAGGATGCCGAGCGGGTTCGTGCTCTGGGCGCACCGGCAGAGAGGGTGCGTGTCAGCGGCAATTTGAAATATGATTTGGAGCTTCCTGCGGCAACGCCGATCGCTAATTGGCTTGCAACGGAAGCGCGGCGCGGTGGACGCTCGCCCATTATTGTGGCTGGTAGCGTCGTCGCGACTGAGGAACCTCTTGCGTTGATTGCTTTCGGAACACTGCAAGGGGAACACCGCAAGGCACTCTTGGTACTGGCGCCGCGCAAGCCAGAGTGCTTTGATTCTGCCGCCCAATTCATTGATGATTCTCACCGAAAATTTATTCGCCGTTCGCAGTTGCCTGTTCCAGGGCCTTCGCAAAATGGTGCGCCAACTGGGGAATTTTCAATAGCCGATGATGTGACGGTCATTCTGCTCGATAGTATCGGTGAGCTCGCTTCGCTTTACCGTGTGGCTGATGGCGCTTTTGTTGGCGGCTCCCTCGTTCAGAGCGGCGGCCACAACATTCTGGAGCCTGCGGCGTTCGGAAAAATTCCGGTGTTTGGCCCGTCGATGGAAAACTTCGAGGAAATTGCGCAGCGATTCATCGCGGCCGGAGCCGCTGTCCAGGTGGAGAGTCCTGAAGACGCGGGCGTCGCTTGGATCGAGTTCCTGCGCGATCCCGAGCGTGCGGCGCGGATGGGCGAGACCGCTCGCAAGCTTGTCGAAAGCAGCCGCGGCGCTACGGATCGAGCCATCGCCGAGATTGCCCGACACCTTGACGCCGCTGCGCGAGAGAATGGATGAAGCTTCCGCTGCTGATGCGAATCCTGCTCTGGCCTCTTTCCGTTTTGTATGGCGGATACGTTCGGATTCGTGCGTGGCTCTACGAGAATAGTTGGCTGAAGCAGCGGCGTTTACGCGGCAACGTGATAAGCGTTGGCAATTTGACGGTTGGCGGCACTGGGAAGACGCCGATGGTTTTATGGCTTGCGGAAAAATTTCTTGCGAATGGGAAGCGCGTAGCTATTCTGAGCCGGGGGTATCGCGGGTCCGGCGGCACGAGCGACGAAATTGAGCTGATGAAGCATCGCCTTCAAGGACGGGTTACGTTTGGAGTCGGCAAAGATCGTTTTGTCCAAGGACACTGCATTGAACAGCGGCAGCCCGTCGACGTTTTCCTACTTGACGATGGGTTTCAGCATCTCCCACTTGCACGCGATCTCGACATTGTGATGATCGACGGTTCGCAGAAACTTAAGGAGCAGTGGCTCCTTCCTTCAGGGGTGCTACGCGAACCAGTCTCAGCTTGCCGTCGTGCTGACATTCTGGTTGTCACACGCAAGACGGAACGCTCCGACATCGAAGCAGGCGACGCGCACCAATATTCTTTTTTCTACGCGCAGACGCGCTTGTTGGGTTTTCGTCGCTATGGCGATCAGGCTGGCATCCAGCCCATGAGCGGGATCGGCCACGGACCGTTCTTTGCGTTCTGTGGTATTGGTAACCCCCAGGCATTTTTTGATGATCTGAACCGCTGGGAAGTTCCCGTCGCGGGGGAAAACATTTTTCGGGATCATCATCTGTATACGGAAGCGGATCTTGGGCGATTGGTGAGGGCGGCTCAAAGAGCGGGCGCTATTGCATTCGTGACTACGGAAAAGGACGCGGAAAACCTGGGTAAAGGAAAGAGCACGGCGATTCCGATCTTCGTCGCTGTGATCGATTTTGTAATCACCGCGGAAGGTGAATTTATCGCAGCTTTAGAACGAAAGCTGCAGTTGCCGCGAGGAGCATCCGCGTGAAGATCCTGGTTCGCGCGACAAACTGGGTCGGCGATGCCATCATAGCGCTGCCTGCGCTGCGAGCTGTGCGGTCGCGATTCCCTGAAGCCGAGATCACAATACTTGCGCGGTCCTACGTTGCGGCCATCTACGGGAATCAACAGGTTGCCGACAACATGATGGTTGTGGACGACAAGCGCGGCCTAGTGAGTGAACTTCGCGCCCAAAAATTCGATGTCGCTCTGTTGCTTCAAAACGCGTTCGAGGCGGCCTGGTTGGCCTGGCGCGCGGGAATTCCAGAACGCATCGGTTATGCGCGTGACGGTCGCAGCCTTCTTCTCACAAAATCAGTACCAGTTCCAAAGCCCGGAGAAATTCCTCCTCATGAGCAGTACTACTATCTGGAATTGCTTCGGCGCGCCGGCTGGCTTGATTCTTTGCCGAGCCAATCCTTCATCAGTTTCAATGTGCCCGAGGAGAATCGCCAGCGCGCGGCGGAGTTTCTTCTTTCTAACGGAGTGAGCCACCATAGTTTGCGCATCGCGATCGGTGCCGGCGCATCGTACGGCTCAGCGAAATGCTGGCCGCCGGAGCGCTTTGCGGAATTGGCGAATCGGCTTCAGGCGCAAGCGCAGGCCGATGTGATTCTCTTCGGCACTTCAGCTGAAGCTGCCGTCTCGTCGGCGATTGCAGCGGGCATGCACCGGTCACCGATTGACCTTACCGGAAAAACTTCCATCAATGATTTGCCAGCGCTTCTTTCGCAGTGCCATCTCTTTATTGGGAACGATTCCGGCGCGATGCACGTCGCCGCGGCAGTCAGCCTGCCCGTCGTGGCCGTCTTTGGGCCGACCGATCCGTTCGGCACTGCACCTGTCACTCCGCGGTGCAGCGTCCTTCAGGAGAAACCGTATTGCAGCCCGTGCTTTTTGCGCCGCTGCCCGACGGATCACCGCTGCATGACCCGTGTTACGCCCGACGCCGTAGAAGCGGCAACGCGACAGTGGATTTCGTCGATGGAGGTGCGTTCTGTCTGACTCCGGCGCGCTCCGGCCCGCGGTTTTTCTCGATCGCGACGGTACCATTTCCGAAGAGGTCGGCTACTTGAATCACGTCAGCCGATTTCATATCTTGCCCCGTGTCGCGGAATCCATCCGCCGACTAAACGAGGCCGGTCTGCCTGTGATTGTCGTGACAAATCAGTCGGGCGTGGGACGCGGATACTTTCCGGAATCACTTGTTCACTCCATCCACGAAATCATGGCTCAGCAGCTCGAAGCCGCTGGCGCCCGGCTTGACGCCATATACTATTGTCCGCACACGTTCGTCGACCGTTGCGATTGCCGCAAGCCAAACACGGGAATGCTCGAAGTGGCAGCCCGCGAACACGCCATCGATCTGCAGCGATCTTTCGTCGTCGGAGATCGGCACGGCGACATCGAGCTTGCCCGGCGTGCCGGCGCGTGCAGTATTCTGGTGCGTACCGGTTATGGAGAAGGTGAGTATCTTTGGAACGCCGCGAAATGGTCGATTCAGCCTGATTTCGTGGCCGCCGACCTTGCGGATGCCGTTCATTGGATCTTGAGGCCAACGAAATGAAGCGCTCTTCAAAAAAGAATGCGCCGTCATCGTCCGTCGATCTTCTGGCCCTCGCGGACTATGTAGAGCAATTCTCTTCGAAGACCGTCGTTCTTTTCGGTGATTTTGTCGCTGATGAATATCAGTTTGGCGAGATTTCTCGTGTTTCGCGCGAAGCGCCTGTCTTGATCCTGCGTCATCGCGAAACGCATTTCGCCCCTGGCGGCGGCGCCAACGCCGCCAACAACCTTGCAGCCCTCGGCACGCGCGTTTTCCCCATTAGCGCGGTCGGTGACGACCCCGCCGGAGAGGCGCTCATCACTTATTTCCGAAACCAGCGTGTCGATGTCTCCGGGATCCTCTGCGTTAAGGGTTGGACGACTCCCACGAAGACTCGGTTTCTCGCCGGCTGGGCTCACACCGTCGGCCAGCAAGTTCTCCGTGTTGACCGTGAGCCGCAATCGCCGCTACCGGAGGTGGTGCACAAAAAGCTTCAGGCAAAGTTGCAGGCGAAACTTCGATCCGCGAACGCGCTTGCCGTCTCCGATTACGGCTTTGGAGTCCCGGCGCCCGCACTGGTTCGCCAGGCCATTTCGACGCAGAAGAGCGCGCCACCCGTCACACTCGATGCTCGTCACAACCTCAACGCTTACTCCAAGGCCGGCATAACCTCGGCCACTCCTAACGAAGCGGAGATAGAAGCACTCCACCACGTTTCCATCGGCCAAAATCTTTCTGAATTGACCCGCTGCGGCGCTGCAACACTAGCCGAAATGAGGCTGCAGTCCCTTCTTGTTACGCGCGGGCGCGATGGCATGGCGCTTTTCGAGCCCGAAGGCCGCCTCACGCAAATATCCGTGTATGGAAGCGATCAGGCTGTTGACGTCACGGGTGCGGGCGATACGGTTCTTGCTGCCTACACGGTTGCGCTGGCCTGCGGCGCTTCCCCTCTCGAAGCCGCTCACATTGCAAACATTGCGGGCGGCCTTGTGGTCATGAAGCGCGGCACCGCGACCGTGACACGTGATGAGCTTCTCGCTGCTCTGCGCCATCAAGCTGGCGGGGCCGCTTCCTGACTCATGCGCCACACCTCCTCCAAAATCGTGACGCGCGAGGCCCTTAGCAGTAAATTAGCCGAGCACAAGCGGCGCGGTCAGCGCATCGTTTTTGCCAACGGGTGCTTTGATACGCTTCATGTCGGACACGTCCGCTATCTGGAAGGTGCGCGGCGCGAAGGCGACGTGCTCGTCGTCGGCGTCAACGCGGACTCCAGTGTCTGCAAGCTAAAAGGACCTGGCCGTCCGATTCTCGATGAGCATGCCCGCGCGCTCCTTGTCGCCGCGCTTCGCTCCGTCGATTACGTGATCCTCTTCAGCGAACCGAGCGTCGAGTCTCTGCTCGATGAGCTGCGGCCCGACGTTCATGCCAAGGGAACCGACTACACTGCGGAAACCGTACCTGAGCGTGCCGCGGCCGCGCGTCTTGGGATAAGGGTTGCCATCGTCGGCGATCCAAAGGGTCATTCCACGCGCGATCTTCTTGAATCCGTCCGCAAGGCTCCGCATGCCTGACCCCCGTTTCCTGGTTTTGCGTCTTGGCTCTCTCGGCGATATCGTCCACACTTTTCCTGCCGTTGCTGCGCTGCGTGAAAGTTTCCCAACTGCGGAAATCGTCTGGCTCACGCACCCACGTTGGAAACTTTTAGTTGAAAGCAGCAACCTGGTTTCGCAGGTATGGGCAACAGAAAGCCGCTCGATTCATTCGTTGCGCAAGATTATCGAAGATCTTCGAGCCCTTCACTGGGACGCCGCGATCGACTATCAGGGCCTTTGGAAATCCGCAGCACTGGCTTTTTTCGGCGGCATCAAATGCAGAATTGGCTTTTCTTCGGAGACGATTCGCGAATTTGGCGTTCCCATCCTTTACACCGATCGTGTCGGCTGCTCCACGACCCACATCGCCGATCAAAACGGCGAATTATCTCTTCGTGCAGGAGCGCGCAATCCAGTCGCACCGTTTTCCTTGCACGTTCCAAAACAAGACGACTGCGGCACTCGCGACTACTTGCAGAACCTTGGCCTGGATCGCTATATCGTCTTGAGTCCCGGCGGCGGCTGGCGCTCGAAGTGCTGGCCACCAGAGCGCTTCGGCCACCTCAGCAAAATGATTCGAGACTCTCTTGGCCTGCGTTGCGTGGTGAATTACGGTCCCGGCGAAGACGACCTCGCCCTCGCCGTTCGGGAATGCAGCGGCGACGCTGAGCCTGTACCCTACAATGGTCCACTTGGACCCTTGATGGCTCTCCTGCGAAACGCGGCGTGCATCGTCGGCGGCGATACCGGCCCTCTTCATCTGGCGATCGCTCTCGGCACTCCGGCCGTCGCCCTCTTTGGTCCCACGGACCCTGCCCGTAACGGCCCCTATCACACAGACGACATTGTTCTGCGCGCGCCCGGCGCCGTCAAGACGCACAGCCGCATTGATCAAACCGATCCTTCCATGTTGCAAATTCAAGTGAACGAAGTTTTCGACGCGATCCGCCGCCGACTCGGAATACCGGCATGAAATCCGCCAGCACTTTCTTTGCCCGCTGGCGCGTCCGGTTCAGCTATCCCCTTGCCATTCTCGTCTTGTGGTTCGCGCGGCCAACACCCCATAGCATTTTTTGGGGAGTGCCCCTCGGTTTGCTCGGTTTATTCATCCGCGCGCGCGCCGCCGGCCATCTTCATAAGCAGAAGGTTTTGACGGTCACAGGGCCCTATTCCTACACACGCAATCCACTCTATTTTGGCAGCGCGATTCTCGCGCTTGCCGCCGCCGTTGCCACGCGGTCCTGGATATCGGCCGCAATTCTTGGAATGTATTTTGCGCTTTTCTATTCGATAGTCATGCGTCGCGAAGAGGCAGAGCTTCGCCAGCATCACGGCGCCGCGTTTGACGAGTACGCCCTCGCGGTGCCGCTGTTTTTTCCACGGCTTACTCCGGCGAAGCTTTCTTTTGTCGGCCCTGGTTCATTCTCCTTTGACCAATACAAGAGAAATCACGAATATCAGGCGGCTATCGGATTCCTGCTATTGCTCGCTGTGTTGCTGGCGATTTGGTGGTTGCGTCTGCGCTGAAGCCGCTCCTGCCGTTTTCTCCGGACACGCTACGAAGCAGCTAATTTCAAGCTGTTTCCCGTCGGTCAAAACGTGAACTGCGCCATCGTGGTCCGTTCGCAGAACCCGCACTCCCGCGGCTGTAAGCCGTTCCAGCAGTTCCGGGTTGGGATGACCATACGGATTGTCTTCTCCCGCGCTGATCACTGCGACGCGAGGGCGCACCGCAGCCAGGAATCCCGGCGTCGTCGAGTTCTTACTGCCATGATGGCCAACCTTCAGAACATCGGCGCGTAGCGCCGCCTCGCTGTTATTCGACAGTATGGAGCTCTCCGCCTGCTTTTCCGCATCTCCCGGCAGCATCATGCTGCGCTCTCCGTAGTTAAGCCGTATCACCAGCGAATCATTGTTCTTCGGCGCAGGTCCAACCTCTTCTTGTGAGATCTCCGGCCACAGGAATTTGCTCTCTACTCCGTCCCACGAAAATGCGTTTCCGCGGATTTCGTGCACGATCGGAATCTTCTTTTCGTGCGCCAATTGTTCCAGGTTCGCCAGCGCTCCCGACTCGACTTCGCGCCCAATCCATAGGGTGCTGACGCGAAAGTTTTCAAGAATGGCTGTCAATCCTCCGATGTGATCTTGATGAGCATGGGTTAGCGCTACGACGTCCAGTTTCTGAAAACCACGCGACCACAAGTACGGCGAAACAGCATCTTCACCAGGGTCGATCCCGTTGTGCTCCTCACGCCCGGGGAAACCGCCGAAGGCTCCCCCGCCATCGATCAACAGAGTTCTTCCCTGAGGCGATACCAGAAGCAGCGAATCTCCTTGCCCCACATCCAAAACCGTCAATTCCAACTTTCCGGGCGACCAGTGCGGCGCAAACGGAAATAGCGCCATAGTGAGAGCGCTTGCTGCCAATACCCCAGCCGCAAAGCGAAAGACCTTTTTGCGCCAAGAGCTGGCGATGCGTGCCGTCATCGCCCAAAGCAAGCCAGCCACAAGAAATACCACGATGAGCCACGCAGGCGGTCCCGGAATGCGATAACTCCACCGCGGAAATTGCGCGAACCACTGCACAATATGCACGAGCAGCATCGTCAACCACGTCAACGGAACCGCAAGCAGTTTTCCCAGTGCGTGTGAAATGAGTCCGCAGCCCAGCGTCAGGAATCCAAGCGGCACAACAATTCCCGTCAGAGGCACAGCTGCCAGATTAACCAGCGGCGCGCTCAACGTGACGCGGTGGAAATCTCTCGCCATCAAGGGCAGCATCCCAACTTGCAATGTCAGCGTAATAACCAGCAATTCCCACACCCGAAGGGAGACGCCGATGCCCCCCGCAAGCGCATCTCCAGCGGGGATTCTCAGGCGCGCTGGAACATGTGCGGAAAGCCAACGCGCCATCAATCGCAAGTCGATCCGAAATTGCGCCGCCTGCGGCTCATGAGCCGCATCGCGTGTGACGTCCCGCCAGCCGCGCAGTGCCGCGACATAGGGTTGAACCGTCTTCGCAAGCCACGGCAGGGCAAGCCCCGCGATGCACCCGATGGCCAGAAATGTCAGTTGAAAGCTCGAATCGCGAACAGCCAGCGGCTTTGCAATCAGTAGAATGAGCGCGGCCATTCCCGCGGAATTCAATAAATCGAGACGCCGAAAGAACAATCCGCCAATCACCACAATCGCGGTCATCAGGGCCGCGCGAAGCACCGGTGGCCGCTGTTCCACCACGGCAACATAGGCGAACAACAGCGTGAGTGTGCCGAGAGCCGTCCAGAAACGGGCGAGTCTTAGCGCACGTCCGATCGAAAACAGAAACACGGCCAGCGCTCCCACGTGTAGACCTGCCACAACCAGGACATGAAAAACGCCCGTCTTCTGAAAGTTAGTGGACTCCGAATGCTCGACGAAGCTCCGGTCACCCAGCAGCATCGCGCGCAAAACTCCGCCAACTTGGGGCGTTTTCTCGAAAAGCTCGTCGATCTCATCTCGCAACCTACGTCGAGCGCGCGCCAGTCGTGTCAGGGCTGTCGTTGGCGACAACGCCGTCCGCTCCATCAGTTCCGGTGCACGCAACGTCGCGACCAGATCGACATTCTGTTCCGCCAAATACGCGCGCCGGTCAAACGCGCCCTCATCTCTGAAAACCTGCGGTTGTTTAGCCTGCGTCGCAACCACGACTTCGTCTCCCACACGGACGTCCGGCGCCGCTGCTTGCTCCGGACTCTCCGAAAAGCTGACTCGCAAGCCTCCTCGCGCGGGCAATAGCGAACCTTCGTATTCGACTCCAGTCAATTCGATCTCATAGCCGTAACCCCACGGCAATCGCGCGGGCTCGTCCTGAAGCCGCCCGTGCCACCGCAGCGGCGTCTTCAAATCCAGACGACGTGCCTCAACGAGCGACAACACATAGTCCGCGGGCCGCGGCTGATTTGCGATGCCCGCGCCCAACGCACCCAGAATGATCCAACTCAACACGGAAACGGTGTCAGCAGGGAAGAGGTGGCCGATTCTGGCCAAGAAGATGCCGGAACAAATGAGTGTGGCCACGCCGGCAAAACCAATTGTCAGGAATACGTGCGAGGAAACTCGCGCTGCGAACCACGGAGATTGGCCGAGCACAATGCCGCAAGCAAATAATGCGGCGATGGCGACGGCCGGCAGTCTCACGGGACTCTTCGCAACCTCACTAGCGCTTCGATGTGATATGTCTGTGGAAAAAGATCGAAGAGGTGCATTTCGCTTATCTCATACCGCACGCTCGGCCCCGCAATTTCCTTCGGTTTCCGCGGCGAGCTCGTCAGAACGGCCAGATCCCTCGCCAGTGTGGATGGATCGCACGAAAGGTATACGATTTCCGCGGCTCCAAGCTCCGCAAGAAGCGCTGAAGTCTCGGCTCCCAATCCCGCGCGCGGAGGATCGAGCACGATGAACTCCGGCCGTTCGTGTGTTTTCTTCAGAAAATCTTCGGCGTGTTCGTTGTGCGTGGTTACCGAGACGCTCGCCGCTTCCGCGTTGGCATAAAGATCGCGCGTTGCCGCAAGGTTTGCGTCCACGCACACCACTTTTTCGAATGTCCGCGCAAGCGGCAGTGTAAAAAAGCCGACACCGGAATACATATCCAGCGCCAGCCTACCCTTCACACCGGCCGTCACCGTCCTCAGCAAATCCTCGATCAGGAACCGGTTCACTTGGAAAAACGACAGATGGCTCACCCTGTACTTGAAACCACCCGCCTCGTGCACCAAATATCCGGGGCCAGTAAGCTCGAATTTGTCCTTCTTCTGATCCAGCAGCAGCAAACTATCCACCTGCGGTATCGCTTTTCGCAAGATCGCAGCAAGTTCCGCCGCAGGCTTCGGAAATCTCTCGAACGCGACGTTCAAAGAAATTTTCTCGTCCGCTGAGTCGGCAAATGCTTCAATCTCGAGAATTGCCTCGGGCAGCGTCCCGGCCCTCGCCATTTCCTGCAGTTGGCCAAAAGTCTGCGCCAGCCTCGGCGAAAGCACCGGACATTCATCGATGGGCACAATGAACGAACTTTCCGGGAGGAAATATCCCAGCGCTCGCGGCATCCCGCTGCGCACGGCCCACTGCGCCCTATTTCGGTACCCGTACGGCTCCGCGGTGTGCTCCTGAATTGCACCGTCCCAGGAAACTCCGCCCAGTCGCGACAACGTCTCTCGCAAAATCTCTTTTTTCAGGCCGACTTGCTCGCCAATCGCGATGTGTTGGTAATGGCAGCCTCCACAGGTCTGGAAGTGCGGGCACGGCGCTTTAACACGCCGTTTCGACGGAGACGTCACTTCGAGCAGCTTTGCCCAGATCACTTTTTTCTTTTTCGATTTCTCCGCTGCGCGTACCTCTTCCCCCAGCAGCACGTACGGCACAAAAACCGTGTTCCCATCGGCGTGAGCCAGCCCGTCGCCGCCATAGACTAGCTTCTCAATCGATAATCGTAACTCGTCTGACATATCAGTAAGGTCCCATTCTGCGATTTTTCGCGTGGAAAGAAAAGGTAATTGCTGCCGGAAAGCGTACTTCAGGAAAAGTAGTACAAACTCAGGCGCGGCAAGCGAAATTCCTCGAGCAGCCGCTTCTGCACATATTGTTTTTCGACCAGCGCAATCTGCTCCGCCTTCATCTTGCGCCGGTATGCCGCAAGTTGTCCGTCCATCTCACGCCGAATCTTCAGCATCGTCTCTTCGCTGGCGTGGCTCACCAGTAACGCTTGCAGCTTGTCGTCCAATATCGTCAACCGCCTCTCCAAATCTTCCAAGTCGAGCGCGCCGGGTGAATCGAGAAGCGTCTCCATTTCGTTCAGCGACTGCGCTATCTCCCTCAGACGGCCCGCGAACTCCCCTTGCCCGAATGTTCCCCCGTCCGCCGCAGCGGCAATCCGCGCAACATTTCTCGCGAAGTATTCCCGCAACTCCTCCCGCGAAAACGGCTCCTTCGCCGCCTTCCCATTTTTCGGTGCTCGCCCCGCCGCCGCCTCCAACTGCTCTTCCGCCGCCTCTAACACCGCGTCCGTACAATACGCCAGGCTCTTCAGCGGTTTTCCCGCCCCGCGTCTCGACCTCTGATAACTCTCAAACGCGCTATCGATTCCTTTCAACACAGCATCCAACGGCACGCCCGCCTTCTGCCACGTTTCCATGATCGCCCAGTCCAGCGGCGAAACCAGCAGATGTGCCCCGCGCTTCTTCCAGAAATAATTCTCGATTTCCGTGAAGTAGTTGAAGTAGTTCCAACTTTCCATGTGATTCGTCATCGCGAAGCGGAGCGTCAAAGACGAGCGCCGTGCCGCAGTGCGCCCCGGCGTCTGTCTAGCTATGCGCTTTCTTGGGCTGGGCTGTCTCTGGTGCGGCAGTGCGCGTCCCGCGATTTGCCGCTGCTCCTTTTCCTGCCTCAGCCGGCAGGTTCTTTTCCCAGATCAGCCGTAGCCCGGTCAATGTCAGAAACTCGTCCGTATCCTGAATCTGTTTTGAACCTTTTGCCACCAATCGCGCCTGCCCGCCCGTTGCAACCACTTTCACATCGCCGCCCAACTCCGCCTTCATCCGCGTGAGCATTCCATCGACCATGTCCACCGCGCCGTAATAGAGCCCCGCCTGCATGTGTGTGATCGTATTCGTGCCGATGACTTTTCCGGGATCCTTAATCTCCACTCGCGGTAGTCGGGCCGCCCGTGCAAACAGCGCTTCCGAAGAAATCCCCAGTCCGGGCGCAATCACTCCGCCGAGATACTCGCCCCGTGCCGATATCGCATCAAACGTAATCGCCGTTCCAAAATCCACCACGATGCACGGCCCGCCGTACTTGTGAAACGCCGCCACCCCATTCACGATCCGGTCCGCCCCAACTTCTAGCGGGTTATCCACCAATACCGCCATCCCCGTTTTCACGCCGAGTTCGACGAACAGCGCCTTCTGCCCAAAGTAAATCCGCGACATTTCCGCGAGCGTCCAATTCACAGGCGGCACAACGGAGCTGATAATCACGCCGCTAATCGACTCGCGGTCCAACCCAGCGATCGTAAACAAATTTCGCGTGAGCACGCCGTACTCATCGATCGTCTGCTGTCTCGCCGTTGTCAGCCGCCAGTTCGCGATCAGCTCTTCGCCGCGGAAAACGCCCAGCACCGTGTTCGTGTTCCCGACATCGATTGTGAGCAGCATCTACTGTGCCTCCGCCACGTCGCCCGAAATCACCGTCACCATTTTTCCATCGTCGCGCGTCACCTGCAGTAAACCCTCCGGGCCCAGTCCCGCCGTCGTCCCTGCAAAGCTTTCCGAGCCATTTGTCACTCTCACGCGCTTCCCGTTTGCGTAGCTCGAAACCGCCTCGAATTTCCGCGTCACCGCCGCCGGGCCTTCGCGCAGAAAACGATTGTAGTCGTTCTCGAATTCCCGCAGCAACCGCACCAGCAATTCCAGCCGGGAAACCTGGTGACCTGTTTCCAATCGCAGGGAAGTCGCGGTCGTTCCGAGCTCCCCTGGAAACTTTTCCTGATTCACGTTCAATCCGATTCCCACGATTACAAATCGCACTTGCGACGGTTCCGCGTGCATCTCCGTCAGGATCCCGCCCACCTTCTTCCCGTTCACCAGCAAATCATTTGGCCACTTCAGGTCCGGCGTGAGCCCCGTCTGCGCTTCGATGGCAGTTCGCGCCGAAAGCCCCGCCATCATGGTCAAAAGCGGTGCCTGTACCGGCGCAAGCCGTGGCCTCAAAAGTAGCGTCACGTAAATCCCCGCCGCTCGATCGGATTGCCAAGTACGCCCCGCGCGCCCCTTGCCCGCCGTTTGCTCTTCCGCCAGGACGACCGCGCCCTCTGGCTCGCCCGCATGCCCCAACTCCAGTGCCACCCGGTTCGTCGAATCGACTTTAAAAAAATGATAAATGTGCTTCCCGAAAAGGCTCCCCTTCAAGCGTTGCCGCAACATGTCCGGCGTCAAAATATCCGGCACGCGTTCCAGAAAATATCCCGAGCCGGCTTTTCCCTTGACGCGCACGCCAAGACCCCTCAATTGCCGCACCCACTGCCACACCATCGAGCGCGACACACCAATCTCCCGCGCAATCCGCGCCCCGCTGATCACGATCGTTGCGTTCTCCGCCAGCAGCGTCAGCAACGCCGCGAGCCGTTTGTCAGTTGTGCCAGGAAGAGTCTCTTGGGTCATCGAAACCTTACTATGTATCGGGGCCCGTAATTCTGGTTCTCGGTCAGCCCACACGCTGGAATGCTATTCCGCCGAGCCTTCGAGCCGTTCGAGCTGATCTATCAGTTTTTTTTGCTCAAGCTGCCTCTCCACCATTGTGGAGCTAAGTTTCTCTACGACGTGGGCGGGAGCTTTTTGTCGGAAATCTTCACGAGAGAGAGAATCTTGCTTGGCCCGGATATCTTTTTCAAGTCTCTCAATTTCCTTCCTAAGCCGAGCTGCCTCGGCTTCCTTATCCACTCCTGCGCCGTATGGAATCTGCAGCTCAAAGAGTGCTGTAGTTCGCATCACGCCCCTTGCGGGGTCGAGCGCCGCAGTGGTAAAGCGGATCTCCGAGAGATCGGCGAGCCGAAGGATGGGCTCGCTATTGCAACGAACGAGTTCTTGCGCAACGGGATTGAGCATACGGCAGTCGGCCGGAATTTTTCGCTTCTGGTCAATCTTCATCTCAGCCCTGATATTTCTCGCTGCAACGGTGAAGTCTTGAATCAACGACATATCACTTTCCGCAAAATGGTCTTCTACGTCAGATCCGACAACTTCATAGGTCTCCAGAGCCAGCGATTTGTATGGCAGGTTTTGCGGTCTTCCCACCTGGTGCAGCTGAAACCACAACTCCTCGGTTATGAATGGCATGAAGGGGTGTAGGAGCCTCAGAGTTGCACTGAAGACCTCGATTAGGCGCTGATACCCCTCCATTTGGAGAACAGTGGGTTGCGGTGTTGGAACAATATCTGGCTTCACCCACTCTAGATACCAACCGCAGAAATCGTCCCAGAAAAAGTGATACAGGGACTGAGCCGCCTCGTGGAATCGGTAGTTTTCGAGTGCATGGCAAATTGACCGCGTGGTCCGCCACAAACGCGAGTATATCCAGCGATCACACAGTCGATTCGATGGTTCATAGGTCCTCGGCGAGAAGCCACCACCCCAGGCAGGCCGCAGCATGTCCGTCGTATCGACACCCATATCCGCCAGTTTGGAGATGTTAGTGAGGACAAACCGGGCCGCATTCCAAATCTTGTTCGCGAAATTCCGCGCCCCACCCAGCCTATCGTCCGACAGCACAATATCCGTCCCGGGCGCAGCCATGGACGCCAGGCAAAACCGCATTGCATCCGTCCCGTATTGCTGATTCAAAACCACCGGATCGAGCCCTGTCCCCTTCGACTTGGACATCTTCTCGCCGCTGCCCGTCCGCACCAGCGAATGCAAATAAACCGCCCGAAACGGTACCTTCCCCGTGAAATGAATCCCTAGCATGGCCATCCGCGCGACCCAGAAAAATAAAATGTCATATCCCGTGATCATCAAACTCGTCGGATAGTACGTCCTGAAGTCCGCCGTATTTTCTGGCCACCCCAGCGTGGAAAATGGCCAAAGCCCCGAACTGAACCACGTATCCAGCACGTCCGGATCCTGCGTCAGCTTTCCCGATCCGCACTTCGGACATTTCGCTGGCGCCTCTTCAGCCACTACAATATGCTCGCAATCCCCGCAGTACCACGCCGGGATACGGTGTCCCCACCATAGCTGTCGCGAAATCGTCCAATCGCGAATATTGTCGAGCCAGTTCAGAAATTCTTGCCGTCGGTTGACCGGAACAATCTGGATCGTGTTTTCTTTTCCCGGCTCGTATTCCCGCACCGCCGCAATCGCAGGCTCCGCCAGCTCCTTCATCCTGCAGAACCACTGCGTCGATATCCGCGGTTCCACGATCGTCTTGCTGCGTTCGCAAATTCCAATGGCATGCGCGTGGTCCGTCACCTTCTCCAGCAATCCCTGCGCCTTCAAATCCTCCGCGATTTTCTTGCGCGCTTCAAAGCGGTCCAGCCCCGCGTAGGCTCCCCCCGCTTTACCAATGCGCCCGTCATCGGTCATCACATCAATTTCCGCCAGGCTATGCTTTTTGCCCACTTCAAAGTCATTCGGATCGTGCGCCGGCGTAATCTTCACCGCGCCCGTCCCGAATTCCCGGTCCACCATCGCGTCTGCGATAATCGGAATTTCGCGGTTCATCAGCGGCAACAACACATTCTTGCCCACGAGGTGTTTGTACCGTTCATCCTCTGGATGCACGGCTACCGCCGTATCGCCCAGCATCGTTTCAGGCCGCGTCGTTGCCACCACCACCCATTCCGTGGTCCCTGCCACCGGGTAGCGGATATGCCACAGATGTCCTTGGCGTTCTTCGTGGTTCACTTCCAGATCGCTCAACACGGTTAAACAAACTGGGCACCAGTTCACCAGCCGCGTCTCGCGATAGATGAATCCCTCGTTGTAAAGCTGCACGAAAACCTTACGCACCACCCTCGACATTTCCGGCGAGAGCGTAAATCGCTCCCTCGACCAGTCACAGCTTTCCCCGATGCTCTTCATCTGCTCTGTGATCTGGCCGCCAGCCTCCGCCTTCCACGCCCAAACCCGCTTTTCAAACTCCTCGCGCCCTAGCTTGTGGTAATCAATCCCTTGATCCATCAACTGCTTCACCACCACGCGCTGCGTGGAAATGCCCGCGTGATCCGTGCCCGGCAGGAATAAGGTGTTGTACCCGCGCATCCGGTGCCAGCGCGTCATGATATCGATCTCCGTATGCTCCAGCATGTGGCCGATATGCAGCGACCCGGTCACATTCGGCGGCGGAATCACGATCGAAAACACCGGTCCCGGCGCATTCGGGTCCGCCTTGAACAGCTCTTCCTTGACCCAATATTCCGCCCAGCGAGGCTCTATCTGCTGCGGTTCGTACGCTTTAGCTATCTCTCGAGCCATCCGTCACTCAACTCCAATCCCAACGCAACAACGCGCATACACGTGTCCTCTGTCGCGTGCAGAGTAATCTTCGACTATACGGGGGAAAAACCAACTCCGTCAATTCCACGCGAATTCGGGTAGTGGGTCAGTTTCCGGTAACCGCGTTTATCAGGACCTATGGCCGGTGCCCACAACAAAACCCTTAGCGCACAAACAGCATCACACTCGAAAACACCATGACGAAAACTCATCCGTATCGCTGGTGCCTACTGGCTCTATCCATCGGCCTGAGTTCGTTAGCAACCGTCCGTGCCCAGACTTTGCCTATCAGTCAGACCCAGCGAACCGTGAAGCACCAGGACGGCGGCCAGTCTCCTTTGTGCGATCCCGACTTGATCGACGCTAGCTTCACGTTTGCGAGCCTGCCTGCCGGAGAACAAACCGTCTCCTTGCATTTCCAAAACAAAAGCAGTGCAGCCTGCCGTCTTCATGGCCAACCGTCGCCCACATTTGCAGTCGACGGGCATAGCATGTTTGTTGATAGCTGCTGGCTGTGCGACCAGCACCATTACCCCTCAATGGCTCCCGAACAGAACCCTCGAAACGAGATCCTTCTTGCGCCAGGCGAACGGGCTACGCTCGACCTACTTTGGGCGTCTACAGGGGCGGGCTGCCAGTGGGCCGATTGGGTCACTTTCTATGTTCGGTGGGCAACTGATGGCCCCTACGGTTATCTTTTCATCCCATCCGAGTGGCCGATTCACATCTGCTCCTGGGTGATGAGCCCCGGTTATCGGACTGAGGCTGATTCGTCATCGATTGGACAATCGAGTGGTGCCGCATTGCGGATTTCCGTCGCGCCGACGCCCATTTACAGCGACGAGCACGCAACCTTGCACGTGGAACTTTCTGGACAGACTCCCTCTAAGGCACAGCAGGTCGGTTGCGCGAGCCTCTATTCTGTGCGGCAAGCACCTTCCATCGGTGGGACCCGCCTCGACCCATTACGTACGCTGGCATCTTCTTCCGGGCCATCGTATACACCAGAGCAACTCAAGGAGGACAAAGAGCGGGCATGGCCGTCCTGGAAGAGAGACCATCTGCGAACGTGCGCCATACCGGCCGGGCAGACAACGACGGACGCGGACATAAGTGCGGCAGATTTGGCCGATGTTACTCACCTCGAATGGCGTACCGCTTCTTCGTCCGGCGAGGATCCCGTTTTTGTGACGCCCACCACGCACTTTAGCGTGCTCGATGTTGACACTCTTGCACCAAACTGGGGCGATCCGGTGGAAGGAATTCGAGCTGGTCTGTCCATAGACCGGCCACGCTTTAGTATGGGTGAACCGATTCCCTTGCACGTGCGCTGGGAAAACGTAAGTGCGGCGATGCCGCTTGCTCAGGGAGAGTGTCACGAACCGCAGCCCGCGTTGGAAATTCAAGATTCACGACATAACGCAATGCAAACGATTCCTATCGAGCCTCTGTGCTCGGGCCACGGTTGGGGTCCATTCAACGTCGGGATAGGCAACCCGCAGCGAACCTACATCGAGGTCTTTACGACCGAATCGCCTGGAACGCCCAGGTTCCCCTTTAACCCCTTTCGGGCCGTTCTTCCGGGACCCGGTGTGTATTACCTCGTAAGTGTGTGGTCGCCGCGTGTCCTTGACACCCCTGCAACTGAGACGGGCAGGACTCTGGGCGTTCGCAGTTCAAGCCGCTTTGGGAAGGTGTACGCGACCGCACGGTCGCAGCCGGTACGTGTCGAGGTCACGGCGGGAAACAATCCGTAGGTGCTGGTCAACTCCTGATTTGTCGGATTATCGGAAACTGACCCACTACTCCAATTCGGGATACCTTTGACTTACCATTGTAGTAGCGCAGCACTCTGCGACCCAATCGAGATCACCAATCGAGTCAAGCAACTGACTCCCATTTCTTTCAGTTTTTCGCCATTTTTTCTCTTGACAATTCATTACTCTTGATGTATAGTTATTCCAGATATAATTACGCCTTGTCGATGTCGCGCCAGCACCTCGCTGGCGTTTTTGCTCTCTGAAGCCGTCAGTAGCGCTAAGTGCCTTTGTTTTTCCGCACTTGTAGATAACGCCGCTGATTTGCACAATTTTAGTGCAATTTACAGCTAACAAGTTGCCTAGAATCAACACTTGCAAAAGTGTATGAAAACAAGTCACTTTAAGCTCCTCTAGAATGAACACTTATGCGAAACCCGGGGGGGGAGGCCCCTCCACACTTGGGAGAACGGACCCCAGCCACGTCCCTGACAGAATAGGTCGGAACGATCCCTGTCGCTGCTCTTTAGTGGCCAGCGCGCCGAGCAACGATAAATTCGTGTGGTGTTTGTTGGGGGAGGGAACTACTGCTTCTTCGCGTTCAACTCGTCACGAACCATCGATTCTACGACGTTCTTAAGAATATCTCGCGTGACCGCCTGTAGCATCTCCGGGTTCATCTTCGCGAGAACCTTGGCTACCATGTCTTCCATGCTGGGTTCAGGGGCCTTTGAGCTCGTATCCACGGCGGGCGCCTCCTGCACTGCAGTTTCTGCAACGTGCTGGGCCTCTTCGCGAATCGCTTCTACGGTTGCTGCTGGAAGTCCTGCCTCCACCCTCGTCTTCACTTCCTCGCTCAAGGCCGGCGTGAGAACGCCAACCGTCGCAGCTGGATCTTCCTTCGCAACCTCATCATGGACTCGAGACGTAACCGTCTCGGGAATCGTATTTGGCGCGGCTGGACTAGGTGCAGGAACGTCCCAGGTTGATGCAAGCCGGCTTGCTTTCTGCGCTTCCGTGTCCCATGGGCTGGCCACAGAGGAAAACCAAGAGCTGGCTACCGCGGGTTTTTCGGCTTCCGGGGCCGGCTCCATGATCGCCGGTGCGCTGGCTGGAGCCTCCACTTGAACCACCGCCCGAGCTTCCTCCCGCACTTCCTCTTTTAGAGGCGCAGGCGCTTCCATTGTGGCAGCTTCCACTGCAGTCTTACGACTCAGCGTGGCTGCCCAGGCGTCTTGCGAGAAGGGGGCGACTGGCCCGGCCTCCAACTTTGTCTCTGCCATCGGCGCGTCCGATACCATTGCGCCCACGCTCTGTTCTGTTTCCGCGGCTTCCTCGAACGTGGAAATTTCTTTTTGCGGCGCCCAGGACTCATTTCTCATTTTCCGCGCTGGGGCTTCCGAGAACGCTGTCTCGCGCCAATCCTTTACAGGGCCGCTGGCGGCTTCCTCTTCTCCCATCGAGTCGCCCGCATCGCGCCTCCAGGATCCGGACTCCTTTTCCTCTTCTTCCTCTTCGACCTCGTCTTCCTTGTCGCCCGAATTCCAATCGCGCTCTAGTTCCGGCCGCGCTGTTGTTGCGTAGCCGAGTTCTTCTTCTGGCTCCGCTACCGGCGATTCCAGCAGATTCCCGAATGCCAGTGGCTGCGATCCCGCGGCAAACTTCACGGGTTCCGGCGCTCCGGATATCTCTTCTTGCGCTTCCATGCTCTCGACCGCCGGGAATTCTGGAACCGGCGCGAGCGTACCCATGTTCGGGATTTCTCGGGAAGATGGTACCGCTTTCGGCGCCAGCATTTCCGCTACGCGCATCGGCTCCGCTTGCGCCGGCGGCGCAGGTGCCGCTCCGCCAATCGAAACGCCCGCCCGGGCCAGCGCGGACTTCACCATCGAAATCAGCGGATCAGGCGGTACAAATGGTTTCTTCAGTACTCCGTCCGCGCCAACTCGTTGTGCTTCCTGTTCGTCGAGCGGATCGAAAGCTCCGACCAGCAATATCACCGGAATATGCGCAAGCGTGCTGTCCGATTTTACGTATTGGCAAACTTCGTATCCATTGCGGACGGGCATGAACACATCGGCAAGCACCAGATCCGGACGAATATCAGAAATTTTTCGCACCGCTGCTTCGCCATTGCCCACGGCAACGACGTCGATCCCCTGATCTTTCAGGGCGAGCCCCACCATCTTCTGGATGTTGCTGTTATCGTCGGCTACGAGGATCCTGGCCACTAAGCTTCCTCCGGATGTACATCACCCGTGTCTTTCACGTCGACCGCTCTGCGGTCGCCATAGAAACTGACCGCTCTGCGGTCGATTTAAAATTGACCGGCTCGCGGCCGCCTACTCATTAAGACTCCACAGTATTGGAGCACCCGCCGTATTGGCCGTCAATCTCCTCGCGGTACCGGTGTGTCGGAAATGAATATGCCCTCCTCGGCTCTCCAGGGAGGCACATTTGGCCAAAAAACAAGGGGTGCAGCCTTGGCCGCACCCCTCTCATTCCCCCCGCGTTAGCTTTCGGTGCAATCTACCAGGGTACTAACTTGCGTATGCCTTTCTTCTTCTTGCTGCTGGATTCTTTCTTGGAATCGTCGTTGTTTTGCGAGTCGCCAGTTTTCGCCGCATCTGCAGCTGGTGCCGTGTCTGTAGCCGCTGCGTCAGTGCCTGGTGTTGCTGGCGTAGCGCCTGCCGGCGCGGCTGCAGCAGGGGTCAGCTCTGTACCAGCATCCTTTGGTGGTTCACTCGTCGCGGGTGCGCTTGCCGTGCCATCATTAACAGTTGGCGCCGTACTCTCCGACCCGCTTACTGTTTCAGCGGTCCCGGTCGTTCCAGTGCTTCCGGGGACAATCGTCGCAACGATTCCCGTGCCAGGTGTCCCGGCCCCAGTTGTTTGTTTTCCTCCAGGCGTCAACAGGTCTCCACCTGCGGACAGCGTGTCGGACTGCGGCTGCATGTTCGGTGTTCCGTGCGTTGCCGACGCCTGCAATTCCCCGGTCGGCCCGCTCTTCATCAAATCGAACGGTTTCTTATATATGGGAGTATGCGGTCTCGGTGTATTCTGTTCCGCCGTCATCCATGCTAGAGCGTTGGGATCGGGCTGCGGCACGGGAACTCCAGACGCCTTCAACTTGTCCTTGGCCTGCGGCGCAAGATTGGACAACGGATAATCCTTCACAATTCTCGCATAATACAGTGAAGCCACTTCTTTGTGCTCGCTCGAGGCAAATATGTCTCCCATCATCCAGAGCGCTTGGTCGGACTTGCTGTAGAGCGGATACCTGGCGGTGACCGTCAGCAGCCTCGCCGCTGCTGCCCGCTTATCGCCTTTCACATAGTAGTAGTAGCCGATGCGATACTCGCCCTCTGCCAGCACTTCTTGCACTTCTCTCAAGTGCTGCTGGGCCTGTGGTGCCAGCGGGTCATTCGGATATTTCTGAAGAAAAATCTGGAACTCCTCCTCAGCCGCCAGCGCATGGCTCCTGTCCCGATCCGGCTTGTCCATCTGTTTGTAATGGGTCATGGCCACTTGCATCTGCGCGTAGGTCGCTTCCGGAAGGAAAGGGAAGAACACTTCAAAGTCTTTGTAGCCAGAAACGGCCAGCGCCAGGTTGGACGTTCCGCCCTCTTTGTAATACGAATCCGCGATCGCCAGCTTGGCTTTGGCCAAATACTCGCTGTCCGGATACGTATTGATGAGCGTCTGCATGTTCAGTCGGCCTACCTCTTGCCGGCCGTGCTTGATGTCGTCCACCGCCTTGTCATACAGAATCTTATCTGGCTGCGCGTTGTTGTCCGCGCCCGTCGACTTATCGACCTTTTTCTTCTTGTGGAGGATCTGGGCGTCAGACGACGTCGCTCCCAGAAAAAATAGCGCTCCCAGAACACAGAGCGCTAGAACTTTCCCGGTAACGTGTAGCTTTGAGGTTGCACAACGTACAGTTCGGCCCAAACTTCACCTCTCTCGCGAATCTCGGGTTCCTCGCCGCAATCCTCGGCTAAGCCCGCTGGAAATTGGCCCAGCTCAGACCTATAGATCTCAGCAGTTCGACCGGCGGGAACAATCAAGTATAACCTGAACGAAAGGCCAGGTGGAGCAAGAATTTGCACCTAAGGACAAGTCCCGTCGGGGCTTCCCACCCCCTGTGATGCACACTTTGCTCCCTCGGGGTTGCCTCGCTTCGCCCTCCCACTTCAATTATTTTCAACGAAATGTAACAATGTTCCCGCCCGCCATCGCTACCATACGGCACGGCGTTCACGCTTCCGAGGAGCTGCGGCCAGCCGCCTACTCATCTAAATGGAAAAACGCAAATTTCTCTTTGTCTCCCTCTCCGGTCTCATTGGTGATATTGCTTGGCAAGTCCTCAAGGAAGGGCACGACGTCCGCTATTACATCGAAGCTGAAAAAGAACGAGACATTGCCGACGGCTTCGTTCCCAAGTCCAAAGATTGGGAGCGCGATGCCAAATGGGCCGACATCATCGTGTTCGACGACACCCTCGGCCAGGGCGCCAAAGCCCAAGCTCTCCGCACCACCGGCAAGCCTGTTATCGGCGGCACCGAGTACACCGATCGACTGGAAGACGATCGCTCCTTCGGCCAGGAAGAGCTGAAAAAAGCCGGCGTCAGTATCATCCCTTATCAGGATTTCGATTCTTTCGATCCCGCCATCGAATTCGTAATGAAAAATCCGGACCGTTATGTCATCAAGCCCAGCGGGGAAGCGCAAAACGTCAAACGCCGCCTCTTCGTCGGCGAGGAAGAGGACGGCGACGACGTTGTCCGCATGCTCGAAGCCTATAAGCGGGCCTTCTCCGACGAAATCAAAGTCTTCCAGCTGCAGCGCCGCGTCACTGGCGTCGAAGTCGCCGTCGGAGCCTTCTTCAACGGCAAGAAATTCATCACCCCGGTCAATATCAACTTCGAGCACAAAAAACTTTTCCCCGGCAATATCGGCCCGCCCACCGGCGAAATGGGCACCTCCATGTTTTGGAGCGACCCAAACCGCCTCTTCAACCAAACGCTGGTGAAAATGGAGCCCAAGCTCGCCGAAGAAGGCTACGTCGGCTACATCGATCTCAACTGCATCGTCAACAACAACGGCATCTATCCGCTCGAATTCACCAGCCGCTTCGGCTATCCCACGATCAGCATCCAGCAAGAGGGCATGCTCACTCCCATCAGCGACCTCTTCTGGGAACTCGCCACCGGCGTCGAGCCCAAATGGCGCACCCGCAGCGGCTTCCAAATCGGCGTCCGCATCGTAGTCCCGCCGTTTCCCTTCGATGATGAGCCCACCTTCGAGTCCTTCTCAAAAAACGGCGCCATCGTCCTAAAAAAGCCCAACTTCGACGGCATCCACATCGAAGATGTAAAAGAAGTCAAAGGCCAGTGGCTCATCGCCGGCACAAGCGGCGTCGTTCTAGTCGTCGTCGGCATCGGTCAGACCATGCTGCAAGCTCAAGCCCAGGTCTACTCCCGCATCAAAAACATAATGATCGCCAACATGTACTACCGCACCGACATCGGCGACCGCTGGGTCGAAGACTCCGACAAACTCCACAATTGGGGCTACCTCCGCTAAAAACTCTGCCGCGCCACCACCGTCATTTCGTCGTACCTTTATCAACCTACAATAACGTCTACTCCAGTATCAGTGCCTTGGTGATGCCTTATAACTTGGAGGGCACTTGCTCGCCGCACTCAAAAGCGCTACTGCCATTTCGAGTTGATGGGAGCGCAGATGAACACAAGAAAAAACTACGGGAGGATAACTTGGAGCCGGCTTGCCGGGCTCACGGCAGCCGCATCGTGCTTATTTCTGTCGCAACTTGCGGGACAGACTCCGTCGGCGCAAACGCCCTCGACAGACGCGGGAAAGCAGCCTGGACCGGCGGTCAAAGTGGAGTCGCGCCTCACTCTGGTCGATGCGGTTGTGACCGACAAGAAGGGGAATTACGTTCATGACCTGACGCAGAACGATTTCAAATTGTACGAGGACAACAAGGAACAGAAGGTGGCGAGTTTCTCCTTCGGCTCGGATACGACAATCCAGGCCCCGGGGCAGAAGAGGTATTTAATCCTTTTCTTTGACAATTCGACGATGTCTGTTGTGGACAACATGCAGGCGAGAGCCGCCGCGAAGAAGTTCATCGATGCCAACGCGGGGCCTGACCGGCTGATGGCGGTGGCGGATTTCAGCTTAAATTTGCGTGTTCTCCAAAGTTTTACTGCGGACGCGGACCTCCTGCGCGCCGCGGCTGCCGGAGTGAACAGTCCCTCTGCTGACTCCAACGCCCAGGCAACCTCGACTGGAAATTCTCCGGGGTCGGGTTCAACGACAGCTTCTTCTCCATTTTCTGGGAAGATGGAGGCGCAGGGCAAGTTTGGCCAGAGGAACATGCTGCTCGCTTTGCGCACGTTGGCTAAAAATCTAAGCGGCTTCCCAGGACGAAAAATGGTTGTGATGTTTTCTGCGGGCTTCCCACTGGGTCCCCTAACCATCTTCGACGCGGAGAACACTATTTCTGATTGTAACAAAGCGAATGTGGCGGTCTATGTGCTCGATGCGCGCGCGTTATTGGCCGCTCCTCCCGGCGGGAGCTCCCTGTTGCGACCTCGAGAAGAAGACTTGCGCGCGGTCGCTCGGCGGTCCGAGGAGATAAACGTTTACGGGGGAGCCCGATTGGTGCTGTCGTCCTTCGTCGCTGGAATGCTTGCGCCGCAACGTCCTGGTGGCGGTGGCGGCACGGGTGGCGGTGGCACAGGGGGCGGCACGGGCGGAGGCACAGGCGGCAAAGGAGGCACGGGCGCCACAGGAGGCACGGGCGCCACAGGCAGCGGACCCGATTGGAACGCCATCCAAGCCGCCGCTCTTGCGGCCCGTACGCCGCCGCCGACCATCATTCCATCTTTTCCTCCCTCAGTGTCGATAAATCAGCAGGTCCTGGCGATGCTCGCGGGCGGAACTGGCGGCTTCACAATTCTCAACACCAACGATTTGTTGGGAGGTCTCGAAAAGGTCCAGCGCGAGCGGGACGAGTTTTATATCCTCGGCTACGTACCACACCAGTCGCCCGAGGGTAGTTGCCACACTCTGAAAATAATCATGAACCGCGGCGGACTGAACGTCAGGTCCCGGAGCGGCTACTGCAACACGAGGCCGGCAACCGTCGTGAACGTCACGCCGGCGGAGAAGGTGCTCGAGGCGCGAGCCACGGGTACGCAGGCAGGGACGATGCGCGGTTCCTTCCAGGTGCCGTACTTCTACACCGCACCCAACATGGCCCGCGTAAACCTGACGATGGAAATTCCTTCGAACACCATTCAGTTCAAGAGCGAAAACGGAAAGTATAACGCCACCCTGAATGTGCTTGGAATCGCCTACAAGCCGGACGGCAGCGTGGGAGCGCGTTTCAGCGATACGGTGAATCTTGCCCTGGAAAAAGATGAGCTGGCGGAATTCACGAAGCAGCCGTACATCTACCAGAACCAGTTCGACGCCGAGGTCGGTGACTTCAAGCTGACCGTAGTGGTGAGTTCGGGGAACGACGCTTTCGGGAAGTACGAATCGCCGCTGCAAATCGATCCCTACGATGGCAATCAGCTCGCTCTCGGAGGCGTCGTGCTCAGCAATTCCACGCAACGCCTCGCGGATATTCCGACTGACGTAGATTCCGTCATGGCCGAAGACCGCAAGGCGCTAGTGGTGAAGGGAAAGCAGATAAACCCCTCGGCCTCGAACCGGTTCAAGAAGACCGACACCGTTGCCCTGTACACTGAAGTCTACGAACCGCTCCTCGCGTCCCCGAACCCTCCTCAGCTTTCCGCCGCCTATACCATCATGGAGCGTTCCAGCGGGACTACAATTTTCACCACCGGCGCCGCTGCTCTCGACGGTTTAATTCAAAAGGGCAATCCGAAAGTCCCCGTGGCGATGAGCGTTAAGATAAAGGACCTCGCTCCTGGCGGCTACCGTCTTGTCATGATGGCCGTCGACTCCGCTGGCCACCACGCCCAGAATCGCGTCATCGATTTCGACATTACCGAATGAGGTTTGCCTTTATTGGAGGTAGGACGAACCGTGTCATCAGGGGATCACCACTCCCCGATTGGTGGCTCCCATCTGAGCGCCTTCAGAGTCGCGCACCACAATCCGAACCAGAAAACTCCCTGGCTGCAGATCAAAACTGGACTTAACACTGAGGCCAGTCCTGTTCAAGCGCTCCAGTGTCGTCTCCTTAAGTTGCAGTTCGAGGATCGTCTGCTTGCCGGTAAGCATGTTTCCATTTTCATCAAAGATGGCCGTAGTGACCGTCAACTTGTCCCGATTGCGTTCCTCAGCCTTGCGGAACTTGAGTTCTTTGGTCTCGACGTGCGCGACAACGGATAGGTGCACTCCGCTCGCGCCTTTGAAGAATTGTGTCTGGCATTCGACTGGTAGCTCGTGGAGTTCCTCCTGTGAGAAGACCGCCTGCTGAATCTCCTCTTTGGCCGCCGTTTCGGGGTCGGATTCGCCGTGCGGAGCGAAATAGCCGTGGCGGGCCTGCAGAACCCATTTTTGTTTACTCGTCAGCGTCACTTTCAGATTGTGATAATTCCCATCGAGCTTCAAATTTTGCGGCGCAAACCCCAGCAGATACGAAACCTCCGGCTCAGCCGTCGCCTGCAGCAATCCCTGATCAATGTCATTGCGGTTGTGAATGAAGAGTCCGCCGGTGCCATCCGCGAGTTCCGCAAGCACTTCATCCTGAATTGTCTCTGCCTCCAGCATGAATCGCGTCTTGATAGGACTCTCAGGCGCAGAGTTGGAAGCATCGTAGACCGAAGAAACATATAAGCCGCGTGCGTCAATCGTATTTAGCACGATATTTGCCTTGGTCGCCCGGTCGATGATCTCACCGGACAAGTGCATCACCGGCGTCACAAAGAATCCCGGCGACATCATGGCGATGATGCGTTGTCCGGGCAGTGCGCTCATCCTCCGAATCAGCGCCTCCAGATTTTGATACGTGATCTGTAACTGCGATTCCTCGAAGTTCAATTCTCGCTGGGCCGCGGCCTCCGCCAAGTTTAGGGCTGTTTTCGGGTCGGCTCCTGGAATGCACGTCTGAACATCCTGGATCGCCATTTGTATTGCCTGGGGATCGCGGGCGTCCAGGATTTCGTAGGCCTCGTAATTGATCATCGGGGGGCAATCCGTGGGAGAGCCCTGCGAGGATAAGCGCGGCAGGACCCGGTTGAGCGCGTCATCGAGTTTCCCCCGGTCCGCCGTAAAATCCTGTTGTACTTGGCCGGAGGTGCTCGCTATGGCAAAGCGGTCGCCCGACTGCATGGCGTTAAAGAGCTTCGTGGCCGCTTGCCGCGATACCATTACGTCTTGTGTCGAAAGATGAAGATCGTCGAAGTACAACGCGACAAACCTTTGCGGCAGCTCTAGTGCCTTCGCCGCCCCTCCTTCGGTGGTAGATCCCGGCGAGTCCGTCTTCGCCGCAGTCACATGGGAAGCAGGAGTCTCCACGGAAAAACTGGAAATGACTTGCGGTTTACGATTGTCCGCGAGCTGAAAGTCTTCTTTCTTCAGAGTCGTGACAACTTTGCCATTGGAATCGCGCACGACGACACGCACAAGGACCAAGTTGACGCGCACCTTGAACGTTGCAGGAGAATCATGCGAAACGATTTCGTCGTTAGTTGTCTTCGCCTCCGGTTTGGGAACGTTCTGGGATGTGTCAGCCGGTGGAGCTTGAGGAGCTTGCGAAGTTGGCGAAGGAGCCTGAGCGCGGACAGCCGGCAAACCGGCGCAGGAAATAATGGCGCCGAGCAAAGCGAACCAGACAGCCCTTGGAAGACTTCTCAAAGGCCGACTGAGTGGGACCGTCGCCATGAACCGCCACTCCTTCGACATGCTTCAATCTAAATCAGTGGAACGAGGTGTCAGCCTGATGAAACTTGCACGCAACATGGAAACGCCCCTGCCCAGTTTCATTTACTTCTATTGTTTTGACGGACAAATCGGGGTTGCGGGTACAGGACGCGTGGCCTCTACGCCACCCACTTTATCATCAGCTTCTTCCGCTTTTTCGCGCAGTCGAGAAGATACAGATCGATCAGCTTCTGGTAAGGGAGTCTCGTCTCCTCCGCCAGTCCTTTGAAATAGTCCACAACTTCCGGACTCAAGTTGATTCCCACGGCCTTTTTCTTGCCCGCGTAGGGGTTCTTGACCTCTTTCAATCTGGAAAAATCATATGCCTTCTTCATAAAATCGAACCTCCTTCTTGACTCCCTTTCGCGCGGAAATGATCCGAACCACGGAATCGGACTCCCCGTAGCAGTGAACGACGACGAGCACCCTTGCTGCTGAACTCAATCCGAGGAGCAGGAACCGCTCCTCTTCCCCGGAATGTTCTGGATCATGGAAAACGCGCGCGTGCGGATCGCTGAAAACGCTCTGCGCCTCTTCAAACCAAACTCCACGCCTGGCTCGATTGAGCCTGTTTTTCCGCTAGTCCTAACCGAACCGCAACATATCTAGATAATATCTAGATACAAGACCGATGCAAGAGAGACGAGAAGGAAACTATGACCGGTAGCGGCCTTCCGTAGGGCGTTGGGGTAGACGGGACGCCCCCCTTCTCAATCCACGAAAGCACGTCCGAGAGTCGCAAGCGTGGGGCAGTTCCACATTTTCTGCTTGACGAACCTATTACCACTCCGGTATAGTTTCTTCTGGATAGAATTGCGCCTCGCCTCCGCGAGGCTTTTCTTTTGTGGCACAGGCAATCCTGCCTGTGCTCTTTTCTATCTAAATCCCAAAATTCAACTCTTAGGAGATAACCATGTCCTCGATTCGCCCACAGGACCGCGCGTTCTTGTGTACTTTCACCTTTGCCGACGGTCGCCGTTGCCGTACTCCACTCTCCAGTCGCCACCCGCGCCTCTGCTTCGACCACGCCCGCAAAGAAGCCCTAGCCCACCCCGTCGATCAAGTCGGCAGCGATCTGTCTTTTTTCTTCTCTGGAGATTGCGTCTCTGCCCGCGATCTCAGCGCGGCTATCGCCCGCCTCTTGCCCGACCTCACCCATGGCCAAATGAAACGCAAAACCGCATCCGCAATCTCCTGCCTCTCCCGAACTCTGGTGCGTAGCATCCAAATCGCTCAGCATGAGCGCATCCGCGCCGCCGCCGAAACGCGTTCGCCCAGACCCGGTGGACGACGCCTTAAATCTCATGCAAGGCATGCTCAAAAATAACCCACGCAGAATCAACACATGCATAAACGCATCAAAATAAAAGGCTTTAACTACTTTAGAATGAGTCTTTACAAAAAAACGAGGGGTGGGGTCCGTTATTGTTAACTAAGCATCCGGTGAAGGATGCTTATCCCGAGCGACCAGCACAAGCGAGGGCCCCCCTCCCGGTGTCCACCCAGCATGTCTGTCCCGCTTGCCCTGAGCTTTTGCGAAGAGAGGAGCAGACTCTGCGAGCCTCGCGATTGTAGTGGCGCAGCATGCTGCGCGTGTTACGCTTTTACCTTCATGTCAGACCCAATCAGAAAACACACCAATTCCGCCCTCTGGTTGGGACTGCTGATCACGGTGCTCGCCGTCCTGAGCAACCTGCTCTACTTCTTCAAGGTCCCAGCGGCGGCGCTACCCTGGCTGAACCTGACGCTGCCTGCGATCGGCTTGATATTTCTGCTGATTGGTGTCGTCCGCGCCTTTGGCCAATCGCAAGTTTATCGGGGCAAGATCTGGGGATCAATTGCAGCTGCGCTGGCGGCTTTGTTTCTCGCCGGCTCCGCTTGGCTTTTTGTTCAGGTCAGAAGCGTTCCTCGCTCCGTGGGCGCGCCGCAAGTGGGCCAGCGCGTGCCGGATTTCACATTGCCAGACAGCAACGGGCAACCCGTCGCTCTGGCTCAATTATTTGCCGCATCACCGGGAATGCCTCAGCCCAAAGCCGTGCTGCTTGTTTTCTACCGCGGATACTGGTGACCGTTCTGCAACCTCGAGTTACGAGGCATTCAAAAAAATCTTTCGGAGTTTACAGCTCAGGGCATCCGTCCGGTAGCGATCAGCGTAGACCAGCCCGATGTCTCCGAGCATCTTCGCGGCAAACAAGGGTACACGTTCACTTTTCTGAGCGATCCAAAAACGGAAGTGATTCGCCGTTACGATTTATTGCATAAAGCCGCAGGGCCGGAAGAGAGCGACATAGCTCGCCCGGCTGAGTTTTTAGTTGATCGGACCGGCACTGTGCGCTGGGAAAATTTCACCGAGGACATACGCGTGCGGCCTCGCGCGCAGCAAATGCTCGCCGCCGCCCGGTCCATTCAATAGGCGGGCAATCGGTTTGTCATCCTGCAACGTCAATCGTTTCTTTCCGATTCTGAAATTCACGCAATTCTATTTCGCGTGATGGCGGCACGGTGTGTCTGTAGAAGTCATCTCATAAATGCTCCGACACCGCGCAAAGTACCGCGCATCGAGTTTGCCGCTCCGCCTTGCTCGAACTTGCCATCCTGCGCGGTTCTTTTCCCCTCGTCAGCGCCGTAGGCGCGTCACAACGTTAACGCCGACTACAGCTCGAGCACCGTAGGTGCGACACAAATCTCCGGTTTCCAAAGCATTTGCGAGATGCGCTCCAGTGATTTGCGAGTGCCGACGAGGGTTTGGGTTTGAAAACGGACGCGCCGGCTATCTGGAAAAGTAACCGGTCTTGGCTCGTACCTTTACGCCTTCGCGTTTTGGCTTGATTACGATTTTGCGGAAGCTGTTGTCCTTCAACGGGTCCGTAGGGTAATAGCCCAACTCGTACGATGTCCTCAGTTCCTCGGCGATTTGGCGGAAATAGACATGCGCGTCTGTGGTTTCGGCGTCGATGTGCGCCCCGCCCGTCTCGCGCGCCACCCGGTCCATCACGCTAATTCCATACTTGTTTCGCGCCGTCAGCTTTCCGTGTTCTTTATCCGTGTACCGTATCGCGTATACCACCACGTTTTCGCTCTGCGCGGTTTCGATGGCAGTCATCATGTTGTGCGAACTCGAATTATCCTCGCCATCGCTAAAAAGCAAGATCGCACGTCTGCCATTTTCCTGCGCCAATTTTTCCGTCACCGAATAAAAAATGGAATCATAAAACGCCGTTCCCAGATCGCGGTCCTCGCGCGGCCCCAGCTCTGGAAATCTCCCGGTCGACTTCTGGTATTGCTTCCACTGTTCCAGCAAATCTCCGCCCGACTGCGAAAAATCGCTCACCAGCCGGATATGGTTCCCAAACCCCACCAAAAACACGCGGTCCTTCGGACCCAAAACATCCTTGAAGAAAACCTCCAAATCGTTCTTATGCTGTTTGGAAAAATGATCCTGGCTTCCGCTGGCGTCCACCACCAACCCTAGCGTCAAAGGCACATCGGCGCTGCGCGAAAAGAAGGCTATTTTCTGCGGTATCGCATCTTCGATAACGTCCACTTCGTCCTGCGTGAGATTATTCACCAAAGCGCCGTTCGCATCTCGCGCCACAAACGCCACGCTCACCAAATTTACTTTGACCCGAATCGGCTCCTGGCTCCGGCTCGGCGCAACACCCAGAGTCAGAAGTCCAAGGCTTGCTAGCGCCAGCAGTCCTCTTCGAAAGCGCAATACCATTTGTATTCCGCGAAGCATCAAGCTGGAGTCTTGTCTTCGCTTCGTGCCTCGATGTAAAGCAGGTTAAAAATGCAGCCCGTCCCGTTCGGCTTCACGCTCACGAGATGCTGTTTCTCCTTCGTTCCCGCTTTGAATACCAACTCGCCCGCATCCGCATGGTCATCGTCGCAGGTAAGCTTCTTCGAAGTGTCGCTCTTATCCTTGTCCCCTTGCGCTTTCGTCACTCCGCTGCAATTCAGCACGGCTCCATACTTCGCGAGCGCCTTCTGATAAAACGCCGCCACTTTTTCCGGCGAGTCGCTCGACTCCATCTTCAAAACCACGAGCTTGAACCCGAACGTGCTTCCCCAAAGTCCCAAATTCGCCGCCGAAGAATCGTTCTTCTCGTCTTTGTGCGGCGTCGCGCCCGGATATATCGGCAATCCCGCTTCCTTCGCCGTCGCTTGCGCGCTGATTACCAATCCCGCTTCGCTTCCATCCTTGCTCGTGACGGTTACATTCACGCCTGTCTTGTCCTTCTCTTGCCCAACCGCAGAAAGCAGCGCGAAACTCATCACTCCGCACAAAGCCGCGCCAATCACGACCGCTCGCACGCTGCCAAGTCCTCGTTTCCTCATACTACCCTCCTCTACACCCGACTTATCTTACTGATAGGACGGCACACCACCACGATTCTTTCACCACGATCTCGCCCGTCATCCGTACATACGGCAAGGGCCTCTTCGAAGTTCCCACTCTTTGCCCCCAAAAGCCAGTTCTACCTAAACCACCAGAGGCCCTGGGAATAATTTTGAGTGTCCCCCAGTCTTACATCTTGATAGGGTGTATTCGCTGTTCGTTTCACAATCTGTCCCTATAACAGGAGAGTGCGAATGAACCGTGCCTTAGCTCTAATGGTTTTGCTAGCCGCTACGCCAATCGCTTCGCCCCTGGCGCAAGAGGTGCAAAAACCAGAAATGGCGAAGATGACGCTGAAAGTGGGTGACACCGCCCCAGACTTCACCCTGCTCAGCGACGATTGGAAAAATGTAAAGCTCAGTGACTTTCGCGGCAAGAAGAACGTCTTCTTGGCCGTGTACGTCCTGGCCTTTACCGGCGGTTGAACGAAACAACTTCAGGCGGTCCAGGCTGGAATCGCCTCAGGCAAGATCGACACCTCGGATACGGCAGTATTCGGCATTAGCATGGATAGCCCCGCCGCCAATGCCGCTTTCGCCAAGCAAATCAACATCAATTTCCCGCTTCTCAGCGACATGAATCACAAGATGCTCGCGTCCTACGGCATCCTGAAGGGCTACGACGTCCAAAACGAAACCTACAAGTGGGCGCTGCGGGCCAACATCGTGATCGACAAAGAGGGCGTCATCCGCCTCATCGAAGAAGGCGATAGCGCCGTAGACCCAAACACCGCGCTAACCGCCTGCTCCACCCTGCACAAAAAGGACACGGCAAAATAATTTCTACTGGTATCAGCCTCGAGCCACGGGACGATTCGTCCTGTGGCTCGAGGTTCACAACTTCATCCGTCTTTAAGAGTTTCGAGTCCTCTCACTCTTCTTCCGTTTAGAACTTACTTCGGGGCCGCCGCGAAATTCACAACCTCATTCTCCAGCGGAATCTCGTTCTTATGTACTTCTGCCGGCCCCTTCGCGTCCGCGGGTTTCCATTCCTCGCCGCGCCCCACCACTTCAAACGACGGCAACGCGTAAGGCAATCCCTCAGCTCCCAATGGCGAAGTCGCATTCTCGATATGAAAATGCAAGTGCGGCTCCGTCGAATTTCCAGAATTTCCCACCAATCCAACAACCTGCCCGCGCCGTACCTTATCCCCAAGCTTCACGCGCAAAGCTCCCGGCTGCAAGTGCGCGTAAAACGCGTAATGTCCTCCGCCAATATCCAAAATCACGTGGTTTCCACCCACGGTCTCTAGAGTAATCGGTACAGCGCGTGAATTTATTCCCGGAACATTCTCCGGAATTCCATCCTTCACCTCAGTGACGACTCCGTCCGCCACCGCCAGCGCATCGCTCCCGTACGCGTAATAATTCTTGTTGTCCTTTTCATCTCCCTGAAAAGTCTTTCCGTCATCGCGCAACCGCACCCAATCAATTGCAAACCGCTGCGCGATCGCCGCGCGGCCATCAATCGGAATCAACGCGCGCCGGTGGCCTGAGTTGTTGGATGGACCGTTTGCAGCCAGCCAATGATCGCCGCGAAGTGGTGAGCTGATTGCCACTGCTGCGCGCCCAATAGGAATCGCTGCCGTATCAATCGTCATCTCCTCTGGGTACGTTCCGACCTTTACAGTCAATCGTTGCCGCAACGTTGCAGGCACAGCCTCCGCGGCGTCCACCGTCGCCCATACGTACACAATGGCCATCGATCCCGGCGTTATCTTCGCTTTTTCCGCAGCTCCCGGCTGCCCCGGCCGCCCCATCGCACCTTCCAACTCCGCTCCCGCGTACGAGACCAGCGATCGCCCTGCAGCATCTCCCGACAGCGCCTCCACTTTCGTCAATCGGTAGTCCCATCGGTCCATGTTGTTCAAATGCAGTTCATAAACGATGTGCCATTTTCCATCCGCCTTAAACGCCGTCGGTGCGATCGGCACGACCACATCCACAAACGCAGAAATCGGTTTTGTCTTCGGCCCTTCCACCGGTTTTTGCGCCGCACTATCCTTCGCCGCCGAATCTTCTGTACTTCGGGCAAATTTCAGCGGCTGCGCCGGCACGTTCGCTTGCGTCCACGTGCCCGCGAACTCTGTTCGCGCCGCATTCAAAGCCCCCTCATACACTCCGCCAATGGCTTTCACCTCAAAGCGCACCGCGTCGCCCTTTAGCGTCACGTTTTCCATGGGGATCGTCGCACCCTGATCCACACTCTGCAATTGACCGCTAAACTCACCGCCGGCCAGCTTCGTAATCGTCAAAATGATATGCAGCTTCTCCGCCCCTTCGCCCAACTCGCCCTTCCATGTTCCCGCAAGGTCACCGCCTGCTTTTGCGTCCTGCGACGTGGCCTGGCTGGGCATAAGGGAAAGAATCGCAAGTACCGTAGCAAACGCAACAAATGTTGCAGTCTGCCGAGCCAAACGACGAATGCTCGTATCGTCCGTGTCTTGTCTGTCGAATATCCGCCCGAATGTGTAATGCAATGTGCCTCCTCATCACTTTCAACAGACGTTGCGTTTTTCAAGGCCTGCCGTATAGGACACGGAATCTTCGCGCGGGTGGCTCCTCATTGTCAAAATATTCTTTAAAGCTTTCCTCGATGAGCCCGGCGCGCACAAACTCGTTCAATTCGTTCCGCGTCAGCGGCCATGGCATCTGTCCCTCTGGGTCATTCGCCTCTCGTCCTCTCACAATGGCCAGCAGCTCGCCTCCCGGCCGGACAAAATCGGCGATTTTGTGGATGGCCTGAGATCGAATCCCGGCAGGCAATGCTTGCACCGTATTTGCCTCGAAAACGAAATCAAACTTCCGTTGCCATTCAGCCGGGGGCTGAAATAAATCCGCCACGCTGTACTGCACTTTGCTGTGCGGAAATCGCGCGCGCGCCGTTCGAATGGCCGTCTCCGCAATATCAAAAGCGGTCGTTTCGAATCCCCATGCCGATAATTGCTCCGCATCGTCCCCCAGTCCACAGGCGATCACCAGGGCCTTCTTCGCGTCCGTCGGCTGCGGATGCGTACTCCAAAATTCCACGAGAGCGGGATTGGCCCCGCGGTCCGCCCACGGCACAGCGCTTTGGCCGGCTTCCGCCTCTTTGTAGAGCGCTTCGAACCAACCCGTCGGATCACCTTTTCGAAGATACTCCGCCGCCAATTCCCGCGCTCTGGTTCGATCCCTCATAATCGTGTGATTCTACCCCGAGGCGGCGACGAAGGTAGTATTCTTAGCGCCGAAACATCCCGCGAGTGAGGTGAAGGATGTCGCTACGCGATCTGGCATTCGCCGGTCGAACACTGCGCAAGAGTCCCGTTTTCGCCCTCACCGCCGCGATAACTATCGCCTTGGGCGTGGGCGCGAGCACCGCCATCTTCAGCGTCACCAATGCCGTGCTGCTGCGCCCGCTCCCGTACAAAGACCCCGATCAGCTCGTCATTATTCCCACGGACATGCGCAATCGCGGCGTCAAGGACTTTCCTTGGTCCAACGCGAATTTTATCGACATGCGCGAAGCGACGAAGAGTGAGTTCCAAGGGATCGCGGGTGTCTTCACGTTCCCCTTAACCTTGACCGGCGAAGACGGCACTCCGGAACAAGTCCACGCAGGCGTCGTGACGACGAACTATTTCCGGCTAGTTGGCGCGAGACTCGCGTTCGGCCGCGACTTCTCCGACGATGACGGCCAACCGCAACCGCCTCCGCCCGCGCCGGGCACCCAATCGCCAACGCCTCCGCAACGCCTGCCGATCATGGCGATCCTTAGTTACGAATACTTCCAGCGCCAGTTCGGCTCGAATCCTGCTGTACTCGGCCAATCTTTAAACAAGGGGAAGCCATTTAGCCCGCGAATCGTCGGAGTCCTCGCGCCCCACTTTCAGATTTTCTTCCCGCCCTCCTCCGATCTGCAAGCCGCTCCCGATATCTGGCTTGCGAATCGGCTCGGCTACGACGCCGCGGATCGAAATGGCGTCTCGATGCGCGTGATCGGGAGATTGCAGCCAGGCGTGACGATTGGGCGCGCACAAGCGGCCGCCGATCAAGTTGCCGGCGAAGCGCGCAAAAATTTCAAGATCGAAAACACCGCGGGCTACGCCATTCGCGTCGAGCCGATGCGGCAGCATCTCGTTTCCGAAGTCCGCCCCGTCATCCTCGCGCTGATGGGCTCGGTGATTTTTCTTTTGCTCATTGCCTGCGCCAACGTGGCCAACCTTTTGTTGGTGCGAGCTTCTTTGCGCGAACGCGAACTTGCCATTCGCTCCGCTATAGGCGCCAGCAGGTGGGATCTTGCCCGCCAGATCCTATCTGAGTCCTTGCTGCTCGCGACGATTGGCGCTTTGGGCGGCCTCGGCATCGCGTGGGCCGGCATTCACGAACTGCTTGCCATCGCTCCAGCGCATCTCCCACGCCTCGATACAATCCGAATTGATACGGCCGTGCTGATCTTCACTATAATTTCCAGCCTCGTCGCCGCTGCCATCTTTGGCCTGGCGCCGGCGTGGCGCGCGGCTCGGCCAGACGTGATGATCGTTTTGCGCGGCACGAGCCGCAGCGAAGGTCTTGCCAGGGGTGGCCTCTCGCGCAAGATCGTGGTAGGCCTCGAAGTCGCTCTCGCGTATGTACTTCTCATCGGCTCGGGACTGATGGTACGCAGCTTTCTCG